>Ga0302270_10000452_pt1 | contig 43934 bp, 44 predicted proteins | sample III_Bog_E2_3_FD_198773 | JGI IMG/M metagenome (GOLD analysis project Ga0302270, IMG submission 198773) | Peat permafrost microbial communities from Stordalen Mire near Abisko, Sweden - III_Bog_E2_3 | ecosystem: Environmental > Terrestrial > Soil > Wetlands > Peat | place: Sweden: Abisko... | reverse complement strand
GGCAATGGTTCCAGCGAGGGCTCACAGGCAGACGCCCACGAGGGGGTCGAGCAGCGCAGGGCTCCGGCGGGTGCCCGGGCCGGGGGTGCCCAAAAGGACACCGTCGATGAAGACGTTCCGTTCTAACCTGAAGTCATTGTCTGGCAATGACTTAAGCAATTCTTAAACGAGAGGCTGCGCAACTCTAACGAGACGCAGCCTTTCTCTTTTAGGTGCAAATCGTCCACTAAAGAACCGGCAATGACTGCCTGCGCTGTTGCGTGGCGATGGTCACAGGCATCGCTTACGAAGAGGTACCGAATTTCGTCGAGGTGCGTCCATCCTCGTGGACTACCGCCTTGCGTGAATGGCTTGCTGAACACGGCCTTGGGTTTGTAAGGGTCGGCGTGGATGCGGCCGAAGCTCCCCACGTTCCGATCATCGCGATTGGCCGTTCGCGCGCGGGTTGTTTTTACGCAATCGTAATTGCCGACAAGGTGTACGACCCCGATACCCACGCGATAGGGCCGCTGGAACCTCCAAAGCACCGGCTAGCAATACTGCCGTTCTCCTTAGTCCCCGGTGCTTCTTAGCACCGATCAGCGTTCGATTCTCAGAACTCGAACCTAGCCCAGGCGGGTGCTGCGGGTTTCTTCGCAGACGCTTCGAGCGCCACAAGTCTGCGCTGTTCCGCCAAGGCGACGCAAGCGGCGTAGCTGAGCGAAACAGCAACTACCGTTAGCGACAAGAGGAGTGCCTGGGCAAAGTCTTTCATGAACCCTGCAAGCCCGCAAAGGGCTGGAAGGGCAACCGCGAGAACTCCCCCAGAAATAAGCGCCAGTCCAATGGAGCGGGCTGGGCGACCGGCGATCACCAGCTTGCCCGTGACCTGCACGCGACTCCGCACGCAGGTATAGGCCCCTGCCACCACAAGAATGATGATCGCGAGTAGCATATGGCACCCGTCCTAGCCCTCGGTTGGGCTGGCCCACTGTGATTCGAGAATCGCCAGACCGACCGACGGCAAGACCTCCATGATCTCGCCGAGCCAAGCGGAGACATCCACCGCCTTCGGGTCCTTCTCCTTAAAGAACTGGCGATAGACCCCCAGGGTGGCCGTCAGCAGTTCTCCGACCCACGGAACGGTAGTAGGCGCTGTCACCTTTGCTGAATCCGACTGCACGAACGACCCGTGGTCTGTGACCTTCATGTAGGTCTCTTCCATGGCCGAAAACGCCGGGTGCAGGCCCTCCGGCTTCCAGACCACGTAGCTCGAAGCAAGAACCCGCCCCCTCTGGGTGATCTGAAAGGCGGCGATGCCAATGTCGGTGCGCATCGTCACCTGGATATTCGCTCCTTTGAGGAGCCCCTGCTCGATGTCGATGCTGAGGTCGTCGTCTTCCTCGCATTTGGCGAGCTGCCCCGCCACGGCGTCATAAACACGGGTCCTCTCCACCGGCGTGTAAATTTCACGCGTGGTTCCCCATGGAGATCCGAAGCTGGAGCGTTGCACCCACATATCTGGCATAAATGAATCATCGCCCTTTTCGTCTCCAATTCAAGGAGCACGAGCGCGATGGAGCTAGCGCTGGGCAATAGGCTGCCTCGCGGGCGCCCTCGGCACGTTGAGCGGAGGGAGCCTCGGGAGCGGGGGCAACGCCTCGGCTTCTTTCTGCTTCGGCTTCAGGTCCTCCTCCTTCGCCGGACGCTCGGTGCGAACTCCTGCAATTGCGGATGTCACTACCTGGGATTGCACCTCGGCGCTCTTCTGGGCGTTGGCATCCGCGGTTGACTGGACCTTCTTGTCGGCGGAGGTAAAGTCTTTGACGCATTTCTTCCAGTCCACCGGCGTGTTCACCTTGCTGTCGTTGAGGACCATCGCGCCCGCAATCGTAGCCTCCATGCCCTTGCCGTCCTCGGTAGGGGTCATGTTGAGCTTGAAGCGGGGATTGCGACCTGTGCTGGCCAGCCAGCAGATCACGGCCAGGTCTTCCGGCTTGATGGCGACCACGGCGAGCGCGGCAGGCTTCTCGTTTCCTTGCTTCTCGCCGTAGGCGGTCATTGTCACTGGCACGCCGGCCCTCGGGCGACCGTTCGGACGAAGCTGAACGTACCCGTCACTCCAGTGTTCGGCTGCGGGTTGGTTGAGAATGACGGCCGGCGCCACGCGCTGAGGGCGATCCTCCTTTGCGGCAACGGGTGCCACCTCAGGGGAGGCCCCCCGGGGGGTGGTCACGGCGGGTGCTTGGTCGATCTCAGATCGCTTTGCGGCCGCCGTATCCTTGGCAGAGCTTTCGTCCGCTGACGCAGCACCTTCAGGTGGCGTTGACGGGGCCGCGGCGGGCGCGGAAGCGGCGGCTACGGGCACCGTCGGCTCTATGGGCGCCGGGGCCGGTTCAACCACTTCCGGGACGGGAGCAGGGATCGGGGCCGCCTTGATTACGCGGGTCACGGGTTCCTTGGCCGGCTCAGGGGTTGGCCGAGCGACTGGAGCGGGCGAAGGAGCCGGTTCCGCTGCGACAACGGGCGATGGCACGGGTACCGGAGCCGCTGGAGCGGCAGCAGCCTGGGCTGGGGCCGCCGAGGGCTCCGTGGGTTCTTGAGCAGGAGCGTCTTCAAAGTCGGGGGCACCTGGCTTTTTTGGCGCAGGGGTTTTAGGACCGTTTACCGGCAGGAGATTGCCGCTGGCAATCGCGGCTTCATCCTCGGCCGATAGGCCAAGCACCTCGCCGCTTTCGGCGGGCATTGTGTCTATTTCCTCGGCCGGGTCGGGAACGACGGCTGACGGCCCACTGGATGCCGGCGCAGCGGACACGCCCGCCGATTTTGCCGGGGCAGCAGGTGCGACAGGGGCCACATAGGACGGGGCAGCAGTCTTCAGGCGAGGGTTGCTCAGGGGCACGGTGGCCCTCCCCACCAAATTGTTGACCTGCTCAAGCACTCCGACATGGACGTGCCCGGCTTCCGCCATCTCCTCGACGAGTTGGGCAAACCTGAAGGCGGCTTCGCTCTTCGCCGGGGACTTTTGGAGGCTCCCGTCTGACAGGCCAAACACGACTCCGTCAGCCTCAACGGTAGCCGAGGTTAAGCGCATATTGGCCGGTGCCTTGGCGATCCTCCGCTGCTCGGCGATCTGTTCGAGGGGGTTAAGCTGCGGACCGGTCTGCTGGGGCGCCACGGCCTTCTTCCCAATGAGTTTCGCAAACCACCCCAGCTCTGGCGCCGGCTGGCTTGCCGCCGGCGTAGCAGCGCTTGCGGCAGCGTGATCGTCCAGGCGAGCCTTGATGACCTCGGCGCAAACATGCGCGGAAAGAGCCCTATACGCGCGTGTCTCAGGAGCCACGCTTGAGGGACGGAAGGAGTCCTGCCCGGCAACATTGAAAAGCGTCTGCGGGCCTTCGGCGGTGAATGTCACTGCGAGCGAAATTGGAGGCTTGGTGGTGCTGGGCTCTGCCATACCAATAACTATGGGGGGCTGCCCCCCTAACTTCCTTCAGGGAGCACCGCTGATTTCGATGTGCCCACATGGATTCACTCGGACCGGCCTCCCATAATTAAGACATGGCCAAGTCCCCGCGCCGCTTTTTCCTGATAAAGCCGTCCCTTCTCACCATCCCGCTCAACTTTCCGAAGCGGCCGGATGAACCTGAGTTGTCGCCACTTAAAGAGCAGATCGTGCAATTTGGCATCTTGGAGCCCCTGGTTGTTCGGCCCACGGCGGACGGATTGTACCTGGTCCTCGGCGGCCGACGGCGACTCAAGGCTGCCTGGGAACTGGCGGATGACGATGTTCACGAGAAGCTGGTCCGCACCCTCCCCTGTTATGTCGTGGAGAGCGACGGCCCTGTCACAGACCTGAAGATTTTCTACATCCTCAACAGCCCAGCCCCGTTCGACTCAGGGGAAATGGAGCGCATCGCCACTCTCATTGAAGAGGCCAGCGCGCCACCACCCAAGAGGCGGCGGGCCTAGTCCATGGAATCGTCCGCTCCTCTTCTTAGGAGCTTCGTCGAGGACCCCGCCTTGACCCCTCTGGTGTCTGTCTCCTCCCCGGTGGCCAGGAAGGTCCCATCTCATCTGGGATTCTACTTCAAGGAAGGTCGGTTCTTTGGCACCGACGGGCTTAACCACACCCCGTTGAACACAGCCATTTTGTCGTATTTTGTGGCCCTTTTTGAGAGTGGTATTGTAAAAATCGGCAGGGGGAGCGCATTTTTTCTACTGTCTGGGGGTACTTTCGGCCGTAGAATAGTAGTGACAGACCACAATATCTTCCAATCAACCATCTTAAAACACTCAGAAGGCATCGGCTTTCTCCTTTCGAAAAACTTCCACCGCGATGAACCCCAACCGCAATCTTGAGCCAGGCATCCAGCCTCCGTTCCAGTTCGCCTACCGTGGCGACCTGCTGGAGGAGATGTGCATCGACGATGCATTCATCACGATGCCCGCCAGCGAGGCCGAGGCCATCAAGACCGGCAGGCTCTACGGCAAGGTCTTCGACCAGAGCCGCCCGATGGAGTCCATCGAGAAGATCCTGAAGCGCCGCACGGGCAAGGAGCCCTCCAAGCGTTTCGTGATGGGCTTCGTGATCTTCCGCGGCGAGACGACTCCCACTTTCTATGTCCAGGACGAGCTGACTTTGCGGGTTCCCGTGGAGATGTTCGGCCCCCTGACCGGCCTCTACCAGAAGCTGGAGCGGCTGCTTCGCGAGCGCGGGCTGTCCACCGATGTCATCCGGAGCAAGCTCTACGTGACCCCCATCGCCGAGGACTCGGAGTCTTCGGCGCGCATGTCCCGCTGGATCGTCGGATACGAGCGGGGCACAGGTGAATGCGCTCTCTTCCAGAGCGACAACGCCGGCGTGCTGGCCGTGAAGGAATTCATGAAGGGCACGACTGAGTTCGCCCCCTTCGACCTGAACGGCATCAATTCGCTGGCGAAGTAACCATGCCCGAGATCCTCCCTCCGCAGTTTGACCTCGGTCGCTTCGGGCGGATCGCGAACATGGAGTCGCACAACCCCGAGGACTTCGCGCAGTTGAATCGGCACGGCCAGGTGACAGGCCCGATCTTCTACAAGAAATTCGGGAGCGGCACCCACTGTGCCTGCCTGATCCAGCGGAACAGCCCGGTCTTGATGGTCGCCCACGTGGACACGGTTCTTCCTCTACGGGGAGCCGTGGTCGTGCTCGATTCGGAGAAGAACCGTCTCCTCCACCCCGGGCTGGACAATCGTCTTGGGGTTTACCTCGGGCTTGAGGTCCTGCCCGCGATGAATCTTCACGTGGACCTCCTCTTGACCACGGACGAGGAGCAGGCGGCCTCCACCGCGGCCATCGTCCACACGAGGAAACCGTACAACTGGATATTCTCGTTCGACCGCAAAGGGACCGACGTGGTCTGCTACCAGTACGACAACCCCCATCTGTACCGAATTCTCACGGGAGCTGGGTTTGAAGTTGGCCACGGGTCCTACTCGTGCGTGTCCGATCTGGAGCATCTCGGAGCCTGTGGTATCAACTTCGGATGCGGAATGGCCAATTACCACTCAGAGGGCGCGTATTGCGACCTGGCTCAGCTTACGATGCAGCTCAAGCGGTTCTCGGGCTTCTATCATGACTTCTCGGAACTGTGGTTCCCGCACCGTTCGCGCACTGGGGGTGTGGATCACTCCAAGATGCACTGCTGGGCTGTGACCGTTGAGTCGTGGCTCTGGCAGTACGAGTACCATCGCAATCGCGGCGCGATGGAAGCGGCCAGGGACTGCCACCGCTACCTCACTAACTTGCTAACTCTCGCCCCTGAACTGCGCAAGGAATTCCCCGACGAGCTGTCGGCCTTCCCTGAGTTCTCCGAAGGCGTTTTTGACTTGGCCCGGGCCTGATTTGCCCACCCCCCGGGGGCCTCCCCCCTCGGACGCCCCTACCTGCCTTAGGTCCCCCAGAGGGAGGCCCTGGCGATTTCCCTACCTGGGTCACGCCATACTTGTACTATGGAAGCCCTTTGCCGAATACCCCTCCCTGAGCAAGGGGCGGCTATACTTCGAAGCATCGCGGCAAAGGCTATTGGCCATAGCCTGGTCACGGACCGGGCGGACTCGATCAACTTCCTCCAGACCCAGGGTGCAGGCGTCAAAGGCACTTCGCCGGAGGTTGGCCGGTACGCGACGCTCTTGGTAGGCACAGCCGTAAGTCTGAGCGAGGGATGGAGCATGCTCCCCCCGGGTCTTTCGGCAGAGACAGAGAACCTGATGCCTCCTCCGCCAAAACCCGCAGCGTGGGTCGAGGCTGTCGGCAAGGAACAGTCGGACGCCTGGATGCGCCTCGCCGTCTGGGTTGGATGCGAATTCACAGCCCAACGCGCCCTGCCCCTACCCCGTATCATCGGGGTGGACGCGGATTCGTCTCCCCGGGTTAATGCAAACTGGCAGACCCTTGGAGAAACCTGCTTCGCCCCGGCTGTAGGCATCTACTGGGAGCAGACGCGAAGCATGGGGGTTGACGACATCTACAAGAGGGCAGCCGCGGCTCTGGCCAATCCCAATGCATCGTACTCCGGTCCCGGTTCGGATCTCTGGCAGATCAACCAAACCAACCGGCTCGACCTTGCCCATGCATTTGCAAGGCGGGACCCGGCGCTGATCGCCGACATGTTTGCGCTGGAGGAGGGCTACGGCGAGGCCAAGGGCTCCTCGCTCCTTTCCCCGCCTGTACACCTCAACAAAACCAGCTTCCTGCATCATTCGGCCCTGGGGATCTTCGACCTAGGCGAATGGCCCATTCGCACGGACATCCTTTCCGGCAGCGACATGACCATCGCGCGGCAGGCGTTAAGGCGAAACGTGCTGGCATTCGCAGGAGAGCGGCCCCATCTGCGGAAATTTGCGGTCACGTCCGGACTCCTTGTCGAAGCGGACTGGATGAAGAGTCCCCACAGTTGGATTTTGACGAGCGCACTACTCTCTCCCCCGACCGAACCCGGCGGCTTGCGCACATCGGTCGCCACGCAACAGTCGGCAAAGACACTCTCCGCCCACTTCCTCCACAGCAGCATGCGCCCCGAGGAGTACATGGAATTTCGGGCCAATGCGATGCGCTACAACCACCCCCAGAACGCTATCGCCCAGCTCATCCTCGCATGCGATGGGATGGTCACGGCAGGGTGGTCTCAGGAAAACAACGCCGCCAAGTACCTGATCGAATCAACCGAAGACACCCCCGAGCGTAAGGCAATTGCGGTTCGCTCGGCTGCCATTGACGCCGCGCAAACCACGCTTCTCTCGGTTAGCGACCGCACCGCGGTCCTTCGCCAGTGCCTGTCGAATGCCGGCCAGCTGAGCGACGGAAATCTGGCCACGAACATTGCTGAGAGCATTTCTCCCCTGGTGAACGGGGAGGAGCGCGAGACAGTTGGTAAGACCTTGGCGGCCATCCTTCGCCGCTGCCAACCCCTGACACCCGAGAGTGTCGGAAAACTCTGCCGCAGCGATCTGATCTTCCCATCGACTGCCATCGAGTCCCGCCTGTTCTTCCGTGTTCACGGCGAAGGCACTTCTGGGGATTTCGATTTCGGACTCACAAGTGCGGAGCAGTCCCGTTTCACCCGTGTGCAGGAGGACCTCCGCTCTGTTCGCGGGCTCTATTATGTAGAGCACCGAATGTTGTCCATTTTGGAGACCGGTGCGCGTGCCGGCCACTGCCCGGACGCGTCCGTCCTCGATCTCGTGGGCAGGTACAATCCGGGCGATAGCGCCAAGGGCCGGGAGAAAGAGTTGAGGTCCCTGTTCGCCTTGATTGCCGCGCACGATCACGAACGCAACGACCTCGCCGAGGGCGAGCCGAGCTACGTGATGATGGCCGTTGAAAAGACCCCGTCGCTTCGCGAGGCGCGCAAGGACCTGGCGATCTCCGGGCAACTTTCGCAGGAGGAGCGGATCATGCGCCTGCTCACGGACGCCACCCACGCCCCGGCCAGTGCGTTTGCCGCCGGCGTCGCGGTAGCCGACCCGACCGTCCTCAACACGCTGCATGACGCCCACCAGGCCAAGGTTCTTCTGGCGTCGATCCTTGTCACTCGGGACGAGGCGACCCGCGTCACATCTTACGCGATGCGGGAAAAGGCCAAGAGGGTCATCTCCTATGGCATCCGCGAATATGCCCACGGGAATTTTCAGGAATGGAAGTACACCCACCACATGTCGAAGCGGCAGCTCAGCGGGGCCTCGCCCGAACTGATCGCCCGGTGGCGCGAGGACCGCGCGTGGTACGGCGAGACCCTGGGGGTGGCCCTCTCCGTCCGCGAGAGCAGCGATTTTGGCGAACTCCTGAGGCACGGCGACTATCCGGTAAAGACCTGTCACGCCCTTCTTAGCTACGGCAAAGAGGCCGGGGCGGGACTCTCCGTACTGGCTGATGCCCACTCGAAGCTCGTGCAGTTCGTTGACCCGGGTTCCCACAGGGTCGTGGGGAGGTCCATTGTCCGGCTTCTTCACTCCGGTCAGCGGAACCGTCCCGTCGTGGTCCTCGAAATGCCGTACACCATGGCGAACACCCAGACGGACATGGCCATGCGCCTCATAGGGGTCCGCGCGTTGGCGGAGAAATACTCCGACATGGGGATATTCGTCGTCCCCGGGCTCAGCGCCAAGGACCGGGACAAGGGGCTGGTTCACGAGGCCGAGCGCCACATGGGCCGCATGGAGGTTTGGCCGCTCACGGCTCCCGAGGCCATGGTTGCCCAGCAATACTTTGACTCGGCCCTGCAACAGACGCCCAACGACGACGGCACTTTCGACATCTGCTGCCTCCCGGGGGCAGTCGAGATGACCCGGGACGCGGTTAGCCTCCGCAACCTCCCCCCGACCCTCTGTCGCAAGGACCCTCCGTCGCTGCTGACCGAGCGTACTCCGGAGGACGAGGAATATGCAGCCCGCTGCCGGCAGGTCTTCCCCGACGCATCCGAGCGCGAACGCTTCTTCACTGCCAACCCGGACACCCGCATCTCCGGGACCATCCCGAGGGGTCATGAGGACCGGTGGCGCGAGTGCCTTCACAAATTCCCTCGGTTGGCCGAGCACCTCCACCACTCTGAGGCCGTTCAAAGCCTCATTGGCGGGTCTCCAGATCCGGCCGGAGACGGGGCGGACGCCCGGCGCGCCTTGTCGGTAATCGAGGGGCGGCCCCACTTCCGCGCACTGATACAAGGCTTGTCGCGCAAGGAAATCGCTTCCGCGCGCACCCACTGGCTCGGGGTTCTTGGGAACTCCATGGACAACGACCCGTCTCGCTGGCCCCCGGAGATCGACTATCAGGGCATCGCTGCCGACGTTCGCACCTCTTTGACGGCCGAAGCTCGCCCCGCACGCAACCAGGCATTCCCCGGCACCGACGAACGCCGCTTCCCGCCGCTCAAAGAGCCGTCAACAACGCCGACCTTCGATCCTGTCGCAGGTTTCTGAGGCCAGAATTGCCTCGCCATCTTAGGTTATGCCCAGCGTCACAATCCCAAAAACCCGGCTCCTCGAAGCACTCTCGTTGGTTGCTCCGGCGTTGGCCGCAGGGGCGAAGTCCGGGGCTGATGCGTTCCGTGTCCATTCCGCCAACGGCAGTATAAGGGTCGCGGCGTGCAACTTTGCGCTCTTCCTTGAAACGTCAGTCGCTGCTTCGACGGCTGGCGACATCCGCTGCTGCATCCCTGCCAAGCTTCTGACCCCCATCATACGCGAACTCGACGACGGAGACCTCACGATTTCAGCGGGTCCAGGAAGGTTGTCGGCCTTGGTTCTGAAGGCGGGCCGGAGCACCTTTCGCATCACGGCTGTGACTCCCTACGAGGCGCTGCCTTCCCCTGTTGCGGTCCTCGCCGCAACTCCAGGATGGGAACTGCTTGGAGAGTCCTTCGGCTCCGGCCTCAGTTCCGTCATGCATTCGATGTCCGACGACGAGAACCGGCCGACTATGCGCGGAGTGCAGATCGCCTTCAACAAGGACCGCATCGTCTTCACCGCCACCGACGGACGCCGACTGGCGCAACGCACGGTTAGCCTGACGACCCCGAGCGAAGCCACCCAATCTGTGGTCCTTGCGCGTCCGGCAGTCCTTGCCCTTGCCCGAATCATGCGGAGCGCGCAAGGGACGCTCCAGTTGAACGTCTGCGGGAACCTCACCACTGGAGAATTTACTCCGGAAGCGCCTGAGGGGATTCCGTCCTTCATCTTCCAGGCAACGAACACGGAGGGCTTGTTTCCTCCCATCGACAAGGTCTTGGGCGCCGCCCTGATGACCCCTGCAAAATTCTCAGTCCCGAGTATCGTCTTGGGCGAAACCGCAAAGCGCGTGTCCCTTGCCTGCGACGGGGAAGTCCCCTCGATCACCATGGCGTGGTCCGAGTCGGGACTAGATTTCTCTGGGAGCGGGAAAGGTAACGAGACGGCGGCCGCGGACACACTCGTGGCGGAAGTAACCGGGCCGAAAGGCCGAGTCGGGGTTAATCCTCGGTTTCTCTGTGAGGCCATCGCCGGGGTCCCTTCATCGAATGTGGCCGTGACGGTGGGCAGCACGGCCTGCCCCGTCCGCCTCGACTCCGAGGGGTACGCCGCGCTGGTCATGCCCATGCGCCAAGACTGACTCCCATCTTAGACACATGGAACACTACAGCCAAACATTCACCTTCGGTGGGGCCATGATTGAGTACCGCTCCTTCGACCTCCCGAGCGTCAAGCTGACCTTTGACGCCGACAAGCTTTCGACAGGCGGCGTGGTTGTGACCAAGGTCAATATCGCTGGCGAAGAGATGGAGTACACCTCACGCTTCGGCGTCTCCTTCGCCACGCTTCTTGGGCAGAGCCCGAGCGTGTTCAACCTTTTCAGCCCGGACGAGGTCATAGCTCGCGGCATAGCGCGCCACAAGGTTGGCGACAAGGCGGTTATTGCCATCGACCGAACCGGGGGGCGCACGAAGGCCCTGGCCGTCTCGCCCTTTACCAAGCGCCATTTCGCGCTCCCGCACCTTGAGAAGTACATGGAAATGTTGGGGGCCGCAGGCACCCTCGGGGATTATGACGGCGACGGCGAGTTTCGGGTGACCTATGACGTTTCCGATAGGCACAAGCCGTTTTCCTTCTTCGATCTGGAATTCTCCCCTAACATGACCATCCGGGTCTCTGTGGACGGTTGGGGAAAGCCCACGGCATGGCTGTCCCTCGCCCTGCGTTCTCGCGGCGTATCCCTCCGTGCGCAGTCCAAGGCGTTCTGTTCCTCGGCCAATATCGGGGAGGAGAGCGGCAAATACGTCTCTGCTCTTGCCCGTTTCACCCGAGGCTTCTCGAACGAGGAGGGTTTCGGTACGCTCGCTACGCGCATCGAGGCCGCCCACAGCGCGAGCGCAAGTCTCGCGGAGTTCCTTGAGTTTGAGAAGGCCGTCACGAATGCGTCCGTCTCAGACGTTGCACGGACCAGGTTGAGCCGCTTCGCCTACGACGAAGCCAGCCGCTTCGGCCTCTCCTCGCTTGGCGTCGTCAGCAAGAAGAGGCTCGTGCGCGCCCCGTCTAATTTCTCGGTGGCCGACCTAATAATGCTCGGCGCGGAAATTGCCAGCAAGGAGGCCAAGGGCAAGGTGGATTCGATCTACGAGTGGATTGGCGGGCTGCTGGCCGACGATTCCGGCTTCGACCTTGAAGGCACCCTTGAGAGCGAAGGCGGGCGAACCACGATGGAGTCGTATCTCGCGGAGGATGCCGTGAAGCCTGGGAACGTCATAACGGGCCGCAGCTTCCCCCGGCGCAAGTCGAAGGGTCCCCGTAAGGAGACGGAGGCCGTCGCCGCCCCTGCCGATGGAGGCAAAAAGCCCTCGGACCCCGCCGAGTCGGACGGCACTGCGCTCTTGCGGGAGGAAATGGGCGAGGTTCCGGCCCTGGTCGATGCAGGCTCCGAGGAGCCCGCCCGGGTTCCGAGGCCCCCGGTCAGGATGGTTTAGGCGGGTTTCCGGGGTCCCATCTTGGGACATGCTTCTCGAATCACGTCCGTATCAAGACGCCGTCCACGAAAAAGCTCTCGGTGCGTATGACGAGGGCTTGGAATCCGTCATGATCGTTAGCCCGACGGGTTCCGGCAAGACCGTCATGGGGTTGAGGGCTTCGAAGGCGTTGCAGGCCGATGACCCCGCGGTGGGGATCGCTTGGGTCGCGATGCGCCGCACCCTTCTCGATCAGGTGGTCAGGGATAACCTGATGGTTGGAGCAAAGAACCTTGTTCCGATTTCCGCGTTCGATAGCCACATCGAGGAGAAGATGGGCGCATTCGAGAAAGTGGTCCTTGTCTTGGACGAGGCGCACCATTCCGCTGCCGACACCTGTGTCGCCCTGTGGGACATTTGCAATCCGGCGTTCACCATCGGGCTTTCGGCCACGCCTATGCGAACCGACAACCTCAAGCTCTGCTTCCAGCGGATCATCCAAGAGGCGGGGTACCATCGGCTGATCCAGGACGGATACCTCTCGCCGTACGCGCACTGGCAACTTGACGAGTACACCCCCAGGAGCGTTGCCGAGGCTTATTTTGAGCGCATTGATACGTGGGGCCGTACCGCAATCTTCTTCCGGACCTCGGAGGAGTGCTATGAGTGCCAGAGCCTGCTTCTTGCGGGAGGAGTCACGGTCGAGGTCGTCACGGCGAGCACGGATCGGGAGCGGCAGTTGGCCGATTTCGAGAGCGGCAAGCTGGACGTTCTCATCAACATGATGGTGCTTTCAGAGGGTTGGGACTGCCCGAGCCTTGCGACTGTGTTTGTTAGGGACTCGGATAAGGGGCCGACGATCCAGATGGCTGGGCGGGTTCTGCGCAAGTTCCCGGGGCTTCCGCTCAAGAACATCGTCCAGTCGAAGCATACGGGGTGGAATTTCGGCCGCACGGCGATGCCGCAAATCAGTTACTCGAAGGCAGGTCCGGGCCTTTGGCTCTCCCTGACCCCGAACACGAAGCTTCTGCTTGAGGCTATCCGCGAAGCTGACCGGAAGATGAACACGCAGACCTTCACGCTCGATCCCAAGAGCCAATCGTCCCTTGGGGGACTCCGCAACAAGGCGGCTCGCGCGAAACGCGCACGCAAACTCGCCGCAACCGCGGTGGCCTCCCTCGATGAGGCTGCCCCCGATTTCGTCCTCGGGGAACCTATACCCACCAAGCGCAGTGGGCGAGTCCATGCAGGAACCATGCGTTTATGCGCCGCATGATCGCCCCATCTTGGGCAAAGGCCGGGTCCGGCACCAGGCAGCGGTTGCCGGCGCTGCATTCTCGCCCCGCTGCCCCCCATAATTAGGACATGAAGTCATCTATCCTTCGCACCTTTATCGTAGCGGCTGTCGCCATGCCCCTCATCGCCAGTTTCGGGAGGGCGGCCGATGGCCCGAAGGGGGCGAATGCCCCGGGCGAAATGAAGCCGTATGGGCTCCCGATGAACGATTACCTTCAGGCCCAGAAGATTTTGCAGGATACGGCCGCATCCTCCCAGGTGGTCAAAGACCTAAACGCCCAGATCAAGGAGCTGACCGATAAACGCGACGATGTCCTTTTCTCTGCGGCCATCGAATCCCACCCGGAAGAGGCCAGTAAGTTGAGCCAGCTCAAGGCGGCCATGCACGCCGCTGCGACTCCCGCCCCTGCCCCTCGCGTACCAATAGCGGCTCCTCCCAAGCCGACCACCGCCGCCGGCCCTACGGTGACGGTCCCCGCCCTGTCCTCGTAAGGTTCCGCCCAATCGCGGAATTGGGCATTGGATGCCATGACCCTGTGCCTCCCGGCATCGCCATCTAACTGTCTCCGGTCGAGGGAACCCCCGGAACGGGGCTTCGTGAGTCGCCCGTGGAGCGACGGTGCGCATTTCATGTCCTTAACGAATGCGTGTCGGCGCTCCCACAAAAAGGCTTCCCAGACGGTTTCACCCCATACTTTAGGTGTGCCTTCAGCCCCATTTAGCCCGCTGCCCTCCTTCGAGGGCGGCTAACTTATTTCACGGCCCATGGCGCGCACACCTCCCTCAGCAATTTCGTCCCGAGTTGATCGTCACCTCGCTGCTGCGCTTGTCGAGATCGACACCCCCCACTTCTCGGTTTCGACAGACCAACTTACGTCAGCAAACGAGAGCTTTGTTTTGCGGAGGGACAAGGGGGAGGAGGGCAACGTGCTGATAGGCTTTAGCATTCTCGACGTGCTCGTGTATGAGCAGCGTGCGCTCAAGGAGGAGGATCTCATTCGGTACACGATGGAGCACTTCCACGTACCCCCGGTTAATCTGGCCTTCATGGATTTCAACGAGGAACTACTGAAGGGCATCACAAGGGAGCAATGCGTGGACACTCGTTCACTGCCGTTCGACAAGGACGGTGGGTTGGTGTTTATCGCCACATCGCATTTTCTCGCTGAGCAGGAGCGCACGTACTGGGAAGGCGTCTTCGGGAGGGGCATAGTCTGGCATTCGACAACCCTGGAAAACTTACGCGAGGCATGGGTGCGAGCCGCCTTCGCCAAGCCTGTCGCCAAGTCCCTGCTGCCGGCACCGGCCGTCACTTGAAATGCCGCTAACCCGACTCCAGTCTACTACCGTTGCTCGCCTCGCAACACTCGGGCTGCTCCAGCAACCCCAGGTCGCTGCATTGGAGAAGATCGAGGGGCAGCCGACGATGGAGTCGTTCGAGACGCTATTGGCCACGGACTACGCCATCACTCCGCTTTGCCTGCACATCGCCCGTATGCGCGGCATGGGAATCCTGGCCACCTCGATGCCGCGCGGCAAGGTCACCGCAAAGACGTTCGAACACATCCCGATGGACTACTGTGCCGCACAGAAGATCATCCCGATGGGCGTACTTGGCGAGTATCTCCTGATTCACGCCGGGGCGGACCATTTCACCGCAGCCACGGACCTGAGGGACGAGATCAAAGGCATCTCCAATCTCACCCCGCTCTTTATCGCGGTCCCATCGGCGGATATTGAGACGCGATTAAAGAAGCTCACGCAGCCGTCAGGAAACGACGGCGGCGCTGAATTGAAGTCGGTCCTCGCGGGAATAGCCGATGAATTCGGGCATGCCGAAGTTGAGGAGGATTCAGGCGAAAACCTTGGCGAAGACTCCGGCCCCGTTGTCGCGATGGCCTCGAAGATCATTGAGGACGCATACTTCCAGGGTGCATCGGACATTCATTTGTCTCCGCAGGAAAAGGAGCTTGTCGTCCGGTTCCGCGTGGACGGCGGGACCCGCGAATACCTGAGGCTTCCGCGAAAGTTCGGGCCGTCGCTGATCGCCCGTATCAAGATCATGTGCAACCTGGACATCTCCGAGCGTCGGTTGCCCCAGGATGGACGCATCGTCTTCAAGCAGTTCACGAAGAAGAGCCTCGACATCGACTTGCGCGTATCGACAGCTCCCCTCAACCACGGCGAAGGCGCGGTCATGCGTATTCTCGACAAGCAGAAGAGCACGCTGCCCCTTCCCCAGCTTGGTTTCTCGGACGAGAACCTCGCCACATACCGTGACTGCATCCGCCAGCCTTACGGGATGATTCTTCATTGCGGGCCTACTGGCTCCGGCAAGTCGATGACGCTTTACTCGGCCCTCGGCGAAATCAACACACCGGACATGGTGATCCGCACCGCCGAGGACCCCATCGAGTACACGCTCCCCAATCTGGACCAGATGCAGATGCATCGGCAGATCGGCCTCACCTTCGCCAGCGCCTTGCGCGCCTTCCTGCGACAGGACCCCGACGTGATTCTTGTGGGTGAGATCCGCGACCAGGAGACCGCGGGCATCGCCATCGAGGCGGCTCTCACGGGGCACTTGCTCCTCTCGACGCTTCACACGAACGACGCCCCGAGCACGGTGGCCCGCCTTACGGACATGGGGATTGAGCCGTTCATGATCTCCTCATCTCTCATCTGCGTCTGTTCCCAGCGCCTCATGCGCCGTCTCTGCAAGGTGTGCAAGGAGGAGGTCCAGCTCGAAGGCAATGCGGCGCAAATCATGGAGCGGGCGGTTGGGTGGTCCGGCAAGGTGTTCAAGGCGCGGGCAAAAGGCTGCCCCGCTTGCGGTTCGTCCGGCTACAAGGGGCGCGTGGGCATCCACGAGTTGCTAACGGCAAGCGAGGAACTGACCTCGGCGATCAACAAAGAAGCGGACACGGCCACGTTAAAGGGGATCTGCATGCGCAACGGAATGAAGACGCTCCACCAGGACTCGATGCTCAAGGTGAAGATGGGGCTTACCTCCATGGAGGAGGCTCTGGGAACCGTCCCCATCGACATGGAACTTCAGCAGCGACACCACCCGAAGGCTGCCCACCACGAGTCCGGAGCGCCTGCACAAATTCCCGACAGGGTCGCCGAAGCCGAATCCGAGCCCGCCCCCGAGGCCGTTCCGCACGCCTAGGAACTTTCGCCATGAACGCATCCTCTACCGACAAGCAAACGCCCGTGGTGATCGTCGGCGCCGGCGGCGTCATGGCCGCAACCTACATCCCCCTGATTCGCTCCCACACTAGCGCGCCCTTGATTCTGGTCGAGCTAGACCCTGCAAAGGTGCTTCGGTTGCAGCGTGACTACCCGGGGGCGACAGTTATCCGCAGCCTCGATGGGACCGGGTGCGTCCCAGACATTGCCTTTGTCCTTTCGAACACGCCGGCACATTTTGGGAACCTCCGGGATCTGCTTCGCATGGGATGCAAGCGCATGTTTGTCGAGAAACCGGTGGTGCTGAATGCCAGCGAGGCGGAGCAACTGGAGGCGGAGGCCGAAATGGTGCCGTCATCCTCCATCCACGTAGCCTACCTGATGCGGTTCTCACGGTCCGTTTCCCAACTCAAGGCGCTGATGTCCGGCTTCCACGCCGAGCCCAGGGAGATCCACGTGGAATGGGGTAAGAACCGAACAGGCGACAAGCGCCCCACAGCGGGGGCCTTGGCCGACGAATCAGTTCACGGCATGGGGATCATCGTCGATCTTCTCCGGCCTTACCGCCCTTCCGGGCTCACGATTTCTGCTCGCGTCGGATTTGTCCCCTATGTGGACATTGCCAGTCAAAGCCTCGCGAGCAGCGCCGACGCGTTCTTTCCCGCATCCCCGTCATCGGGCGTTTCGTCAGTAATTCAGCCCGTGGGGATGCCGAACACCATCGCCACGCTTCGCAGCTCTTTTCTGCGGGTGTCACAGCACCGCGTCGTGAACGGCGCGTTCCAGGCTGCCGGAGACGTGTACCTCTTCGAGATCCAGTTTGACGCGATCTCTGACGGCAAGCGCTGCGACCACCTGACGGTCATCAGGGCGTCCGACCAATCTGTGCTCTGCGACACGAACTCTGCGAACAACAGAGTCGCTGACGAGATCGAGGCATTCTTCGCTCTGGCCGAACAAGGCGAAATTGACGAGCGCCTCACGACGATGGATGCGGCGCTTGTGCTCCTGCGGATCACCGAAGCATGCGAGCGCAGCAACGCCGACGGCTTCTCTGCCGAACTCGTGAAATTGCAGGGCTCTGTAGCTCCCGAGCGAACCCTAAATTTGAGCGTCGCATAGATCCAGGTCGTCACGACCGCCCCATCTTGGGGCATGCCTCCATCCGCCAAATCCGCCGTTGCCGACTCCGATCCGGGCCAGGTCTTGACCTCGCCGCTTAAGGGAGAAGCGTTGCTGAAGATGTGGCGCGAGAACGATGGTGAGATCCGTGGCCTGGTCGCGCTCGACCTCAGCGACCTCTTCGGCGGGTTCGAGGGGTTCATGGATGCGCTGTCCGTGGCGCTCGTTGGGCACGATTGCCTCATGAACGTGGACTACACCCTCCGTGGCGTCTCCGATGGGTCGCTCGTGTTCGAGGCGTCGGGGAGCTTGGAATCCGAGCCCGAGGGGGACTGACCCGGTCGCACACCCCTCCCCCGGGGGAGGGGTATTGGGTGGCTCAAAGCCTCCGAAAGGCGCCTGGCGCGGCGCTACCTCCCACGAATTTGGCTGTAGGGGTGGCGACCTCCCCCAGATCGGGCGCGGAAGGGCCTCAGAAACGCCCGTTTGGCGGCCTTCCCGGGGCTATGCAGGCTTGATCGAAGCCCGACGCCTCGGCCGGCCCTTGAGCGCTGCAACTGCGCTGCCCTTGGAAATGTGCCCGACCGTGGCGCTCACCGCATTGGCCAGGTCAACGACACGCCAGTCAGGATGCTTGGCGGCCAGATCCTTGAGGGCGTCAATCCGTTCAGCCGGCAGCGGAGGCCGAGAGGCCACCGGCTTGTGGGCCAGGACCGCCGCAACACCGCCGACGGTATGTAACCGAGCTACCTTACGAACGAGGTCCCGGGATACCTGGAGCGCCCTGGCAACGGACCGTTCACCAGCCTCGGGTCCCGAAAGCGCAAAAAGTATCTGGATGTACCGCTGGGTGTCCGCGGGGCACCTGGGTCGGCGCCGGGCGGCTGTCAGTGTCTCGATGTCGGACGAGGACAGCAGGATCGAGAGGCGTTTCATAGGGTCAATAAGTGCCTACCATTTTCCCCTTCAGGTCAAGAAGAGCCTACCAGCCTTGGGCTATGGGTCATTAAGTGCCTACCATTCATAGCCCGCTCGCCGCCCGGTCTGGGTCGATTTAAGCTCGAAAGGATGCCACCCCCATGTTGGCAATGATTGTTTAGATGCGGACGTGAGGGGATGAGCAGAGCGATTCCCCCTCTGGGGCGTGTCCAGATTTACCCACCCTCGGCCAGATCGCCCTCGGGCCGGCCAGATTTACCCACCCCAGGTCCAGATTTACCCACCCTGGGCCAGAATTACCGAAAAGGGGAAATAATTAGTTTACACCCCAAAGGGCATGCCGCTCAGTCTCCGCCTTGCGTGACGCCAACATCAGAAGACATCCGAAGGGCGGAAGCAATGTTCGCGACCTACCTGATCGGAAAGAACCGACTCCCCTGCCCCAACGCCAGACCCATCCTCTTTTTTTGGCAATGGCTCAAGGGTGCCCCGGGAGGCCGGCCGCTGGAGTTTAAGGCGGCCGCCAAGTCCGCCCGCGTGTCGCGCGTGATCGCGTACAGGTGGGTCAAGCTGCTGCGGGAATGCGACGTGGACGAGTCAGGGCTCCCGGACGAGTTGATGTTCTTCCGGCCCAGGGGCAGGCCGCCGCGGAAGCGCTTTGCAGTAGGCGTCGAGTACACCCGGCTGAAAGGCGATCTGGGTCGCGAGCCGACAGCGGCGGAGCTGGGAGAGGCAGCGGGGGTCACAAACCGCTACGCGAGGTCCCTCCTACCCTACATCAGGAAACCGCTCCTCCCTGGCACCCAGGCGAAGGATCTACCGGCCGGCAGATCCGAATAGCTCGCCAACCCGCTTGCGCATGTAATGGCGCAGCCGGGCCTCTGGACCCTCCGTGTACGCGCCGCCCTCTCGCCGGTAGCGCGCAGCGTCCATATCGACCAGGAAGCTCTCGAAATTCTCCCTGCCCATCAGCGCTCTCGCTTCGAGGATCTCTACCCTGAAGCCGGAAGTCGGCGAACCGATCTCGGCGGCACCGAGGAGCGCCTTTTCGTGCATGCTCAATGCGGGTAGCGGACGGGTGAGCTTGGCAAACTCATCAGCGGAGAGCTTAGTGAAGGCGCGAAGCAGCGACTTGTCCGCCATTTCCTTGTCGGAAACCCTGCGGTATCCATCAGCCCAGCCTAGCGCGAGGAGGTCATTCTTTCCTTCGCGAGCACCCAGGCGAAGAACTCCACGCAGAAGTGGCGCACCATCGAAGTCGTGGAGAATGCCGCTAGTTCCGTCTAGCTTGTGCCCAAGGAAAACCCGTCTCGCGTGGCCGGCTTTCATTGGCACCCCCAATTGCTCGCACAGCTTGGTAACGCCTATTTCAAACGGAGGCCGTCCGTTCGACCCGACAGCCAATTTCGGAAAATACAGGAAGAAGAGTTTGCCGAGCGGACTGCGGCCGCAGGCTAGGCCATCGAGGGAAATCTCCTGCAATTGTCTCTCGGCTTTCCCCTTCTCCTTTTCAACATCCCACGAGGGGAGCAGAGCCTCTATGAACCGCTCGTTGAACAACAGCCCGTCCAGGGTGTTGAACACTGTCCGCTTTGTGCGGCCCTTTACCATGCGAGCCACAGTCTTTGGAGTGATTGCGTCGTGTGTGAAGATTCGCTCCGACTTCCCCCAGATAGTCTGACCACCGCCTGAAGGGCGACCAATCGCCCAGCGCACGTTGGTCAACCGGAGGAAGAGCTTCTTCATCTTTGCCCTGTCGTAGCTTCCAGGCGCATTGCCGTCGGCGCAGTTACCCGCGAAGATCCGGACAGCCTCAGCCCATGCAATGTTTCGAGGCTGCGGTCTTTCGCCGGGCGAAACTTGGCAAAGGTACATCAGGACGCCGAGCAGATGGAGCAGCTCCACGTCGAGAACAGGGTTCTCCAGTGCGACCGAGGCGCTCTCCAACGGTGTCCCTCCTCTAAACGGATCGAAGCCCCCAATCTCCAGACGGTAGCGACCGTAGGAGTCCTCCAGGTCGGCGGTGACGACTTTGATGACGCGAGCCCGTTTGCGTGTGACCTTCTCTTCAGGGCCGGAAGGTGTCTTCGCTCCGGCCTTCCGTACCGTCAGTCGTTCGGACGATCCGGCAACCGAAAACATGCCCGCGACCGAGGACCACTCCCGAGGCGCGTAGAACTTCCGAACTCCGTATTCCTGGGCAAACTCAAATTCCGGCTGAGCCATGGAACGGCCCACAGCGCTCGAATTGATGAGAGCCCCGATGTTCAGGAATTCGTTCACGAGCGTAACGCTCCTTCCTCAAGTGGCAGGCTTGGGTGCGCGCTTTGGTCGCTTTCAGATGGGCGGAGTCGAGCCACAGAATCTTCGTCGGCCTCGACAGTTCCCGCCTCGACCTTCGGAGCCCTGAATAGCACCCGCTGCTTCGGCCCCCGGAGACCATCCGGCTTGAACTGCACGAAGCGGCTTCTTAATGAGAGGAGCGCCTGATCTTTGACCGCTTCGACCCAGTCATCGCCCTTGCCCGTCGTTACGACTCCTCTGGAACGACCCTTTGGCCCACCAGGCACGCGGGCTAGATAGCCCTTCTTAATGAGGGGGGTGAGGTAGTTTTGGACATTCCGCACTCCTAGGTACCGCGCCATGTCGGTCTGGGACGGAGGAACTCTGAGCGTTTGATGCGTTTCCGCTACATAACGCAGGAGCTTGGCCTGTTGGAGTGGCAGGGCCTTGGGACTAAGGGTGGTTTCTATCTGCACTAAGGGTGGAACTAACGAACAAGGAACTAAGGGTGGTCGTGAAGATTATGGGCCGGGTGGAGCCCAAAACGACGAATCCTTCCTTGTTACAACTACCAACGGAGTCGAGCCAATTTCAGCACAGATCAGTGACTTGCGCCCAGTATCTCGACCTTTTCGCTTTTCAAAAAATCCAAATGGATGTAACAAACGAATCCCGCTTATCGGCATCAAACTGACGCGAAGCTCGTGGGGAGGAGACTCTTGCGCATGACCCCAAGTCCCGGGGATCGAGGGAGCTTCAGGGCCAGATTAACCTCGGGAATAGCTTCGAAACAGATCGCTCGGGTCCTCGGAGGACGAGCATTTGTGCCGACACCCCCTCGATGAGGTCGCCCTGCCCGCACGAGCCCTACGAGCGGGATCTCCGTGGCGGGGCGCCGGCACGATCCAGCGAGGAGCTGCTCGTGGCCCTTCAACGGTCGCTGAAAGGACGTAGCGACTTTTGTCTCCGCTGCATGCTGCGAGTAGTCCAAAGCCGCCTTGGAACTCCGGGCGAGGGAACAAATGACGTTCCCCAGGCTGCGGCAATTGCGCACCAGCTCAGGAACTTGCAATCGGCTGAGCTGATGGAGGCGGGGCTCAAGAAATTGGAGTCAGCGGGCCGTTACATCTGAAGGTTTTCCCTCTGAGGAGGCCCCCCGGGGGGTGGGTAAAATGAGCAAATTCGTGGGTCACCAGCTTGGTCTATGGACCAGAGCGCCCTTGTGGGCAACCAGACACCCCTCCCCTGCCGGCAGATTCACCAGGCGCCCACGCTGCCCGAGCGCTACCGCTGCGCTCTCGCAACTCTTCCTCCTATGGGTGAGTGGAGCCCGTATGAGAACTCCGATGCGTGGTTCTCGGAGTTCCACTTCAATGGCCGCGACTCATTCGCCCTGCCATTTGATCCGGACGGCTTTTTGTTCTCGCCGGTTGTGGAACTGCCACTGCCCGTGGCCATGGAGCCTGGGGAAGGCGGAGCGTATCGCCGCGGCGTCCGCAAGTACCGGAACATGCTAAGGAAGGGAGGCTCCCTCCCACCCATCACGATCCTTGCGAGCCCCTGTGGTGCGGCGACAAGCGACTGGTCCTGGCACCGTCAGGACGGAAATCACCGATGGGAGGCTGCGATTGCGGAGAGGCGGACCCATATTCCGGCAGTGTTCGGCTACCCTGAGTGGCACGTACCCGATTTGGCGGTCGGGCGCATTCACTCCCTCTCGGCCCCTGAGGCCGGCGGCACCCCATAATTATGGTGTACCCATTCGATATGAACACCCCTCTCTCAAGTATTGTAGCCCGGCGCCGGAAGCTCGCCGGGTCGATAGCGCTTGCCGCGCTTTTGCTCACTGCATGCGCCTCACCGTCCCCCTCGAACCCAACCCAGGCCGCGGTCGAGCAGCCTGTCACGTATGCGCAGCTGCACAGGCTCATGGTCAAGATCGCCGCAGAAACCCCATCTGGTGCCCGGGCTCTGCTTACGGAATCCATCCCATCTCCCGCTATTGCCATCCCTGGGGCCTCGGCATTGACAGTGAACCAGTGAGATGGCGGGCGCCTCGGTAATTCATTTCGTGATACGCTGTAACCTCACGCCATCTTGGAGCGTCATAACAAATATCCAACAAACTCCTTGAATCTCCGGAACATTTGCCGATGGTTCATATCGTAACAAGCACACACCTTTCCATGAAGCCCTCCTCACAATACCGCACGTTAGTGCCAAGCCGCCTGAGCGGTTGGCTGCGGCAGGGCTCTATCCCGACCGCAACAACCTTCGCGGGAAACCGCGGGCTCGATCTGGAACCGAGCAAGGGTGGGTTACGATTGAATCGTTGACGATCAGTTCTTCGTCCCGTTCGACCCGACCCACCCTCATCCGACGGTGGGATTTTTATTTTCCATCTTTCTTTAGCACCCCTCTTAAAAATTCTCCTTCATCATCCGTTCAGCAACTCAGACAGTCATAACACATCTTCGCAAATGACCCTCCATTCACAGCCGAAATTAGCGCCGGCCCTCGGGACAAGCCCCGAAGGACGCTCGCTGACGCTGTGCCCAATGTGGGCCGCCATCCCGAGGATAACCTCAAAGCAAGGTTATCAGTTTAATCTGGATAGCGCAGGCGTCACAGGAGGTGGGAAAGCCAGCTAGGGCGGAAAGCAACCGCACACTGAGCCGACCCACTTCCACCCCGGAAGTGGGTTTTTTGTTGGCCAGACGCCAAGCCACTTCCGGACCGGGTCCTACACCTTTCCAATTTCCAAGTGGCTTCACAGCTGAGCCCCACGAATCAGCGAAGACGCCTTCCCACACTGGGGGCGGGTCCAATCCGGCGAAAGCCGAGAGGGACGGCAGGTGGTTCTTTTCTTCAGATAGAAGCCAGCGCCGGAGCGTAAATCGGCCTAAACTCCGTGAGGCTCCAGCCACATTCGTGGCCAGGCGATGGCAAGAGCTGGGTGGTCGCGCGCTCGCGCGGTAAGGGGCATTCGTGCCCGCCACCCAGCTTTTCACTTTCATGTCGCCCTCATCGTCTAGTGGCAGGACACGCGCCTTTCACGCGCGGCGCGCCAGTCCGATTCTGGCTGGGGGCGACACTTTCACGCGAACGTAGATCAACTGGATAGATCCCCTGACTACGGATCAGGAAGTTGCAGGTTCGAACCCTGCCGTTCGCGCCATTCTCCCTGCTATCGTTGACCCGAGACAGCGGGCACTTAACTCCGTCGGGTCCCCTGGTGCTGTGGTACCCGGCAAGCACGAAGCCGAAGCGTAGCGTGCAGGAATAATCTCTCTCGCGGTAGTAGCTCAGTCGGTTAGAGCGCCACGTTGCCAACGTGGAGGCCGAGGGTTCGAGTCCCTCTTACCGCTTAATTTCCGGTGGGGCATCGAGGGCTGGGAGCGGCGTCCAAGGCGGTGGAGCCTTGCGTCACATGCGGGTGAGAACCTGAGCATCCTGGAGCGACCTGGGACCCATCGGACACTTTCAAGAATCTCCGTTCAGTCTGCGCTGCGGCTTCGCGCGGCAGGCAGGGCTAAACGCGTCGGCTTGTGCCGTCGGTTGGTATCAGAGTGCCCGCGATGCGAAGCGCGGTTGAGCCCCACGGGCCTGCATTCATGGCCGAGGCGGAGACACTTTCGTATGGGTCACTAGCTCAATGGCAGAGCTGCTGCCTTTTAAGCAGTAGGTTCTGGGTTCGAGTCCCAGGTGTCCCACAATTCTGGATACGCATGGAACTGTACCTCAGTTGGCAGAGGAGCGCCCTCATAAGGCGAATGTCGGTGGTTCAAGTCCACCCAGTTCCCCCACTTTCACGCGTCAGTGGCAGAGCGGCAAATGCAGCGCGCTGTAAACGCGCCGCCCTTCGGGGCTTCGAGGGTCCGAGTCCTTCCTGACGCACCATTTCGCAGAACCATTTTTGGTGACGTAGCTCAGTATTGGTAGAGCAGCGGTCTGAAAAGCCGCGTGTCGGTGGTTCGAACCCACCCGTTACCGCCAATCTCGCGGTTGTAGTTTAGTGGCAAAACCTCTGTTTTCCAAACAGGTGTCCCGGGTTCGATTCCCGGCTACCGCTCCATCCACTTATGGTCCCGTAGCTCAGCTGGTTAGAGCACGCGCTTGATAAGCGCGGGGTCGGTGGTTCGAACCCACCCGAGACCACCATTTCGATGGGCCGGTAGCTCAGTGGAAGAGCGCGTCGTTCGCAACGATGAGGTCAGGGGTTCGATCCCCCTTCGGTCCACGATTTTCGTTCGCGTGGTGTAGTGGCAGCACTGCGGGTTCACGTAGCCTAGCGGCCGGCGCGGCACTGACGCATGCCTAGGCAACTGCGTCGGATAATGCTGCGACGGAAAACCCCCGCAAGGGGTGGCGCGGGTTCGATTCCCGTCGCGAACATTTTCCAGAGTCGGGCGCGAGCTTTTCTCTCGCGACGACGAACACAGCTTTGTTGCAGAGTGGAGGAGCCTGCTTGTCCTCGCCACCCTCATAAGGTGGAGATCGCTGGTTGAAATCCAGTCTCTGCACCCAATTTCAGAGATAGGAACGTAGCTCAATTGGTAGAGTAGCGGTCTCCAAAACCGTTGGTTGGGGGTTCGACTCCCTCCGTTCCTGCCATTTTCCGGGGTGTAGCTTAGTCTGGTAGAGCGCCTGGTTTGGGACCAGGAGGTCGCAGGTTCGAACCCTGTCGCCCCGATTTTCGGCGGGTGGCGGAACTGGTAGACGCGCCGGGCTTAAACTCCGGTGAGCGCAAGCTCGTGCGGGTTCGACCCCCGCGCTGCCGACCAATTTTCTTGGGCCTGTAGCTCAGCTGATAGAGCGCTTCGATGGCATCGAAGAGGTTGACGGTTTAAGTCCGTCCAGGTCCACGATTTCAGGCGCGCACATCGTCGAGGCGCATGTCGATGAGGTCTTCAAGGGGAAATCGGTAGCGGCGAAGCTCCTTGGACAAGGGGTGGAACAGCCCGCCAGCCCGCTTGAAGAATAGTCGGTGGCAGCAGAACAGGCAGGCGGTAGCGTCCGCGAACAACTCGCAGGGTTGCATGCGAATCGTCCGCTGAAGGATCATCTCTCGCTCCCTTTCCAACTGTATCAATAATTGCGCTGCGGATGGGAGGGTGGCGATGAAGGCTTCCGAGAGGCGCGGTCCGCGGGTATGCAACCGCACAAGGAATTCCTTGTGCGCAAGCAGCGCGGTCTTAAGGCGCAGGGAAACAGCGCCGTACTCGAAACTGAAACTGGCGTGCTTATAGTCCGCAACATGGGCGGCCTCATGCCATAGAGCCCACTGGCGGCGTTTCCCCTTTGCGGCGGACGAGATATAGACAGTCTTTTCCTCCTTTACGTAGCCCGCTGTGCCTGCACCAAGAATGCCTTGGTACGGCGGCACTTCGATCACCGCAACCCCACGAGCCTCCAAGTATCCCTCAGGGTTTTGACACGCTCTCGGCACGTCGGGGATCAAATATACGCGATGGTCAACGGCAACCTCCGTTTCCGTGTTCCCAATCCGATTCCAGTTTCAAAATGCGCGGGTAGCTTAATGGTGAGAGCATCTCGTTTACACCGAGAGGGTTGGGGGTTCGAGTCCCTCCTCGCGCACCACTCTCATTGCTCGGTAGCTCAGTGGCAGAGCAGGTGCCTGTTAAGCACTTGGTCGCTGGTTCGACCCCAGCCCGAGCAGCCATCTTTACGGGGCGTAGCGAAGTGGCAACGCGCACGGCTGGGGGCCGCGAGATCGGCAGTTCGATCCTGCCCGCCCCGATTTTTCAGTGGCCCGCGACCGAGCCTGGTGAACGGACCTCGCAGCAAACGAGGAAGCGCGCGGTTCAACTCCGCGGCGGGTCTCCAATTTTTGGGGTGGTAGCTCAACTGGTTAGAGCATTCGCCTGTCACGCGAAAGGTTGCCGATTCGAACTCGGTCCATCCCGCCATTTTTCGGGCCTGTAGCTCATCTGGAAGAGCGCCTGCTTTGCAAGCAGGGGGCGACCGGTTCGAGTCCGGTCAGGTCCAAATTTCGGCGGGATCGTTAAGCGGTTATGACGGGACGATGACATCGTCTTATCCCAGGTTCGAATCCTGGTCCTGCCACCATCTTGGTTTGCATGAAAAAACAACCATCGCCCCTAGGGCAACTGGGGTTTCGCCGCATAAACACGGGCAATCCGCCTACATTTCCGCAGTTCGTACGGATCGAGCGTGGCTGCGTGGTCATCCATAAGGGAGGTAATCCGTCGAACGCGTACGACGTTTCGCTGTCCCGCATCCCCGATTACCATGCTCTCGCCCAGTGGGTTCTTCACCTCTGCGAGAAGGACTGGTTTGATACGGTTAAGTGCCTCCAGTTCATCGAGTGCGTGTGTGAGAGCAAGGGTTGGACGCCGCACACCCCGCAGCATTGAGCGCACGGGCAGTCTCTAGTGAATTAGCCGTTCTGGGACTTAGGTCTCACAGATCAAGCACCTCGGCTCATTGAGGTGGTTTGCAAGAAATCAGCCCTCGCCGCTTTCCATTTCTCTTACTGCGAGAGACCACCATCTTGGGATATGGAATCCAGCTCCCCCCTCCGCTCCGTCCTCACCAAGTCCATCGACAAACGCCTGGGCGATGTCCATACGGTGCTCAATGGGCTGGTCATGGCGAAAGGCCGTGCGCTCACCGCCGAAGAGATGGCCTCCGTCGAGGCAGCCGAGGAGATAATCAATGATGTCCGCAACGACATCTGGAAGCTGGCAGGGCAAGACACGCAGAACTAATTTCGCCCCTTTTCTCATCGGTAGATCCGTTGCGTTTCAGGCGACAGGTCCTCGGTTCCAAACCGAGCGAGACCGCCAATTTCCGGGGTGTAGCTTAGTCTGGCAGAGCGCTTCGTTCGGGACGAAGAGGCCGCAGGTTCGAATCCTGCCACCCCGATTTTTCGTTGCCTGGTGGTGTAATGGTAGCACGGGAGGCTTTGACCCTCTTGGTCGTGGTTCGAAACCACGCTAGGCAGCCAACGAATTCTTTCCTATGGCGTGCTAGCTCAATGGTAGAGCAGCTGACTCTTAATCAGTAGGTTCGGGGTTCGAGTCCCCGGCGCGCCACCAATCTCCCCATCTTGCTCGCGTAGCTCAGTCGGTAGAGCACGTCCTTGGTAAGGACGAGGTCACCAGTTCGATCCTGGTCACGAGCTTTCTTTCCATGGGCGTGTGGCGGAATTGGGAGACGCAGCAGGCTCAAACCCTGCCGAGGTTAACAACTCATGCCGGTTCGAATCCGGCCTAGCCCACGATTTCATCATTTGATGCCTCGGTAGCTCAGTTGGCAGAGCGACGCTTTCGTAAAGCGTAGGTCGTCGGTTCGAATCCGACCCGTGGCTCCATTTACTCGGAAGCGTGGCTGAGCGGTTTAAGGCACCTCGTTGGAAACGAGACGCGTCCACAATGGCGCCGAAAGTTCGAATCTTTCCGCTTCCGTATTTTGGTGGGTTGGCAGAGTGGCCTAATGCACCCAGCTTGAAATTGGGAGCGCTTCACCGCGCCGCGTGTTCGAATCATGCACCCACCGCCAATCACTTTACGCGCCTGTGGTGGAATTGGGATACACGCGTGTTTGAGGGACACGTGCCGCAAGGCATAGCAGTTCGACCCTGCTCAGGCGCATTCTTTTGCCCAGGTAGCTCAGTTGGATAGAGCACAAGTTTCCGAAACTTGGGGTCGCGCGTTCAAATCGCGCCTTGGGCACATTTTCATTCACGGCAACTCTTTCGCCCGGTTCGTCTAGCGGTCAGGACGGGACCCTCTCAAGGTTCAGGCAGCGGTTCGACCCCGCTATCGGGCGCCACTTCATGGAGGCCATAGCTCAATCGGCAGAGCACGAGATTGTGGATCTCGGGGTTGCGAGTTCGATCCTCGTTGGTCTCCCCATTTACGGCCGTTTAGCTTAGTGTTCAAAGCACCTGACCCATAATCGGGTAATCGCGGGTTAAAATCCGGCAGCGGCCACCACTTTCTCAGCCGGTTGCGGAGGGTTTGTGCCGGCGAGGAGATAAGCTGGCCCGGGCAACCGGAGTAGGATCACCTCCATCCCGCCAAGCACCATTTCAGGCTTCGTGCTCCGGTGGCGCAATTGGATAGCGCAGCTCGGTCCTAACGAGAAGGCTCCCTGTTCGAATCAGGGCCGGAGCGCCATTTACTGAGCGATTCCGCTGCGGTCGTCCAATTGGATAGGGCCTCGATTTTCTAAATCGAATGATGCCGGTTCAAATCCGGCCCGTAGCTCCAACTTTCCACGGTGAGGTGGCTGAGTGGTTTAAGGCACCTGTCTCGAAAACAGAAGTACCGAGAGGTACCGCGAGTCCGAATCTCGCCCTCACCGCCATTTTCTTTCGCCGGCGTGGTGGAATTGGTAGACACGCGAGTCTCAGAAGCTCGTGACCATCGAGGTCGTGCCCGTTCGAGTCGGGCCGTCGGCATTTTGGAGATGTGGGTGAGAGGTCTAAACCAGAACTTTGCTAAAGTTCCGCGCCAGGTATCCCCTGACGCCGATAGTTCGAATCTATCCATCTCCGCCATCTTCGCCATCTTCGCCGGCGTAGCTCAATGGCAGAGCACGTGTTTTGTAAACACGCGGTTGCGGGTTCGAGTCCCATCGCCGGCTCCATTCACGGAAAGATCCGCCATCTTGGCGCATGCAAATAAAAGCCTACGCGGACAAGGTGAACAGTCTCGCAGCAACGCAGGGTCGCCCTGACGGGTTCCCCGAGGAGCTAACGGGCTACGCCGCGCAGGCGGCGGTCAAGGTACTCGACGCCAATTGGCAAGCTTACCTCGGGGACCTTGAGAAACAGGGCGCGACTCACATCATCGAGAAGACGCGCGACGTTCTTCGCGGCGACATTGACGGCACCATCGCTGAACTGAACCGATTCAAGGCGCTTTTATAGCGCTAATCCTGCCCGACACGGGCGCATGACTTTGCGGGGGTGGCGAAATGGTAGACGCACCAGTTTTAGAACCTGGCGCTGAAAAGCATCCGCGTTCGAATCGCGGTCCCCGCACCACTGCCCGGTAGTGTAATGGTAGCACAGCAGACTCTGAATCTGCGTGTCTAGGTTCGAGTCCTAGCCGAGCAGCCAATTTCTGAAGAAAAGAGCCACAGGCCCTTCGCGCGTGATCGACTTTCACCATGAGCGCAGTCCTCGACCAGACCATTGTTCTCGATGTCAACCGGGTTCACCTCCCGATTGACGCAAGGACCGTTCGTGACGCGATCACTGCCATGACGGGCGAGAACCCCGCCTTGGCCTTCGACATCGAGTACGCTCTCGGTCCAGACGGCCGCCCGAACTACGATGAGCCTTTGGAGCGTCGCACAGTCACATGGGCGGAGTGGGTCTCTCTTCCCGTGCGCCCCTTCGACGTGGTGATCGAGACCGCACGTGGATGGCTGCGGGCGCCCACGGTTATCATGGCTCCTGCCTACGCTGACATGCCTCACGCACGCCCTCGCCTCTCCCCCCAGGGGGTCTACGAGCGTGACGGGTGGCGGTGCCAGTACACGGGCAAACGCCTGCGGCCGGAGGAGGCGAACATCGACCACGTCATCCCGAAGGACCGTGGCGGCGGCGATACCTGGGAAAACCTCGTAACCTGCACCAGGTCCATCAACTCGTGGAAGGGCAACCGCCTTAACAGCGAGTGCGGCCTCAAGTTGATCCGCAGGCCCCGGGCACCCCTCGGGCTTCCCCGTTGCAGCCTCATCCGGACGCCCAAGCACCCGGACTGGCTGCTGTTTCTCACCTGCCCTCAGCCATCTCGTAAGGACGCAGCCGCTTAAAAACCGGCTGCTTTCTTACCCCCTATACCCGTGACCCTCACACTCACAGAAAACATCTCCCTGCTGGATGTCATGCCCATCGTTGACGCCGTCGTGGCGCAGATGAGCCGGCACCTGCCTGCGCACGTATCGGCGCAGGACTTGGCCAGTGCCGGCAAACTCGCCGTGATGGAGGTCCTGGGGGACTTCAACAACGATCTCTCGCAGGATCGCGGCTACGTCGTTTGCCGAGTAAGGGGAGCTGTTCTTGACGAGATGCGCAGGCTGGACCCCTTGTCTCGCTACGGCCGGGCTCGGGTTAAGGGGCTCCAGAAGGCGCTCGCCTACCTGGAGTCCACCCTCAACCGCGCTCCCACCGATGCGGAGATCGCAGACGAAATGGGAGTGCCCGAGGACGAGGTCCGCAAGATCGAGAACCTTGCCGCTTCGGCTGAGCGGCTAAGCACCGACGCCATTGAGGTCAGCGGCGGTAGCCTTCGCTCCATCGTTGACGCCGATGCTGTCTCCCCGGCCGAGAGTGCAGAGGAGAGCGAAAGCGCCGCCCTTATCCGGGCAGCAATCCAGCGGTTGACGCCCGGTCAGTCCAGTGTCCTCCAGCGGTACTACTTCGGTGGGCTAACGCTCCAGGAGATTGCTGCCGAGATGGGACTCAGCGTTGTCCGCGTTCACCAGCTGAGGGTGGCGGCTGAAGAGAAGCTGCGGGGCGACATTGCGCTCATCGACGCGATGGTAGAGATCCAGACTTAAGCCTGCACCATGAAGGGGCGAGCCGGCCGGCACCGGCCGCCCTGACCGGGAGGCCCGTTAGTTCGCGGAAGGCGTAGCTCCGAGGCACCCCCGCCCCAGTGTTTCTACGATCACGCGGTTGAACTGGCCCACATCGTAAGGCTTGGCGATCATCCCGCAAAACCCGTGCTCCTTGTGGTTCGCCATGATTGGGTCACTTGAATAGCCGCTTGAGACGACAACCTTCACGGCGGCGTCGATTTCTCGCAGGTAACTCAGAGCCTCTCGCCCGCCCATCCCCCCTGGGACCGTCAGGTCCATGATGACAAGCGAGAACGGTGTACCGTCTTCGAGCGCTGCATTATACTTATCAATGACTTCCCGCCCATCGCTTACGGCGACAACTTCTAGGCCGATTCGGCGCATGAGCATCGTGGCCATGCTCCTAATACTGGGCTCATCGTCCATGAAGAGAATCTTCCCCTTCATTGGGACAATCGCCGACAGGGACGCCGCTTCAGGGAGGGCTTTGCTTGCACGCAGGGCGGGCATCCAGATATGGAAGGTCGTCCCTTTTTTGAGTTCGGAATCAACGTCGATAAGGCCACGGTGCTTCTTTATGATCGAGTAGACTGCCGCTAGCCCAAGGCCGGTTCCTGTCTGCTTGGTAGTGAAATACGGGTCAAAGATGTGGGGCAAATCCTTCGGCTTAATTCCGGTTCCGCTGTCTTGGATCGAAATATGCACATAGTCTCCGGGATCTACAGCCGGCCGGCCTATCCCTATAACGGCGTGATTCCTGGCGACGATGCGAATGGTTCCTCCTTCGGGCATGGCCTGCACGGCGTTAATTACGAGATTCTGAATCACCCGCCCGAGCTGTCCTTTGTCGGCATCGACCGGCCACAGGCCGTCTTCCAAATCAAAGGTGCAATTGGCCTTTGCTCCGTGAAGGGCGAATTCGGTGACCTCACGGACAACCGAAGTGAAATCCACAGCGGACCGGACGGGTTCTCCTCCGTTTGCAAACGTGAGGAGCTGCTGGGTAAGGTCGCGAGCGCGCAAGGTGGCCGACTCTGCCTCCCGAACGCAAGTGGCCAGGTCGGAGTCGCCTTGTATGTCGAGCTTTGCAAGGGAGAGGTTGGCAATTACCGCCGTCAGGATGTTGTTGAAATCATGGGCAATTCCACCGGCAAGAATGCCCACAGATTCGAGGCGGGACGCCCGTACCAACTCCTTCTCCATGCGCTCCCGCTCGGTAATGTCCCTGAACACAAGCACCATGCCGATCACTTTGCTGCCATGGTCGTGAATCGGCGTGTTGCATCCTTCGACCGTCCGCTTAACGCCTGATCGAGCGACGAGCACCGTTTGGTCAGGAAGTTCGAGGGTGCTGTCTATGAGGAGGTTCGGCATTGCCAGGGTCCCGCGAGCGTGGTCCTTGTGTTCGAGGACGCAGATTTCCGTGATACGCACCCCGACGCATTCTCCCTCTTCGTATCCGACGAGAATGGACGCAGCTGGATTGATGAACTGCACGTAGCCGTTTACGTCAGTGGTTATGACGCCTTCAGCCATCGCTCGAAGCGTGACGGCGAGCTTCTCGCGCTCCGAGGCTAGTGCTTCCTCTGTGTGGCGTCGGTGCGTAATGTCGGTTATCACACCGACAAATTCGAACCGGTCGTTGCCCAAAGGGGTGATGGAGACCTGCTCATGCAGCCAATAGGTGAACCGGTCCCCGACGACCTCGAACTCTTGCTCGTATCCTGGCTGATGTTTAGCCAACGCGCCCTTGTACCGCCTTATCATCACGGGAAGATCCGGGACTTTTAATTTCCGCCAATCGAGCACGAGCCTGCTATCCTCGGCCTTCCCATCCCGTTCTCCGAACAGCTTGCGGTAGAGCGCCGAATCAGCGGCAAACGTGGTCCATGCATAGTCCCCAGATCCGTCGGGCTCCAAGACCGAATGCCATATCAGGCAGTCGGCCGCTTCGAGGATGTGCTGCATTTGAGCGTCACTCTTCTTCAACGCCTCGGTTGCCTCGTGCGTCGCCGTGACATCCATGAGAATCCCGGTTAGAGACCATTCGTCCTCTGTCACCTTCGTGATACGGACGTGCTCGTGCATCCAACGGGATTTGCCTCCAGCGAGCACCAAATACTCCTGCTCGTATTTTGAAGCTCCGGCAATAATAGCGGCATTGCTCTTTGCGCTCATTTCCGGGAGCGACGGCACCATGTTGACATCCCACAGCTGATATGGATGCAGCGGTGGGTCGCATCCGAAAATCCTTCGATACAAATTGGAAGGCGGGATGTGGAGGACCCATACAGCGTCGATTCCACCGGGCTTGCGAAATACGTTTGCTCGCCAAAGCAGGCAGTCGGCCGCGTTCAGAATCTGTTGAACGTCGTCTGCATGGGTAAGGTGTGGCTCGCTAGCGCTGCTTTCCGACGGAGTCTCAACCGTTATTCCGCTCACGTTCCATGAGTTTTCATCAATTGGCCGGATCTCAACATGTTCAAGGAGCCAGAATAGGCGGCCATTGTTGACCACCCTGAATTTTTGGCGGTAAGCCTTTTCCCCGCCCAAGATGGCCTTGTTCCCGAAGGCTGTCATTGCGGGCAAGTCAGGGGCGGTGACGTGGCTCCAAAGGCGTTCACTGCGGGTGGTGCAGGTCAGCCCAAACACCCGCTCGGTCAGTTCGGATGCGCAGATGTCGAAATCGAGCCACCGAAGCGAATCCTTGTCCCTAACGACAACAACGCTCCACTTCATCCCGGCTTGTTCGAGTTTCGAATGGCTCCGCCCAGGGTCATCGGGGTTGGGTTCGGTTTGGATCATTAGGTGTAGAGCCCATTGGTGTCGGTTGTCGGGCCTCCACTAGCCGAGCGGGGCAGTCCCGGCCTAAGAAAGGATCGTACCTTTCGTGTCACAGTTTAGAGAAGACTGGCCTTCTGGTCTCTCGTTTTTTTGCTGTTCTTAGCGCGTCTATTGACTGAAGGACAGCTACCCCCCCGGGGGTGAGACTCCAGGGCACGCACTTCGGGCAACCCGGTTCAAACGAAGCGGCTATGGCAGGTTGCTCGCCTGCGACTCTTTACAGACTTATCGGAGAGTCATTCCTCCATCAGCGCGGGCGCCTTTGCGGCAAGTCCCCACATAGCTGTTCCGGATTTACGGCTGAAGGCCCAGTGGGCAGGCACACCCCATAATTTAGGAATGCCAGGGATGCCCACAGAACCTACTGTCCAATCCGAGGCGGCAGCGTTTTGGCGGTGGTTCGATGGATCGAGAGTGGTGGGCCAAGGAGGAGCCCCACTCCTCCTCTTTCACGGAAGCTCGTGCGAAGACATTGAGACGATCAACCGGCAAGACACTGCCTACGGCTACTTCTTCACGCCCGAGCGCTCGGCTGCGGATTTCTACAAGGGCAACCGGGGCGGCAAAACTTATGAGGTCTACCTGAACGCAAGGCGGATCGCGGACCTCGAAGACGACCAAGTGTTCGAAGCCATAGCCCGCGAGGCGATTGATGACCTCGACGAGGGACCTTCGCCTGATTCAATCCGGGAGGCATGGGAAGCCATTGGCCGCTTGGCGGAGCGCAACCCAGACGTGGCAGAGGAATTGAGCCACGCCTTGAAAAAGCAGGAGCCCAGCGATTGGGACATCGAGAACATCGCGGAGCAGCTCGGCGAGATGGGACGCACGGACGAAGCCACCAGGCTAAGGGACTTCATGTCCGACGCGCCGAAGGTGTCCATGGCGGTTCTTTTGGCGAGGAAGACTTTTCAGGAGAGCATGGGCCAAGACTGGTACAGCCGCTACCAAGACGATTTCACGCGGGCGGCAGGACACCTCGGATATGACTGCGTGACGTTTATGGACGCCGCCGGCGGCGGGTCCTTCGCCCAGTCCTACGTGGTCTTCGATTCCAAACAGATTTTGATGGCTTCGCCAGAGCTACAACTGGCCGTTTCGGCGAAGCGGGAGATGGACCCAGCGCCGGCTAAGCTTCGCTCTCTACCCTTTCCGGCACCTCGCCACGCGATGCTCAACGAAGGTGCGGCGGTCTTCGGCCCCCAAGCTTGACCTGCGCCATCTTGGTCCATGGCCACCATGACCCAAGCAACCATACCCGTAGACCGCTACCGTGCTCGGTATGTGGGACGCCGCGTTCGTTTCGTGGCCTATGGGGACGATGACCCACAGCCGCTTACTCGCGGCGATGAAGGCAAGGTCTCGACGGTCGATGACATGGGCGTGCTCCACGTGACTTGGGACAACGGCCGCACCTGCGGACTCATCATCGGCCACGACCGGTTCATCCTGGTTGCGGCCCCTTCTTGACGGCGGGCTTCCCTTTTCGAGCCACGTGGTATTGGGCAGCGGGCCACGAGATTTTATATTTCTTGGAGATTTGTCCCGCTGTAGCCCCGGCAAGAACGTCCTTCCTGAGGGCCGCCCGCTCTGTTTCGCTCAAGCGGTGGGAGCGATTGCCTTTCGGAGCCCCTGAAGCAACAACCACAGGCTTTCTGGCATGCTTTTTTATGGCGTGGATCAACTCAAGCGGAGTTTCGTACCCAAACGTAATGTGCAGCTTGGCCAGTTCGCGATTGCGAGCCTGCTCAAACTCAGCACGCATTTTCGCCACCTGTCTGATCTGGGAGCATAGTGTTGTCATGCGATTACTATAACGACTGTCCGTGCCCCGCGGTGTCCACTTCATTCGAGCCACCCACCCCCTCCCCCGGGGGAGGGGCAGAAGGGGGCACGACGTTTCTTTCGATACACGGCAGCTCAGGCCGGTACGGATTGAACTTTCCGTAACGAGGAGCCATCTTGCTCTATGTTCAAGGGACCTAAAAAGAGCCGCTCGGCAAAACCGGCACCCACCCGAAGTCCATGGCTGACGGCAGCAATGGAGAGGTGCCTCGGTCAGATGGTAAAGGAAGGCGAAGACATTGCATGGGCTGGCATCGAGGTCTGGGTTGGGGGGGCGCGCTATTCAGCGGCGACGGCCCGGAAACTCGTGGAACTTTGCCTCATTACGCCTGATCGCGGCTCACAGGGGGGCGGAAATAGCGATTTGTACTGGCACATCACTCCGTGCGGACGAGCCATTATCAAGGACCCGGGCTACGAGCCGGCAATCATCGAAGCTCGACGGACTGGGCGACCGGTGTTTCGGAAATGAAAGCTGAAGAACTCCAGTTAAAGAAAGCAGCGCAAGTTTCCGCTCGGCAGAGGGTCGAGGCAGGCGAGCTTACATCGAAGGCCGTAGTCCGCAAATATCACGTCCTCCGGTTGAATTGCGATTGTTCATGCTACTACCACGCGGCGCTTAGGCCGCCGCACAGGAGCGGAAGCTTTACCCGTGCGAGATGCCGCGAATGCGGTAAGCCGCTTGGCGACATGGAAGTCGAGTACAGGGGCATCGTTTATGCGCCCCTTGCTGCGGAGGCGATCCTTGCCGCCAAGAGTGGCAACGCCTACCTCCCGCCGCCTTGATCGGAACCTTCGATGAGGTGCGGCGGCTGAGGGCGTCTGGTCCATTTTACGCCTCCTCCGGTATGAGAAGGCGCCTTGCCTCCTCAGTTCCGCCGATCATGGGACGCTGAGTACGCAGCTTCGCGTAGCGAGGCGTCCGGGTGCCGGGCGGTTGAATCACGGCGCCATCTTGGGTAAATCATGAAAACCCCAGAACTGTTTGGCGTCAGGATCAACTGGCAGACCTGCGGCCACGAGACGTTCGCGCTCTTCGCGAAACAAGAGGACGCAGCGCAGCTCGCTGCGGCCTATGACTACGAGAATCCGGCGAAGGTCAAAGGGGCAAAGTTTGCCCTGGGCAAACCCGAGCAGTTCACAATCGAAGCCGACGCGCCGTTATTCGAGGTTTCGCACACCTCCGACTACGACGGCGGCAGCGGAGATGGCTCCGATCTCAGGACGGTTGAGGATACGCTGAAGAGCCTGTCCGGCACCCCTCTCGCCTCTTTCACAGCCACATCTCTGTTTGAGGCCGCAAAAGGCCGAAAGGTCGGCACAATGATCGCGACCCGGAAGTACCGGGTTCCGATCAGGGCCGGCCAGGACTACGGCCGGCGCAAGTATTGGCACGTTAGCATCCGCCTCTCGTACGCCGGCACGGCAGCCGAGTACATGCAGCGACAAAACAAGGAAGAGAAGGCTGCCTGAAGACGCATCAATCCGGCCGGCGGTCGTTTCTCTGATGCCGCCAACGCCATCTTGAATCGCATGACAGACACACCCGAAACCAGCATTCAGGCACGGTTCATCCATGCCCGTAACTTTCCCGTGGCCCAACGCGCGATGTCCGTGCATTACGGGTTTATACCCTACGGCATGGAGCGTGAGGACATCGAGAGTGTTGCCGCGAACGCGTACGCCCAGTTCTACCGCACAGGCAAGCACCTGGCTTCCGACACAGAGGATGACGAGCGGGCGCGCCTGTTCGTCTTCGTTTCCACGGCGATCACCAACGAAAAGCGGCTGATTGACCGGCTGAGCCGGCACTCCAGGGCGATGCTCACGAAGATCCATCGCCAGCAGCGGGCGGACTTCTTGGCGGGACGCGCGGTCGCAATCCCGCGCGTTGAGGGCATCCCTCCCGCGAAGGTGAAGGAGTTGCTTGAAATGGAGCTTACCTCCCAGCACGTTGCGTTGCCGGACGAACCCGTGCTCGCGGAGTCAGGAAACCCCTTTTTCGACGACTCTCCCGAGGTTTTGCGCGAGGCTGTCGCCAAGCTGCCTCCAAAGGAGCGGGCCGCTGTCGAGTTGAACGTCCTTGAAGGGTGGTCTGCCAAGCAGATCGCGGCGGAGCTTGGCAAGTGTGAGACCAGCGCCCTGAAGATGATCCGTCGAGGGCTCCTGCGCCTGAGCAAGATGCCTGAGGTCCGGGAACTTTCTCGCTAAAACGTGGAATTCTGGGGAGTGTTTCTACTCCCCCGGGGGAGCGACCTCTTCCTTGAATCCCCACGTTTTGAGACGATAATGTGAAAACATGCCCACTTCCGTAACCCCCCTACGCGTTCTCTTCATTGACGATGACGAGAACTTCCTGCTGTCGATTCGGTCCACGCTTGGCAAAGCGATCAAACCAGAGATCGCTGTTGGAGGAATGGCCGGTTTGGAGAAGTTCCAGTCCAAGGAATGGGACGTGGTGATCTTCGACTACCAGATGCCCGGTGGAATCACCGGCATCGACGTTCTTAGGAGCATTCGTGGGTCTGACCCCTACGTTGGGACCATCATGCTCACTGGCTATCCGTCGAGCGTGCTCTCGGAGATGACCTCCTCACTGGAATGCGACCTTTTCTTGGTAAAGATGCCGCCCCTGAACAAGCTCCAGGACGCGATCCACACCTGCGCTCAGCGGGTGGCCGCCAGGAGGGAAATGAAATCCCTCAACAAGCTTCGTCTCGATGCGCAGGTATTGAAGAGCCTGCTGTCCTCCGCCCACATCATGGTCGATGACCTCTCCGAGATGATTGTTGCCTCATCCCACGAGATTGAAACACCTGTACGCGGAGCCTCGGTGAGCGAGGTTAACGAGAAGCTTCAGTCCGTCATGGCCTATTCGCGGCGGGCGCACGCACTTATTTCTTCGTGGCGGTCGCTTTGCGGACCGCTCGCGGACATCGAACGCTTCGACGTGGTCGAGTGCCTGAAGGCCGCATGTGCCGACGACGCCTTCGCCAGTTCGCTCAAGCTTACAATTCGCTGCGACGGAGGCTCGTTCCCGGCGAATGGGATGCCGTTTCAGATGGGCCAAGCGTTCCGGGCCATTCTCCAGAACGCAGTGGACGCCAAGGCGAAGAATATCGTGTTCAGTAGCGCCGATTGGACCAGTGGGTTCACTCTCGACAACGACGGGCGCGCGATGGACCCCCGCGAACTCTACAAAGTTAAGCACGGGAGCTACTCCTCGAAGCCGAACGGTCACCTTGGGACCGGCCTGCCGTTAGTACGAATGGTTTTCCACGCGCACGGCTACCAGCCCACCTACGAGCTTTTGCCGGGCGGCGGTGGCGTCAGAATGCACGCGACCCGCAGGCTCGCCTCCTGACATTTAGGATCGGGCGGCATTCTGCCTTTACGAGCCCGAACGGAATCGAACCTGTGCTGGTTGAATTCCGGCCTTATTCGCCGATGATATTTCCCATGCCTGCTGAAGACCTGCGAAAAAAAGGGAGCGACTTGCTGACCAACACGGTCAAGGGCATTACAACACGACAGATGGTAAGCGCGTCGTCGTTGATGTCACTTTCCACCCTGCCGTCCAGAAGTGGATCTCGGAGTGCGACGGTTCGGATCGACCAATTAAGGCCACCCGGCGAAAGATCACGAGCGAGGACGAGGCTAAACTTCGTCCGTGGCTCTAGGATTCCCCTGCATAGGCCACCTTGCCTAGGGTGGGCAAATGTGGTCTACATGCACAATCCAGCCCTATGCCGACCATGATCCAACTGGCCATTCAACTTGAACATGCCCGTGATACGGCGAGGGAGCTTCTCGGCGATACGTGGCCGGCAACGGTTGCCAGATTGAAGCCCGAGATCGAGCGCATCATGGCCGAGGAGAGGAACCCAAATCCTCTTTCCGCCGTGATCCCTGCGGCCAAAGCCATGGTGTCAGCCGGTAAGAATCCACTGACATTGATCGCAGTTGCGGTCGAAATGTCGTCGCCGAGCGACGCAGCGTTGGCAGCCAGGCTCAGTTCTTAGGGGGTAAGGCTTCTCCGAAGTACGGCAGGTTGATTGATGCGCCGCCTTTGGTAAGGACGATCTTGCGGGTTACGCGCACTTCCTCCTCGACCGAAGCCTCCAGAGAGACTTCAACGGAGAGCTTGCCGTCACGGAAGTGGAAGATGATCGGTCCGTTGCCAACACCCTGGGCCTCCACGACACCCATGTGCTCCTGGTAGTCGGAGGAGACCTTTTCGGCGCGCTCCAAAAGATTCCGCGTACGGGCCAATTCTTCCTTTGCCAGGGCGATGACAACCGTACCGGCGGCGTTGCAGTAACGCGCCTCTGAACCCTGCGAGGCTGGGGAACCGCGGCGGTTCTGTTTGGCGACCCGAAACACGGTCAGGCTCCCCGACATCTGGTCGTCGGGAGCGCCCTCGCCCCAGCGAAGTTGGCGCATCGGGAAATAGATAAGTTCTGTTGGCACAATGAAAGTATGGGGTGCGTGGGGTAGAAAACCGGCCTTTCCTGAAGGAATCCCTGGCAGCGTTCCCCCATACTTGTTGTATGGTAGCCACTGCCCTCACCCTAGGATCGGTCCCTCAACCGACGCAGTCCGAGCGATTCCTCACGCCGGACGAAGACGCTCGAATCGCGAAAGCCCTCCCGGCATTCTCCCTTAGAAACCAGGCCCTATTTTACCTGCTTCGGCACGCAGGAATTGGGGCCATGGAGGTTATCGCCCTAACCGTGGGCGACGTTTGGGACTTTGAATTCGGAAAGGTAAAGGATGAGGTTCAACGAGGGGATGTTCGTCGGAGATGTATCCTTCGGCAATGTCGCCAAATCCCACAGGAATGCCGGTCGTCGCTTACGGCGCTGGTGGTAGAGGCTGGGCAAGATCCGTCCTCGCACCTTTTCAAGTCAAGGCAGAGCCGTGGAAGGGCGATGGATCGAGCTACCTGCTTTCAGAACATAAGGTCTATGGGGAGGGCGGCGGGAGTGAAGGGGCTTAATCCGCAGAAATTGTACGCGACTGCGGCCCACGACTACTACGTTTCATCTGGCGAAAACTTGCTCAAGACAGCCGAATGGCTCGGGCACTCTTCCGTCGCAACGACCAGCCTGCTCGTTGGGACACAAGAGGTCCGGGTGGTGCAACGTGGCAGGGCAAGGGCACGGGCAGTAGGGGTTAAGCGGGTCCTTCTTAGAAAAGAACTGTCTTACAAGAGCGCTCTTTCTACCGAGTTCGAGACCGAAACCGTCCGACTAAGTTCAGCTCTCTCCACGGCCGAACTCGCTGTAGCAGACCTCCAGAACGACCTAGCGATTGTTCGAGCTGAAAGGGATGGGCTTCTTGCCAAGGCCGCGTCGGCTGTGGAGATACATCCGCCCCGGCGGCTGATCGACTTTCCTGTGGCATGCGACCTCTGCTTTGGCGAACGCATCGTGTTCGACAAGCCGGCAATCCGCTCGCTCGAAGACTCCCCGTTTGAGGACGTGGAATCCGCTTGGGCGTGTGTGAGGCTCCTTTTCGAAGGATTCCTTCCCCACTACAGGTCCGGCGCCGAGTTTTCCACTGTGCAAAAGGCCATCGAGCGGTGTCGTGCGAGCTATTCATCGCACATGTCGCCCTTGACCGTAGGCCAGCACGCGAACTTCTACGTGCGCAACTACCAGGGCTCAAAGATCGTTCTCCAGAAGCACCTGTGCATAGGGATTTCGCGCGATCCTAAGCACTGCTTCCGACTCTTCTTCGAATGGCTGCCCGAAACCCGGCAAATCCTCATCCTCCATGCGGGACGGCATCACCCGACTTTGACCCAGTGAGTAGCTGAACAGGTGCCCAGGTCAGCCCCCCCATACTTAATTTGTGAGCACAGCAACTCCGGCCAGTTTTCGACTAGCACCCGGAGAGAGTCTTTGGACCCTCCCTGGTTCGCGCCCTCCGCTTAGGGTGTCGTCGGCGATAGGTGGAGAGGTTGCAGAAGCTCGCCTTCCTGAAGGCATCGAAACCGGCTTCGTAATTCGCCAGGAATTCGCACGCGGACGTTTGCCGATCAGTCAGCTTTCGCGCATGGATGGGCGCTATGTCGAGGTGGTGGGATTCGACAAGGAGGCCCTTGTACAGCAAAGGGACCTCGGGTACTACGTCCTAGGAGACGACCTGCCGCCCCATAAGATGGACTACCTCGCGGTCGAAATCCTCGCCCGCGCCGCAGGATTTCCGGTCATCTCCCCGCGCGACGGTGATGCGGTCCACCAATGGGACTACCGAGACGGCGGGGCGAAGGGCCGACTGATTGTACTGTGCAAGGACGGTTTGCTTCTTTCGGAGGAACGCGGCCGGGGCGACACGCTTCCCCGACTAACAGCCGATCCATCTGAGTGTCTCCGCACCGCTACGCTCCACACCACGAGCAAGCACCGCGAGGAGATGGCAGCCTTGGGCCAGGCCAGCTCGCCATCCCAACCGAATCTGTTCCCCAAGGCTGGTTTACGCAAACTAAGCAACCCTTCGGTTCCGCAAAGTTTTCAGGAATTCACGTAATCGACCGAACGAATCCCCGGCTGCTTCTCCCCATAATTATATCAGCCAATGAATCAGCCCAGCGCCCATTCGGGAGCAATCTTCTCCGCCGCAGTATCTGGGTCCCCTGTCGCCGACATCGAGCGAAGCCGCGTTGGCAGGGATCTCCAGGTCGGGAACGAGGTGGATGTCCGACCTTTCGCTTTTCACGGAGCGCCCGGGACTCCTTCGCACCCCCCCATCTTAGTTTAACCGTTCAACTCACCACCAACTACAAAGTGGCCACACAAGTTTAGAGCACAGAAAATTCAAAATACTATGAAGACAGTTACGCTCGATGGTTCTGCGCAGACCTATGTAACTAATTCCAAGTTAGCAGCTAGACATACAGGTACGCGCGTTAAGTCCTATATATTGGACACGTGCGTTCTCATCCACGATCCGCGCGCGATCTTCAACTTCGAGAAGGATAACACGGTGGCGATCCCGGTCGAGGTCCTTGAAGAGCTGGACCACATCAAGACAGAAACGGACAGTGAGCGTGGCCGCAACGCCCGCCAGGTCGCCCGCTTTCTCGCCGAACTGTTCCCCGACAAGCGGACTATGGCCGAGGGAGCGCGCCTGCCGCATGGTGGCAATATCTCGATCTCGATCCGGCCCGGAAACTTCGAACTTCCTCCGGGAGCCCACAGTGTCCTGCGTGATTCGTACAAGATGGATAACAGCATTATCGAGACCGCGCTCTACATCAAGAGCACCTCAAAGCCACCGGTCATCCTTGTCACGAAAGACGTGAACATGCAGCTCAAGGCCCGGGCTGTCGGCCTTGATGCCGAGGATTACCTCAACGACAAGGTGGGCGACAATGACGTGAAGACCGAGCACACCGAGATGACGGTGGAGCGGCACGCTTTGCAAAGCTTCGCGAGCAACAAGGCTATCGACCTCGAATACAACGAGGACCGGAAGCTCGGTTGCAACGAGTACGTCCTGCTGAGCCCCGACGAGGGCGGGAGCGGCATGCCAGGGAGGGCTGTTTCCGACTCCAGGGTCGTCGCCCTATCCTACCCCGACGCAGTCCGGTTTGATGGGAGCCAAAGCATTCGACCGCGGAACCTTGAGCAGCAGTTCCTCCTGGACGCGATCTTCAACCCCGAAATCACCCTCATTGCTGTGAAGGGCAAAGCGGGCACGGGGAAGACCCTTCTGGCCGTCGCCGGCGCGCTCGCCCAGGTAATGGGGCCGAATCCGCGGTACGACCAGCTCCTCATCACCCGCGCGATCATGGCGCTTGGCAAGGACCTTGGGTTCCTGCCCGGCACCATGGAGGAGAAGATGAAGCCCTGGCTGGCACCGTACTACGACGCTTTGCAGTACCTAATGCCC
>Ga0302270_10000441_pt1 | contig 44438 bp, 38 predicted proteins | sample III_Bog_E2_3_FD_198773 | JGI IMG/M metagenome (GOLD analysis project Ga0302270, IMG submission 198773) | Peat permafrost microbial communities from Stordalen Mire near Abisko, Sweden - III_Bog_E2_3 | ecosystem: Environmental > Terrestrial > Soil > Wetlands > Peat | place: Sweden: Abisko... | reverse complement strand
GGCGACGTCGTGGTCAGCGACCCGGAGGGTGTCACCTTCATCCCGCCGTATCTGGCGGAGCGCGTGGCCAACGAGGCCGAGCGGATCCATATGGTCGATGAGTGGGGCCACAAAATGCTGCGGGAGCACAAATACACTCCAGGCGAGATCGACACGCAGTGGACGCCCCCAATGATCGAGGAGTTCAACAAGTACTGCGAGTCCAAGGGATCCAGGATCCGCTATGAACAGAAAGGCAAGCGGCCGTAACCGCCGGTGCGGTGCTTGATTCTTGAATTAGTTTCGCGACAAAGTGAATGCCAGCCGCCGGAAGGCCCGGCGGCGTGGCTGGCGGCGGTGTCCGCGTCATCGAGTTGAATCCAGACGTCGTGAAGCGGCATTTCGCACCCCTGGCCGGCGGAGCGAGAAACGGAGTTGGGGTGGCCGCACTAGTTCGTCCTCCGCGCGTCCGCGCCGCCGGCCCGGGAGCCGGCGGCGCAACTCGTACCAGACTGCACCGCAATTCCTCTCTCTTGGCTGGAGTTTCGCGGTAAGCTATAGCTTCCCATGACTATTAGACGTGTTCTATCGGCCTTCTTGCTGGCTTGCGTCTCGGCCTGGGCGCAGTCGGGCGGGCTAGGCAGCATGAGAGACCCTCGCGTGGCGGACCAGCAAGGTTCCTCCGGCGGAGGCGCTTTCCAGCCGTGGCTCGCAGTGGACGGCGTCTACGATACTTACCTCGATGCACCAGCCGACACTTTAGGGGACGTCCGCCGGGCGGTCAGTGTCAGCGGTGGGTTGTCCGCGGCGAAAGCCTTCCACCGGACCTATATAATTCTCGGCTATTCCGGGGCTGGGACCGATTACCTGGGCCGGTCGGCGGGAATTCGGGAAGGCTGGAAGTCCTCGAACGTGGCGACCCTCGCGGTCAGCTCGCAGGTCTCCCACCGCGTGACGCTCGATTTCTCGGAGTCGGGCGGGGCTGCCGACGGAGGGTTTGGCGCGGCCTCCGCGGGACTCCAATCCGGCGGATTGGGCTTGCTCGGCTCGATAGGCTTGTCGAGCGGTTTTCTTTTCGGCGGGAGCACAGGCGTCGGGGGCTCGTCAACGGGGCTCAATCCTTTGGATAACGGCCTCGTGGACGCTGATTTCTATCAGCAAATGGCTTACTTCTCGAGCACTTCGGCGAGTGCTGGATTCCTGCTCTCCAACCGCACGATGCTGAATATCGGCGGCACGGCTTCTTTCATTCGGCGCCCGGACAGTCCTTACAGCGACTCGAATATCCCCGGCGCCAACGCCATGCTCAGCACGCGATTTTCGCGCAGATTCGCAGCTTTTTTAGGCTACCAGTTTACCGAAATGGACTTCATTCATAGCGTCGGCAAAATGAATGTCCAGGGTGGATTCGTGGGGATAGAGTACAGCCTGTCGGCGCGCGATCAGTTCAGCATTTCGGTCAGCGACACCTATTTGGATTCGAAGTCGATCTCGGTAGTCACTTTGCCTCCGGATGTGGCCGCATTGCTCGGGGTCGCCTCAACAACTACTGTAAACAGCATCAGCCGAACATTCGTTGGCGGCCGGCTAACATACAATCATTCGTTCCAGCGCGGCGGATTCGATCTTTCCTGCACTTCGATGGTCGCGCCAGGCAACGACCTCATTCTTGTGGCCAGGAGCGAGGGCTGCACAGCGATCTTGAGCCGTTCGCTCACTGAGCGCTTCTCCGTCGCGGCCATTGCGGGGCTCAGGCGCCTGGATGGCATATCCCAAGCCGGCAGCCGCTACGACGTTGCCAACGGCGGATTGATGTTCTCTTACCGGATATTCAGAGGCCTTTCATTGACTGCGGGCGGGAACTATCGGGCCTCGGAACTCCAGCCTTCGTCGCAGACGATCAATGAAGTGACCGCTCACGGCGGCCTTGCCTGGTCCCCGCAGGAAGGCGTTCACCTTTTTTAGTTGCGCCCCCGGAATCGTCCGTGCGCCGAGCCCGTCTGCGTAGTACCGATTCGTTCATAAATCCTCCTGAAACCCGGCGGCATACCCCCCCGCCCAACCGTCGACGGCTTCCAGTGTGCAACCTGCCTGGTCCCCTGCTGTGAAGCTCTGGCGCATGCATGGGGATCGATGGGCCAAAATGGTTAGAACGATGAATGTCATCTCGCTTACTCGCACCCTCGTGGATATCGAGTCCATTACGGGCAACGAAGCTCGCGTTGGCGAGTTTGTGCTCCAACGACTTCTGGAACTGACCGGCAGGTTCGGCGGCAGCGCCGAACGAATCGAGGTGGAGCCGGATCGTTGCAACGTTCTGGCTTGCTTCGGCGAGCCTGTCGTCACGCTCTCGACGCACCTGGACACCGTGCCTCCGTTCTTCCCGTCCCGTGAGGACGATACCGATATCTGGGGCCGTGGCGCATGCGACGTGAAGGGGATCATCGCCGCGATGCTCTGCGCCGCCGCCGCGCTGCTGGAGGACGGTGTCCGCAACTTCGCCCTGCTATTCGTGGTTGGGGAAGAACGGGACAGCGCCGGAGCCTACTTCGCGGCCAGACATCCTTGCGGCTCCCGCTTCATCGTCAATGGAGAACCGACTGGAAACCGCCTGGCGTTGGGCTCAAAGGGCGCGCTGCGTTACGAATTGAATGCCGCCGGACGCATGGCGCATTCCGCCTACCCGGAACTCGGCGAGTCGGCCATTCTGAAGCTGCTCGACGCCTTGGCCCGCATCCGGAAGATCGCGCTCCCCACCGATGAGGTCCTCGGGCCCTGCACCCTGAATATCGGCCTGCTCTCGGGCGGGCGTGCCCCGAACGTCATTCCAGACGCCGCGAGCGCGGTTCTGATGTTCCGCCTGGTCGGTGACCCCGACCCGCTCCGGACCGCCGTCCGGCAGGCCGCGGGCGAGGATGCGCAGGACCATGAGATCCTCTGCATCCCGGCCGTCCGGCTGGGGTCGCTGCCGGGCTTTGAGACCACCGTCGTGGCCTATACCACCGACATCCCCGCCTTTGGAGGGCAGTGGGGCCAGCCCTTCCTGATCGGTCCGGGGACCATCCACGTAGCGCATACGGGCGAGGAACGGGTGCCGAAGGCTCAGCTCCTCGAAGCTGTTGAAATCTACGCTCGTTTGGTCCGGCAGTTGTTAGTCAGTGGCGCAAAATAGCCAGTTGAAGGATCCTGGTATAGAAATGGACAGGAAAACGCCAGTCGGCGTGCTTGGCGCCACCGGGATGGTGGGCCAGCACTTTGTGAAGTTTCTGCAGAACCACCCGTGGTTTGAGATCACGTGGGTGGGCGCGAGCGACCGTTCGGCCGGGAAAAAGTATAGCGAAGCCACGAACTGGCGGCTGGAGGGCTCCATGCCCGCGGCCGTAGCCGGACTCACGGTCTCCGACTGCAAGCCCGTCGCCGGAATTCCGGAACTCGTCTTCTCGGCCATGGACGCGAGCGTCGCCACCGAGATCGAGCGAGCGTTCGCCGAGGCGGGCCACACCGTGGTCTCCAATTCGAAGAACCACCGCATGGACAGCGACGTGCCGCTGCTGGTGCCCGAGATCAATGCGGACCACCTGCGCCTGTTGAAAGCGCAAAAAGAGCTGCGCAAGTGGAAGGGCCAGATCGTCACTAACCCCAACTGCTCCACGGTCGCCTTGACCATGGGCCTCGCGCCGCTGAAGCCATTTGGGATCAAGGCGGTTCTGGTCACCACCATGCAGGCCATCTCGGGCGCGGGATACCCCGGCGTCCCTTCGATGGACATTCTTGGCAACGTGATCCCCTTCATCGGCGGCGAAGAAGAAAAAATGCAGGTGGAGACGCAGAAGATCCTCGGCAGCTTTGCCGGCGATCATATCGACGACCTGCCTGCCGCGGTCAGCGCTCACTGCAATCGGGTCCCGGTGGTGGACGGCCACACCGTCGCGGTCTCGGTCACCTTGGAACAGAAAGTGACCAGGGCCGAGCTGCTTGCCGCCTATCGGACCTTCGACGCGCTGCCGCAGCAGAAGGGCCTGCCCAGCGCGCCCAAGCCCGCCGTGATTTATCTCGACGAAGACAACCGTCCGCAACCCCGGCGCGACGCCATGCGCGGCAACGGCATGACTGTCAGCGTCGGGCGTCTGCGCGAGTGCCCCGTGCTTGGCTGGAAGTTCGTTTGCATGGGCCACAATACAATTCGCGGCGCCGCGGGCGCTGCCGTCCTTAACGCGGAGATGATGCTGGAAGAGGGTCTGATCCGTCGATGATTGTCATGAAGTTCGGCGGCACGTCGGTGGAATCGGCTGCCGCCATCCGGCGAGTCGCGGAGATTGTCCAGGCGCGGCAGCACCGGCATCCGCTGGTCGTGGTCTCGGCCATGGGCAAGACGACCAACCGTCTGCTCGCCGCCGCCGAGAAAGCGGCCGCGGGCAACCTGGAAGATGCTCATCGGGACATCGAAGACCTGGAGGCCTTCCACCGGCGCGAGATCGGCGCCATCCTCCCCGTCGAACAGCACGCTGAGTTGGACGAGCTGCTGGAACGCCATTTTGTGGATCTGGAGGCGACTCTGGGAGAAGTGGCGTCTGACGGGGAGGTCACGCCACGCCTCTGGGACGAGGTCTCCAGCTACGGCGAGCGCTTGTCCAGCGTCCTGGTGTCCATGGCCTTCACAGCTCTGGGGTTGCCCAGCGTGCACCTGGACGCCCGCCAGGCCCTGGTGACCGACGGGCGCCACACGCAGGCCCTGCCGCTCTACGGCCGCACCTATGCCCGTTTTCGCGAGAAGGCCGTCCCTCTGCTCCGCGACGCCGTCGTCGTCATGGGCGGGTTCATTGGATCGACCTCGGACGGCATCACGACCACGCTCGGCCGGGGCGGCTCGGACTTTTCCGCATCCATCGCCGGCGCCGGCATCGGCGCGGAGGAGATCCAGATCTGGACCGACGTGGATGGCATGCTGACCTGCGACCCGCGCATCCTGCCCGGCGGCCATCTCCTGAAGACCATCTCGTTTAACGAGGCCGCCGAACTCGCCTACTTTGGCGCCAAGGTGCTCCATCCCTCCACGCTCCTGCCGGCCGTGGAGAAGGATATTCCCGTTCGCATTCTCAATTCGCGCCACCCCGATGTGGAAGGCACGCGCGTGGTCGGCGCGATTGTCCATTCCACCAACCCGGTGAAATCGATCTCCTGCAAACGCGGGATTACGGTTGTCAATATCCGCAGCCTGCGCATGTTAATGGCGCACGGCTTCCTGCACCGCATCTTCGAAGTATTCGATCGTTACCGGACGCCCGTGGACATGGTGGCGACCACGGAAGTCAGCGTGTCTCTGACCATTGACCATACGCAATCGCTGGCCGAGATCGAAGCCGAGTTGTCGCGCATCGCGGAGGTCACTATCACCCCGGACCAGGCGGTCGTCTGTCTCGTCGGAGAGGCGATTCGTGACACGCCCGGCATCAGCGCCCGCATCTTCGGCGCCGTGCGCGACGTCAATGTACGCATGATCTCTCAAGGGGCATCGTTGCTGAACTTCAGCCTGGTGGTGGACGACGCTGACCTCGTGCGCGCCGTCAAGGCGCTCCACGCTGAGTTTTTCTCCGAACTGGATCCGCGGGTGTTTGAAGTATGAGACTCGCCCTGGTTGGCTACGGCAAAATGGGCCGGATGATTGAGCGTCTGGCGATCGAGTCCGGCTCTGTTGTCGCGCTCAAACTCGACGAGTTCAACAACGTAGACGGCGCGGGACTGACCGCGGCGAACTTCGCCGGCATCGATGCCGCCATCGAGTTCACCGCCCCCTCGATCGCGGTGGGAAACTTGTTGCGCCTGGCTGAGTTGAAGGTTCCCACGGTTTGCGGCACCACCGGCTGGATGGGCGAGCTCAATCGCGTGCGGGCTGCTTTTGAGGCGAACGATGGAACGCTCGTTTACAGCGCCAACTTTTCGATTGGAGTGAACATCCTGCGCCGGGTTGTCTCCGAGGCCGCGCGTTGGATGTCCCGCCAGTCCAGCTACGAATCCTGGGCCTGGGAGATCCACCATAGCGCCAAAAAAGATGCACCTTCGGGCACGCTGCTCCGCCTGGTGGAAGACATGCGGGCAGCGGGCTATGACCGCAAGGTGGACGTCGCGTCCAATCGCGCCGGGGCGCATCCCGGCACGCACGAGATCGGTTTCGATTCCCTGGCGGACACGTTGACCGTGCGGCACGTGGCGCGTGGCCGCGAGGGCTTTGCGTACGGCGCGCTGCAGGCCGCCAGTTGGGGGGCTACCCACAAGGGCGTCCGCGAGTTCGCGGAGATATTGTTTTCCGAAGGCAAGGAGTAAGCCACGTGCGCTTTCAGGGTTGCGGGACAGCACTTGTTACACCATTTCGCCCGGACCTGTCTCTCGACGAGGATACTTTTCGCGCCCTCGTCCGCAGACAGATCGAGGCGGGTATTCACTTCTTGGTCCCGTGCGGCACCACGGGTGAGAATCCGACGCTCGAACCCGATGAGCATCACCGCGTTGTCGAGATCGCGCTCGAAGAGGCCAAGGGCAAGCTGCCCGTGCTCGCCGGCTGCGGCGGCTATCACACCGGAGAGGTGGTTGCCCTCGCTCGTGAAATGGAAGCGCTGGGCGTGGACGGCCTGCTCTCCGTTACGCCGTATTACAACAAGCCGACCCAGGAAGGCCTGTACCAGCATTTCCTGGCCATCGCCAACGCCGTCGAGCTGCCGATCGTCGTCTACAACGTTCCGGGTCGCGCCGGTGTGAACGTCGAGCCCGCCACCCTGCGGCGTCTCGCGGAGATCGACAACATTGTGGGCGTGAAGGAAGCCTCGGGCAACATCGCGCAAATCGCTAACCTGTGCGCCACGCTGCCGCCCGATTTTGCCGTGCTCTCGGGCGATGACGCCATCACGCTGGCTGTCGCAGGTCTGGGCGGCAGGGGCGTCATCAGCGTCGCGTCGAACGTGATCCCCGCCGAAATGGCCGCGCTCGCGCAGGCCTGTCTGGATGGGCGCTTCGAGGACGCGCGGGCGCTGCAGCGCAAGTGGCTGCCGCTGATGGAAGTGAATTTCGTCGAGTCCAACCCGATCCCGGTCAAGTGGGCCATGGCTCGTATGGGCCTGCTGTCGCCGGTCTACCGGCTACCGATGGTTCCGCCGTCCCAGGCCTCCCGTGAGCGAATTGAACAGACGCTGATCGAGTCGGGCTTGTTTTCGAATTAGTCCTTGTGGCGCACGCTTTAGCGTGCCGTGGCGGCATTCATGCCGCCATCCTGCCGGACGGCGAGATGAATCTCGCCGCTGCACGCTGAAGCGTGCGCCACAGCCAGCAGCGAGGTTCGATGGCGCCGCGATGTGAATTGGTGAGTGGCTTCAGCGGGAGCGGGTCCCGCAGATTGCACAAAGTTTTACGGTCAAGGTACTAGAGGTTTTTCAGTGCAAACCGAAATTGAAGCGTTGTTTGACAACGCTCCCGAGTCCTATACTCCGGAGCATTTCGCCCTGTTCGCGCGTTTCAAAGACGCCCTGAACCGCGGGGCAGCGCGCGCCGCCGAGCCCGACTCGTCCACGCCTACCGGTTGGCGCGTCAATCCGTGGGTGAAGAAGGGCATCCTGCTCGGCTTCCGGATGGGCGTCATCGTCGACATGTCGGTAAACTCTGCGAAGCAGCCGTATTTCGACAAGTCCACTTACCCGGTCCGGCAACTCGATGCGGCCAGCGGCGTGCGCGTCGTGCCAGGCGGGTCGAGCATTCGCGATGGCTGCTACCTCGGGCGCGGCGTCACCTGCATGCCGCCGATGTACATCAACGTGGGCGCCTGGGTCGGCTCCGGCACTATGATCGATTCGCACGCTCTGGTCGGCAGTTGCGCGCAGGTCGGCGAGGCGTGCCATATCTCGGCCGCTGCGCAGATCGGCGGCGTGCTGGAACCGATCGGCGCAATGCCGGTGATCGTCGAAAACGGAGTCCTCGTCGGCGGCAACTGCGGCATCTACGAAGGAACGGTCGTCAAGAGCCGCGCCGTTCTCGGCTCGGGCGTCATCCTCAATCGCTCGACGCCGATTTACGACCTGGTGCGTGGCGAGATCTACTCCGCGACCGATGACACGCCGCTCATCGTTCCGAGCGACGCCGTGGTAGTCTCCGGCTCGCGCGCCGTGGCTCGCGGTAAAGGCCAGGAATGGGGCATTTCGCTCTACACCCCGGTGATTGTGAAGTATCGCGACGAACGCACGGGCGAGAAGGTCCGGCTGGAAGACTACCTGCGTTAGCCGCCCGGGACCGCCGATCTCCAGATCGGCTCCGGTTGTCAGTCACTCAAGAACTTCAGCCGATCTGGAGATCGGCGATCCCAGGCGGGCGGCAACCTGCTGGAAACACGCTTCTTGCCAACGCGCCGGAGCGCTCCTCGCCAGCAACACCAGCGTCGCCGCAGTGGCTCGTGCCGGACGCCTGTACACAATCCGCCTTGCCACCCGTCTTGTCCCCGCTTGCCCGGCGTGCTGAAATAGAAAGAAATCCCCGAAGGAGATCCGTTGCAGCAGACTGCCATCCTGGCCCTGGAGGACGGAAGCGTTTTTCAGGGTCGCGCGTATGGCGCACGGACCGTGCGCACCGGTGAGGTCGTTTTCAATACTTCCCTCACCGGCTATCAGGAAGTTTTCACCGATCCCTCTTACAGTGGACAAATCGTCATTCTGACGAATCCCCAGATCGGAAATTACGGAACCAACGCCGACGACGACGAGGCGGCCCGCGCCTGGATCGAGGGCCTCATCGTACGCGAATGGAGCGAGGTCCCCAGCAACTGGCGCTCCAGCGAGACCGCCGACGCATTCCTGGCCCGCCAGGGCGTCCCGGTCGTCTCCGAGCTGGACACGCGCGCCATCGTGCGCAAACTCCGTTCGGGTGGGGTGCTGCGCGGTGCGCTGTCCACGGCCGGCCACTCCCCCGCCGACCTCGTCGAGATCGCGAAGAACAGCCCGTCCATGGCTGGCCTCGATCTCGCCACGCGCGTAAGCACGGCGGAGTCCTACCGCTGGACCGAGCCGGCCAAACCCTGCTCTCCGTCCGAGCGCATTCACAATGCCGCGCCGGGCCGCTTCCACGTCGTCGCCTTCGACTACGGCATCAAGCGCAACATCCTGCGTCGGCTGGCCACGGTCGGCTGCCATCTGACCGTCGTGCCCGCCGGCACCACCGCCGAGGATGTGCTGGCTCTGAAGCCCGACGGCGTCTTTCTATCCAACGGACCCGGCGACCCCGAGCCGCTGGAGTTCCAGGCAGCGCAGATCCGCAAGCTCATCGGTCGCACGCCGATCTTCGGCATCTGCCTCGGTCACCAGATTCTGGGCCTCGCCCTCGGCGGCAAGACCTTCAAGCTGAAGTTCGGCCATCGCGGCATCAACCATCCGGTGCTGAACCGCCGTACGGGCAAGGTCGAAATCACCGTGCAGAACCACGGCTTCTGCGTGGATCCCGACTCGTTCAAGGACAGCGAAGTCGAGCTGACGCACATCAACCTCAACGACCAGACCGTGGAAGGATTGCGCCACCGCAGCCAGCCGCTGTTCTGCGTGCAATATCATCCGGAGGCGGCGCCCGGTCCGCACGACTCGCAGTACTTATTCGACGATTTCGCGGCCATGATGAGGGAGTTCGCCGGTGCCTAAGAGAACTGACCTGAAGCGCATTCTGATCATCGGCTCCGGGCCGATCGTGATTGGCCAGGCCTGCGAATTCGACTACTCCGGCGCGCAGGCGTGCAAGGCGCTCCGCAGCGAGGGTTACGAAGTCATCCTGATCAACTCGAATCCGGCGACGATCATGACCGACCCGGACCTAGCCGACCGGACCTACATCGAGCCGCTGACCGTCGAGTTCGCCACAGAAATCATCCGCAAAGAGCGGCCCGACGCGCTGCTCTCCACCGTCGGCGGGCAGACCGGCCTCAATCTGGCTGTCGATCTCGCCGAGGCTGGAGTTCTCGACAAGTATGGCGTCGAGCTGATCGGTGCCAAGATCGAGTCCATCAAGAAGGCCGAAGATCGCCTCCTGTTCAAGGACGCGATGCGCAAGATCGGCCTGGAAACGCCCCAGTCGCGCCTGCTGAAGACCATCAGCGACGGACTGGAGTTTGCCAAGAAGATCGGCTACCCGCTCATCCTCCGCCCGAGTTTCACGCTGGGCGGGACCGGCGGCGGCATCGCCTACAACCGAGAAGACCTCGAAACGATCCTCGAAAAGGGACTCGATCTCTCCCCGGTCCACGAGGTGCTGGCCGAGGAGAGCGTGCTCGGTTGGAAAGAGTTCGAGCTCGAAGTGATGCGCGATCTGGCCGACAACGCCATCATCGTCTGCTCTATCGAGAATTTCGACCCGATGGGCGTGCACACGGGCGATTCCGTGACCGTCGCTCCGGCGCAAACGCTCACCGATCGCGAGTACCAGATGATGCGCGACGGCGCCATCAAGTGCCTGCGCGAAATCGGCGTCGACACCGGCGGATCCAACGTCCAGTTCGCCATCAATCCCGAAGACGGGCGCATGGTGATCGTCGAAATGAATCCGCGCGTTTCGCGCAGCTCGGCCTTGGCCTCGAAGGCGACCGGCTTCCCCATCGCGAAGATCGCGGCCAAGCTCGCCGTCGGTTTCCGGTTGGACGAAATCCCCAACGACATCACCCTGAAAACGCCGGCCTGTTTCGAGCCCACGCTGGACTATGTGGTGGTGAAGATCCCGCGCTGGCAGTTCGAGAAATTCCCCGGCGCCGAGTCCGTGCTGACCACGCAAATGAAGTCGGTCGGAGAGGTGATGGCCATCGGGCGCACCTTCCGGCAGGCCCTGAACAAGGGCATTCGCGGCTTGGAGACTGGCAAGAGTTCCGATGTCAAGTACGAGGAGCGGCTGCTGCCGCAGCGCCTCACCACGCCCAATCCCGAGCGCCTCGGTTACGTTCACTTTGCCTTCGAAAAAGGTTGGACCATCGAAGACGTTTTTGAGCGCACTCAGATCGATCCCTGGTTCCTGCGCCAGATCCGCGACGGCGTCGAGTATGAGAAGACGCTCGCCGGCAAGTCGCTCGAGAAGGTGACGGTCGAAGAGATGCGCCGCGCCAAGCGCGAAGGGCTCTCCGACACGGCCCTGAGCCGGCTTTGGAAGACCGACCCGCTGGCTGTGCGCGCGCGGCGCAAAGCCCTGGGCGTCCGCGCCGTTTTCAATCGCGTCGACACCTGCGCGGCGGAGTTCGAGAGCTTCACGCCGTATCTTTATTCGAGCTACGAAAGCGAGTGCGAAGCGGCGCCGACGGACCGCAAGAAGGTGATGATCCTGGGCAGCGGTCCGAATCGCATCGGCCAGGGCATCGAGTTCGACTACTGCTGCTGCCATGCGAGTTTCGCGCTGCAGGAGTTCGGCGTCGAATCGATCATGGTCAACTGCAATCCCGAGACCGTCTCGACCGACTACGACACCAGCGACCGCCTGTACTTCGAGCCCCTGACGCTCGAAGAGGTGCTCAACATTTACGACACCGAGAAACCCGACGGCGTCATCGTGCAGTTCGGCGGTCAGACGCCGTTGAATCTGGCGCTACCGTTGAAGCGCGCCGGCGTGCCCATCATCGGCACCGATCCGGCGAATATCGACCTTGCCGAGGACCGCAGGCTTTTTGGCAAGCTGCTCACCGAACTCAGCATTCCGTCACCCGAGTGGGGGACGGCGACGAGCGTTGATGAGGCAGTGGCGACGGCGGGACGCCTCGGCTACCCGGTGCTCGTGCGGCCCAGCTACGTGCTCGGCGGACGAGCTATGGTGATCGCCTACGAAGAGGCCACGGTGCGCCGCTACATGCAGGAAGCCGTGCTCTTTTCGCCCGACCGCCCCGTGCTGATCGACCGGTTCCTTGAAAACGCCGTGGAGATCGACGTCGATGCATTGTCAGACGGCGAGGACGTGTTGATCGGCGGCATCATGGAGCACATCGAGGAGGCGGGTATCCACTCCGGCGATAGCTCCTGCGTGCTGCCTACACAGTCCATTGCGGAGAGTGAGCTGGCCGTTATCCGCGACTACACGGAGAAACTGGCGCGAGCTCTGCACGTCATCGGCCTGATGAATATCCAGTTCGCCATCCAGGACGGCAAGGTTTTCATTATCGAAGTCAATCCGCGCGCCTCCCGCACCGTCCCATACGTCAGCAAGGCGACGGGCGTCGCGTTGCCCAAGATCGCCGTGGCCCTCATGCTGGGGCAAAAGCTGAAGGATTTAGGCGCTCTGACCGGCGGTCAGACTACGGGCTTGCTGCCGGTGAAGAAAGTCTTCGTCAAGAGCCCCGTCTTCCCCTTCAATAAGTTCCCCGGCGTCGATCCGGTGCTCGGGCCCGAGATGCGGTCCACCGGCGAGGTCATGGGCGTCGGCAACAACTTCGGCGAGGCATTCGGCAAGGCCCAGCAAAGCGCGGGCAGCCCTCTGCCCCAGTCCGGCCGGGTCTTCTTCAGCGTGAACGACCGGAACAAGGTGGAGGCCGTGGATATCGCCCGCCGCCTGGCTGCCGCCGGATTCGAACTGGCGGCAACTCGCGGGACCGCCGCCCTGATGAAAGCCGCCGGGCTCAAGGTCAAGATCGTCTTCAAGGTGAACGAGGGCCGTCCCAACGCGGTGGATCTGATGAAGGGCGGAGCCCTGCAGCTAGCCATCTACACCACCACCGGCGCGCACACTTTTGAAGATGAGCGGTCCATCCGCCGCAATGCCGTGATGAGCCGGGTGCCCTGTATCACCACCATGAGCGGCGCCCGGGCTGCCGCGGACGCGGTTGAAAGCCGGTTGCGGGACCCCTTGCGGGTTTGGAGTCTTCAGGAGATTCACGACTTGAAGCCGTCAGACTGAGTCTGCATTTCGGCTCTAATGGTTTTCGGGGAACCGTCCGATATGTGAGGTGTGACTGAGACCGTCAGCGAGCCTCTGGCCAGAGAACTCTTGGCTAAAGAACTCAGGGCTAATGAGCTCAGAGAATGTCTCGTCCGGCTCCCCGCGGACCGGACTCGCTGGACCCGTCGTGTTGATGAACTGATGGAAGCTGGCGGCCAAAGCGCCATCGATGAATCGATCGGAATCCTCAGGGAACGCCTCTTGCCTGCGGAGTCCGAGAAAGCCCTGTTGGGTCTGATACTTGGGCGCGGCTACCTGCTCCCCGTTCTCCAGAGCGTCTACGAGACCGATCGCATCCGGTTTCGGGAAGTGCTTTCCACGGCGCATGCCGTGGAGCCGCGGCTTCACACGCGCATTGCCAAGAGGCTGGCGGAGCTGCTTGTTCCGCAGCATTTGGACCGCGTCAATGAGATCCTGTGCCTGTTCGATTCAGTCGTTCAGATGAACGGCCTGGCGAACCTCGCCGCGGCATTGCCTGCCTTGAAAGACACCCACGACCCGCGTCTGCGTGCGCGAGCGGCTCTCTTGGGCTCCTCTTTGCCTAACGGCCGCCATCTCCTTGAACTGTACCGGGAAGAGGCTGATCCTCGGGTTCGGGTGAGTATCTTGAAATCGCTATGGTTCGACAATCAGCCCATAGCGCGGGTGGTCTTTGAAGAGGCGCGCCGGGACTCACAACCGAAGGTTAGAGCCTACGGGCTCTTGGGGCTCTACCGGCTTGGAGATCAGCGCGCCCTGATAGCCCTGGCGGAAATGGTGGATTCGCCCCAGTCTCTCACGCGGGCGGTCGCGCGCTATGCGATGGAATTGCTTCGTGAGCCCAGGTTCGAGCCTTTTCTGGCGAAGCTGAGGAAGGAGTTCGGCGAGTCAGCGCTGAAGAACGAGCCGGTTTCTCCCGCGCTCAGGTCCGGTCCGCGTCCGCTACACCTCACCGTGCCCAGGATTCAAAGGCTTACGCGAGGCGGGCTGAGACTGCAGGTTTCCGTGCGCCTGGAGTCCGTGCACCTGGAGGATGACGAGCAACTCGATCCCGCGCTTCGCCCCCTGGACCTTCGCACTTGGGTGGATGGCCAACCGGTTTTGAATTATACGATGAGCCGTGTCGCCCCCGTCCGGCGCCTGGGATTAGGCATGGTTCTCCCTCAGACCTTGCGCGCGGCGTCAGAAACCACACCTGGTATTCGCGGTGTTCTCGATTGCCTGATGTCCATGCCCGAAGGCGAGTTGCGCTCGGCATGTTTTTACCGGTCCGGACTTTTTATGAGGCAGCTTCAGCACGTCAGCGAAGCCGGTGCGGACTCTTCCGCGGAGCTGATCCCTCGCCCGCTGCGCTTGCCGGTAATTTCTCAGGACGGCTTCCGTTTCGCCGCCGATCTCAAAGACTCTTCCAGGGAAGAGAATCTTGCCTCAGAACCGGGGGAACTGGCCTTGTCGATGCTGAATCGCCTGACGGCTCTGAAGCCGGTCGGGCATATCGGTGTGATCCTGAATGCGGCTGTCAATGGTCCGCCCAAGCCATTTCTGGCAGAGAGTCTCAGCCACGACTGTCAGGAGAATGGTTTTGCCCTCCACTTGATCGCCATTGGTGAGGTGCGCGATGAGATCCTGGCTCCTTGGCTCATGCTCAGCCGGCGATCGGGAGGGTTTCAGGCCCGGATCTCGACTGAAGACGAGCTGCCCAGCGTCGTGCACCGTTGGATGCTCTGCTTCAGAGAGGTCTATTGCCTGGAGTTTGACGCACCGGCATCGGTGTCCCAAATTCGCCTTCAGGCCGTCCATCCGGCGGGAGCCGGAGAAATTACGGTCGCGGTCGAAACGGAATGATCCCTGGCGGGACGCCCGCCCAGGAACTACGTGCGTTGTCTGTGCACTCGACAGGCCCGCGCAAGCGAGCAGCCGTTATCAGTGCAGGTGGGCCGGAACTTGCGTGGCCGGCATACGCCGAGAACGTGGCACCCCCAACCATCACTGGACCATTGCGCACGTTCGGGCCAGGTGCGAGAATTGCTACCACAGTGCGGGCCGGCGGGAAAGCGGACCATTACAACGCGAAAGGGCTTGGAGCTAAGTGGGCGGCCGTGGCGCTCATGTTCGCGTTTGGAGTGCTGCTTCCGGTTCGCGCGGAACATCTGGAAACGTCACGGTTGAAAACGTCACGGGCTAAGATGCTACGCGCCGACGAAAACTACAACGGACGGACCTTGAAGCTCACAGCCGGAGAGCTTTTCGAGATATCCCTCGCTGAAAATCCGACCACGGGATACCGCTGGCGTCTCCTGGAGGCGGAAACAGCTACGGCCAACTGCGTCCCCGTCAAGGATTCCTATGAGCCAGGCCACCCTCAGGTCGCCGGCCAGGGAGGCATCCACCGCTGGCAGTTCCGGGCGGCTGGACCGGGCGCTTGCACGATCGAACTGGAGTATCGGCGCTCCTGGCAGCAGGACAAGCCCCCCGAACGCACCTTCCGAATTCACATAGAAGTCCGGAAGGGCGTCCAGGATAGCGATCCCGCTAAACCATCTGGATAGTCCAGAAGTCGTCGGACAAGTTCGAGTTCGTCAGGTATGCATAAGGCATCAGGAAATACCCTGCCTGGCCCCAGCTCGCGCCCCAGGAGTTCCTTATGATGAACTGCTGTCCTGCGTCATCGTATCCGGCAGCCATCACGGCATGACCGCCTACGGTTTGCTCGTTGGCGGCCGGCATCGGCAGGATCCCCGTTTTTGCGACCTCCTCGCTCTCGAAACTCGCGTAAACGGTGAAGCCGAAAACAAACGGATATCCGCTGGCGAGGCAGCCCCTCAACCTGTCCAGCGTCGGGATCAACCGCTGATAGGCGCTCACTTTATGAGCCGCCGCTTCGGTGTAGCAGTTCTTGGCCGGCTTTATGGCGTACTTGCATTTAGGGCAGGGGGCTGGGTCCTTGTTTGTGTCGTCATAAGGCCAGGAGGTCTCGCTGCACACCCCTTGCTTCGCGACGCTCTTGATTCCGTCCCTGATCTGAGCGCCGCTATCAGTCGTGGCGCTGTGTTCAATCACGCGCTCGTTGTAGTAAATGAAAAGCCGGGACGGCATGAACTCGACCGTCCCTTGCTTTTTCTGGTCGAATTCAATCGCGCCGGCGATTGCATTTGCCGTGCAACTGCCCAGTTGGCCCTGGTCATATACTGCTGGGCAGTTGGGCCGCAGATCGACTTTCGGCGGGAGCGCCACCGCGGCTGCGTGCGGCGCTTCATACACGAAATCGCGTTGGTCGGGCAGGTCCGGCATCCATCCGTACCGGCCGACTCTGCGACTTCCTGGCGCGAGATCCGGGAGATTGAAAGGCATATTTCCTCCTTGAAAGGTGACAAAAATCACTTCGAATGGATGGACCTTAACTCACTTTTCAATGCAGTGTCAATGTTTGGGTGAGTGTTTTGTCAATATTATTGCAGCCGGAGGCTCTGGGCGGTAACAGAGAAAAGCAGCTATTGCAGATGTTAATATCCTCTATATCCAGGCTGAATGCAGGCAGCGGTGCAGAAAGTCGAGCCAAGACCGCTCGCCGCCGGCCCTACGCGCTCAGCCTCGATACAGAGTGATCCCGGCGACGCCCGCTGCGCCTGCCGCCAGGCACTCTTCGGCGTTCCGCAGGGTTACTCCTCCGAGCGCGAAGACCGGCAAGTTCACACTCTGGCAGATCCGCCTAAGCTCTTCGATGCCCAGCGGTCGCCCGTATGCTGCCTTCGACAGTGGGTCGAAGACCGGAGCCGCCACGGCGAAATCCGCGCCGCCCGATTGAGCCGCCTGCGCGTCAGCGGTGGAGTGGCAGGAGACTCCAAACAGGAAACCGGGCGGTACGATCCCACGCCACGCGGCCGCTGGAGGCGAGTCTCCAGGCAGATGCGCGCCGTGTGCGCCACAGGCGAGGGCCACGTCAACGCGCCCGTTTACAAGAAGGCGGATTCTCCGGCAACGCAGCAGGCAGGCGGTCACCACGCAAACCAAATCGCTGGCGGGCAGACTCTTTTCCCGGATCTGGACCATATCCACTCCAGCCTCTTCGAGTCCCGCCACCCAATCCGGCAGGCGTTCTATTCCTCCGAGCAGCCTGCTGTCGGAGATGGCGTAGCTTCTCATTGGGGGAATGTCGCGAGCCGGCTCATTCCTGTTGAAGCGTTCAGGCCTTCACCACCCGGAGCGATTGCGGCCGGAAGCGGACCATCGGAGATCGCAGTTGGTCACGGTCAGGCGCCGCGGGGAGGCTCACTCGAATTCCACCATCCAACTCAACCCTTACGCCGCGTAAGAGCGGGACGACTCTTCGCACCTGAAGCATAACTCCGCCTTCCAGGGCAGTCCCGAATTCGATCTCATCCTCGCGTACCGCCAACTGCACGTTCGCGCCCAGCAGAAGGCCCGGCAGATAGGACCCAAGGATTTCAAACCGCGCTTCCTCCCCGGCGGAGATTTGCAGACGGCTGCGGTTCGATGACGGATCCAGCGCCAGGACTTCAGCCTGCAGAATGTTGTAGCAGCCCATGAGGCGGGCGACCGCGGCCGTCGCCGGAGCGTCCAGGATTTCTCTGGGCGCGCCGCTTTGGGCGATCCGTCCGCCGACAAGCACGTGCATGGATACGCCGAGTTCAAGCGCCTCTTCGATATCGTGGGTAACCATCACGACGGGAATGCCGAATGCGCTCCGGGCTTCCCTGAGCACCGAATAAAACTCCTGTCGCAGCGCTGCGTCCAAACCGCGCGTCGGCTCGTCCAGCAGAAGCAAGGTCGGTTGAGACAGAATCGCCCGTGCGATGGCCCCCCGTTGCCGCTGCCCGCCAGAGAGTTCACGGGGCTGACGCGAGCCCAATTCTTCCAGGTGGAATCGCTCCAGCATCGCGCGCACTTTGCCGCGCCGCTCATGGCGCGGAAACCGCCCCGCGGCGAACCACAGGTTCTCGAACAGGCTCATGTGCGGGAACAGGGACTCGCCCTGGAACACACACCCACAGCCCCGCTCGCGCGCTGGCAGGCTGACGCCTGCGTCGGCGTCGAACAGGAGACGGTCGTCCACCAGAATGCGCCCCTCATCGGGGCGGACAAACCCGGCGATACAGTCCAGGCTCAGCGATTTGCCGGCGCCGCTCGGTCCGAACAGCACCGTGAACTCCGCGGCGCTCGTTAAGTGAATGTTCAGTTCGAAAGGCGCGGAGCCGCCGTTGCCGGGGAACGCCTTTCTGATGCGTGCGTCGATCATAGCTTTACCCGCATCTCACACCGCACGCCCAAACTGATTCCGGGCCATCCGGTTGGCTAGATACAGGAACGCGAGCGCAACCGCCGAGATGACCAGCACCAGGACTCTGGCCACGTCGCCGCGCCCGCCTTCCACCGCATCGTAAATGGCTACCGAAACGGTCTGGGTGCGGCCGGGGATGTTGCCGGCCAGCATGATGGTGATTCCAAAGTCGCCGAGCGACTGCGCGAAGGCCAGCGCGGTAGCCGCCAGAACCTGGTTCCACGCCAGCGGCAACGAGACCTGCCAGAACACGCGCCACTCGCTGGCGCCCAGGCTTCTGGCCGCTTTCTCATAGTAGGGGTCGACGCTTTCCAGGGCGGCGCGCGCGGACTTGATCAAAAGCGGAGACGAGTGAAAAAGCGCGGCGACCACCGCGGCTTTCCAGGTGAAGACCAACGGTTCACCGAAGACTAACTCATAAAACCGGCCGATGGGTCCGGCCCTCCCCAGCAGCACCAGCAGGTAGTAGCCGAGCACCGTTGGTGGAAGCACCAGGGGCAGCGTCACCGCGGCGTCGACGAATTCGCGGCCCCGGAACTCTTTCCGCGACAGCAGCCAAGCGGCCCATAGGCCGCCCAGCAACGCGATCAGCGTCGAGAGCGAAGCGACGCGCAAGCTGAGCCAAAGTGGAAACCAGTCGATTGCCATGCGAGAAGTCCCATTATAGGTGCGCGCTGGAGTGGATTGACGGGACTTGTGCGCACGCCCTTCGACGTAGCAGTGTTTCCCGCCGCTTAGACCCGGGCGGGGTGCTCCGGAGGCGGCTCCGGAAACAGGAAAACGGCGGACTGCCGGCGGGGCGAATGAGAAATTCGGGCCTCAGAATTGCCTCTGGAATATGCGCAACCTTGACATCCGAGTCTGGCAAGAGCCACGCGGCGTGTAGTATGCTAGCCATGAGATTTGTAATCAGAGTTGGAGGTCTCTTTAGTAATGCTACGCACGCTCCGCCATGCCGCCACGCTCGCGGCCGTTTGCCTGATCATGGCCGGCTTGGCCTTCCCCCAGACCTTGTGTACTTTTATGGGCAAAGTCACTGGTACTGATGGGAAACCAATGCAAGGCGCCGTGATCAAGATCGAGCGCAAGGACATCAGGGGTAATTGGAAAACCAAGACCAATAAAAAAGGCGAGTGGCTCTACAGCGGCATGCCCTTCCCGGGAACTTTTAAGGTGTCCTGCGAAGTCGACGACAAGGTCGTAGACGCGATGGACAACGTCAAGAGCGCCCTCGGCGACCCCGTCGAGATCTCCTTCGACCTTTTCAAGGGAGCCCAGCGCGCCAAGGAATTGGCGAAGGCGGCCGATTCCGGCACGTTGACCAAAGAGCAAGAGCGCGAGATGACAAAAGACCAAAAGGAGGCTTTGGAGAAGAACCTGAAGGAACGCCAGGCAAGCATGGCGAAGAACAAGGCGCTGCAAGACTCCTTCAACACGGGCATGACCGCTCTGAACGCGAAGGACTTCCCGGCCTCGGTAGAGGCTTTCAACAAGGCGGCCGAGCTTTCTCCGAAGGAATTTGCGGTCTGGGCCAACATGGCGACAGCCTATGAGGGCCTGGCGAAGACCAAGACCGGTCCCGACGCCGACGCTGCGCTGGGCAAGGCTGGCGAGGCCTATTCGAAGGCTCTCGAAATCAAGCCCGACGATGCTGGCGTCCACAACAACTACGGCCTGCTGCTCGTCAAGTTGAAGAAGTTGGACGAAGCGAAGGCTGAGATCGTCAAGGCTGCTACCCTCGACCCGACCGGCGCGGGCAAGTACTACTTCAACCTCGGCGCCATCATGGTGAACACCGGGCAGAACGACGCCGCCCTCGACGCTTTCCAGAAAGCGGTGGCAGCCGATCCGAATTATGCCAATGCCTGGTATTACATCGGAAATGTCCTGAGTGGCAAGATGACCATGGACAAGGACGGTAAGCCCATTCCTCCTCCCGGCATGCAGGAGGCGCTTGAGAAGTACCTTGCGCTTCAGCCGACTGGCCAGTTTGCCGACGCGGCCAAGGGGCTGCTGTCTGTCGTTGCCACGCAGATTCAGACGAAGTACGAGAACCCGGACGCCAAGAAGGCGACTACTAAGAAGAAGAAGCAGGCTACGCCGCAGCAGTAGCGCTTCTGCCCTACTCTGAGACAATGAGGGCGCTACGGCAACGCCGGGCGCCCTCTTTCTTTTATGCGTTACATCCTCTTCTTCCTGCTATTTCTGATCCTGGTCCCGATGCTGCGCGGCGTCCTCGGCGTGCTCGCCAAGCTGCTCATGTCCTGGGCGATGGGAAGCAACTCGAATGCGGCTGCAAAGCGCGGTCCTGGCGCGCCTCCGGCGCCCGCCGGCGGTGCGACTGCGCTGCACAAGGATCCAGTGTGCGGCGTATATGTGAGCGAAGCGACCGCGGTGAGTTGCAGGGATGGCAACCAGACTCTCTGGTTCTGCTCGACGGCGTGCCTGGACAAGTATCGCAAGGGCGCCTGAGTCTGCGCTTCCAGCGCCTGAGCTGTTTCTGTGGTGGACCACGCCTGTTAAGAAACTGCTCTCTACCGTTACACCCGCAAAATCGGCGATTGCTGCAAAGTCCGGGCGCTGAACGACGGCGATAAGAAGAACCAGAACCGGCTGAAAAAGGAAATGCCCCGGTGCATGGCCGGGGCATTATTCCATCGCGTGGACCTGAAGGGCCGCTGCCCTCCAGCAGACTGAGGTGAAGTTAGGCCACCTCCGTTTGGGCGCGGTAGCGTTTCACCATCTCCTGCATCTGATCCTTGAGCTGGAGCTTGAGCTTCTTCAAGCGGTGCTCCTCAATCTCCTCTTGCTCGGTCGGACGCGGTTTCGCTTCAATAGCATCCAGGAGCGCCGAGTACTCGGCATGCTTCCCGGCCATCGTCCGATATTCCTCGTTCGACTGCATCAGGTACGCCTTCACTTCTTCGAGAGCCTTGTTCTCCATGTTCGGCTTGGTTCTCCTTCGCACAATCTCCACGTCGGGCTGGATCGTCTGAGAGGTCTGGCCCGGTTGATGACACGGCCTTGCAGCGGCAGATCGCAAGCCTCTCAGTCCTGCCGTACCCAAAACCTATCACTTTTGCATTTTCATGACAACGGCGTCCTCGCGTGATCCTGTGGGAATCCCGAGCGCGGGGTAGTACTTTATTCTCCTTCCCGCCTCCGCGAATCCGGCCGCCGTGTAGAGCGCGCGTGCCGCGATGTTGGATTCGCGGACTTCAAGGAACAGGACCCGTCCAGGCAGTCTCAGTAACGCCTGTAACAATGCGCTCCCAACGCCCCGCCGGCGGACCGCCGGGTCGGTTGCGACGTTCAGGATCTCCACTTCGTCGGGCGGAAGGAGGCGAGCTACGGCGAAGCCCGCCAGGCGGCCCTCATTCTCGGCCACCAGGCTTTCGTAGTCGAGATAGTCTTCCGGTTTCCAGTGCGACGCCTCCCGCGAGGCGGTCTGGATGCGGTCCACCTCCGGCAAGTCGCGCCGCTCCATGCTACGGATCGTGAGTGCGGTGGGGCTCATACCGGTCCCAGCTCCCTCTGACCCATCTCTTTATGAATTGAGGCGCGCAGCGCGACGCGCAGGACGAGCCAGGCGCCGAGCGGGCAGAGCGCCACGGCGACGCACAACGGGGCGAAGCCTTGCGCATCCACGACGCGTCCGGCAACCGACGAGAATACCCCCTGCAGCAGGCCGTACACGCTCGTCAGGCCGGACACCGCGAACGCCGCATGGGAGGAACCGAAGATGTCCAGCGGCAACGAATAGATGTTGACGCTCCCCAAAACGCAGGCGAAAAACGACAGGCAGATGAGCGCCGTGGCCAGACCCGCCGTCGGAGCCAGCGGAACCAGGGCCGTCGCCAACAGCACCACCGCGCTGGTCAGAATTGCCTTCATGCGTGCCTGTAAAATGTTCTTCCCGTTGTACCAGCGCATGGCGAGCCAGCCGCCGAACAGTCCTCCGGCGGAGGCGAAGACCGGAGGAATCCAGGCGAGTTGCGTGTTGGCCAGGTGTTGCGGCATGTGATGGACTCGCACCAGGAATACAGTCGTCCAGTTCACCCATAAACTGTAGGCCAGCATCGATAATACATTTGCCGCCAGGATGGCCCAGTAGCGCGGGTCGGAGAGAATGGCTCCGGCGGTAACGGGCGCTGCCTTGGGTGGGGCGGACCTCCAGGTCCGCGGCCGGTCTCCAGACCGGCCTTTCGATTCCGTGCGGCCTCCGGCCATTTGCTCGTTCTCCCGCAGGCTCACCCGCCCCGCGCGCCCGCTGATCCAGATCCACAGCGGGATCCAGGCAAAGCCCAGCGCTCCGGCGACCATGAAGGCCGATCGCCAGCCCCAGGTTCGAGAGCAGGTCTCGGCGAGAATCGGCGCGACGATCGCTCCGAACGAGAGGCCCATCTGCGTGATCCCGCTGCCGATGGCGCGCTCCTGCGGCTCCAGGTAAATGGCGCAGGCCTTGCCGGTGCCAGGGATGCCGCCCGCCTCCGCGATGCCCAGCACGGAGCGGCAAACCGTGAGCTGGCCGAGCGTCGAGGTGAGCCCCGTGGTAAGGCCCGCCAGCGACCAGCCGGCCACCGCCAGCGTCGTGCCCAACCTGAGCCCGAGCCGGTCGATGAACAGCCCGGCCAGCGGCGCCGCCAGCGCGTAACACAGGGAGAAGGCGAAGATCACGTCGCCGTACTGCGCCGCGGTGATGCGGAACTCGCGCATCAACTGCGGCGCGAGCGCGGCCAGCACCTGCCGGTCCAGGAAGTTCAACGACGACGACAGAGCGATGACGGCGATGGCCAGCCAGCGGAGCGACACCCAGCGGTTTGAAACGGAGTTGCGCATTGTCTTCGATTCAGGCAGGCTCACTCCGTGTCAATCGATCCGAAGATCGGCGCTGAGTGACAGATCCCAACAGCCTCCGGTACAGCCGGGAAAAAACCGAAAATCCAAAGGACTTTCGGTTTCTCCTTATTTCCACTTTTAGAATCAAGCACTTAAAAATTAAAAACGAAAGTCCTTTAGGTTTTTGCGTTTCTTGCAAATTGACTTAGGGCGTCTCCGCGCCCAGGAATTGGATCGATACGGCGTCGCCCGACGTGCCCGCCGCCTTGTCCGGACGGGCCACATATTCGATCTTCACACGAGGCGCCGGACGCTGCGCCCCGCAGGCGAGCTTCGTATCACCTCCTTCCGCCCCATCGGGGTGAACGATGAGAATCTGGCTCGCATCGGGGATCAACAGCCGCAGCGGTTTGCCGTTCTGGTCCAGCACAAGGCGCGCGCGTTTGCCCAGACAGTCGAACTGCTTAAAGATGGCCGTGACGGACTGCGCGGGAGGACCTTCAAACCACGGCACAGGCTGCTGCTGGCCTTTCAACGCGCCGGCCTTCGCATTGGCGGTGTCCTCGGACTTCCGGATGTTGGCCAGCTCTTCGTTCTTGAGCCGCTCCAATTCGGCCTTGTCCTCGTCCCGCTCCCGCTTCCGAGCCGCCGCTTCGGCGTCGCCGCGCATCTGCTGGAAGTCTTCGAAGCGTTTGGTCAACTCGGCCTTCGAAGTCTCGTCGGGCGCCGCGTCGAGTGCGATGCGCATCGACTTTTCCGCATCGGCGAAGTGCTTCAGGTCGAATTGCGTCTGCGCCAGTCGCAGCCAGATCTGCGTGTCGCGCGGCCGCAGTTCGCCGGCCTTTTTCAGATGCACCTCGCGCCGCACCGGACCCGGCTCCATGCCGGCGAGTTCCAGGAATGGCTCCGCCCAGTGCATGTTCAGTTTGACCGCTTCCTCCAGGAGCTTCAGCTTTCTGGCCGGGTCCTTCTCCATGCGCGCCAGCTCGTACCAGGCGCGCGGACCGGCGCCCTCCATCGCGGTAGCCGCTACGAGCTCCGCGCGGGCGTCTTCCGTCTTGCCCTGGAGCAGCAGCGCGAGCGCGCGGCCCTCGTGCCCGGCGGGCGATGCTTTCTCATTGAGCGCCGTCTCATAGGCGGCCCGGATCTCAGCCGGAGGCGCGTTGCGCCCCAGCGCGAGGTCGCCGGGCAGCAGGCGGATGCGGGAGGGCAGGGCAGGAATATCGTGCAATTCCCGCTCCATAATCAGCTTCGCCGGCAGGATCTTCGTCCCGAACTGGCCAGCTCTCAGATACGCGCTCGCAGCCTCGTGCATTTTCGGCGTCCAAGGTCCGCCTGCGGGCTGGCCGTACGCGTTGCGCCAGGCGATCTCTTCTTCGGCTCCGTTGGCCAGGTTGGAAAGGAAGACACGGCAGCGCGACGTGCTCTCTTCGGTCACCGCGAGCCGATGCAGCAGTGCCCATTCGAGTGTGCGTTCGGGCTCCGGCGGCGCGGCGCCGAGCGTCCAGCGCTGTCCGTGCACCTCCAGCGTGGAATACAGCGACGCGATGGCCGCTTCAAAGCCCGGCGCCATCGGACGCCGTATGTTGTCTTCCAGGATGATTTTGGCGAAGTCGCGGAACACCTTGGCGGGAGGCTGCGAGCCTGCGGGCCAGGCCAGGATCCAGCCGTCACGTGAAAAACCCAGGAACGGCGGCGCGACCCCCTTGCCGGGCTTGCGCACCACCACGGTGACGGGCCACGCGAGCACTGGCTCGGGCTTCCCGACCGACTCTCCGACCGCGAACCGGAACTGCTCCAGGTGATTCAGCGCGACGCGCGCGGGCTCGACTCCGGCGTCCGAGTAGACCGTGAATGGTCCGTGATGCAGTTCTACCCAGGCCGCCTGGAGCGGCAACATCGCCAGGAGCAACAGTAAAGCGCGCATGGAGTCAAGCACGTCCCATCAGGAGTTTCTCAAAAACGGAGCCGCGACGGCCGCTTCACATTAGAAGAGCGAGTAACGCGTCCAGGCTTCGAGAAAGTTCTGGCCGCGATAGCGAATCGTGCGGTCGCCCACCATTTCCGTGCTGCGACATCGGGCATGCGAATTGCTCTTGCCGCGCCGTGCTCACTTCGCGCGGTCCAACTCCACCTGGATCATCCAATCGCCCTTGAAATAAGGCTCGCCAACGGCGCCTGGCGCTCCAGAGGCGGAGGCGCCCTTCGTGCTCGAATTGTAGCCCACGTAGATTCCATCGCTCCCGCTGGCATTGAAATCTATCCCCACCTTGAACGCGGCTGGCACGCGCGTGGGTGGGATCTCCACCCGTACCCATTTGAATTTGGAATCATCGAAGGGAGCGTAGGAATGCTCCCAGGTTTGGATTACGCCCCAATCGCCATCCGCGAGCACCACAGCGAATTTCAGATCAGGCGCATCCCCGTAGCGCTCGCCGAAGGCAGAGACTGCGCGGATGTACCATTCGCCCGAATCGGGCGTCTTAAAGCTCCGCCAAACTGCAGCGCCTCCAAAAGACATCTGCCCGTCTTTGACACCAGCGTCCAAGGGGAGCAGGACCGATGTGCCTGTCAGCCTTTCCGCCGCAATCGCAGCAGGAGAGAACGCGCTCACAAGCTTGCGTTTGGTGAACTGCGGTGCGGCGGAGGCCCACCATGCCGTCAACGCCGCGTCCTTTCCCGCGTATGATTTCACCAGCGCCGCCAGCAGTCCGCCAGCGGGTTTGGCGGGATCGACAGTGGCCGAGTTCCATAGCGTGAATACGTTTGCGAAGGCGCGCTGACCGAGAATCTCCTCCAGGAGCAGCCACTCGCCTGCCGCGCGGTCCACGCCGGACGGATTCGCGGCGGCAAGCCCATTAATCAGCCTGGGCGTGCCATCCGCGCGATAGTCGTAGGGATCGGGCCACAGCGAGCCGCCCTTCAACGCATAGACCCGATCCACTAACCGGGAGCCCGCGTAATGCGCCCACCCCTCGGCGGCGTCGTCCGTCAGCCACTCGCGCTGTTTCAGTAAGCGGTACATGGCGACGTGGCCGAGTTCGTGGCACATTCCGTACAGGTTGAATATCCCGCTGACGGAAGGTCTCCGCAGGTCGTCTTTCGATTTCAGCTTGAGAAAGAGCATGTCGACGGCGTCGTTGAAGAGTTGCGTGCCGACCTGCGGATCGACGGTGACGTTCAGGCGGACCGTATCCGGCATGTCGAAGCCGAAATCGCTCACGTAGACTTCGCGCGCTGCAGCCAATGTCTCGGCGAGCGCCCTGGCCTGTGTCGCTTCGATGCCAGAGTATTCAACCTTGATGTGCGGGATGGTAAGTTCCTCGCCTGAGGCGATCGTGGCAAGGATGATGAATGCGAGAACCAGTTTGGCCTTCATGGGTGACTCCTTTCGACCAACGCCGCTTTGGCTGCCACTCAGCGCCGTGCGCACAGCGCCGACCAGGCCGCCAGATGGCGCTTCATTTCGTACCGCTGTGTCCTAATATTGCGCGCCTCTCAGGGACCCGGCAACCCGCGCTTCCCGAGCGCTCCCTTCGCCTTCGAGTATGAACAGCATTCGGCCTGGAACGTCGTTGACGCCGGATCAAAACAGCGAGTAACGCGTCCAGGCTTCGAGAAAGTCCTTGCCGTGATAGCGAATCGTGCGGTCGTCCACCACTTCCGCGCCCGGGCGCGCGCTCGCGCCGGCCGGCAGTGAATTCCGCGTCGTGTACTCGATCTCCACCGTCACCGGCCCCTCGATCAGATAGGGCCGGATGGCGCCGATCTTCGCGACGGCGAGCCGGGCATGCTCGCGCGTGGCGGCCTGCGCCGCCTCGGCCGACTTCGAGAGGCACGTATACCGGCCGAGCCCTTCCTTCACCGCCACGGTCTCCGCGCCCGGCACGATGGCGCGCAGTTCTTCGGCGGCCGCCGTGTCGCCCGACAGGAAGATGACCGGCGTGCCGAACGCTCCGGCCAGCGCGGTGCGCGTTTCGATCTCGCCCATCGCCTTGCCGTTGACGCGCATGGTTTGAATGCCCAGCGAACTGTAGCTGTGCGACATCACGCCGCCGCGCACGTCTGCCATACTGTGCTGGCCGACGAAGGCCACGGCTGCGTAGTGCCGTTCGAGCGTCATCGAGGCACTCAGGCTGCCGGAGAGCAGCAGCGCCCGGGGATGAATGGTGAGCGCCGAGAGCGTCTGGCTGCCGTCGTGGCCGTCCCAAACGACGACCTCGTCCGCGCCGCCGTCGAAGAAGCCCTGCACCGCGGCGTTCACTTCTCCGGCAAGCAACTGTCGCAATTCCGCGTCGTGAGGTTCGGTCAGATCCTGCCGGCAAACGCCCGCGATGCCCTCCGCGTCGGTGATGACGAAGACGCTCTTCTTCGCCTGCGGCCACAGCGGTAAGGTCAGGAAGAGAAACACGGGAAGGAGGCGTGGCATGAGGGTAGTATATGCCGTGATCGAGCACTGGAGTTGGCTGGCTTGGGGTGCGCGACATAGAAGTGGAACCGTTGCCGGCGCTGTGGGGCAGACTGGCAGTCTGCGCGGCGGTTGCTTACCGCCGCCGTCTCGCGCCAACGTGGCACTTGGCCGATTGCCAATCGGCCGCAGCTTCCCAAGCTGCCCCACAACAGCGCCCGCTGCCTTGCGTGCCCATACGCTGTGCTGCCGGCCACTTTGCAAGACAATCAAGCCGGTGTCCACTTCTATGTCACACGCCCTTCGTAGCGTTCAAGGCACCCGCATCTCTAATACAATGGCCAGGGGTTGAACATGCCTTCTACATCGCATCGCCGCGCTTTTCTCCAGACTCTGGCGGCTTCGGCCGCGGCCTCTCCGTTTCTCAATTTGAACCCGCGCGCCATGGGCGCGAACGAACGCGTGAACGTCGCTCTGATCGGAGGCCGCAACGAAGGCCGCTCGGTGGCGCTGCGGCTCATCGAGCAGGGCGCGCGCATCGGCACGTTCTGCGACATCGATCAGGCGATGCTCGACAAGATCTCGCCGGAACTCGAAAAGGCGCAGGGCTCGCGTCCCAAGCAGGAGCACGACTTCCGGCGCGTCCTCGACGACAAGAGCATCGACGCGGTGCTGATCGCGACGCCCGACCACTGGCACACGCACATGACGCTGCTGGCCTGCCAGGCGGGCAAGGACTGCTACACCGAGAAGCCGCTCACGCAGACCATTCAGGAAGGCCAGTTCATCCGCGACGCAGCGCGCAAGTACAAGCGCGTGCTGCAGGTGGGCACGCAGCGCCGCAGCATGCACCACTTCATCGCCGCCGCCGACTACGCGGCCTCGGGCAAGCTGGGCAAGGTCTGCCACATGAAGGCCTGGATCTCGCAGCGTCGCGAATCCATCGGTACGCCCGCGGACTCCGCGCCGCCTTCCACGGCCGATTACGAGATGTGGCTCGGACCCGCGCCGAAACGGCCCTTCAACGTGAACCGCTTCCATTACAACTGGCGCTTCTTCTGGGACTATGGCAACAGCGAACTGGGCAACCAGGGCGTGCACGTGCTCGACGTTGCGCTGATGGCGCTCTCGCGCATGCGGCCTTCTCAATCGTGCCTGCCGAAGCGCATCTCCGCGACCGGCGGCATCTACTGGCTGAACGACGCCAAAGAAGTTCCGGACACCGAGACGGTGAACTACGACTACGGCGACCTGCTGCTGAGCTTCGAGCTGCAGAGTTTCTCGAAGAGCCATGCCACCGAGGGCGCTTGGGCCGGGACGGCCTTTTACGGTACGGAGGGCTCGCTGATCGCGACGGGCGACGGCTTCAAGGTGTTCGGTCCCGACGGCTCCGAGAGCCTGCAGGTGAAGGATTCCGGCGGATCGCACGAAGGCAATTTCCTGGAGTGCGTAAAGTCGCGCAAGCTGCCGAACGCGGACGTCGAAATCGGGCGAAAGAGCACGATGATGTGCCACCTCGGCAACATCAGCTACAAGCTCGGGCGCGATGTGAAGTTCGATCCCAAAACGGAGACGTTCCCCGGCGATGCGGAGGCCAACCGGATGCTCTCCAAGACGTATCGCGACGCGTGGCCGATGCCCAAGGTGTAGAGCGTCGCGGCCCCTGGGCACGCCGATCTCCAGATCGGCTCCGGTCCGGTTCACACTTCGGCTGCGGCGCCTGCCGGCAGGCTTTCGGGCGCGCAAATGTGCATTTGAGCCGCCGCTCGCGCGGCAATCGGAGCCGATCTGGAGATCGGCGTTCCCAGGGGCCGCTGCCATCAAACTGGCACGGCCAGCACAGGGCACGGCGAGAGGCGCACAACCTGGTCGGGCACAGTCAGCAGCACAGTGTCCAGGAAGGCGCGCTTCCCGGGCGTCGTCATGACGATCAGGTCGGCATCCACTTCGCGCGCCGTCTCGATGATGCGCGACACCGGATTGCCAGTGCGGTAAACGTGCCGCCAGGTGAGATACGGCCGCTCGGGAACCTGCACCTGCCAGGCATGACCTGGGTCGCCCACATGCAGCAGATGCACGTGGATAACATCTTCCAACGAGAACACCGCGAACCGCATGGCGTAGGTAACCGCCGTCTCGGGATGGAAGTCCGGGCTGATGGGGACCACGATGTTGCGCAGGGTGTGATAGCCGGTCTGCTGGGAAACGAATCCGGTAGCGTGGCCCGGCACGACGAGTGTCATCGTGCGCCAGTCGGCCGGAGCGGTTTCCGCCACCGACGGGCGGATCCAGGAAGTGAATCCCCCGCGGCCTCCGGTGGCTACCACGACCACGTCGATCTGCTTCTCGTTCAGAATCTCGCGAACCGCCTTGTAGGAGTCGCGCGTCCTCTTCAGCACTTTGGTGGCGTCGAGTTGCAGCTTCTCAAACATCGCGCACTCGGGCGTGCCGCCTTGGAGATAGCCCCATCGCTCCAGCAGGCCGCGCGCTCCGGGAATCCCGGACCACTCGTCCGGCGCGCCTGCCCGTTTGCTCACCTGGAGCAGCGTGAAGTGGCAGCGCGTGTTCATGGCGAGCGTGAGGGCGTGGGCGAACGCGTTCATGCTCTCGGGCGAAAAGTCCGTCACGCAAAGAACGGAGTCTACGAGCGGCTCGGAAATATAGCGGGATACTGTCGCCGGTCGGGCCATGGGATCTACGTTTCCGTAGTCTACCGGATGAAGCATTGCCTTCGCGAGCCGGGCGGCTCCGCGTGGCCGGTGCGAACTCTCGTTTTTCGTCATGGCGGGAATCCATGCGCCACGCCGGATTCGCGCGGCTTGCGGCCGGACATCGGCATCCAAATCGAGATGGGACTATCCGGCCATAATCACCCCGATTTGTTTCCGCAAAGAAAGCGGGTGGTGCGCCTGTTCCTTCGGCTATAATCGGGAAAATTATGTTGGAGACGTACGGCCTGTCGGACCCCGGACGTGTGCGTGCAAACAACGAAGACTACTTCCTGATTGCCCCCAACCTGGGACTCTACATCGTCGCCGACGGCATGGGCGGAGAACAGGCGGGCGAGTGCGCGTCCCGGCTCGCCGCCGAGACCGTCGCGGACTACATCGCCGCCGCCGATCGCTCCGCGGACAACGCACTCACGGCCGCTATCGAGGAAGCGAACCGCTGCGTCAGTGCAGCCTCTGCCTCCGCCGCGGAACTCCAAGGTATGGGGACCACCCTGGTTGCGGCGCTGGCGCGCGCCGAAGACGTCCAGATCGCCAGCGTCGGCGACAGCCGCGCATACATCTTCGAGGATGGCGCGCTGCGATCGATCACCGAGGATCAGACGTGGGTCCACGACGTGGGGCGCCGCCTGGGACTGGGTGAGGCCGCCCTGAAAGTCCACCCCTTCCGCCATGTCGTGACGATGGCCATCGGCGTCAGCGCGCCCCTGCAAGTTCGGACTTACGTCCTGCGTCCTAAGACGGGCACAATGCTGCTGCTATGTTCCGACGGGCTGCACGGAGTCATCGATGACAACCAAATTGCCGCGTTGTTGTCCGGAAATAATGAGTTGGAGCACTGCGCGCACGGCCTGATCGAAGCTGCGCGCGAAGCGGGCGGCCCTGACAACATCACGGTAATTCTGCTCCGCTTTGTGGAGTAGGGGCGGAAGGCTTCAAGTCGCGGCAGGCGAGCGGAAGCCGTCAATGCGCAATAGAATACTGGGATGTTCACGTCGCCATTGAGCGAGACAAGCAGCGCGCGCCTGTCTGGCGTGACCGAACAGCAGGCGCTCCGACTGGCTGAGGCGTTCCATGCCGCGGCCTATTCCGACAAGTCCGTGGCCGACTCGTTTGGCGCTTTGGAGATGCGCGGCCGCGGCGGGCGGAACCTGCCGCGCTTGTTGTATCTCGCCCGCGAGCCGTCGCCGTTGAACACGCTGATCCGTCTGTTCCTGCTCGGAGTGCATGTCAGCCTGCGCGAAGCCAGCGAAGCGTTGAAGCCGCTTCCGGTTGAGGAATGGGTCAACGCCGGTTTCGTCGAAGTCAGCGGCGACGACGTCCGCGGCCTGTTGCGCGTCTTCCCCTTCGACGGGCTGCTATGCGCCATGGATCCGCAGGAATTGCTTGAACAAGGGACCGGCCCGGACTTTGTTTCGGGCCTGACCAACAGCACGGCGGCGCTGATGTGTTGTACCATTCGCAAACCGTCGCGCGCCACGCTCGACCTGGGTACGGGCTGCGGCGTTCTCGCCTTTCTGGCCTCGCGCCACAGCGAGCGCGTGTGGGCTACGGACGTGAATCCGCGCGCCCTTGCAATGGCGCGTTTGAATGCCCGCCTGAACGGACTGCCGGGGATCGAGTTCTTATTGGGCAGCGGCTTCGAGCCCGTGGCTGAGCAGAAGTTCGACCTCATCGTGACCAACCCGCCCTTCATCCTGGGTCCGCTCGCGCGCTACACCTTCCGCGACAGCGGTATGGAGCTCGATGGCTTCTGCCGCCAACTGATCGCGCAGGCGCCGCGCCATCTGGAAGAAGGCGGCTTCTTCCAGTGCGAACTCGAATGGCCGGTTCAATCCGGAGAGGACTGGAAGGAGCGTCTCAGCGGATGGCTGCGCGATTCCGGTTGCGACGCGCTGGTGCTGCGCACCGCCTCCACGACCTTGCTCGAACAGGCTGAAGAGACGGCCGTTGACACGGACGTGTGCGATCCCGAGGTGCAGGCGCGTCTGTTCAGCGAGTGTGCCGAGTATTTCAAAGCGCGGGGCATCGAGTCCGTGGGGCAGGGCTTCATCACGATGCGGCGGCGCAGCTCAGGCGTGCCGAATTGGATCCAGTTCGAGGAGGCCACGCCCGAGAAGATGCAGCCGTTCAGCGATGCGGTCCTGCGGGTCTTCGAGACGCACGACATTCTGGATGCGCTTTCACCGGCCGGCCTGCTGGAGACGCGGGTGCGCCTGGCGCCCGGCCTGACCTTTGAAACGGGGCGGGAATGGAACGGAGCGGAGTGGTCGCCGCTGCACTTCCGGCTGCGCCAGCCGAAGGGGCTCTGCCTGCAGGCCAATCTGGACTCCGCGACGGCCGGACTCGTGCAGCGCTGCGACGGGAGCGCGACGTTGCGCCAGATCCTGAGCGCCATGGCGGTTGGGCTGAACGTCGAATTCGCGGCGATCGCTCCGGGCGCACTGGCGATGATCCGCAGCATGCTGGAGCGCGGCTTCCTCGGCGCCGGTTCAGAGCCGCGGCCGTGAGGGAGCCGGGACGTTTTGGCGGGTGACCCATGGGGATGAAAGCCGGATGACATTCGAAGGAGTGCGCTCCTGGGAACGCCGATCTCCAGATCGGCTCCGTCCGGCTCACACTTCGACCGACGGCAACCGCCAGCAGGCTTCCGGGCGCGCGAATGTGCATTGGAGTTGCCGCTCACGCGGATGATCGGAGCCGATCTGGAGATCGGCGTTCCCAGGAGCCTCGACCGTGAAGGAGTCGGGGTGACCATAGGCTTGTGCCTTTCGATGGAGCGGTGGTACCGGCGGCTTCTGGTTTTGAAGCGACGTCCGCGCGGGACGTCGTCCACGCCGATCCGGGAACAGACCTAAAACGATTCGTACTGTAGCCGCACCGTCGCGGGCGTCATCACGCTGAGATAAGGCGCGGGGATCAGCAGCCGTACGGAGCCTTCGACGATTTCAAAGCGCGCCGCGCCGTAGCCCACGTGCTCGCCATCCAGTTGCAGATCGAGTTTGCCCTCCATCGGCTCAATCTCTACGCTGGTGGCTTCCAGCACGTGCACACCGCTCATCCTGTCCAGAGCGTTGAAAAGGACGCCCGCAAAATACTTGAGATAACGGGAGGAACTGCGGCCCTCGCACAACACGACTGCAAAGTGGTCTTCCAGCAGATTCGCCCGTCTGGCAATTTCGATATCTCCGCCGTAATTCCGGACGCGGCTGATCAGCGCAAAGCTGGTGACGTATTCACGGCCGTTTACCCGCACGCGAAATTGGTGCAGGCGGCGCCCGATCTGCTCGAAGGCATACAGCCAGTAGGCGTACTTCCCCAGAATCGATTTCACCTTCGGATTCACGATCCGCACGATCCGCGCGTCCAATCCGGCGCCCGCCATACAGAGGAACAGACGCGAGCCGGATTCCGCGACCATCCGTCCCAGGGAGACCGGAACCGGCGTGCAGTGTTCCAGCATTTCCGCCGCATGGACCGGGTTGTTGCCCATCCTTAACTCGTTGGAGAGCACGTTCGCCGTGCCGAACGGCAGAAACCCGAACGGAACGTCCGTGCCGGCCACGCCCGCCACCGCCTCGTTGATGGTGCCATCGCCGCCCGCTGCCACAATCAGGCCGGCGCCTTGCGCGACGCACCGCGAGACAATCTGCCCGGCAGTCTGCGGACCCTCTGTCGGGACGGCATGGACCTCCGGCCATCTCCGCCGCAACCGGTCGAGCGCACGCGAGAAAAGCTCCGGGTGGCGGCGCAGCTTGCCCGCCTGCGGGTTGTATACGACATAAACCGGGCGTTGGGTCGCGATGACGAATTGCTCCCTTCGGTACGATTATAGAGACCTGAGCTATGGAGCCCAATCCCATGCATCCTGTCGCGGACGAAATCGAGACGCTGCGCGCCGGACTCCGGCGCCACGAGCACCTGTACTACGTCCTCGATGCTCCCGAGATCTCCGACGCCGAATACGACGGCATGCTGCGGCGGCTCAAAGCGCTCGAAGACGCACACCCTGAGTTTGACACGTTGGACTCCCCGACGAAGCGGGTCGGTGGCGCGGTGCGGGAAGGTTTTGTCAAGGTGCGGCACTCTTCGCCCATGCTCAGTCTCGACAACGCCTTGAACGAAGGGGAGTTGGCCGAGTTCGACCGTCGCGTCCGCGAGTTGCTGTCAGGCGAAGGTTACAGTTACGTCGCCGAATTGAAACTCGACGGCCTGTCGATGGCCGTGCAGTACGAGGACGGGCGATTAAAACAGGCCATCACGCGCGGTGACGGCCAGGTGGGCGAGGATGTCACGGAAAATGCCAGGACCATCCGCAGCCTGCCCATGGTGGTTAGCGGCCCCTGGCCGAAGTTCGAGGTGCGCGGCGAAGTTCTGATGTCGCGCCGCGCTTTTGAAGGGCTCAATGCCGAGCGGGCTGCCGCCGGCCTGGAACTCTACAAGAATCCGCGCAACTCGGCCGCCGGCTCCCTGCGCACGCTCGACACGGCGCTCACCGCGGCGCGCAAGCTCGATTTCTTCACCTACTTCCTCCTGGTGGACGGCCAGCCCGCGCTGCCCAGCCATTGGGCGAATCTCGAACGTCTGCGCGCGCTCAGTTTCAAGGTGAACCCCAACGTGATCCAAGCCGCCGGGCTCGACGACCTGCTCGCTTTCTGCCGCGAGTGGGGCGAGCGGCGCGAGAGCCTGGGCTACGAAATCGACGGAGTCGTCGCCAAGGTCGACTCGATCGACCAGCAGCGCCGCCTCGGCTGGACGGCCAAGAGCCCGCGCTGGGCCATCGCTTTCAAATTCACCGCGCGGCAGGCGGAGACCGTGCTCGAAAACATCGATGTGCAGGTCGGACGCACCGGCGTTCTGACCCCGGTGGCGCGCCTGCGCCCCGTGGTTGTGGGCGGCGTCACCGTATCGAATGCGACGCTGCACAACGAGGACGAGATCGCACGGCTGAATCTGGCCATAGGCGACACGGTGGTCATCGAACGCAGCGGCGACGTGATTCCCAAAGTCGTCGAGGTGCGCAATCGCCCTACTGACCGGCGCCTCTTCCAGATGCCCGACGCCTGCCCGGTCTGCGGCAGCGCGGTGGTGCGCGCCGAGGGCGAAGTGGCGCGACGGTGCCTGAACGCGAGCTGTCCGGCGCGGCTGAGAGAATCGCTGACCCATTTCGCTTCGCGCTCGGTGATGGACATCGACGGCATGGGCGAGGCGCTGGTCGACCAGCTTGTCGACAAGGGGTTGGTGAAGAGCATCGCTGACATCTATCAACTGACGCTCGATCAATTGCTGAATTTGGAACGAATGGGAGACAAGTCGGCATCAAAGGTCTTGGCGAACATTGAGGCCAGCAAGCATCGTCTCGTGGCCCGGCTGATTTCGGGGCTGGGTATCCCGTTTGTTGGAGAGCGAACCGCGCAGATCCTGGCCGATCGCTTTGGCGGCATCGACGCGCTGATGCGGGCTGACGAGACGCAGTTGCAGACCGCCGAAGAAGTTGGTCCAAAGGTCTCCGAATCGATCCGGAGGTTTTTCGCCGAGCCGCACAATCAGGAACTCGTCGAGCGTCTGCGCGCCGCGGGCTTGCAATTCGAGTGTGAGATTCGCAACACTACGTCATTTGGGCCGTTGACTGGTATGACGTTCGTTCTCACGGGGACTTTGCCCACGCTGTCCCGCGAAGAGGCTAAACAGAAGATCGAGGCCGCCGGAGGTAAAGTGACGGGTTCGGTCAGCAAAAAGACATCGGTCGTTGTAGCCGGCGAGGAAGCCGGATCCAAGTTGGAGAAAGCCCGCGAACTCGGCGTCGAGGTGTGGACGGAGTCGCGGCTTTTTGAGCGCCTCGGCGGTGAGGCCGCATGAAGCATTTTCTTGCCGTCCTGTCGGCTTTGGGTCTGCCCGGTCTATTCCTCATGGCGATCATCGATGGCGCGGGCGTCCCGAATCCTTCGGGCCCGGATGTCATCCTGCTGCTCTACACCTCGCACCGGCCCGATCTCTGGTGGATGGCTGCGCTGAGCGCGGTGGCCGGCTCGCTGATCGGGTCGTTGATTCTCTTCGAAATGGCTCGCCGGGGTGGCAAGCGTTACCTCGAAGAGAAGCTCCATACAGGGCGCGGCAAGCGGTTTCGCGACTGGTTCCGGCACTACGGTCTGGTCACGGTGTTCATTCCCGCGCTGGTGCCGATCCCCATGCCGCTGAAAGCATTCGAGATCTGTGCCGGCGCGCTCGGCGTGTCGCGCACGGCGTTCGTCCTCACGTTCGTCGGCGCACGCATCCCGCGCTACCTGGCGCTGTGCTGGCTCGGGCGCGGACTGCACGAAGAGCCGATGAAATTCCTCAAAGCAAATTCGCTCAACTTCGTTTGGATCGCCCTGGCGACGACTGCGTTCTGCATCGTGCTGGTGAAAGTCGCCGACCGGTATCGCAAACCCCGCGAGAATTAACATCGGCGACCGATGTTTCGCCGCGCTTCGGGATCAGGATAGAAAAAAGCTCAAAAAACCGCCCCCCGGAGGGCATTTTCGTGCGTTTTTTCGCATTTTTTGCAGGAGTACGCGCGACATGGCCCAGTGGTAGCTCCTCAGCGCCGGGACGTGCGCCGTCCCGCCAGCGCTCCAGATTAAACCACCACTCCCGCCGCACGGAGATCCGCTCCGAGACGGCCTAAGCCTCGAAACTGCACGGCCTGGATGCCGGCCGCCCGCGCACCGTCGATGTACTCCGCGACGTCGTCGGTGTAGAAACACTCGCCGGGCTCGCAACCGGCTTTCACAATCGCATCGCGATAGATGGCAGGGGCCGGTTTCTGGCTCCCGAGCTTGTAACTCAGCGTAAAGGCGTCGAAGTGCTTCAAGACCGGAAGACGCGGCTCCAACATCTCATAGTGCAGAGCGTTGGTGTTGGAAAGCAGGACCAGCCGGTAGCGATCATGCAGCCCCGCGATGAATTCCTCGGGGACAAGCGGCCCCTCGTGGAATACCGAGTACCAGATCTCCGCGAACTCTTCAAAGGAGGGCGAAACGCCCATCAATTCAGAAACGCGCGAGGCGAACTCGCTGGACGGCATCAGGCCGCTTTCGAACGCATAGCCCAGGCGCGAGGCTTGAAGCCGGTCGCGGACTTCTTCCAGCGTCAGTCCGGACAGCGCGGCCATGCGGGAGTAACCCATGTCGAAATCCACGTTTACCAAGACGCGCCCGAGATCGAACAGCAGAGCTTTGACCATTTCTTTGATTGTAAGAAGCGGCACGGCCTGAAGGGGGGGGAACTTGCGATTTTGAGCGCTGTTTCTGCGCGACTATGCCACGCGATAGAATCACGCACGGAAGCAAAACGCCGATCATGAGTCAGGCCGCCTCTTCATTCCGCCCGGCCAGCAAAGGAGCCGGAATCACCTTGTGCCTCTTGAGCCTGCTGCTCCTGCTGGCTGGCGCGCCAATCGGCGTGTTCGGCGATACCCCTCATCCGGAGAATTCGCCCGCGCAGGCCGACAAGCAGTATGTCCTGCTGATCTCGATCGACGGGTACCGCTACGACTACAGCGAGAAGTATGGGGCCGCGAATCTCACCGCGCTCGGAAACGCGGGCGTGCGCGCCAAGGCGTTGCTGCCGGAGTTCCCGACGCTGACCTTCCCCAACCACTACTCCATCGCGACCGGGCTGTACCCGGAACATCACGGGATCGTCGAGAACAGCTTCTGGGATCCGGCGTTCCAGGCGACGTTCAAGTTCACGAATCCCGCGGATGCGGGCGACGGAAGATGGTGGGGCGGCACGCCATTGTGGGTGCTCGCCGAGCAGCAGGGCATGCGCACGGCGGCGTACTTCTGGGTCGGCACCGAGGCGAGCATTCAGGGCGTCCGACCGTCGTATTGGTACGTCTACAACTCGAAGATCACGATGGACACACAGATGGATCAGGTGATCGCGTGGCTGAACCTGCCGAAGGCGCAGCGCCCGCACCTAATTCTGCTCTACCTCTCGAAGGTGGACCACGAAGGCCATCTGCACGGCCCGGATGCTCCCGAGACGCGCGACGCGGTGAAGGAAGTGGACGCTGCGCTGGGCCACCTGTTCCAGCGAGTCCACGACACCGGCCTGCCGGTCAATATCGTCGTTGTCTCCGACCACGGGATGGCGCAGGTGACCCGCGAGATCCGCTTCACCACGGAAGAGTTTGAAGGAGCGAAGTTCAGCGCCGGCACCACTCAGATTGACGTCCATTCGCAGGATCCGGCCCTGATCGACAAGCTCTACGAACACTTCCTCCACAAAGACGCGGAGCTCGCCGTGTACCGCAAGGCCGATCTGCCTCCCGCGCTGCACTATGGCGACAACAATCGCATCGGCGATCTGGTCCTGTATGCCAAGAGCCCGGTGCGCCTGCGCTACGATACGCCGGGCCGGCAGCCTTCCGGCAAGGTCGAAGGAATGCACGGCTACGACGTCGCGCGCGTCCCGGAGATGAAGGGCATCTTTTACGCGCAGGGACCAGCGATCCGGGACAAGCTGGTCATCGAGGAGTTCCAGAACATCGACATTTACCCCTTCATCGCGCGGATTCTGGGCCTGCAGCCGGGCAAGATCGACGGCGACGCGTCGGTGCTCGCGCCGATTCTGAAAACCAGCAGCAAGGGGAGAATGCGGAAGCACGACTGACGGGCCCTCTGGGATCGCCGGTCTCCAGACCGGCTGAATTGCCGCGTCAGCGGCAAGTTGGCGGAGACATCTCAGATTGGTTCCGCCTTGGAAGGAGCCGATCTGGAGATCGGCGATCCCAGGCGCGAAGCCTTGCCGGGGCAGCATGTTAGCATAAGAGGAGTCAGGCTCCGGGCTCCGTGCAACGGGACGCTGCGAACCCCGCCAGGTCCGGAAGGAAGCAACGGTAGTAGTTCACCCCGTGTGCCGCGGATCTCCCGGAGTCTGGCGTAATCCCCTCCGTCCAATCGCTCCCCCCTGTAAGCTCCTTCGTTCTCCGCGCCTCTCCTATCGCGGCAGGTTGCTGCGCCAGCTTCTCAAGGAGGGGCTGCTCTGGTTTGCCGGCGGCGCGGCGGCTGGCCAGACGCGCGACGCGGGTGGATCCGATGACCGCCTTGCGCTGCGAGTAAGCGCGGAAGATCCACATCGGTTTGAGGATCAGCGGTTTCCGCCTCTGGTGGTATCAAAGCGGGACCCCGTGGGACGAAACGAAAACGCGCTTTTCGTCCTGTCGTGGTCTTCCATTTTAGAATCAAGAGCTTGGGACTGGGAGCAAAAAATGCGTTTTCGTTCTTCCCGGCAGACTACAACCGCGCGCGGTGTTTTCAAACGGCCGGTGGTGGGTCAATCAGGGAACCTGGCGCGATCCTGGTCCCGCATGGCTGCAAGGCGACCAGCCCAACGTGCGACAACTCCGCGACCATCCATTCCAGGCGGGCTGACCGGGACTGCTTTGGCGGCCGGGCGTGCTGCGGCAACGAGGGCCGTAGACATGCTCTGCAGATGCAGATCTACTCGCGGCTAAGTTTCGGAGGATTCCGGCACGTGCTTGCCGCGCCGGCCCAGGAGCTGATGCAGCACCACCGGGACTTCGTCCGGATGCGATGCGCACCAGGCAATAATGCGTTCGAGCTTGACGGAATCGTCGGCGATGGCGCTGATTTCCATCAGCTCGGCTTCGATGATTTCCAGGTCTCGCATGGCAACTCCAGCATGGCACATGTCGGCTGCTGGAAACCTGCGGGATGGGCCGTCCGTTGGATGCCGATGTCGATTGAACTCGTCAGGGTCAATTCGTCTCCAGATCCTGAATTGCCACAATGCAGGAATCGATAAGCTGGACCGCAGTAGTTCCGCGGCCTCCAGTTCCGCGAGAAGACGCAGTGTCGTACGAGTGGCAGTAACGAACCCGGTTCATGCCGATCACTCCGCGGGGGATTGCCCGGTACCGCCAGCCGGTGCAATGGACGGGAAGCGCACATATCAAGCACAACGCCACTTCACGGGCGCAACGGGGAGAGTAGTCTCCCGATGCTGCTCAATCACGGCGGAAGTGTCAGCGCGGCGATCACGGCCGCGCTTCACCAGGTTCCCTCCTGAACTTCACGCCTGGGTCGCCCTCGAACACCGCTGGCACCGCCGTCGATTGGTCCTTGCGATAATCGCGCAGGACGATCTCTATGCGTGGCTGCTGCACTGCCGCCTCCACGGCGGTCAATCGCCCCGACTGCTGCAGCACGCTCACGGAGCGCTTGAAGCTCGCACGCTCCTCTTCCACGATGATGCCGATCTGCCGTCGATAGCTCGCCTCCCCCTCCCACCTGAGATGCATTTCCCGGTGCGACTCCAAGTCCACGTTTGGGAGATAGAACTGCATCAGACTCCGCAGATACTGCGCCCGGTACTGGTCGCGGTCGCCATCGTCGCACGTGCCGCGCCCGTCGGACCAATTGTTGTAGCTGCCCGGCTCGGCGCGCCAATAGTGGACCGGCGCCTCGCCATCCACCAGGAACGTGTTTGGCAGCCAAGGGATCCGCCAGGCCAACTGAGTGAGTTGATACATGCCCACCGGCGGCCATCCCTGTTTCGGCCGCCCCCAGCTGAACAGGCCACACTCACTGCCGCTGCCGGGGCCAATACCGCGGGTGTCCCCGGCATCACGAACTGCGACGGAGATATGTTGGGTAAACTGGCTCAGCAACCGCGCGGCAAATCCCGCCGCATATTTCTGTCGCAGGACATTACCGACGGCGAGCCAGGTCCAGTTGGCCTTGGCCTGGTCGAAGATCTCGAACAAGGCCCGTTCAGAGGGTTCAGGCGATCGAACCAGCAGGATCACCGCTTGCGCGTAGAATTCGGGGTAGAGCTTTCTGGCGTCCTCGACTGGCACCGTGGCCCGCAACTCCACCAGAGTGTCGAGCACCACCAGCAAGGCATCGTGAGGATCGCGCTCCTGGCCGCTTAATGGCACTTGGCTTGAGGATCGATAGGCCGCCACTTTTTGAATCAGTTGCGGGATCAAGTCGGTGAGCCGGTCGACCCGGACCAAATACGCACCCCAAGCTACCCGTTTTGGATCCTCAGACCGGAGCCACTCGGCGGCCCAGGCTGCCCGCCGCTGCATGTCCGCTGCGAGCAGAGCGGCGGGCTCCTCCGCCGGGGACTGCTGAGCATTGAGAGCTGTTGCCAGAACAATGAACGAAGCTACGGTGGCTCTCCACATGAATTCATTGTTGCGCCGACTACGGTACCGACGAAGCGGACCCATCAACTGCAGCTTCAGCCTGGTCTCAGCTATCAGCTCCTACGGCGCGGATGGCTGGTCGACCGCCATACCGGTAACTGACCCGCCACCCAACGGCCTGCCACGATCCCGCGGGAAGTTCTGGTCTCCGCGGGTCTCGATGCCAATCACAGGGACTCGGGAGGCCGCATGTTAGCATGAGATGAGTCGGGTTCCGGGCTTTGCGCGGCGTGTCCGGCGCGGGTTCTTGAGGAGCCGGCAGGACGCTGTAAGTAAAGGTGGTTGCTGGGATTTGGCACAGGCTTCACCCTCCCGCATGTATCAGGTCATTGCCCGCAAGTACCGCCCTCAGAGCTTCGACGAGCTGATCGGACAGGAGCATGTCCGGTCGACGCTCTCAAACGCCATCGCGCGCAATCGCATCGCTCACGGCTACATCTTCGCGGGCCAGCGCGGGACGGGCAAAACGACCATCGCGCGCATCATGGCGCTGTGCCTGAACTGCGTCGAAGGTCCGACCTCCACTCCTTGCGGAAAATGCTCCTCGTGCCTCGAAGTCGCGCAGGGCAACGCGCCCGACGTGATCGAGATCGACGCGGCGTCGAATCGCGGCATCAATGAGATGCGCGAGTTGCGCGAGAACGTCCGCTACCGCCCGTCGCGCGACCGCTACAAGGTCTTCATCATCGACGAAGCCCACCAGATCACGAACGAGGCTTTCAACGCGCTACTGAAGACGCTGGAAGAGCCGCCCGAGTGGGCCGTCTTCATCCTCTGCACCACCGAATCGCACAAGATCCCGACGACGATCGCCTCGCGCTGCCAGCAGTTCAGCTTCCGCTCGGTGGAGTTCTCCGAGGTCGTTTCGCGGATGGAGTACATCTGCCGCGAAGAGGGCATCGCGGCGGAACCCGAGGCGCTGGCCGTGCTGGCGCAGGCGGGCGAGGGCAGCGTCCGCGATTCGCTCTCGGCGCTGGACCAGGCGATTGCCTGCTGCGGCTCCTCGCTGACCGGCGAGGCGGTGCGGGACCTGCTCGGCATGTATTCGCTCGAGTCGCTGTCGCGCATCGCGCACGCGCTCGAGACCAGCTCCACCGCGGAGATGCTCGAAATCGTCGCCGAGCTCGAGCGATCGGGCAAGAATTTTCAGCATTTTTGCCGCGAATTAGCGCGTTATTTCCGCAATTTGACGGTTGCCAAGATCGCCTGCGGCGACGGCAAGCCCACCCGCCTGATCTCTGCCGGAGACATCGAACAGAGCCACTTGCGTGAGATCGCCGCGAAATTCAGCGAAGAAGATTTGACGCGCTGGCTGCAACTCGCGATCGACATCTACGGCCAGTTGCAGTATTCGCTGCAACCACGTCTGCACCTGGAGCTTGGGCTGCTGCGTCTGGTTCATGCAGGCCGTCTGAAGCCCATTGAGGACGCTCTGCGCGAGTTGCAGGCTTCGGAAAAACCGCGCATCGCCGCGCCCGCGCCATTTACCGCGCGTAGCGCTCCCGCCGCGTACCCGGCAAGTCGTCCGATACCGCCAGCCGCCGCCCGTCCGGCGACCGCGACCGCCTATTCGCGCCCGGCCTCCGGGCCGTCAGCGCAAGGCCCGATCGCGCCGGCCGGCGACACTCTGCTCGATAAGCTCGTCGCACTGCTCGAACAAAAGTCCGCTCGCCTGGCGCTGGACGCGGTGCGCAACTCGGAGATTGTGGAAGCGCCCGGCTCCGTCGAATTCATCACCACGAAGACGCAGGCCATGGGGCTGCGCGGGGCCGATTTTGAAAGGCTCGTTGCGCAAGCGGCAGGGCATGCAGTGAAAGTGAAGATCACGCTCACGGAAGCGGCGACCGCTGCCGCCAGCGCCGTTTCAGCCGCAGCCGGCGCAGAGGCGGATGCCGCTTCCGAGCGGGCGCTCGCCGATCCGGCCGTGCAACGATTCCAGGAACTATTCCCCGACAGCAAGGTTCGCGGAGTGCGCGACCTGAAGGAGTAATCAAGCCATGAAATTCCCCGGCGGAATGAATATGCAGTCGATGATGAAGCAGGCGCAGCAGATGCAGGCCCGCCTCGCCGAAGAGATCGCGGCGATTCGCGTCGAGGCCTCGGCCGGCGGCGGCATGGTGACCGTCCAGATGGACGGCCAGAAGAACTGCCTCGGCGTCAAGATCGATCCGGAAGCCGCGGGCGATGCCGAAATGCTCCAGGACATGGTGCTGGCGGCGTTCAACGAGGCGACCCGAAAGGTCGATGAAGAGACGAAGCAGAAGACCTCCGGCATGCTCGGCGGGATGGGCCTGCCTCCGGGATTGATCTAACTACGGCGGAGACCCTCGACCGACTGTCAGGATCGCCGCTTTCAGAGATCTGCAACAGGCGCGTGCTGTGACTCTGGGCATTGGATACCCCGGCCGTCCCACGACCTGAGAAGATTTGAGACATGCCCGACTTTGCCGAACCACTTGCCCGCCTGATCGCCGAAGTGAAGCGCCTGCCCGGCATCGGGCAGAAGTCCGCCCAGCGCATCGCCTTTCACCTGCTGCGTACGTCGAAGGATGACGTGGACCGCCTGGTGCTTGCCATCACCGACGTCAAGGAGAAGCTCGGGCTGTGCACGATCTGCGGCAACATCAGCGACGGGGAACTCTGCCCTTACTGCCGGGATCCGCATCGCGACCAGTCGAAGATCTGCGTTGTCGAAGAGGCGCCGAACATCCTGCCGATTGAGACCACGCGAACTTTCGAGGGGCTGTACCACGTGCTGCACGGCTCCATCAGCCCGCTGCGCGGCATCGGTCCCGAGCAGTTGCACATCAAGGAGTTGCTCAACCGTCTGCACGACGGCACGGTGGAGGAGATCATCCTCGCCACCAACCCGACCGTCGAGGGCGAAGCGACCGCGGTGTATCTGGCTCGGCTGCTGAAGCCGCTTGGTGTACGCGCGACGCGCATCGCCATGGGCATTCCGGTAGGCAGCGACCTGGAATATGCCGACGAGGTCACGATGTCGAAGTCGCTCGAAAACCGCCGCGAGATGTGATGCGTGGTGGTGGGGCGGTCCTCCAGGAC
>Ga0302270_10000437_pt1 | contig 44641 bp, 41 predicted proteins | sample III_Bog_E2_3_FD_198773 | JGI IMG/M metagenome (GOLD analysis project Ga0302270, IMG submission 198773) | Peat permafrost microbial communities from Stordalen Mire near Abisko, Sweden - III_Bog_E2_3 | ecosystem: Environmental > Terrestrial > Soil > Wetlands > Peat | place: Sweden: Abisko... | reverse complement strand
GAACGCACGGCACAACTTACGCCGAAGTACCTCGCGCGGCTCGGTCTCGATCGGCTTCCAGAGACCCTGATCAAATGCCCATTGTGCTACGCGTTTTGGGTCAAGCGGTGGTTGTTCGTTTGGGAATGCTCGTCTATACGCATCTCGCAAGAACAGCATCTTCCTGCTAGCCCGCTGCAATCTGGAGCTGACAAAAGTAGCCATTTACTTCGGCCTCCTTGTGACCGATGGCGATATCGTGTGTCCCCACCCATCAGTTAAGGCAGTAGAGGTCACGACTTCTCTCACCTTTACAAGCTGGTCACGCATCGACGCGTAGCCAATCTCATTGCGATACTGCAACTGTCCGACAATGATTCCAGGATGAATGCGAATGCGATTAGCGAACTGAACAACTCTATCTTTTGTATAAAGCGGACCAACCCTATTGATGAATGAATCTAGTTCCTTGGCTGGAATCAGGGATTCTGCGGCTTCCTTGTCTGCCCGATCTTCTGCCTCGTTATCCGCAAGCCTCACCAGTACGCCCGTTAGCCCGTCCACCATCCCACAATCGACCGAAATCGCATCACCGTTGAAAACATGAGAGAACTCGTGCATCACGGTGAACCAAAACCCATCGACGCGATCATGTCGAAGCGATACAGCTACAACTGGCCCGATCTCATCCCAGAACGTAGCCCCGTCAATCCTGACGCCAGCCAATGGCTCAACAACTACAAATCGTATTCCATAGTCGGAGAGAACTTCTGATAAGTAGCGGGCTTCCTTAGGATGCGAGGCCAACCTCCTGAGTTCGCTCTTAGCCTTTGTCAATCGCCCTTCTGCAAATGGCGGAGCCAACAGAGTGGAAGCGAGACGTTTAGCGCGAAAACACCATGCTGATTCTGCTGGCGTTAACTTAGGCAGGGTGATCGTACGTTTCGCTGCAACAGAGAGGAGTTTGTTTTCGGGGTCACCAGGTTTGTGATCGAAAAAAAGCTCAAGCTCAGACTCTAGTTCGTCCACATCGTCCGTGGTCTTGATCCATCCGCGGCGCTGCATTTCGCGGAGCGGGCCCAATGTGAATAGCTTGGCCCGCTTTTCAATCTCTGCCGTATCGCTGGCTGCCAGCGACAAACGGTATTGCCCATCGAGCATGAGCCAATCACGGGGATTCGTGCCGAATGCCGCGCCAAGCGCAATCGCCATTTCGGGAGTTATGCCAAAGCGACCAAGCACGACATCGCTTACGTTTCGCTTTGATCGGCCAATGATCAGGGCAAACTCTGCCTGCGTCCATCCCGCCAACTCGATCAGCAACCTTACGATCTCGCCGGGAGGCTTTCCACTCCCCATGATTTCTTGAACGGATGGCACAATCTCAGTATACACTCGTTAGTGCAGAAGTGAAGTACTACTTCACTTTTCTCTTTACAATGCAACCACGTTCAAGCATAATGGTCAGTGTGAACCGCTTAGATCCTCAACGCCAAGCCCAAGTGATCGCGGCCCTGGTCGAGGGAAACTCGATCCGCTCCACGGTTCGTATGACTGGCGTAGCGAAGAATACCGTCGTTAAGCTCTTGGTTGAGATCGGCGCAGCCTGCTCCAGCTACCAAGACAAGGCGTTTCGCAATCTGCGCTCCAAGCGCATCCAGTGCGATGAGATCTGGGCATTCGTGGGATGCAAGGAGAAGAACGTCACCGCCGAGAAGCTGGAGCGCGATGGCTACTGTGGCGATGTGTGGACCTGGACGGCCATCGACGCCGATACCAAACTGGTTCCTTGCTGGATGGTTGGCGGGCGCGATGCAGGGACGGCGCGGCACTTTGTGGACGATCTGGCGGGACGCCTAGCGAACCGCGTTCAGTTGACCACGGACGGATACAAGCTGTATCTGGATGCCGTTGAGAACGCCTTTGAGGGCTTCATTGATTACGCGATGCTCATCAAGATCTTCGGCAACACGCCCGAGGGCGAGAAGCGCTACAGCCCCGCCCAATGCACCGGAATCAAGAAGCAGACGGTTTGCGGCTCTCCAGACGCGAAGCACGTCAGCACAAGCTACGTGGAGCGTCAGAACCTCACGATGCGGATGTCTATGCGCCGCTTCACACGCCTGACGAATGCGTTCTCGAAGAAGGTCGAGAACCATGCTGCCGCCATCGCGCTTCACTTTATGTACTACAACTTCTGCCGCATCCATCAGACTCTTCGCGTGACGCCGGCAATGGCGGCGGGCGTTTCTGGGAAACTCTGGGAGATAGCGGACATCGTGGCGCTGTTGGGGTAAGACAATCGCCATGGACGATTGGCAGTCCGATGACGTAGTATTGATGGCGAGCGTAAATTAGCCCCGAATAATCCATCCGGATCCGAAAGTGGTGGAATCACTTCCGGGGAATCCGACTGGCCTACTGGAACTGTACCATGGAGGCCACAAGGATGGAATACGCGCTTTATCGACTGTTGGTGAGAGTTCTGCCGATGGGTCCTAGTCAAATCCAGCTTCGGAGACACGGCATAGGTCATGTTGAGACCTATGAAGTGCTTGACCACGAACTCAATCAACTTGAGAAGGAAGGCTGCGATGTCGGGTTTGATTTTCAGGTTGCTCAATTCAGTTTAACGACCGCGCTTTCCTTCCTCGTTGGGCTGATTCTCTCACCTCCTCCAGACGGCAGCCCCAAGACGTTTGTCGTCTTGGTCGTTATCGTGGTGGTTGGCTTCTTTATGGCGGCAGTTTTTGGAATTCACTGGTATCGCAGCAGGAGCGCCTTCGCGGCAACGATCCGCACGATCAAGGAACGCCAGATTGGGCCGGTAGGCGATGAGGACCACCAATTAAAGCCTGCCGAGTTGGCTAGCCTTCAACCTATCGAAGCGCCAAGGCAAGAGAAGGCCGAACCATGACGCCATTGTCATCAGCGTTGACGCGAACGAGGCAGGTACTCCTCATCACGTATGATCTCAGAACCCCAGGCCGGGATTACAAGCCCTTCTATGAAGTGCTTAAACAACAAGGGGCGTGGTGGCACTACATCCCCTCTTCCTGGCTGGTGGCGACGACCAAGAGCGTGCAGGACGTTTATACCGCTCTCGGGCAGCACCTTTCGCAACAGGACTTTATCCTCGTCGTGCCAGTTCGCAAACCGGCGTTCGGCTATCTTCCCAAGGGCGCATGGGACTGGATTAATGCCAATGTTCCGTTGTGAGTTAGCCCCGCAACGCAACCTTAGCGTGCCACGTAAGAAATCTCTTCTCCGGTCAGCCTGGATCTCAAACTGACCCACTACCAGCAATCCCGGCTCGTGCTGCACCGCTGCTGCCCTCGCTCCGAACCGAGCCGCGCCGAGATTCCCCTCGGCTTTGGTCGGCCGAGCGTGGCATCCTGAAGGTTTGGTTGCCGGAAGCGCTCAATCGGCGGCACTGCCAGGCTATCCGAGAAAGTGGTCCCATGACTGGAATCCTCAGATCTATCAATTCGTTCGCAGCGCTATGCGTTTTCGCCGGAGCGGCGCTGTATGCGGCTCCGGCCGAACACACCTTCGGTATCGAGGGCGAACATTTCGTACTCGACGGCAAGCCGTTTGTGATTCGCTCCGGCGAAATGCATTATCAGCGCGTGCCGCACCAATACTGGCACGACCGCATGAAGAAGATGCGTGCGCTCGGGCTGAACACGCTGACGACGTACGTGTTTTGGAACGTGCACGAGCCGAAGCCGGGCGTGTGGGACTTTACGGGGGATCTTGACCTGAAAGCCTATCTCAAAGCGGCTCAGGAAGAGGGACTGTTCGTGCTGCTGCGCCCGGGCCCGTATGTCTGTGCGGAGTGGGATCTGGGCGGGCTGCCCGCCTGGTTGCTGGCCAACAAGGAAATGAAGATCCGCACCAAAGACCCGCAATTCCTGGCCGCGGCCGAACGCTATATCAAGAAAGTGGGTGAGATCGCCGCGCCCCTGCAAGTCGCCAAGGGCGGACCGATCCTGATGGTTCAGGTCGAGAACGAGTACGGATCATTTGGTAATGACCACGAATACACAGGCGCAATCCTGAAGATGTTGCGCGATGCGGGCTTTGACGGGATGCTCTACACAGCCGATGGGTCCGAGGACAAAATGTTCGCTGGCGGTCCGCTGCCGGGCATTCTGGCGGCGATCAATTTCGGCGCGAGCGACGATCCCGAGAAGGAGTTCGCCAATTTCGCAAAGTTCCGTACAGGTGTGCCGAAGATGGTGGGCGAGTTCTGGACGGGCTGGTTCGATCACTGGGGCGAAAACCATCACAGGACGGACGCGGCCAAGGAGGCGAAGAATCTGGATTGGCTGCTCTCGCGCGGCATCGGCGTCAACCTCTACATGGTGCATGGCGGAACCACTTGGGGGCCGATGGCGGGCGCGAACCTCGATGACCGGTATGAGCCGGACATCTCGAGCTACGACTATGACGCGCCCATCGACGAGGCGGGCCGGCTAACACCGAAATTCTACGCGCTGCGCGAAGTCTTCAAGAAGTATCTAGCTGCGGGAGAGACACTCCCCGAGCCGCCCGAGGCTATGCCGATGGTGGAAATCCCGCAGCTTGAGTTCAAGTCGAGCGCCCCGCTTACCCAGTTGCTCGGCTCGCCGTTACATGGCCAATCACCGGCGTACATGGAATCGTTAGGCCAAAGCTATGGGCTGATTCTGTACCGTCACCCCATGAGTAAATTCGTGCGCGGAAAGCTGGAAGTGGACGAAGCTCGCGATTACGCTCTGGTGTCGCAAAAGGGGAACCTGCTCGGAGTTCTGGACCGGCGCAAGCACGAGACCACGCTGAACGTCACGCTCGGCAGCGCAGCGCCGCTCGAGATTCTGGTGGATTCCGAAGGTCGCGTGAATTTCGGTCCGCATTTAGTGGACGACCGGAAAGGGATCGTGGGTGCGGTGAAGATGAATGGCGAGGAGCTGAAGGGCTGGGACATGTTCCCGGTTCCGCTCGATGATCTTTGGAAGCTGAAATTCAGATCCAAACCCGCCACGGGACCGGCCTTTTACCGCGCGAATTTCGCTCTGACCCAGGTGGGCGATACATTTCTCGATCTCCGCGGCTGGGGCAAAGGCTACGTCTGGGTGAACGGGCACAACCTGGGCCGCTTCTGGGGCGTGGGGCCGCAGCAGTCGCTGTTCTGCCCCGGCGTCTGGCTGAAAATGACGGCCAACGAGATCATCGTGCTGGACCTCGATTTGGATGTGGCGCGGACACTGCAAGGGCGCACGAATCCGGTGTGGCAGACGCCGGGCAACTGAGCTGCCGGCTACAATTATGGTCGCCGAATTTAGTGCCTGCGAGAACCTCTCGCAGCTACCACGCGATTGACTCCCGAGCGCTCTACAAAACGGTTCGTGGCAAATGGTTGTGGGTAACGCGCGACGCGCCACTGGTCCCCATAGGCGGTCCATGCACTTCATTGAGGCGCGGAAGAGTCGGCCTCCGCGCACGGCCGCTCCGGCAGGGGCGCCGAAGGTTCGCCGGTGATCAGCCGGGCTCGCCGGTTGAAGGTGAAATACTGGAAGGCCCATTGGATGAACACGAGCAACCGGTTTTGGAAGCCGACGAGATACATCAGGTGGACAAAAAGCCAGGTCACCCAGGCGGGCCAACCGCTCAGGCTCAGCCCGCCAACGACTGCCACCGCGGAGGCGCGCCCGATCGTGGCCATGCTGCCGCGGTCACGGTAACGGAAGGCTTCGACGGACTTGCCTTTCAATCGCGCTTCGATCAGTCGCGCGGCGTAACGGCCGTGTTGCATGGCGACTGGTGCGACCGCCGGCTCAGCCGGTGTGCCGGCTGTTGTGGCGCCGGCGAGGTCGCCCAGAACGAAGATCTCGGGATGGCCAGGCACAGTCAAGTCGGGCTCGACTGTGATGCGTCCCGCGCGGTCCAGCGTCGCTCCCGTCCGTGCAGCCAGGATGCCTCCCAGATCAGAAGCTTGCACGCCGGCTGCCCAGAGGACGGTGTGCGTCTCAATGTGCCGGTGTGCACTTGAGACTTCAAGATCGACGCCATTTTTGTCGATCGCAACGACGCGCGCGCCGGTCAGAGTCAGCACCCCCAACTTGTGAAGCGACTCCTCTGCTTTGACGGAAAGTTCGGGGGGATACGGCGCGAGGATGCGCGGCGACGCCTCGACCAGGAAGATCTGCGCCTCCTCGGGGCGGATGTTGCGGAACTCGCCCTGAAGCGTGTCGTTCGCAATTTCGCCCAGTGCGCCTGCAAGTTCCACGCCCGTCGGACCTCCGCCGACAATCACGAAAGTGAGCCAGGCGCGGCGGCGCTCCGCGTCCGGTTCCATCTCGCCTGATTCGAAGGCTGTGAGGATTCGACGGCGAATCTCCTGCGCGTCCTCCAGCGTCTTGAGTCCCGGCGCAAAGCGCTCCCATTGCGGGTGGCCGAAATAGTGATGGCGCGAACCGGTGGCAACAATCAGCGAATCGTAAGGGACCTTCCGCTCCTTCGTGAGCACAATGTGGTGCTCGACGTCGAAGCCCGTGACCTCACCCAGCAGAGTGTGAACGTTTCTGGCATCGCGCAATGCGACGCGCAGCGGGGACGCGATGTCTACGGCCGAAAGCCCTCCCGTCGCCACCTGATAGAGCAGCGGCTGAAAGAGGTGGAAGTTGCGGCGGTCGATCATCGTGACATCCACGGGCTTGTCTTTCAGTGCCCTAGCCGCGTATAGACCGGCGAATCCTCCGCCTACAACGACAACGCGATGAATCAAGCGATACTCCTCCATGGCACAGGCCGAAGCTGTGCATTCGAGTATTAGATGCAGCGCGAATGATTGGGCTTCAAAGCGTAGCCTCGCGCGTGTTTGGTCTGAACTCTCGCCTGGGTTGAGCCCGTTGAGTTCGCCATGTATTTCGAACTTGCGAACGCGGGGGTATCACGTTTATTATTGAGTAGAAACTCATTAACGAGTAAGAACCCGATGGCACGACCCAAGAGTGAAGACAAACGAGTGGCTATCCTCTCCGCGGCGATGCAGGTGTTCGCGAAACACGGGCTCGCCGCTCCAACCGCGGCAATTTCCAAGGTAGCGGGAGTCGCCGAGGGAACGCTCTTCACTTATTTTCATACCAAGGACGATCTGGTCAACGCGCTCTACCGCGAAATCAAACTGCAACTGGCGGCCGCGCTGATGTCCGGCTTTGCCCGGAAGCGTGACGTTCGCAGCAAGCTTCAGCACGTCTGGGATTCCTACGTGAATTGGGGCGTCGCGAACCCAGACCCCTGTAAGGTTCTGGCCCAACTCCTGGTATCCGAAAAGCTCACGGAGGAGTCTAAAGCGGTCGGTTTCGCGCCTTTTTCCGAAATCGAAGTGATGGCGCGCGATGCGGTCGCCCGCGGCCTGCTTCGAGATCTCCCGATGGAGTTCTTCACTGCGATCATGGAAGCTTTAGCGGGGGCGACTATGGAGTTCATGGCCAGGAACCCCTCCAGTGCTGCCAGTTTCCGGCAGTTTGGATTCGAAGTGTTCTGGAGCGGAATCGTAGCGGAGTAGTTGGTTGTTTTGGAACTGATTTATGAGTGAGCACTCAGGCAGAATAAGAATGGAAGGAAGAACCAGAATGTCCAAATGGACCATCAACGATATCTCGCGCCAGACGGGCAAACTGGCGGTCGTCACGGGAACTGGCGGGCTGGGCTACGAGACCGCGCTTGCGCTCGCAGGCTCCGGCGCGGAGGTCATCATCGCCGGACGAAGTGAAGTAAAGGGCCAGGACGCAACTCAGAAGATCATCGGGGCTTATCGGCAGGCGCGAGTTCGCTTTGAGCAGATCGATCTTGCCGATCTCGGTTCGGTCGCCGCGTTTGCCAGCCGATTGACGGCTGCGAACCGCGGCATTGACCTGCTGATCAACAATGCCGGAGTCATGGCCCCACCGACGCGCCGGACAACCGCGGATGGCTTCGAACTACAGTTCGGCACGAATTATCTTGGCCATTTCGCACTGACCGCACGCCTGCTGCCGCTGCTTCGGAAAAGCCTGCGTCCGCGCGTAATCAATCTGAGCAGCGGAGCGCATCGCATGGGGGCATCAATCCACTTCGATGATTTGCATTGGGAGCGTGCCTACAAAGCATGGCCGGCCTATGCCCAGTCCAAGCTGGCCATGCTGATGTTTGCGCTGGAACTCCAGCGGAAGTGCGATGCGAACGGATGGGGACTCATGAGCAATGCCGCGCATCCAGGGTTCGCCCGCACCGAACTGATTGCGAACGGCCCTGGCAGTGACGCCCTTCTTTCGAAGATCAGCGGCGTTCTGCGGCCATTTATGAGTCAATCCGCGGCTGCTGGCGCACTGCCCACGCTATTCGCCGCGACGTCGCCGGAGGCTGAGGGTGGAGCCTATTACGGTCCCGATGGTTTCTATGAAATGAAGGGCGCGCCGGCTCCGGCCTATATTGCGCCACCGGCGAAGGACGAGCAGGTCGCGCGGCGACTCTGGGAGGTCTCCGAGCATCTGACGGGTGTGAACTGGTCAGCGAAAGAAATCGTCAAGGCATGAAAGTACTTCTTTTCGGAGCGACAGGCATGGTCGGGCAGGGCGTTCTGCGGGAGTGTCTGCTCGACTCCGGCGTAGAACTCGTGACGACCGTTGGACGGACCGCGACGGGTGTACAGCACGCGAAAGTGCGCGAGGTCGTCCACTCGGACCTATGGAACTACGCGTCCATTGATACGAATCTGTCCGGTTTCGATGCCTGCTTCTTCTGCCTCGGAATCTCGGCGGCTGGAATGAAGGAGGCCGACTATGCTCGTATCACCTACGGGATCACGCTGGCGGCTGCGGAGACTTTGTCCGGGCTCAATCCGCAAATGACATTCATCTATGTGTCTGGCGCTGGCACGGACAGTTCCGAACAAGGGCAAATGATGTGGGCGCGAGTCAAAGGCAAGACCGAGGGCGCGTTGTTGCGCTTGCCCTTCAAAGCCGCATACATGTTTCGGCCGGGCGCGATTCAACCTCTACACGGAATACGCTCCAGGACGGCGGTGTATCGGGTGGTATACACGCTCATGATGCCTCTTCTGCCCGTGCTTCGTTGGGCTCTTCCCAATTCCATTCTGAGCACCGAGCAAATCGGCCGCGCCATGCTCGAGGTGGCCAGGAGCGGGGCGCCGAAGCAGATCTTGGAAAGCAGGGATATCCGATTGGCTGCTCATGTCTGAGGGGACAAATTGAGGCTCGATAATGGGAGACGGATCTTCGGTCTTGCATGACGGTACGGGCGCTACTGGGGGAATGATACGGAATCAAGCCCGGGCCGGATTGAGACGCTCTTGCGGAGCGCCGGGCGTTCCTGCGGACGCTGTGGAGAGCGGATCACATGAAGTTGAACTGGACTTGGCCAAGCCCGGTCTCCCGGGATTCCGCATTTTGGAACGCCGCGCTCAGGACCAAACTTCAGCGTGTGCTGGCCGAACGAGCGCGGAATTGTTAAGCGCTCGTTATGCGGCCTGTTCGTCGGTGCGATGAACGGTGAGGACTTCACGCGAACTGCGCAGATCGCGGGTGGAACTGAAGGAGCGGGCATTTCCATTTGTTCCGGCGTGGATTTGGATGCTGCGAAGTGGCAGGTCCTGCGCTCGGTCACCCTCCCGCCTTGAGCTCTAACGATCCAGTGATGGCGACCGACTGACCTATTTCTTGTTCGGCAACGGTTCGTCGATTTTGAGAAACTGATCCGCCTTGATGTTTCGCAGTGTCTGATTGGTACCACTGGGCCAACGGATTTCGATTGAAGAAACCTCCGTCTCCCGACCCAAACCAAAGTGGATCCGCTTATCGCTCGAGGACATAAAGCCTACACTGATGGCCACGTGATTGTAAAGAGTGCGACCTGCGGCGGTCGTTATCTTTACCTTGGCGCCAACCGCGTCCCGGGCGCTTTTGTGGCCGGTCAGACTAAGGACCAGCCAGTGGTTTCCGCTGTCAGCGGTGTTCATCAGAATTCGAGGCGTTTCATTCAACGAGGTGACGACAATGTCGAGGGAACCGTCATTGTTCAGATCGCCGAGCGCCGAGCCTCGGTGGAACCCCTTCGTTAGGAAGTCCGCGCCCATTTGACTGGAGACGTCCACGAAGGTCTTGCCGTCAACGTTTTCGAATAGAGTGTCGTGGTGCCGCGAGTTTTCGTTGACGTCGTCCACGTCTCCATTGGCCGAATAAATGTCTTTCCACCCGTCGTTGTTGTAGTCGATAAATGCATTGCTCCAGCCGGAGAAAGGAGCACTGAGCTGTTTAATTTTCGACTCATAAGAGAAGTATTGAAATCTATCGCCACGATTCCGTAAAAGTGCCCAAATCTGTCCAAACAAGTTGTTGTAAAAAATGTCGACTTTCCCATCATTGTCGAAATCTTTCGCGTCACAGCCCATTGAGGAACCAGTCTGTGCATTGTCGTTATAAGCGACTCCCATCTGCAGGCCGACCTCTTCAAAGGTCCCATTCCCCTTGTTCATAAAAAGTGCATTTGGCTCTGTATCATTGGCGATAAAAACATCCATCCAACCATCATCGTTAAAGTCGGCGATTGATATGCCCATGCCCTTTCCAGGTGATGCGCCAAATCCAGATTTATCTGTCACATCGGCGAACTTACCGTTCCCTAAATTGTGATAGAGCCTGTGCGGAACGCTGGGATAGCTTCTTGGATCACAGTAGTAGTCTCTGTTTCCCATGAAACAGTGGATGTCCAGCGCCGGGGTCCAGTAGGTGTAATTGGACACAACCAGATCCAAGAGGCCGTCATTGTCGTAGTCGAACCACGCCGCCTCCACGCTGAGAGTTTTATCGGGCTTAACTCCGATACCCGATTCGGCGGTCACATCCGTGAATGTGCCATTTCCATTGTTGTGGTACAGCACATTTTTGCCTGCGCTGGCGATGAACAGGTCTTCGTATCCGTCATTGTCATAGTCACCAACGGCGACGCCAAAATTGTAGTCCAGATCTGCGCCAGTCAAGCCCGCCTTCTCGGTTACATCCTCAAACGTCCCATCAGCCTTCTGGTGTAACAGGCAGTTATAAAACGATCGGTCGACCTTCCGCATTTCGGGGAATTTCGCCCCGTTCGTAAAGAAAATATCCAAGCGGCCATCGTTGTCGTAGTCGAAGACTGCGATCCCACCGCACATCGGTTGAGGAAAGTACTTCCTGCCGGTCAGACTATTGTTAGATTTATAAGTGATCCTGGAGCGAGACGCAACATCGACAAAGCCTGGAAGCTTCGTCGTCTCCGCCGGCTTACTGGGCGGGAGAACGAGAACGTAGATGACACACATTGCGGGAATGGCCAAGAGGACTGGACGCTTCAAGCGAGACATCTTCCTGCAGAATAGCCTACCCGGCGACGATACGCACAATCATCGCGGCTCACGTCCTGATCTGGAGTGATAAGTTCTTTCCGGAAAATGTGTTGGTCCCTTGGGGAACTGACGTGATGTCGATGTTCACCTTAGTTCCTTCTGCGAGTGCCAGCGTTCCGGTCGGAACGAAGGATCCGGACTGTACGGTGCCATCCGGCACAGTCAACGTTGCGATAGGGTTCCCGTTCGCCTTGACCACCACTGCGATACTGCCTCCAGAAGGAGGCGAATCAACAAACGCCTGAATGTCCCGGACGACTCGCACGCGGTCAATCGAAACAGACGTTGCGGCGTCTCTCTCGAGGGAGAGGACGCCGGAAACCTGTAGCACCAGCATGGCACCTTCGAACGTGTGCAACCCATTTGTTCCATTGCTGAGGAAGCTGACATCTTGTCCGGGTCCGGTACCTTTCGTATTTGTGAGGTACAACTCGGCACCGGCGATCCGGCGATTAGGGAAGAGGAATCGGTACTGGAAGTCGGTGTGCGTTGGGTTAGCGAAGAATCCCACACCCAACGGCACCGTGTGCAGATTCCTTTCAAGGATGACGCACGTCGCTCCCGCCGAATGGGCAGCTACCGTCGAGCCCCCTACTCCTCGGTCGATCCATCGTGCCGATCCATCCGTGGTGGGTTCGTTGATGCAGATGATTTCAGAATCAACCTGAACATACGTGTTCTGCGCAAGCGACGCAACCTCGGTCGCCGGGAGAGTCGAGTCGTTTGCCGCGATTGGAGTTACGAGCGAAAACGAAGTTACAGTTGATGTCTCATCATTGGAGTACGTGACCAGAATCGCATCACTCACCGTATTCGTTCCTGTCAGCGTGTCCGTCGTGATGCTCCTCAGCAGAATCGTGCCGTCCGCGGGTGCCTCAATGATACTTGAAGGTTGAGGGGGCACACGGCTATCCATCAGGTTCCCCGAGCCACCGATCAGGGTGTAGCAATTGAGGAATGACTGCTGTTCGGGCGCTTCCATCCCGTCGGCCGTGCACGATCTGCCGATGATCTCAATTGTGAGGCCCGCACGATTCGGCGCCTCCCATGTCATCTGGTCACTGTATGATCTTCCGGCCAGACGCCAGCTTGAATCCGCAATCGCGATCGTGTCTCCCACTGCTAACCCAGCGGGCAGTTGGTCGGCCGTAGTGAACGTTGTGTTCGTGTTGGCGGCCACTGTGGATTGCCAGTATCTTGCGCTGCCAGTAACAACGGTGATCGCGCTCCCCGCAAACTGGTCGGTCTGATAATTGCCGTCGGGCACGACAATCGTATCATTCGACAGGCTTTCTATCGTGAGCTGTCCCGCTAGTTCTTCCCGCCAGTAGAAATCAGCGTGATCGTATCTCGGATCCGGTGGCCGCATAGGCGAGACATCCCCACCCTGGTCTGTCCAGGACGCGAGACCTGCGGCTATGTCCGTAAGGTACAGTAGATCGAACGCGCTCTGTCCTCGATAAACGCGCAAGCCTGCCGCGCCCGCCGGAGTAGTCAGACCGTTGATGGTAACGCCGAAGCTCGATTCCATGGCTCCTGTCAGCACTTGCACAACTTGCGAGATCCGTGATTCTGCTCCTGCACTGTCTAGCGCTGTTACCGCGTAATACAAGGCGCCTGAACCAGGTTTGAGCGTCCCTCCTGCTGTAATTGCAGCGGGCTGAGTGATCCCCGGCGAGGCCAACGATGCGACCTGTTGTCTCGGCGGACGGAACTGCACCACCAGTAACTCGTTCGCGCCCCCATCTGCGAGGGAAACTGACGACTCCTGAATATTGAACAGATGGCCGCTCTCAGCACTGTACGTGTAGCCGGCGATCGGTAGCGGCGTTCCAGAGTTGACAGCAGACGGCCATCCGGTGGAACTGCTGCTGACGGCTGTCCCAGGCCCATACCAGCCATCGTCATGTGTCTGCGCCAGCACCGTCACGGTTTCGAAGTTCAGACCGGCACTGAGATGCAGCACGCGAAACGGTGCCCGGGCAAGTTCGTAATCGCCACTTGTCAGGGTGATAATATCGCCTGGTTGCATCCCGAGGCCCTTGACCGTCGTTGAGAATTCTGCGAACAGGTTGCCGTCCACGCCGCGGGCGAGTTCCTTCGAAAGAATCCTCCCCGCTTGCGATTGACCCGGAATACCAATTGCTCTGCATATGCCCGGGATTTCGCTGCCGACCCTAACTACGTCGTCCAGATCAACTAACGAGAGGCTCCCGTTAACATAATCGTTGAGCGAGTCCTGATATTCCACAGTCAGACGGTTAGGTGTTTGGCTCGTCGGTTGGCAAAACAGCCGCAGGTCGATGTCTCCCTGTCTGTTGGCCAGTATCGTGCATTCGGCTGTCGACCCATCATTAGCTTCGAATGAGGGCCAGCCGCCGTTCAGTGGCGAGGTCGCGTTGGAATGTCCCATCTGAACGGACTGTTGATTGCCGATGGTCCCCTCGACGATCACATTGATCTGGCCTTGTTCGTTCAGCCTTAGAAGCAGTTCCGCGCCTTGGCGCAACCCCCGGACTATATCGATAGACGGCTTTCGGTCGAGTAGCGCATAGTTGAATGTCGCCCAAGGTTCCACGGCCGTTAGATCGCTCCCGGCTGAAACTAGAACTGTTTGACCGAGCAACAATGCTGCACTCGCAAAGCTGGGTATGTCCAAATCGCTGTCTTGCCACCCGCACCGCTTCAACATATCGAGCAACGCCCAGGCTGGGTTTGAGGTGAAGAAAGGCGCCAGTAATTTTCCCTGCTCGTCGTACTGCGGCAATACCAATCCCTGCGCCAGCACCTCGATGGTTGGAAGCGAATTGGAACTGATGAGGCTTGCTGGCACGTGGACGCTTACAACCGCCAAACTCCCATGCGGATCGCTGACTGGGTTACCCTGGCTATCCGTGAAGTTCGGATCGAACGTTCCATTTCGGCCGCCGGTCGTCAGCACGTCGTACCAACCGGTCGCCGACATGTCTGTGCCCGGTACTCCGAGCGGCAGTTCGACTCCATTCACCCAGAGCCGTGATATGCCTTGAATTGGTCCCGATCCAATCAGGGCTTCACAGATCAGGAAATTTCCGTCATTCCAAGCCCAGATCACCGGTGTGGGATAGCGAACAGTCCCATATACCAGGGGCACTGCGTCATTGGTCTTGGCTCTTCCGTCCACCGCTTGCGACCAGAACCTCTGCGATGAGCCAGAGCTTCGCACCAGCGAGGTTGATGGCAGGAACTGGAATCCGCCGAATCTCGCTGTCGCCTGCCCGCGGGCGTCCTGCCGCCACATGCCACGTGCGGCGCAGTCCGATTGGGTTCCCGCACAGCTGCTGAAAGGGTTTCCGCCCCCGTCCACATTGCCGCACCCGCCCGCCTGGTCAGGCGAGTAGCCGCATGGATAGAAACGGCTGTACGTCCCGCTAGCCCCGCCACTCACCGCCTCCGCTCGCTCTGCTGCGTTTCGTGGGAAAGACCACGGGCAGGCTTCCTGGATTCGCGTCGGCGGGAGAGCCAGTCTCTGTATGCTGAACCGGCTGGTGAAGTTGATTTGTCCCACGCTCGTCGTCAGTTCTTCAGGCGCATCGCCGATACCCGCAAAGACAGCCTCGGGTGTGGAAACGATCTGACCGCTCTCCGGGTCTAGGAACGCGAAGCTCACCAGCAACGCGCAGCCTTTCAAGTTCTCTGTGCGATGCAAGCTCGTGACGTAGCCGTCGGTGTTAGCTAGTGTCACGGTCATCCGGTTGCCCCAGTCGGAGCCGTCGTCGGCGAGCAGTCCGATCCGGAACCCGCTGTTACCCACCACGCGCGGGCTATACACAGTGTTCTGCCACGTCGCGCTATGCGTGCTCCACCGCTCCACTTGGCCGTCTGTCAGAGTGCAATCGAACAGCAGTACGGGTGTGAGTAGCTCCTCGACATACTTTTCCTGATGAACCGGGACCATCGCTTGTTATCCTCCTAGTCCTGCCACGATTGTTGTGTCCACGGAGATGTTCCCACTTTCCTCGGAGCACACCACCAGCAGGTCGTCTTTGAATCTCGCTTTTGGGAAGTAGCCCTGTCTGCCCTCGGACTTTCGGTACTCTGGCGCGCACGCGCCAAGCTCTGCGTGTACACCGCCCAGTTCTACCTCGCCACCCATCGGGATAGCGATCGCGAATACGACTTGATCCGCTGCGCCGCCCGGCACCGCGGTAAACTGGTACTCTTGCCACTGCCCGCCCAGCGTAACAGTCCGTCTTTGCACGCCGATCACGATCCCCATCGTGCTTTGCGAATTGCTTCTCGCCATCACGGACATGCTATATGCGAAGTTCGGCGAGCATCCTACGGCTTGTTGGAGCAGCACTTCGGTCGCGCTGGGGTTTAGTACCTGGGCCGTTTGACAGGTTCCCGCGTTCAGGTTTGGAACAATTGTGATGGCCAGCGCACCGGTCTTCGCCCAAGGCGCCTGAGTGGGATCCTCGCTCCATGCCAGTAAGTTGCTCAAGGGATCGCAGAACCGGAAGCTGTGGTACGAGCCTCGCATGTCCCGGTGAAATTGCTGCAGCGTTTGTGCCTCGGATGTGGTCAAACCGGTGAACTTCATATGCCACTCCACGTGTTCGCCTGTTGGTAGTGTTCTTAGATGCCAGTCGCCTCCTGGAGTCAGCAGCACAGCCTGCGCGGGCTTCCACGTTCGTTGTATCGGAAGCTGCGCGTTGAAAGTCCCTGCCACAAGCGGAAAGCTCGAGGTCACTGTGTCACCTCCGCAATCAGGAATTGAACCCCCGACTGTGCCACACCATCGATGTGGTCAATCACGGGTGCCGCCACGATTCGGCATATGGGGTAGCTGGTGCCGTCCAGTGGATCGGTGAAGGCAAACGTCGACTGCGTGCGCAGTGTGTCCTGGGCAAATTCTAAAAACGCGGCCTTCTCCAATTCCTGGAGAAGCCTCAGGTTGATTGACCACGTGCGTCGTTGCGGTATCGCAAGATACCGCTGTTCGGAACCATCCGCGAACTGAAACGCGCGTGTCTGGCCTGCGAGCCCACGCACGTAAGGGTATTGTTGGACCGCTCCGGTTGAAAGTGTTGGCATGGAGCTCATAAGCCATCCTGAAATTCACTCAGTACGTCCGCGATTCCCCGCGAGTCACCCAGGCTGCGCCTTAACGCTGTTACCAGCGCTTCCCTGTCTTCGAGCCGCGACATCGTTCCACCGCTCTGAGCTGTGGCGCCGATTCTTGTCGAATTGGGGGTGTTCAACGACGCGCCTCCGCCTGTCGATGAAAGACTCGTAACTCCGGTCACTGCCGCGGCACTCTCGTTGAGGTTCTGTGTGCCGCTCCCTGTCTCAGGCGAAATGCTCTCGACGATGCGGAATGTTTGGCGGCTGCTCGTCCGGTACCTGGTTGATTGAGAGGTTGAGCTTCCTCCACCGAAAAAGTTCAGAATCGAATTAACGGTGCTGGCAATCGGAGAGATTAACCAGGCATTGCCGAAGCTGCTGCTACCGCTGCTCGATGTCTTTTGCGAGGACTTGGTGTAAGCCGTCGCTTCGAGTTGCCTTGGCAGCGCGTGCGGAGTCGCGATTGCATTGCCACTGCCGGCGACTTTCGGGAGCGATATTTTGGTGCCGCTCGTGCCCCCCCACCCGCTAGCCTGCCGGTTCGATCCCAGGAGCCTGCCGACATAAGCTTCTATCTGTGTGCGCGCTCGCGTGCTACTTGTCCCCTTGCTTGTTCCCACGGTCTACTGCCTCCTTCCGTCTCTTACGGCCTGCCTCCGTGGCGCACTTACTAGCTGAACGGGCTGTTGCGCGCATCCGCTTAGGATCGCTCATGCTCCTCCATCCGCCCCGCTTCGTTCACAAGAACGGTCATCGAGTCCAGATCCTTTGCCCACCACTCCGCCGAAATCGTTACGATTCCGCTTTTCCACATCGCGAATAGCTCGAGACACGCGCTCGCGATACCTCCAGTCGTGCTCACCGGACACTGGTCGGCTACGGCACCGCCACCACTCCAGACGATCGGTCGTTGCTTCGTGGGTTCTACCCCCTGCCACCCACAATTGCGCTTCGTCTCTAGCCCTTGCTTCCTGCACGTGTCGCAATCCCACCCGGCTGGAGACTCCCGTTGGAAATGGAATGCGACGATCAGTTTTTTCGTTCGTCCTCGTTGAGAAAACTCTCCTCGGCGATCGCTTCAGAGATCTCGCGTGCGAGATTCTCTGGTCCGCTATCGATCAGGCTCTCCATGGTCGCCGGTTGCCCATCGATGCTCAGCCCCTTGATTTCGAGCAACGCTGTCCGGATCACCATCTCGTCGATCCGTGTTTGCAGTTCTGCCGCCGCAATCTCGTCGCCTGCTTCTTGCGGCGCCGCCCGATGGAACGCTTCCTTCGACGCCAGACTCCCAAGCTCCTGCATGAGCCGGTGCCGGCGAATCAATGACATCCGAAGCAATCGAAATTGTACTCCGGGCCACAATCGTGACCCTCGCCACACTGCGCTCTCGTACATCACTGGAGCGTTCGGAGTCTCATCCAAATGCGAAGTAGATTTCGTCATCGCCCGTCCCCTGTGCTCGCGAACTCGCGAAGCTCCATATCAACCTTGTCTCGCTATCGTCGAACTGCGGTATCTGCGGTACGAAAGTCTTGATGTGAATTCCTGCCATCGCGCCAGGCTGATCGCCAAGTTGGATGGTCAGCGGGATGGGCGTCTCCGTCTGCGCGGCTTGATACAACTCTGCGAAGACACTCTGGTCGGTGCTGTATACCTCAAACTGCACGTCCACCTCACGATCTCCTGCGGACAGGGCAAGCGGATAGTTCGATCCAAACTCGAAGCTTCGAGTTTGAAGGTTGTTCTTCAGACGAATCTGCGCCTTCGTCAGCGTCAGCACCTGAGTCTCCGAGTTCCCCAGCCAGATCTGCCCTAGCTGGCCCGGCACTGGCGCCCAGGTTTCAGCTTGCACATCCGGTTCCGTCGGAAACGCTGTAAGTGCCCCCGTCGTGGGTTGAAACGAAGCACTGTCGAGGTGTTCCGCCGCTGGGCCGCGGAACACCATCCGGTGTTCCGTACCATCCACCTGGACATCCATTTCGTCCACGCCGGCCCCGCGCAAAATCCGCTGCACGGTGATGCTTGGATCCCAATAATCGAATAGGCTCAGGCTTGGCACGACTTTAGCGGGTGAGTACGCGACAGCAGGGAATACGACCGTAACTCCACTCGTCTTTGTGAATGGCGCGCACACCATCACGCGCGTCGCGCTTGGCACGCTTTCGACGAAACGAAGTTCGCCGTTCACGTTTACGGCGTAGCCTTCGCTCAACCCATGCGGGGCGGGGAAGTCAACCTGTAACCCACCGTTGCTCACCGTAGCCGGCTGCGCTGTTGTCTGCTGCGGCGCTCCGCCCAATGCTGCCTGCACCATCAGACCTGCCGCTGGTGGCAGACTACCCGAGTCTTGGGCCATCAGGTCCGTCTCGAACTCGTAGCCGGTAACCCTTCGGGATGGCCCCGGTATACCGAGGAAAGTTCGCGTCCCCGTTTTGTCCCGTCTTTTCACCGTTAACTTCTGGGTTGCAATCGCCAGCCGCACGCCGGGAACGCGGTTCGAGGCAGCGATCGCTGGAACCACTCCGTAGTTGCTTTCCAGCCCTGCATAGTAACGGTTGTTGTTCGAAAGAACGTAATTTGCCATCTTTCCCGCTCCCCTCGTTTCTCCTTACGGCTAGCCTCGAGTTGGCTGCTCACAATCGGATAACCCTGGCCTTCACCCTTGGCGGCGGATGCTACCTCAGCGCTCCCAACTTACTTGGCACTTCACGCGTGCGCTCTGTTGGTAATGCAGCCCGCCCTTCTTTACTGCGTCGATTTCTGCCTGGTAGCCAGGCTTGAGCACCATGCCATTGCCGAGATTCCCGCTGTTCCGGTCGAACACGTCGCTCACTGCATCCGCAGTTGCCTGCAGCGTGTCCGTCAGTCCGTCCAGTCGGTCTTGAGAATGAGTCACCTCGACGACCACGCGATACGTCCCCGAGAACTCACGGAACTTCACTTTCCCGTCGTTCTGAATCTGGTCGCAGTAGATCTGGCAGATGGGATATACGATCTTTTGCTGCTTCTCTTGCAACTCCAATGGCACTTGGCTTACTAGTGCCACGGGCGTCGCCGTCACTAGTGCAAGCGCCGAGTAGTTAGTCAGGCTTGTCGCCAGCCCTCCATCTGCATTCAGCAGGCTGGCCGCCGTTTGCAGGACCTGCGCTGTCGGTGTTGACATCGCTACCCCCTTGGCAGAATTCGTCGCTGCTTTACTCGTCCATCCGGAGTCTGGCCGTCGCCGGCTGATTGTCCCGCCAACAATCCGCTGGCTGATAAGGCCCATGTCGCAGTCGCATTCAGCGCGTCGCTGTTCTGCTTCTGCATCGGTTCGTCGCCGGTCGTTACATACACATTCCATCGGTCGCTCGCCTGCAGCCCATTGGCCGACACGGTGATCCCATTGCCGGCTGGCGCTTGGACCGCGGTCAACTCCGATGGCGCGCTTTCGCGCCCCGCCCCGTCCACTCTCGTGACTGCAACCGCATACGCCGCCGCTGGCTGAACTCCAACAATCACGCTCACTGCCGGTGCGCTCGGTTGCCGTACCGGATTACCCACGTAAGGTACTCCCGCCAGGAAGTACTCGGCCTTCCGATCGGCGGCATCCTGTTGGAAGGCCTTCCACTTCTTCTCGAATCGGTCGTTTACTTGGCTGAAGGAAGCATCCCGGTACAACATCGCCAGCACGTTCGCCATGTGCCACCTTTTCAGTGGTTCATCTATCACGGCGTTCCATTTCTTTAGCGCCGATTCCCAACGCAGGAATGCGTCCACTCGATCCGTGATCCACGCCTCCGACAGCGACATCTTCGCCGCAAGATCGATGCCTTCCTCGTCGGCGACTGTTGTGGCGCTGACGTCATAGGCCTGCAGATCATCCACCTCGCACCATGAGCCGTCTACAAGCAGGGCCACGTTGTGCCTCCTATTTCCCGCTCGCTGCCGGAGCCGGTTTCAATATCTCGCCATTCACCAACTGCACATGCACTCTCGCGGCGGCCTTCGACCGTTGAAACTCATCCCGCTGCAGCGACTCCTGCGTGCGGAATTGATCTTCCTCTTTCTGGTCCGCCCGCCTCGCGCGCCCTTCCAGAATGAGTTGGCACGCGTTCCTTCGCGGCACTTCGGTGATCACTCCTTCTTTGCCGCCGTCGCCCGTCTCCTCGCTCACCACCAAAACGTGCGCTTCGGGCATCTTTGATTCAAGCTCGTGCAACTTCTTGTAGTACTGCCTCAGATCCATCTCAGTGCTCCCTTCGGCCTTAGTTGAAAATGAAAGAGGCGGCTCTTAGGCCGCCTCCCCTTGATCGGCGGCTCTTGCACCGCCTGTCTTCACAATTCAAATCTGCGCTCGTCGCCGCAGTCGCCTGGCAATTCAAGCGCCCCAGCAAGACAGCGATCCTCGGGTCGGCACGGACCCGCGACCTTCAGAAAGCGGTGGAATCAATGCCTGGCCACTCCTGTTTGAAAGGCAGGTTGGCGGAGCCCGTCGCCCTGCCAATGCTCCCTGACGGTTGGTCGCCAGCACGGCCCCAGGAACCACAATCCGCCATCGTCGGAAAGCGGCTGCGGGATAACCTGTCCCCGCCTGTTTAGCTGCGGACCTGCACCGCGTGCGTGTTGCGCAAGACGCCGCAACCGTACAGGATGTCCACCGTGAACTGCTGCGCCAGCGTGTTCGGCTGGTAGCTCATCAGCACGCGCATGCCGAAGTTGCCGAGTTCGGCGTAGTCGGCGATGGCGCCGGTACCGGGCAGCGGCTTCGGCAGTCGGCGGACGGCCAGGCCGATCGCCTGCCGCGCGAACGCGAGGTTGTTCGTCGTGACCGGGTTGCCCGTCTTCTGAACGAACTGCGATCGGTACACGTAGAAGTCCTTCAACCGGCCAACAGCGCCGCTCTCGATGGCATTCGTCGGCTGGCCGATCGCGTATGCTTCCGTGAAGCGGTCGATCTGGCGCAATTCCGAGTAGCCGTTCGAGTCCACGACCAGGAACTTCGGCTCGGCAGTCGCAACCTTCGCGTTGAACAGCGAAGTCTCCGCCTGATCGACCACGGCTTCGGTGAGCGCCGTGCCGCCTGTGCCCAGCGGAGCGTTGAAGGTGAACTGGCTGTAGAGGTTCAGCAGGTCCGACTCAACCCGCTCGGCCAGAGCCACCATCGCCGGCTGCATATACATCTTCAGCAGGCCCGGCACCGCCAGCGCCTTGGTGACGTCCGGAATCGTGAACGTCGCTTCCGCGTGCGTGTTCAGGACAATCTGCGCATTCCCCAAAGTCGGGTTCTGCGGCTGAACAGAGCCACCCTCGGCAATGTTGTTCGCCGTCATCACCGGCGGAATCGGCACATTCACCGTGTCGCCCGCGTTTGCCAACACTGCTTCGTAGTCCCGCGTAACCAGGTTGCCCATCACCAGGTTGCCCATCAACGCCGGAAGCGCATCGGCCGCTACCAGCTTCACAATCGCACTCGCCAGGTTGGCGGAAGTAATCGTGGCCATTTTTCTCTCCCTTGTTTTCTCGTCTCAATTCGGCTGGACTTTGCAGGCCCTGCCCTAGTCGCCCTTCCAGGTCTGCAGCGCGACCTGGGCGATTTGCTCTCTCACTCGCTGCATCTCTTCGGGGCTCATCCCTGGCCGGATAGATTCCAGCTCGATGCTCGACCCTCCGCTGTGACGCGGCGTCGTCGTCATCCCCGATCCGCCGGCGATTCGCGCCGGAAGAAACTCCGGATTCTCCTGAACGAACCTCGCCAGGTACTCCTTTGCCGTAAGCTCGCCCTCGGACGTTCTGGCTACCAGCGCGCCGTCCGGTGTTCTCTGTATGTCGTCTTTTATCGCCTTGTGCGCCAGGTCGACCTTAGTCACCCCAAGCCGCTGCAGCTCCGCTCGGATCTGAGCATTGCGGTCACTCTCTTCCGCGAATTTCTTCGCCTTCTGGTTCTCTTCCACCAGTTCGTTGACCTGCCGCTCGAGTTGTTCGCGCCGCTTCCGCTCCTCCAGCAACTCCGCTTTGTAAGCCGGCTCTGCCTTGCGGCGCTCCGTCGTCAGGAACTCTTCAATCACGTTCCGGATCATTCCCCGCACGTCCTGCTCTGTGCTTGGCTCGTGCCGGGCACTCTGCTGTTCTATGGGCTCCATGGCTCTCCTTTGTCGTCCAATTGTTTGTTTTGCTTCAGCCCAGGCGTGCAGCCGTGGCTATTCAAGACCGCCGAATTCCGTCCGCTACCCCGAAACGAAGCCGCAACCGTCCCTGTGGCGCACGCTTCAGCGTGCCGTGCCGGCATTCATGCTGGCATCCGGAGGCCTGTCGGCGTTCCTCCGCAACGCGAGTTGAATCTCCACGCGCCGGTTTCAAAGCGCCCGTCGGCTCTGCCCCACGCTTGCATCGATCTCTTGCGCGATCTGGCTCTTGACCTCCTGCCGAACGTCGCAAAGGTACTTCGCGGCAAGTTTCTTCAGCACTTGCGCCCGAAACGTGTCAGACCCGATCCCCAGACTCAGGAGTTTCTCCGCATCCTGCAACTCGCTGCTGAAGTCGCCGATGTCGAACTCGTCCAAACCCGTCACATCGATCAGGACCGCGTCTTCGCGCGCTCCCGAAATCATCCGCAGAATCTTTTTCAAGGTGTCCTTCACCCGGTCGCCGAAGCCGCGCAGCACTTCTTGTGTGATCAGGTAATCCCGCTGCTTACTCAGTCCCGTCAACTGCGTGTTATTCGATTGCGAACTGAGCGCCTGGTTCAGCACGTAGCACACTCGGTAGATCTCTTCTTTCAGGCGGTCGATATTCTGTAGCGCGACCTCGTAGACGTGGCCCTCTGGTTCAGTCCACCCGAATTTGTCCTGAGGACCGAGTTGAAGGTAGTAGCTCTCTCCCACGCACTCCTGCCACTCCCGGTCGCTGTATACTACCGGCATCGCGAATAGGCCCATCGTCAACGCCCATCCGAGCGCGTTCGACTTGTTGAAGTGTTCGAGCTGCAGCGACGCGGCCTTGTTCATGAGCCACATCCCTTCGCCGAAGCTGAACTCCACGACGGGTACGACTTTCTGTCTGGCCAGCCCGTGCAGCCCCTGCTTCACTAACTCGACAGGACCCACGTGTCCGCCGCGTTCAATCTGGTCGTAGATTTGAAACTCTTCCCGCCCGTAATACACCCATCGCCGCTTCGTCGCCCACTCGCTGGTCTCCGGTTCGTCAACACGCCGTTCCGTTCTCAGCACGACCCAATCGAATTCGCCCCGCTCGTTCCGCTGCCAGTTCACCAGGCTCTCGGCCGCGTATTCGCAAAGATATGCCCGGCTCAATCCGAGCTTGTCTTCCTCCGCCCGGTTTTTCGCTCGACGCCCGAGATCGGGGAAGTCGATCACGACGTAACTGCGTCCTGTCACCAACGCTTCGCTCGTCTGCCTGCGGAAGAAATCGCTCAGCGTCGATCCGCGCAGATCGCAGTCGTCCGCGAACGCGCTATAGAACTCCCGTGCCCGATCGTCCTGCCCTTCAAACGTGAGCGTCGGTTCGCGCCTGAACAACGTGGCGGCATACCAATCGATGATCGACCCGATGTAGTTCTCGTAGAACGCCCGGCTCGTGCGCTCCAGAAACACGTCGTTTGGCTCGCGAAGTCGGGGAATCAGATACTGCGATGCGCGGGATGTGAACTGCTCGCCCCCGGCATACATATCGCGGTATTTCGGCCACACCGCGTTCAGCGCGACGTATTCGGGATGTTCTTTTCGGACATCGATCATTGTCTTTCCTCGCCTTCCTTGCCGCAATGTGGGGCGGCTCTCCATGCACGTGGGGCGGCGCTCCAGCGCCGCGCGGGGCCTCCAGGCCCCGCAAGTTTCGTCTTCGCTCGTGCAATGTGGGGCGGACCCTCTGGTCCGCGCGGGGCCCCCAGGTCCCGCCAGTCTGCTGTCCGTAACCTTGTGCTGCCAGTCGGGGGAATCGCCGGCGGCTCCTCTCCACTGGATCCGCCGGCCATCCCCCGCCCGCCTCATCTCAACCGTCTCCAACACATTCCGTCGCGAAGCGTCTGGTCACACAATCGGCCTGCCTCGCTCGCCATTCATTCGCCCGCGCCCGCCGAACTCCTGCCAGATCAGGTAGCCCAATGCGTCCGATAAATGAGTTCGCTTCGGATCGTTGTCTTTATCGATGTCCAGCGAATCCCGCGCAAAGCTCACCTCGTCGAAGTCCGCGATCAGCTCTTTGCATCGCGGATCTACCAGCAGCGTCGTCTCGCCGTCCGCGGCCTTCAGCTTTCCGTTCACCAGTCGCACCCTCATCTGCACACTCGGATTCGCTCTCGGAATCCGGTATTGCACCGTGTGCTTCCCGTGCTCCGCAAAGAAGTCCCGCAGCATGTTGTAGTCGCTCGTACCCGCCGTCTGCATGTGAAACGCCGATGCGTCGGCATACACCACCAGGCCTCGCGCCCATTGCGGATATCGCTTCACGAACTCCTCGCACGCGTCCAGCGTGCTCGCCCGGCTCAGCACGATCTCGTCCAGGACCCGCACCGTGCTGCCGTCCTTCTGCGCGACGATGGAGCTCATCGGATTTACGTTGAAGTCCAGCGCCCATAGCAGCGGCATCTCCGCGTCGCCTTGCTGTTCCTGCACGCTCGCGTTTCTGTCAAACGCGTGATATACCAGCCCGCTCTTCGGGTTCAGGTACTCTCCTAGAACCTCTTGCTTATAAAATGCCTCGTCGTAGCTCGTCTTCAGCCGGGCGTAAAAGTCCGGCACTTTTTCGAGCAGATACCGGTTCTCGTTCGCCCGTGCCAGCACGCACCCATAACCTTCGGTCGTCCCCCGGATGAACCTCCGGTACACCCAGTCGAATCCCTTCGGTGTCCATACCCCGTAGCCGCACAGCCTCGTCGCTTCCGGATCTCGCAACCTTGCTTCCAGCCGGATCCAGGCCTCTTCGTGCGTGTAAGTCAACTCGTCTATGCCGAACCATGCCAGGTTCGTGCCGCGCAGACGCTCGTAATCGTCCATCGACCGGAACAGGATCTTCGAACCCGTGTCCTCTAGCGTCAGCGTGTTCTCCGCCTTGTTCATGTCGAACGGAATCGTGTTCTCTTCGAGTACCGCCAGCATCGACATCAACGTCGCATCCCGCAACATCGGATAAGTCGGCGCGCCGATCAACCCCATGCGCCCGGCGTTGACATAGGCGAGCTTGATCGCCTCCTGGCACAGCGCCTGGCTCTTGCCCGAACCAACCGGTCCGGAGAATCCTTTGAATCGCGAATCCAGCTTGTGAAAGCGCCCCTGCGAAGGCAGCGGGCTATACCGGATCGCGCGCTTCATTCCGGCTTGTCCTCAATCCATTGCACGGTCACCTTGCGATCTCTCTGCGGAGTCATCTCCTTGTGCAGTTGCATCAGCCGGATCAGGTCCGCGGGCGTGATCTTGAAGCCGCCCTGCGTGGCCTGTGTTTCCGCCAGCCCAAGCAGTTTGTTTACCAACCGCTTCTTGCCAGCCTCGGTGAGCGGCTTAACCGGATCGACACCGCCGTTGGTGCTCTTGGCTCCACTGCTCTTACCCACGCCTTCGTCGCAGTTGCCAGGCGCTTTCTCGATCACCTCGTTCTCATTCGTCGCCCCGGCTCCGCTGGCTGCAACGTCCTGTGGATTCTCCTCTGCGCGCTCCGTCGTCCCCGTCTGCGACCTTTCGTTCCCCGGCCTCTCGTCGGCTGCAATCTTCTTCTGGCTGGGCTTGCTTGAGACCCTCGCTGCTTTCGCTGCCGACACTCCACGGGTGCTCCCGCCGCGCTCCTTGGCTCGGGGCTTTACCTTCTTCGCTGCCGGTGCCAGTCTTGCCCTCTTCTTCGCCCCCTCGAGTTGTTTGTCCTTGTTTGCAGTCATCTTCTCAGCGCCCCCCGCAGATGCAGACTACTCGCAGCGGTCAACCCGCCATCCTCACCGGATCGCGCAAGATCTTGATACTGAAGGGATTTTTCTTTCAACTCTTGTGTCAATGTCTTTGTGCTTCCCCCTCGTCCGCCCTTCCATACCGGAGCGGGTATACTGAAATGGCACTCCTATTCCAGAGCTTTTCCAGGAGAAACCATGGCCAAACGAATCGTGATCCTCACCGGCGGCGGAGACGTCCCGGGACTCAACTCGGTCATCAAAGAAGTTACCTACCGCGCTACCGAACTCGACAGCGAAGTCATCGGCATTCGCCGCGGATGGGAAGGACTCACTCATCTCAACCTCGACGATCCCGAAAGCAAGAGCCGCTACGTTCTGCCTCTCGACCGGCTCGTCACCCGAACCATCGATCGCACCGGCGGTACATTCCTGCATTCCAGCCGCACCAACCCGGCGAAGATGAAGTCCTTGCCCGACCACCTCAAGGGCCAGGAATTCCCTTCCACGGAGACCATCGGTAAGGATGGCAAGCCCGTCGTTACCTTTGACGTCACCAAGGCGGTCCTCGCGAACTTGGCGAAGCTCGACGTGGACTATGTGATCGCCATCGGTGGCGACGACACGCTGAGCTATGCCGCGCGCCTCGACAAGGAAGGCGTCAAAGTCATCGCCATCCCCAAGACGATGGACAACGACGTTCGCAACACCGAGTACTGCATCGGCTTTTCCACCGCCATCACTCGGGCTGAGAGCGCCATCCAGCGCCAGCGCACCACCGTCGGCTCCCACGAGCGCATCGGTGTGTTCCGCGTGTTCGGCCGCGATGCCGGTTTCACTTCGCTCTACACTGCCTACGTCACCAACATTCGCTGCCTCATCCCCGAGTACAAAGTGGACCTCGACAAGTTGATCGGCCTGCTCGTCGACGACAAGAAGAAGAACCCCTCCAACTACTCGCTCGTCGTCCTCTCTGAAGGCGCCGAGTGGCAGGGCTACCAGACCCGCAGCTACGGCGAAGCCGATGCCTTCGGCCACCAGAAGAAGGCCAACGTGGGTGAAGATCTGGCTGATGAGATTAAGCGTCGTGGCAAGGAAGAGACCATCATCTCCGATCTCACCTACGACCTTCGCTCCGGCGATCCCGACTTTATCGACAAGCTCGTTGCTTCCACTTTCGGCAACATCGCCATGGACGCTATGGCCGGTGGCAAGAGCGGAGTCATGACCGCCATCGTCAACGGCTGTTTCTCGCTCGAGACCATACCCGATCCCAAACTCGGACCGCGCAAGGTCGATATTGCGGCCGCCTACAACACGGAGCGCTACCGTCCGAACTACTCAAGCAAGCTCGGCTTGCCGATCTTCTTGACCAAGGCCAACTAGCCTGGGAACGCCGATCTCCAGATCGGCACCCAATGCCGCGCCAACGGCAAGGTTCGTGATGGAACTCCGTCAATGGTGGGGCGGCTCTCCAGAGCCGCGCGGGGCCTCCAGGCCCCGCAACTAACTCTCCGCAAAGGGGGCGCTCAGCGCCCCCTTTTCTCATCGGCGCCCACTCCTCGCATTACACTGGAAGAAAGCGATCTAACCGCGGAGAAACTCCACGTCGTCTCCCGGTCGTGGGCGCGCTTCGCCGTCTTTGCCCCGTTCGCTTCCACAGAGTGTTTCGTACCCCAAACCATGCAGCCCATCCAGCCCCCCTTCCAAGAAGTCGTCGAAGCGGAAGGTCACCTCATCGACTCCCACATCATGGAGCAGATCTTCGACACCGTCGTTGAGTTCAACGGCCGTTTTGAAGTCGAGCACTTCCACATAGGCCGCACCAACTCCGACCCGTCGCGCCTTCGTCTCCGCGTCGAAGCGGCTTCGAGCGACGAGATGGAGAGCCTGCTCACTCGCCTGCTCGAACTGGGCTGCTCTCCCGTCCACGGCGCGGATGCCTCGTTCCGCATCGTCGAGCGCGACCGTTGCGCCCCCGAGGATTTTTACTCCACCACGAATCACCGCACCTTGGTGCGTTTTGGCGATTCCTGGCACCAGGCGCGCAACCAGCGCATGGATGCCCTGATTGTCTGGGAAGATGATTCGCCCATTTGCCGCCGCTTGCGCGACATCCGCAAAGGCGACCGGGTCGTTGTTGGGATGAAAGGCATCCGGGTTGTCCCCGAGTCGAAGGAGCGCGACCGGCATGCCTTCGCCTTCATGTCGAATGGCATCTCTTCCGAGCGGCAGGTGGAGACGGCCGTTCGTCAGACTGCGGGCATCATGCGTGCTTGCCGTCAGGCCAGACAACCTATCGTCGTCGTGGCTGGCCCCGTCGTGGTCCACACCGGCGGCAATGTCCCTCTCGCCTCAATGATCCGCGCCGGCTGGGTGAATGCCCTGCTGGCGGGCAATGCCCTTGGAGTCCACGACATCGAAGCGGCGATCATTGGAACGTCGCTTGGCATCCGCGTCTCCGACGGCCGGCAGGCTGAGCACGGCCATCGCAACCACATGCGCGCCATCAATGTCATCTATCACGCCGGCTCCATCTCCGCTGCCGTCGAGCAGGGACGCCTCACCAAAGGCGTGATGTACGAATGCGTTGCCAGCCACGTGCCTTTCGTTCTCGCCGGAAGCCTCCGTGATGATGGTCCGCTCCCAGACACCATCGTCGACATGAACGCCGCTCAGGACGCTTACGCCGAACACCTGCGAGGAGCCGGCCTCGTGCTCTGCCTCGGTTCGATGCTCCACTCTATCGCCGTGGGCAACATGCTCCCCGGCTGGGTCAAAACGGTTTGCGTCGACATCAATCCCGCCGTTGCCACTAAACTTAGCGACCGTGGCACCAGCCAGGCCCTTGGCGTAGTCACCGACGTGGGCATCTTCCTCGACCACCTCAACCGGACGCTGGCATTCGAGCCTGTTTAACCGCTCTCTCACTATTTCGATGGCCGTGGAATTTGGCGCTACCGAAACCTGTTCGCTGACGCGAAACCATGGTTTCGGAGCCGCGACCGTGAGGAAATGGACGGGGTACTCGCGCATCGTCTCGTCTATCGGGAGGTTATGTGCCTGCCGGGCGGTCGTCAGCGTTCGCAATGGGATTGGCAGTGCCTGAGCGCTCAAACTCCCCGTCAGAAGCGAGGAGCAAACAGCCAGACCAACGCGCCGGAATCGCGCCGCGGTCCGGTTTGACGTCCTGGCTCGCATGGACAACCTTCTGAGAATTGGCAGCCGTCACGACTGACGAGAATTACGCTGCGCAGAACCTTCCACGTTCCAGGCGATGGTGACCGTACAGAGCATGCCCCCCATCGGTCATCGACTGCGGACTATGACATCAAGGCACGTTCTTCCCTCCTCTATGACGATTACAGAGGGCCTGAGAGTCAATCCGGCAACGACCATGGCGGTCATGACGCCCTGCCGGCATGAGCGTGCAATTCGCGCTGCCTGTAACGGCGGCTTGCGGCTCGCGCTTCGTGAACCCTGGCGTGAAATCAGCTCCGCTACGCCCCGGCGTCGCCGGCGTGGATGTCGCTGCAATGCAGCGGGTCGAGGCGGGTCGCTTCGCCGCAGGCGCCCGCGCTCTCCACTTGGATGGTGGCGTGGGCGATGCCGAAGCGATGGGCGAGGACCTCGTTCACGTCATGAATCACTTCTCCGCACTCTTCCATGGTTCGCGCGTCCGACACTTCGACGTGCGCCGAGAGGAAGTTGAGGTCGTCGGAGACCGTCCAGACATGGACATCATGGACCGCCTGCACGTGGCTGACTTCGCGCATCGCGTCGATCATGGCTTCCACGTCGAGTCCCTTGGGCGAGCCTTCCAGCAGCACGTTGGTCGCGTCCCGCACCACGCCCAGGGAAGTCCAGGCGATGAATCCGGCGATCAAAACGGACACCGCGGGATCGGCATAGACCCAACCCGTCGACTTCACGACCCAGCCGGCCAGCAGGACACCCACCGCGGAGAGCGCGTCGCCCGCCATGTGGATGTAGGCGGCGCGCATGTTCAGGCTGTGGCCGGATCCGCCTCGCAATAGGGCTGCGATCACGGTATTCATCAGTACCGAAACCGCTGCGACCCACATCATCAGCTCGCCATGCACCGGCTGCGGATGGCGGAATAGCGAGAAGGCCTCGACCAGGATCACCACCGCAATCACCAGCAGAGTCGCCGCGTTGAAGAGCGCGGTCAGAATCGATGCGCGATGGTATCCATACGTCTTCCCGGCGTTGGAAGGCCTCTTAGCGATCCAGACCGCGTAGGCGGCCAGGCCGAGCGCGAAGGCGTCGCTAAAGTTGTGCCCGGCGTCGGATAGCAGGGCCAGACTATGCGAGACGTAGCCCGCAAACGCCTCTCCCACGACGAACGCCAAGGTAATGATCAAGCACAGCCAGAGCATCGGCCCTTCGGTGCGGCCATGCACGTGAGCGCCTCCGGCTCCGTGGTCGTGATGGTGGTGCTCGTGATTGTGATCGTGTGCGGAGTGCATGCCTGCTATTTAGATGCTAAACAAATGCCAGAGATCCGCGGCGTGCCGTGTCAGAATGCGTTCCATGCCGGTGCCTTCATTATCGGCGAACCGGAGAGAGCATTTTCGTCGTGCGCTCCGGAACGCGACCGTGAGGAAGCGGTGGATATCGGAGTGGTGGTGGCGTCTACCAGCCCATCTGGCTCATGCGAGTCAGGATCACGTTGCTGTATTGCGTCATGCGGGCGGCTTTGCGCTTGCGCGGGTTGGGAATGACGGCGGCGAGCCGCGCGGCCTGTTCCCGCGAGAGCCGGGCGGCGGACGTGTGGTAGTGGTACTGCGCTCCGGCCTCCGCGCCATAAACTCCGGGTCCCCATTCGATCACGTTCAGATAGAGTTCCAGGATGCGCCGCTTGTTCAGCAGCAGTTCCGCCGCCGGCGCGAGGGCGAATTCGAACGCCTTGCGGATCCACGAGCGCGAGGTGATTAGGAACAGGTTCTTAACCAGTTGCTGCGTGATGGTGGAGCCGCCGCGCACGATGCGTCCCTCGTCAATATCCTCCTGAATTACCTGATCCACAGCTTGCCAGTCGATGCCGTGATGCTTGTAAAAATGAGTGTCCTCGGCGGCGACGGCGGCGTGTTGCAGTTGCGGCGAGATCTGGCTCATGGGCACCGGCCGGTAACTCTTGTGATATGGCTTTCGTGCGAGCAGCGCCTCGATCCGGCGTTGGGCCTGTACGCCGGTGGTCAGGGGATCGGTCCAGCGCAGCATCAGGAGGCCGAAACAACAGAGCAGGTAGAGGGCAAGAATCGCGAGGGTGATGGCGAGAATCAGGCGGCGAAAGAAATGTCCGATGCCGCCGCGCCGCGCTTTGCCGGGTCGAGTGGGTGTGCGAACCAACCTTCAGGGTAGCGCCCGGAGCCGGCCGGCCGTTGATCACCGGGTTCGAGGCCCGCCGGGCGCTTGCTTACGAAATTTCTCAGCGCCGCGCGCCTCAGAGTATCCTGTGGAGATGCAACCTGGCGTGCCTTCCTGGGATGAGTATTTTCTCGACATCTGCCGCACCGTTTCGCGCCGCAGCAAGGACCCGAACACCAAACTTGGCTCGGTCGTGGTCGGGCCGGCGCACGAGATCCGCGCGACCGGCTACAACAGCCTGGTGCGCGGCATTCGCGACGACCTGCCGGAACGTCTGGTGCGGCCGGAAAAGTATCTCTGGATGGAGCACGCCGAGCGCAACGCGATTTACAACGCGGCGCGCCATGGCGTGCAGATGGAGGGCTGTTCGCTCTACGTCGAACTGCTGCCGTGCATGGACTGCGCGCGCGCCATCGTGCAGGCGGGCATCCGCGAGGTCGTGGTCGACGGCAACCGCGTCCGCCAGTATTGGAGCGACCAATACACGCCGCATTTCGAGCACATGCGCACGATGTTCCGCGAGGCGAAAGTCATATTGCGTACCGTGCCGCCGATTGACGAAATAGCGGGAGATTGAGCGTCGGCTGGGAGGCAGGCCGCACTGGCCGATCTGCAGATTGGCATTCCCCGCGGGGTTATTCCCGGCCGAACATACGGCCGAAAAAGCCGCTCGCCCCGGAGCGCTCGGCCTTCGGCGTGTAGGAATCGACATAGCCGCCGTTGACCGCGGCGCGCGGGTTGTCGATGAAGAGCAACTCCGCCAGATCGCTCCCGTATCGCTCCTTCACCCACTCGAAGGCGACATCCAGCCGGGGAGGCCGCCCGATGATATCGTGACCGTCGCTGGCCACGAAGTGTACCAGGCCCCTGTCGAGCATGCGCGTCGCTATTTTGTGCGCCTTCTTGCCGAACATGCCCAGCAGGGACATCGCGGTCACCTGCATGTAAAACCCCTCGCTTACCCACTTTTCGATCTGCTCGAATTTCGTCTGCAGAATCTGGTTTCGCTCGGGGTGCGTCAGGATGATGCGGATGCCATAGTTTTCCAGTTGACGCCAGATGTCGCTCGTGTTCGGGAAGATCATCATGTCCGAGAGTTCCATCAGGACATACGGGCCGTGGTTGATGGTGTACCGTCTCGGATGTTCCATGGCGGCGTTCACGTTGGCAAACATCAGGTGGAAATCGCAACCCCGGACGATCTTGATGCCGTCCCCGACGAGCGCCTGCGCTTCCGCGATCAGGGCATCTACCTTCTCGTGGTCGTACGTGTATTCGGGATCGGAATGCGGAGACGCAACGATGATCTTCGTGCCGCTCTCCTGAGCCATTTTGAGCAGCTCGACCGTCTCTTCCATCGACTTCGAGCCGTCGTCGAGACCGGGGAGGATGTGGCTGTGGATGTCGATCACTTGCGCCCCGTTCTGGCCTCTTCCCAATGCACCACGGCGCCGTCCAGGTCATCCACGTCGATGACGAATCCCTTGCGCCGTTCGATCTCAGCGGCGGAGCGGGGGAAAGTCGCCACAACGGTCCGGTCCCCCTGCCACAAGCCCGTCAAGCTGTCCTTTGCTTTTAGGACAGGATTGTAGCGCGGTCCATAGATCTTCAGGCCCTCCAGCACCCGGTCCAGATCGACCTGCGCCACGAGATCGCCATCCAAGCCGGTCCCGTCGGCCAGGATCACCTTGGAGTGGACATCGCGGACAACGAAGGTGACATTCGACGGATTCTTGATCCGGACCTCCAGCACGGCGATCGAGGAGTTTTCGTCGGCGGGAATCACGCGCGTCTTCAAGATCTTGCTCTCCAACCGCAACTGCGATCCGCGGTTGGCCCAGAATACGAGCGCGAAAAGTACGGCCACGATGAGCAGGGCGATCACCAGGTATTTGGCGAAATCGGGAATCTGAAACTTGTTACTGTTTGGCACTGTCAGTCTCAATCGAAAGCAACTGGCTAAGCGTGTTCTCCATGCGGGATCTGAGAGCAGACCGGGCACAGCGGCGGGAAACGTCTACTTGGTTGCATTTCCAATTTACTCAGTCTAGCCGAGAGGATCGCTAATCGCCGAGCAGCCGGCCATAACCGCGCAACCGTGGCACACTGTCGAAGACGGCCTTCATGCCGGCGGTGATGGGAATGGCCAGGATCAGGCCCGCGCCGCCCCACAGGATGTACCACATCATCAGGGCCAAAGTCACAATCAGCGGGTTGAGATGAACGCGCGAACCGACGAGCTTGGGGTACATGAGATTCAGGCAGACCAGATGCAGAATCGCGACCCCGACACCGACGACCAGATATGGCCCCCAACTCGAGTAAACGGGCAGCGCGGCCGCGAATGGCGGCAGCAGGGCGAGTGGCAGACCGAGGTAAGGGATCAGGCTTAGAAACGCGCTCATCGGGCCGGCCACTTCCCAGTAAGGAACTCTCGCGAAGTAGAAAAACACCGAGCTGATTACGGACATGACGACGCCCAGCAGGAAGTTACCGACCACGTAGGCGCGCGTGACGTCAGCGATGCCCTGCAGGCTGCGATTGAGGATCTCCCGCTGCTTCCCTCCCGCGAGTCCGAGCATCGACCGCATCAGGTGATCCTGCCAGCTCAGAAAGAAGTAGACCAGGAACGGGACGAAGGAAGCCAGCAGCAGCGCATCGGAGAATTTCGACACAGACTCCCAGACCAGGTTCACCAGATCCGCCGGATCCTGCCGGATGCGAACCTCCTGAACGGTGTTGGGCTGGTTCGGCGCGGGCGGTGCGGCGGACTTCTTGTTGCGGGCTGCAGCTTTGGATTTGCCCGGCGCTTCGGTGGGCGTGATCTGGCGCAAGCGCGGAGGAACCAGCGTTTCTTCGAGCGCCCGCTGGATCTGCTCGACTTCGAGCGACGCGGTGTCCACCAGGTCGGCGATGCGTTTGCTGTAGTTGGGCACGTCCGCCATGAACCCGACTGCCTGCGTCCACGCGCCCAGCAGCGCCAGGTAGAGCGTCCCGAGCATCATGGAGCAGGCCAGGAAACTCGCCATCCCGCGCCGCAGCCGGAGCCGCATGAAGAGCTGCACCACCGGTTCCAGGATGAACGCCAGCAGGATCGCGCTGATGAGCGTAATGAAGAACGGACGGCCAACCCGCAGCAACCAGGCGGAAAGGCAGATAGCGAGCAGGGTCGCCGCCACTTTCGCAGCGCGCGATGAGGTGGTCCCGTGGCTGAGTTGCGGATGTTCTGCTGTTGCCATCGACTGTCCGAACGAGACGGGTTGATATCAGTCTAGCCCAGAACCAATTAACAGCATTATTGTGGGGCGGAGCCCCAGGTCCGCGCGGGTCCCCCTGGACCCGCATCCGGGCGGCGCGGAGGGCATCGCGTAGAATGACGCCCCAGAGGCCGACCAAGGCGTCGGCCCCCAACTCAGAGATGACCAGGGGGTCCGCCCCAACATGGCGCGCGCCGTATCAGCGGCGAATGAGCACTTCCTGCAAGCTCTCGCGGCTGACGAAGAAGCGGACTTCGCCGTAGCGGTTGAACAGCTTGTGGATCGTTCTTGGATTGAACGTCTCCATGGGCCGCTGCCGCGCCTGTTCGCGGAGCAGCAGAGTCTGGCCGTCCAGAATGCGGCTTATGTAAGGCGGGCGGTCTATGCCGCTCGAGTCGGTGCGAAACAACGCCAGCAACAGCGCGTCCGGCGCGAGAATCCGGCGAAGTCGCTCCACCACCGCCTCCGCGATGGCAGGGGGCAGATACTGCAGCCGGTCCCAAATCAGAATCGAGTCAGCGACGTGATCGTCGAACGACAGTACCGACTCGATGAACTCCTCAATGCGGCCGCTGCGGAAATTGCGCTCAGCCTGCTCCTTCGGCGAGAAGAAATAGTCGTAGGCGTAGAGCAGATCGTCTACGTATAGCTTGTGGCCGGCGCCGGTGACGAAATCGATGTTCTCCTGCACCGGGCCTCCGAAGTCCAGGACATACAGATTGGGCTTGGACGCCATGGAGGCGACCAGCGTCTGCAGGCCGTGGCTCTTGCGGGCATCGGACGAAACCGCCGCTGCCGGCGGATTGGCAGAGGCGTGCGGAGGTGACGGGTTCATCCTCTGCGCGTTTCTCCCGCCGGGGGCGCCACGTTCGGAAGCGAGGGTTGTTGCGGCGCCTCAGCGGCCTGGGGGCGCTGCGGCGGCGCCTTGGGCGCTTCGGCACGGACGGTCTCGATGTTGCCCTTGAAGTAGGCCTCTTCTTCGATCACCGGCCGGGCCGTTCGCATATCTCCGACAACGCGCGCGTTCCGCCGGATCTGGACTTTTTCGACAGCCTCCATGTTGCCATGGACCGCGCCGTAAATGACAATCTCGCGGGCGCGGATTGAGCCTTGCACGTGACCGCCGGCGCCGACCGTCAGGCAATTCTCCGGCAGGTCTATGTCGCCTTCGATACGCCCGTCGACGGTCAGATCTTCCCGGCCGCTGATCTTACCCGTCAGCACGAGGCTCTTGCCAATCAGGGCGGCGCTACGCGTCATCAGTTCCTCCGGTCGCCGGGCAGGGTAGTTCGAGGTTGGCAGTGGTTCCCTTTGAACGGCAGGAGCCGGCGTGTGCGGCGGCTCGGGACGTTGAGGGTCGTCTTCGTCTCGTTTTTTGTTCCAATAAGCCATGTTCAACCTGTTCCGGGCAATAGGTCTCCGCTCCGGGCCTCCAGGCGTTCTCATCTACCTGGGGCATGGCGGGCCCCCCAGTTTTATTCTTAGATTACTGTAGCAGCAACGTCACGCCAGAATCTTCGGGTGCAACAAGGGCAGGGAGCATAATAATAACTGTGACGCGCGTCAAGGACCTCGAAACCCGCTTGGAACGTATGGAGCAGCAACTCGGTGTCTATCAGCGGATCAGCCGTCTGATGGTTCGGGACCTCAGCCTTTCAGCGACGCTTCAGGCTGTCGTTCGCCTGGTGACTGAGTTCACAAACTGCGACTCCTGCCTGCTGTACCTGATCCAGGAGGATCAACTCGTCCTGTGTTCTTCGTCCAATCCTCATCCGCTCGAAATCGGCAAGGTCCGGCTGCGAATGAACGAGGGCTTGACAGGCTGGGTGGCGAAAGAGCGCAAGATGCTGGCCATCTCCATGGAGGCCTATAAGGATTCCCGCTTCAAGGCCTTCAGCGACCTGCCGGAGGACACTTTTGAAGCGTTTCTGTCCGTGCCCGTCATCGCGCGCAATCGTGTCATCGGCGTCATCAACATTCAGCACCGGATGCCGCACAGGCACTCGGGTGCGGAGATGGAACTGATCACAACGGTTGGAGAACAGGTCGGATGCCTGATCGTGCTGGCGCGCCTCTCAGCCACGGCCGTGGAGGAAGCGAATCACGTGGATCTGGTGCGCCGGGGCGTGCTGGATGCGGGTAAGAAAGAAGACAGCGACGGAACGGGCGGGTCCTGGCAATGAAGGGGATACGGCGCCGCGATCTGCTCGCGCTTGCCGCGCTTCCGTTGGGCGGTTTTGCCCAGCCTCCGTCGGCTCCGGTGCTCAAGAGACCCGAGCAGCGGGACGCCAAGGAGCCGGATGAGAAGGAAACCGCTTCGAAGGAAGCTTTGCTCGGCCCCGAGATCCCCGCGGGGAGGATCCCGCCGCTTGCTTCGGGCCCCTACCAGGGCATGCGCTGGCAGATCCGGTTCCAATTCGACGAGTTGGGGAAGCGCTGCCAACTGCAGGATTTCGCCATGCCGACGCCGCAGTTCGGCCTGGCGACGATCCTGATTGAGGAAGAAGACTCGGGCAGCCTGAAGTCGCGGTTGCTCCTCACGCACGACGGCGGCAAAACCTGGCTCCAGCAGAAGTGCGATAAGAACCCGGAGGGCGTCTTCGTCCTGGACTCCACGAATGGATGGTACGTGGCCGCGGGACGGCTGTTTGCGACGCGGGATGGCGGGCAGAAATGGGAGAAACTCCTTCTGCCTCACCAGGCCATTACGCAAGTCTGGTTTGCGACAGCGCAGAGCGGCATAGCCTTCGGGGTTGGCAAGGTCTTTTACCGCACCGAGGACGGCGCGCGGAACTGGAGTGCCGTTCCCGAGTCGGAGAGCCTGAATTTGAAGTCGCCGGAGACCTATCTCCGTTCCATGGCGATGCTGCCTTCCGGGGCCGGCATGCTGGTGGGCGATTCAACGGCCGCGCCGCCGGAAGCCGCATTGCCGGATTGGATGACGCCGGAACGGGCAGTGAAGCGGAAGAGCCTGCCGGGCACGGTCCTGCTCTTTCAGACGCACGACGGCGGGAAGAGCTGGAGCGGCCAACTTTCGTCGGCGTTCGGTACGATAAGGCGCGTCCGCATGGGCCCCTCGCGGGGCGCGGTCGCCTTCCAATACAGCGAGTCGTTCGGGTGGCCCTCGGAACTGTTTGCCCTGGAACTCAGAACGGGCCAGAACCGGCCTGTCTTGCGGCGTAAGGACCTGGTCATCCACGACATGCTTTTGTTCAACGACGGCAGCATGCTGGCCGTTGCCACTCAGCCCTCCGGCCGGCTCCGCAATTCGCCGGTTCCGGGCAAGCTGCGAGTCCTCTGGTCGCCGGACACCGTGGAGTGGTTCGAGATGAAGGTGGACTACAAGGCGGTCGGAAATTCGGCGACCTTCGCCTCCTGCTCGGATGGAAGTCTCTGGATCGCCACGGACGAGGGCGCCATCGTTCAACTGGCGAGTCAGGGATAATCGCCACTGCCTCGATACCACCGCTCGCGGCCCCGTTCCGGCACTATCCTGAGCAAGCCGGCCAAGGCTGGAGAAACTTGGGAGGATGGGTGGCCGAAGGGGTGAAAAAGGGTCAAGCCCGGTCTGGAAGGGCCGAAAAGTACTATAGTTGACTGCCGTCCGGGACCACATAGAACGCGTGAATTGCCCGGATTCTCAGCCCAATTGGCGTGTCTTTCCGGTGAACGTCAGGGCAGAGTAAAACCGTTAATAATCATTGGATTAGACGATTGCATACTGCGTAGTACTGTTGAAAAACTCCACTAAAAGATTCAGATGTGCTAATCTGATTTTGAAGGTTCCCGGATCTAGTCAAGATTCATCCTTCCGGGAGCCGGACTTCCGAAGGGAATCATACATGCCCAAATTAATCGACGTCACGGAACTCATCCTCCGGGACGCCCATCAGAGCCTGATGGCGACCCGAATGGCCATGGAGGACATGGTCCCGGCTTGCGAGGACATCGACAAGGCCGGATATTGGTCCGTTGAGTGCTGGGGCGGCGCGACTTTCGACTCCTGCATCCGCTTTCTCAATGAAGACCCGTGGGAGCGCCTCCGGACGTTCCGCAAACTGTTGCCGAATTCCCGCCTGCAAATGCTTCTCCGCGGGCAAAACCTGCTGGGCTATCGCCACTACGAAGACGGCGTCGTAGACCGGTTCGTTGACAAAGCGGCCAAGAACGGCATGGACGTGTTCCGCGTGTTCGACGCTCTGAACGATGTCCGCAACGTTCGGCGCTCGATCAAGGCAGTCAAGCGAGCTGGAAAGCACGCGCAGGGAACCATCTGCTACACCGTGAGCCCGCTGCACACGGTCACGGGTTACGTGGAGCTGGCCGAACAGCTCGTCGAGTTGGGTTGCCAGTCCATCTGCCTGAAGGATATGGCGGCTTTGCTGAAGCCCCAGCCCGCGTACGACATCGTGAAAGCGATCAAGCAGGCTTGCGGCGAAGAGACTCGCGTTCACATCCACGTGCACTCGACCACTGGCGTCACCATGGTCAGCCTGATGAAGGCGATCGAAGCCGGCGCCGACTGCGTGGACACCGCGATCAGTTCGCTGAGCCTGGGCCCGGGCCACAACCCGACCGAGAGTCTGGTTGAGATGCTCGAAGGCACGGGCTACGAAGCCAAGCTCGACAAGGCTTGCCTGAACAGGATCAAGCTCCACTTCGCCAAGATCCGTCCCCGTTACGCGCAGTTCCTTTCCAATATTACGGGAGTGGAAACCGACATCTTCGACAGCCAGATTCCTGGCGGCATGATCTCCAACATGGAGAGCCAGTTGAAGCAGCAGGGCGCGGGCGACAAGCTGAAGGAAGTGTTGCTGGAAGTGCCGAAAGTCCGTAAGGACGCGGGTTATCCGCCGCTGGTCACTCCTTCGAGCCAGATCGTTGGCACGCAGGCCGTCTTCAATGTGATGATGGGCCGCTACAAGGTTCTGACCGGCGAGTTCGCGGATCTGATGCTCGGCTACTATGGCACCTGCCTGGGCAGGCGCAACCAGGAGATCGTCGATCTCGCGGCGAAACAATCCAAGAAGGATCCGATCAACGGCCGGCCGGCCGATTTGCTCAAGCCCGAGTGGGAAGAGCTGCGGTCTCAGGCTCTTGCGCTGAAGGGTTGCGACGGCAGCGACGAGGACGTGCTGACCTACGCGATGTTCCCGCAAGTGGCGCCGAAATTCTTCGTCACACGCCACGAAGGCCCGAAGAATCTCGGGAAAGATCCGGCCAAGGCCGAGTCAGCGCCGGCGGCTGCGCCGGCCAAAGGCGGCAAGAAGTCCGACTCCAACTCCGGCCCGGTGCTGGTCCCGATCACCTACGAGGTGAAAGTCGACGGCAAGGCCCACAAGGTGACGGTGGCCCCGGCCTAAAACCGGTTCCGCGAGTCACTGGGGCTTGTGTCTCTCCAAGTTAACGACCGGACCCGCGGAGGCGCGGAGACCGGAAGGGAAGAATCGACGGAAGAAAAGGCTTGATACACGATGTCTCTCTCGATGGAGCAAAGAATCGAACAGTTGCGCAAGAAGCGCGCTGAATTGTTACTCGGCGGCGGCGCCGATAAATTAGAAAAGCAACGCGCCTCGGGCAAGCTGACGGCCCGCGAGCGTGTGGATGCTGTGGTGGACCCCGGCAGTTTCGTGGAGACCGGGCTGTTTGCGCAGCACCGGGCCACGATGTTTGGCATGGAGGGGAAAGAGACGCCGGCCGACGGCGTTGTCACGGGCGCGGCCTCGGTCGGAGGACGCTTGATTCACTTGGCCAGCCAGGATTTCACAGTGCTCGGCGGTTCCGCCGGCGAACTGCACTCCACCAAAGTCTCCGATGCGATGCAGCAGTCGCTCAAAACGGGCAGTCCGTTCGTATTCATCAACGATTCGGGCGGGGCGCGCGTCCAGGAGGGCATCGACGCTCTCTCCGGTTATGGCAAGGTGTTTTATTCCAACGTGCAGCTCTCCGGCGCCGTGCCCCAGGTCTCGCTGATCTGCGGACCCTGCGCGGGCGGCGCGGCATATAGCCCCGCGTTGACCGACTTCATCATTCAGACCCGCAAGGCACAGCTCTTCATCACCGGTCCGCAGGTCATCAAACAGGTGACTGGCGAGACCGTCACCGCGGACGACCTGGGTGGTCCCGAAGCGCACATGCAGCGCTCCGGCGTCATTCATTTCATCGCCGAGGACGACCAGCATGCGGCGTTGATCTGCAAGAAGCTGCTCAGCTTCCTGCCGTCGAACAATCTCGAGGATCCGCCCTATGTGCCCGGCGACTATACCTGCGATCCGGACCCGGCGCTCGAGAGCATCGTGCCCGTCGATCCGAAGTTGGGCTACGATGTCCGGGAAATCCTGCTGCGCATAGTCGACAACGCGGACTTCCTGGAAGTGCAGGCCGGTTACGCGGGCAACATCGTCATCGGTTTCGCGCGCGTCTGCGGCCGCTCGGTGGGCATCATCGCCAACAATCCGGCCGTGAAAGCGGGCGTGCTCGACATCGACAGTTCGGACAAGGCGTCGCGCTTCATCCGGTTCTGCAACGCGTTCAACATTCCGCTGGTTACCTTCGTGGACGTGCCCGGATTCCTGCCCGGCGTGGAGCAGGAATACGGCGGCATCATCCGCCATGGCGCCAAGATGCTGTTCGCTTACTCGGCCGCCACGGTCCCCAAGGTGACCATCATTCTGCGCAAGGCTTACGGCGGCGCGTACATCGCGATGTGCTGCAAGGACCTGGGCGCGGATCGCAGCTACGCCTGGCCGACCGCCGAGATCGCCGTTATGGGCGCCGAGGGCGCGGCCGGCATCGTGTTCCGCAAAGAGATCGAAGCGGCTGTGGACAAGAAAGCCAAGCGCGCCGAGATGATCGAGAAGTATCGCGATGCGTTCGCCAATCCGACCGTCGCCGCGGGACGCCGGCTGGTGGATGACGTCATCGAACCGGCCATGACCCGCAAGTTCATCGCGCAGTCGCTCGAGTACCTGAACACGAAGCGCGAGCTTCGTCCCTCGAAGAAGCATGGGTTGATCCCACTCTAAAGAAATGCCAAGCGTCACGATCACGGAGCCACCAATGGCAGAAAAGAAGTCGCACAGCGGCGTCAGCGTCGAGGGCCTCCAGCAGGCTCTCGACGCGCTCACCGCGCAATTGGCCGCGCTGACCGCGCGGCTTGAGAAACTGGAAGCGGTTGGTTCCGCAACGCCGGCCGCCGCCGCCGCGCCCGTGGTCGAGACCCTGGCTCGACCAGTGGTCGAACCCGTGGTAGCGCAGCCTCCGGCCGCCGAGGCGGCCGCTGCCGTTCCAGCCGCTGAGCCAGAAAAGGCAGCGGACGAATTCAGCGAAGAACTGCTGCTCGTTCTTTCCGCCGCCGTCGCCGCGTACCTGGGTAAGCGCCCGCACATCCGCGCCGTCCGTCTTCTCGGATCCAGCGCCTGGGCGCAACAAGGACGAGTGTTCGTGCAGGCGTCCCACCAACTAAACGTTCCGCATGAGGCATAGGAGCCAGCCGTGAAACTGAAGATTACCCTCGACAGCAAAGTCTACGAAGTGGAAGTGGAAGCGACGGAGCCCGAACCGGAGCAACTCCCGCCATCCGGTTACATCATGCAGCCGGGCATGGCGCGTGTCATGGCGCCGGCGCCGTCCGCGTCGTCCGTCAAGACCGCCGGCAGCGAGAACGTGGACGAGAACAAGGTGTGCCGCAGCCCGATCAACGGCATCGTGGTGAAGATCGCCGCCCAGGTTGGACAGTCGATCCAGCCCGGCGACACGCTTTTCGTGCTGGAAGCGATGAAAATGGAGACCAACATTACCGCGCCCGTGGCCGGCAAGATCTCTAAGATCAACGTGAACGGCGGAGACGGCGTCCAAGCTGGACAAGTCCTCGTCGAGTTTGAGTAAGGGGAAGAGTTTAGGAGCGAGTGATGGTCGAAGAATTGACTTCCGCTGGATTCGAGTTTGTCGATCATGTCGCCGTGGCCGTGAAGCCGGGCGAATTGGATGCGACCGTGGCCAAGTACAAGTTGCTGGGCTTCACCGAACTGCACCGCGAAGAAGTGTACGGCAAGCACCAGGTGCGCGAAGTGTTGATGCGCATCGGCGACAGCAACAACCTGATGCAGATCACCGAACCGTTGACGCCCGAGTCGCCGATCGCCAAAATCATCGAGCGCAACGGCGGCCGCGGTGGTTTCGCCCATCTGGCGTTTCGCGTGAAAGACATCCAGAAGGCCTACGACTTCATGAAGGCCAAAGGCTTCAATATGACCCAGGAGCCCGGGCCGGGGTCGCGCGGCACGCAGGTGTTCTTCGTACATCCGAAGGACTTTAGCTATCTCATCGAAGTGGTCCAGGAGGGCCAGGCGCATGCCTGAGCATCCCAAGTTGGACTTGGCCACCGAGTTCCCGCCGATTTCAACCGCCGATTGGGAAGCGGTGATTCACACGGACCTCAAGGGCGCCGACTACGAGAAGCGGCTGGTATGGCGCACTGAGGAAGGCATCAAGGTCAAGCCCTACTACCGGAAAGAGGACATCGTTGGTCTCGAAGGCCAGTCCGATGTCGCTCCCGGCGAGTATCCTTTCACTCGCGGCAAGGGTCTGGCGTGGATCGATGAAGACCTGAGCTCGATTCCAGCCGGTGCGATCCGTGGAGACCTGCTGCTCGAGGCGGGCGCCACGGCCGTTGAAGAGCTGGGCTTGGCGCTGGCCGAAGGCGTCGACAAACTCGCCTGTGCGCTGGACGCGGGTCAAAGCGTTGACGAGGCGGCCGCGTCCGTGCATTTCGTTTTTGGCGTCGGCTCGAACTACTTCCTCGAAATCGCCAAGTTCCGCGCGGCGCGCCTGCTCTGGGCACAGGCTGTGACGGCCTTTGGTCCGAGCAACGACGAGGCGGCGCTGGCGAGCATCCATGCGGTTACGGCGCTGGAAAACAAGAGCGTTTACGATCCCTGGACCAACCTGCTGCGCTCGACCACCGAAGCCGTTTCGGCCGTGGTGGGCGGTTGCGACGCACTCACCGTGCAGAGTTTCCATTACCCCGAGCGGCTGGCCCACAACGTCCAGCTCGTGATTCGGGAAGAAGCGCACCTCGACAAGGTGGCCGACCCTGCCGGTGGGAGCTACTACATTGAGGCGTTGACCCACGCTCTGGCCGAAGCGGCCTGGAAGCTCTTCCAGAAGACCGAGGTCGAGGGCGGGTACGCCGCCGCGAAGGCCGCGGGTTCCATCGATGCCGCGCTGAAAGCCTCGCACGCCGCCAAGATCAAGGCCATCGGTTCGCGCCGCCGCACCATGGTTGGCGTTAACAACTACCCGAACGTGGGCGAGCACCTTCCGGCCGGCGAATCGCTGGAACCGGCCGGCCGCCTGGCCGAGCCGTTCGAACAGATCCGCCAGCGCACGGAACGCCACGCGGCAAAGACGGGCCACCGTCCGAAGGTTCTGCTGCTCAACCGGGGCGATCTGAAGATGAGAATGGCCCGGGCGCAGTTCACTCGCAACTATATCGGCTGCGCGGGCTTCGAGGTTGTCGAAGGGGCCGAATTCGCCGCTGCGGGCGCCGACCTCATCGTGCTGTGTTCGAGCGATCCTGAGTACCTGGACTTCGCGAGCGACGTATGCCCG
>Ga0302270_10000431_pt1 | contig 44895 bp, 37 predicted proteins | sample III_Bog_E2_3_FD_198773 | JGI IMG/M metagenome (GOLD analysis project Ga0302270, IMG submission 198773) | Peat permafrost microbial communities from Stordalen Mire near Abisko, Sweden - III_Bog_E2_3 | ecosystem: Environmental > Terrestrial > Soil > Wetlands > Peat | place: Sweden: Abisko... | reverse complement strand
CTCGATCAATCGCCCGCCGACGTGGTCGGCATCAACTGCTCGGTCGGCCCGAAGGCCACGCTCGAAACGCTCGAACGCGTGATGCAGTTCACCGCGAAGCCGACCAGCGCCATGCCCAACGCCGGACACCCGGCCCTGGTGGACGGCCGCAACCTTTATCTCTGCTCGCCCGAGTATATGGCCCAGTACGCCCGCCGCATGTTGTGGGCCGGCGTACGCATCGTGGGCGGCTGCTGCGGCACCACGCCTGAACACATCAAGGCGATTCGCAGCGAGATCCGCTCGCTGCAGCCGGGGCAGAGCGCCGTGCAAGCCAGCGTCGAAGAAAAGAAGGACGCCGTCCAGACGTTGAAGAAGGTGCCGGTGGCGGAGAAATCCGCACTCGGCGCAAAGCTTGCCGCGGGCCAGTTCGTCGCCTTCGTGGAGATCCTGCCGCCCCGCGGCGTGAACGCGATCAAGGAAATCGAGGGCGCGCGGCTGTGCAAAGAACACGGCATTGACGCCATCAATGTGCCCGATGGACCTCGCGCCAGCGCCCGCATGAGCGCTCAGGTCACCTGCCAGTTGATCGAGCGCGAAGCCGGCATCGAATCGGTGCTTCATTTCTGCTGCCGCGACCGCAACATCCTCGGCATTCAGAGCGAGTTGCTCGGCGCGCACGCGGCCGGCATCCGCAATCTCATCTGCATCACCGGCGATCCGCCGCGCATGGGCAGTTACCCCGACGCCACGGCCGTTTTCGACGTGGACTCGATCGGCCTCACCAACATAGTAAACGGGCTGAATCAGGGCCTCGACATCGGCGGCAACCCCATCGGCTCGCAGACCGCGCTGCTGCTCGGCGTGGGTGCGAACCCCGGGGCGTTGAACCTCGATGAGGAAATTAAGCGCACGGAGTGGAAGATTCAGGCTGGAGCCGAGTACATCGTCACCCAGCCCGTTTTCGACATCCATCAGGTCGAGGCCTTTATCAAACGCATCGAGAGTTTCCGCGTCCCCGTGATCGCCGGCATCTGGCCGCTGACCAGCTTCCGCAACGCCGAGTTCATGGTCAACGAACTGCGCGTTCCCGTGCCCGCGGAATTCATGGAGCGGTTGAAAGGCGCCGACAGCCCCGAGAAAGCGCGCGCCGAGGGTGTCGCCATCGCCCAGGAAATGGTGCGCCGCGTCCGGCCGCTGGTCGACGGAGTTCAGCTTAGCGCGCCGTTCGGCCGCTACAATCTGGCCATCGAAGTTGCCGCTGCGATAGGCCCGCGCTAGACTTGCAAGTTGACTTGCACTCACTCTTGCATGAGGAGCGCTCTCCACAACTTACGTGACGCCAACCGACCTGCTCGAAATCGACCAGCATGAGCCTGCCCCGGAAGCAATCGCCCGGGCGACAGCACTCATCCGGAAGGGTGGCGTCGTCGCCATTCCGACCGACGCCCTCTACACGCTCGTCGCCGACCCCTTCAACTTGCAGGCGGTGCGGGGCGTCTTCGCCGCCAAGGGGCGCGAATCGCTCTACTCGTTGCCCCTGCTGGTGACGGATCTCATGATGGCGGAAGAGCTGGTGACGGACCCGCCAGTCCGTTTCAACCTGCTGGCGCGCCGCTTCTGGCCCGGGCCACTCACCATCATCGTGCCGGCCTCGGCCAAAGTGCCTTTGCGCGTGACCGGCAACACCGGCCGTCTTGGCCTGCGCCAGTCCCGGTCGAGAGTCGCCGAGGCGCTGCTCGAACAACTCGGCCAACCGCTGGTCGCCACCAGCGCCAACGTGACCGGCTCGCCCACCTGCTCCAGCGGCATTGAAGTCTTCGGCATGCTGGACGGCCGGATCGATCTCGTGCTCGACGGCGGGCACTGTTCAGGCATGGGCGCGACCACGGTCGATATCACGGAACCCTACTGGCGGCTCATCAAAGAGGGCGCCATCCCGGAACGCGACATCGCCGAATGCCTCAAGGGCGCCTGAAACGTCTCAGTTTCCCGTTTGCCCCTCGCATGCCCACAGCCCGCGCCCGCCATCCGGGCCCGCAACCGCTGGACCTCTTCGAGCCGCCCGATGAAGGCAATCCCGTTATCGGGAGAACTCCCGCCAGCGAGATCTTGCGGATCCCGACCGCCCTCGCCGCGCCGCCAGGAACCGGAATCGCCTTTCTGGCGTCTCATTGAACGACGAAAGCACCCGAATGTCCCCAAACGTCGTCCCGCAAGCGCTCCTCTGTCTTGCCATCCTTTCGGCGAATGCTTGCAGGCATAGCCGCCCGCCAGCGCCCCAAACGTGGCGATTCGATGTTTCCAGCACGCCCGATCGAGTGGTTCCCCCTGCCGAGACATCGCCTGTCGACGGGGTCTACCGCGTTCCGGTCGAGGGCTTACTCTACGCCCGTCCGGACTGCCACGCCGAAGCCGCCGGGCTCTCGCTCGTCATTTTCCGCAAGGGGCTGGCCCTTCAATTCCAGGACAGCATCCTGCACAACGAAGGCCACGATCCGGCCGACGCCTGGGACCTGTTCCGCGACGCCGTCCTCAGGCTCGAAGACAACGGCTGCCTGCCGCGGGAATCCATTCAAAAGCTGAGTGGTCAGATGGTGGGAGCGGTGGCCTTCACGACGCGCACCGCCTATGCGGTTCGCTACAGCAACTACGAACGGAGTGGAGCGATCAATCTGGAACCCGGCTTCCGGCTCAAGGTGCTCGCCCCCTTGTTGAAGCCGGGCTATCAGGAAGTGAAAATCATACAGCCCGCAAATTCCTCCGGCGGCCCTCTCGAACTGACCGTGGAAGGACTGGAGGGTTACGAGACGTCCTATTACGCTGTTCAGCCGAGAGCCGGAGGAGGCGTCCAATTCGCCCTTTCGTCGGTCGAGCAAAACCGCGTGAATGTCATCACTCATCCCTCCGAGTCCACGGCGTTCCAGTTTCACATTGCCCCCGATGCGCGCTTCTTCCGCCTGATGTTCCTGCGCCGCGCCTCCATCGCCGACCGGGACATCTCGCTCCTGGGCGCGCCTGAATGGGGCCTGCTGCTCGATTCGGCGCAACGCTTCGACACCATCGCCGGAACCGTGGACGACTGCGGCAAGGTGCAAGGACTCACCTGCGTCGCCGTGAGCAAGCAGGTCGCCATCCTGGCCGAAGTCGGCATCGAAGCGAATGGCCAGATCGTCTACCTGCCCGTCGGCGGCACGCTGCGCGACCTGCTGGGGACAATGGGCAAGGCGACGAGCCGCGTGAGCGCTTTGACGGGGGTCAAGGTCGAACGTCCCTGGCATGGGCGCATGTTGAGCGTCGAACTCGACCGCAAGAATCCCCGCTCGCTCGGCCTGCTTCTCATGGCCGGCGATCGCGTGACGTGGTGACAATAAGAAAACACGGTTCGTACTATTGACAGCCCGCCCTGTATCTTCATAATGATCCAGATGGCGGCGTGCCGAGCGTCGGGCTTCGCCGGCGCCAGCCAACTCAGTCACACATTGAGGTATCGATCTATGCGTCTCAGTAAACGTGCCGTGGCGGAATTCTTTGGCACATTCTGGTTAGTATTCGGCGGATGCGGGAGTGCCGTGCTGGCGGCCGCTTTCCCCGGGCTCGGCATTGGCTTCGCGGGCGTCGCGCTCGCCTTTGGATTAACGGTTCTGACGATGGCCTTCGCGATCGGGCACATCTCCGGCTGTCATCTAAACCCGGCCATCTCGATTGGCCTCTGGGCCGGACATCGTTTCCCCGCCTCCGAATTGCTCCCTTACATCGCGGCGCAAGTGGCGGGCGCGATTGCCGCCTCCAGCGTGCTGTTTGTGATCGCGAGCGGCAAGGCTGGCTTCAGCCTGGCGGGCGGCTTCGCTTCCAACGGCTATGGCGCTCATTCGCCCGGCCAGTATTCCCTGCTGGCGTGCCTGGTCGCGGAGGTCGTTTTGACCTTCATCTTCCTCTTCGTGATCATGGGCGCGACGGACAAGCGCGCGCCTGTGGGCTTTGCGCCGATCGCCATTGGGCTGTGTCTCACTCTGATCCACCTGATCAGCATCCCGGTCACGAACACGTCGGTGAACCCGGCGCGCAGCACGGGCCCGGCGCTCTTTGTTGGCGGCTGGGCTCTGGAACAGTTGTGGCTGTTCTGGGTCGCGCCCATCGCCGGAGCGATTCTGGGTGGCACCGTCTACAAGTGGCTGTCAGAAGAGTAGACCGAGTATGTGGGGCGGCTCTCCAGCGCTATCTTCAAGAATGGGGCGGGCTCTCCAGACCCCGCTGACTAACTGAAACGCCGCAGACGGGCGCTGGAGCGCCCGCGCGGCCGTGGACGGCCGTCCCACACTCCGTCAGGCCGACAACAGCCCGCGCAAATTCCAACCGCAGATCGTGCTGCCGAGCATTTTGTCGCCGCCCGGCCCTCCCCAGTGCGTCTCCAGGCTCACGGCTCCCGCATAGCCGTCTGCGAGCAGCGCCGCGATCTGGCCCTTCCAATCGACATGGCGCGAGCCCAACGGTCCCCACTCGGGCTTGTGGCCCTGCATCTCGCAATCCTTCGCGTGAACGTGCGCGATGCGGCTCTTCGGGAGAACTGCATAGCCGCCGGGAAAAGGCTCTTCGCCCCCCACCAGCATGTTGGCCGGATCCCAAACCAGTTGCACATTCGTGCATGCGACGTCCGCGAAGACCTTCACAACCTCCGTGGCAGTGCCGACATTGCAGGCATGCTCGTTTTCAAGGCCGATGATCAGCCCGTGTGGCGCGGCGAGCGTACCCAGGTCGATCAATGCCCTGCAAATCGCGTCGTGGCAACGCGCGGGCTCGACCGTGCGCCAGTAGGAGAAAACGCGAATGATCTTCGCGCCCGTCAGCTCGCACAGTTTCAGGGCGCGCTCCGCCAGCCTCGGCTGATCGTCGATGGTCTGGTTCGAGTTGAAGCTGTCCTGCTGGAAGCGCTGGTCGACGTCGCCCCCGCCAGGCAGAACGCACTTCAGCAACGGCGAGGCGATGGAGAGAACATGCATGCCGTGCGCCTGAACGAGGTCCGTCGCGCGAAGAACCTCTTCGTCCGTCAGGTCGATGATGTTCTTGCCCCAGACCACGCGCAGTTCGACGCCGGTCATGCCAATCGCGGCCATGGCGTCGAGGGCCGGCTCAAGTTGTGGGGAAAATTCGTCAGTGATCGCGGCAAGCTCTAGTTTGGGAGTCATAGTGTTGATGGAAATGGGAAGGACCGCGCATGCACGGCGCCCTCGAATGATCATGATATCGCGGCGGAGAAGTGGGACAGACGATCGCTTGCGTCGTCTGTCAAGGCTTGAGGTCATCGTCAGTTTTCGCATTGTGCTACAGGCCATGCGCTGCCTGACAGACCACGCTGCGCGATGGTCTGTCCCACCATCACGGCTAAGCGCCAGTCTCAGCCAGCCACTCCTCGAAGCATTTGCGCCCCTGAACCTCCAGGGCTGGACCGAACTTCGCTGTCGCCTCACGCAGCGCGGCCGGCCGGATGCCCGCCTGGGCAAGCTCGCACGCGTGTCCTACCAACCATCGCTCGATGAACTGCGCGCGAACTTCCGGATGGCACTGGAAGGCCAACGCTCCGTCACCCCAGGCGTAAACCTGATTCTTCGTGATTGGCGTGGAGGCGAGGAGCGTCGCGCCCGGAGGAAGATCGAACGTGTCGCCGTGCCAGTGCAGCATGCTCGTCAACTCCGGCGAGAGATGCGAAGTCGGCCCGGACCGGCCCGCCGCCGACAGCGTCAGCGCGGTCCAACCGATTTCCTTGGCGCGTCCTGGATAGACGCGCGCGCCCAGGGCACGCGCCATGACCTGTGCTCCCAGACAGATTCCCAGCAGCGGCTGGCCAGAACTGAGCCGCTGTTCCGCCAGGCGCATTTCATCGCTCAGGAACGGATAGAGATCCTCCTCGTACGCTCCGATAGGTCCTCCGAGCAGCACCAGCAGCTCCGGTTCGAGCGTATCCAGAGACGAGAGATCGTCCCGGCCCGCCTCGAGGTACCGGACCTGGAAGCCCTTTGCCAGGAGCACGTCTTCAAACACCCCAAGATCTTCAAAGGCAATGTGTCGGATGGCAATCGCTGTCTTCATGTTGGTGTTTGGGAGTCCTCCGTCTGAGCAACACCGCTTGAATCCAACAGCGTGACACAGATCTCTCCCTGCCGGGGGGACAGTCTTGTCCATACAAGATGAGCCTGAAGGACGCCTGGTGGGTCACGCTGGGGATTGCTCATTCGTATGCAAGCCATCGAGAACCCGAGCCTGGAGCAGATTCGGGGTTGGCTGGCGGCCAGTCATGCCGTCAGTTTCCAGGCCGAGGGGCGCGCCGATATTTACTCCTGGGTGGACCGCACTTTGAGGCAGCAAAGCTACCCGCAGCTGAGCCGGGCCAACAAGGGGCTTCTACGCCGTTTCGTAATGAAAATGACGGGACTGAGCCGGTCGCAAGTGGCCCGGCTGATCGGGCAGTTTGACAAGACGCAGGCGGTCCGGGCGACGGTGTACCGGCGGCGCCGGTCCGCACCCGGCCGGACCTGATCGAAGAGGCCCGGCGCGTCCTCCGAGGTCAGCGGCTCGGCTGCTGGTGTAAGCCGGCGCGATGTCACGTCGAGGTACTGGCGGAAATCGCCAGCACAGACGGACCGATCCAGGAGACCCCTGTGGAGCGTAGAATTACGCAATGCGAACTTCTGTTTTGATCCTCGCGATCGTCCTATCACTTCCCGCTCTTGCAGCAAGGAAGCCCAAGGCTCCAGACCAGGATGACATCGCACACGGCTGCATTTCGGTGACGGACATCCATCGGAATACGTTCAACCTCGCTATCGGTCCCAATCTCAACGGAACAGTGCGGAACGGATGCCGGGAAGCGGTAATGGTGGACGTGACGGCGGGGTTCTTCGAGAAGGACGGGAGTCAGGTTGAATCCCGTTCGGCGTTCGAAACGGTCGCGGCTGGCGCTTCCTGGAAATTCTGGATCACGCCCTCCAACAAAATGATCGTACCAGTGGGCCGCGCACGGATTATCCAGCTTACGCCGTGATGCTCGGAAACCGTTGAACAACGATGAACAACAGTTTCGAAAAACGGGAAGTTTTCCACAGTGTAAGCTATTGAAAACATGGAGCGGGAGACGGGAATTGAACCCGCGACCAACAGCTTGGAAGGTTGGACTTCATTTGAAAATAAAGAACAAATGCGGCCTTGGCGCTGCATTCTGACCACTGCCAACCACTGAGAAATAAGGAGTTACTTCCAAGAGGCCTCAAATGGAGTAATCGGAGTAAAATCCACAGCCTCGTTTCAGACCGGCTCCGCTTGCTTTCCTGATCCCTCCTTTGGATCGCCAAACCGCGCCGTTTTCCGCAGCGCCGGAGGCCATCCGTGTCACATACAATCCCAGGTACGAAGCACGACAATCATCCCGCCAGTGGTCTGAAAGGGATCGGGCTGCTACTTGCAGATGCCCATCCTGACCTCGTCGTCTCGAGGCGCCGAATCCGCCAGATCGAGTCCCTGGCTTATGTTCGGCTCCGAAGGGAATCCGCACGGCAAAACCTCGGTTTTTCGTCGCGGCCATTTGTCCTTTGCGGTCTGCCGGTGAAGCGACCGTCTCCGGGATGCCTGCTACACGAACGACGCAACGGCCAGTTTGTTCTGCAGGTCACCGGACACCTGAGTTTCGGCCTGCCTTGGGGTCAGGATCGGCTCGTCCCGATCTTCCTCGCGACACTCGCCATCCGCCAGCAGGCGTCACGGATCACCTTCGGCAGCGCTGCGGAAATGCTGGCCACCTTTGGCATGCAGCAGGGCGGTTCTCAATATCGGCGACTGATTGGATCCTGTCAACGCATCTTTGGGGCGACCATCTTCTTCGGCACCGACACCCAACCTGATCCATCGCAGCCGCAGCGGAAAGTCATACCGCCTGCCGCACATCGCTGATCAGCTCGCGCGCATCCTGCCCACCGGCGCGAGCGCAGATGGCGAGTTTTACATTCACGGCGTCCCGCTCCAGCCGATCGTCAGCCTGGTCACGCGCCAGCAGATCATGCTCAGTACCGTCGAGCTTCACATCTTCGACATCCTGGCCGGCGACTGGGAGGCTCGCACCTGGCGAGATCGCCGCACGGACCTCGAAACGCTCGAACAGCGGACTGCGACGATGGGATGCGACGCCATCCGCTTCGTGAAATCCACGACGGCGACCACCATGGAGGACGTCGAGCGCCTCCACGATGAGTTCTCGGCCGCTGGCTACGAGGGCGCCATCCTGCGTGCGCAGAACGGACAGTACGCCATTGGGGCGCGCAGTTCGGCACTGTTCAAGTACAAACGATTCGACGATGCGGAGTTCGAGATTGTTGGCGCGGTCGGTGCGCTCGGAACGGACACTGGATGCGTGGTGTGGCGATGCGCAACTGAGTTAGGCCAAAGTTTCGAAGTGGTCCCGGCTTTGCCTGACGACGCGCGTAGCGCCGCTTTCGCTTCGTCCTTAATGCTCTGGCCTGAGTTCCAGAACCAGCAAGGAGTAGGTCCCGAGCGCCGGCACCTCAATGCTAGTTCCGGAAACACGTGCCACAGCGCGCGGGCTATCGGGCGAAAGGAGCCGGGCGCTCAGGAACTTCCCAGGGACCGTAACCTTGATATTTTTCGCGGGTCGGGAAGCGTAATTGAGCAGGTGCACGAGCACCCGGCCAGCTTCCGGCTGCGCGACAACATTGTAGAGGACGCCCTGTGGTGCCTCGACCTGCACCACGGAAGAACGGATCGCTCCGAGGGCGGCCGCGACCTCGTCTACAGAAGGCGGCTTTGGAAAGTAAGTAGCATTCGCGAACAGCGCGGGACGTGGTCTGGGATTACCTCTTTCGTCCGTTCCTGCCGCGTTAGCCGCGACAAAAAGCTTGCCGCCCTTGTGCACGTAATTCTCCACCGCCGCGAGCGCCCGGTCCCGGATCGTTTCGGCGCTCAGCAGTGCAACTCCCGAATAGCGGGCCAGCTTTTCCGCCGTCAGGTCATGCTCGTAGAGCACGTCGAACACGACACCACGCGCCGCCAACCCGTTCAGCAACGCAACTCCTGCTGAACGGTCGTCCAGCACGATTGCCAGTGGAGCGAGGGATTCTGTGCCAGTGTAGTACTCCTGGTTGTCGGCGAAAAAGCTGTTGTACGCGCCGATGGCACGCCAGATCTCCATGGTCGCGGGATCCTTGGTCGCAAGGCCGTGAGCAAACGCCCCCTCGACGAACAGTTCCATCCCAACTCCGAGCATCATGCCTTCGGCGAGCGCGAGCTTGTGTCGCTCGGGGGACATCGGGGTGGTTTCGCGCTGCCCGACCTCCCGGTGGCCATCCTCGACCATTACCGGTTTCCAGCCCTCCGAAAGAGCGCTCTGAACTCTAAAGAGACCCGCATTGTTGACCAGGAACCCGCCGTCGAACGGCAGCAGAGTCGCGCGCTCTGCCGCTATCTCGGCGTTGTCCGCATTGCGTTCGGCGTAAATGCCCGGCTCGATCCCGTCCTCGGTAGTGATGCAGTTGATGATCCGGTTGTACACGTAGGTGTCGCTGTGGAAATTCCCCATGAGAAGAAAATCCTTCTTCCGGCTTGAGCCGTACTGGTATATCTCGCGGTAAGTATCGAGGAGGTAGTTGCTCGCGTTGTTATCGTAAATGACACCGTCGGCGTTCGCATCCAGCGCGAGGTCGACGCGATGGCGCAGATAGGCCAGCCACTCGGGCTTCGCCAAGTCGGCCATGTGGCGAGTGATGCGCCCCATCTTTGTGTAGTCGGCGGCTCCATAAGGGGTGGGCTTCCCATCCTTGCCGATCAGCGCCCAGTTGCGCGATTGGGGCTCGTGCTCATACATATCTTCCCAGAACATATTCTGAATCGATTCGTAGGCCATGACATGAATGCCCGATCGGTGGCACTCGTCGATATACAACCGGAGCTGGTCTTGCTGGGCCTTTTCAGTTTCGCAAGAGAAACCATTGCTGAACGTGACCCAGATCATGTTGATACCGGCTTCGCGCAGCAGTCTGACCGTGGATGGGTCGTACCAATTCGTCATCGTGAACAGACGGTCCGGGTCCGGGGGATTGAATCCCGGCCAGCCGGAGAGCATAGCCTTGGCTGTTTCGATGCGGCCGCCGTCCCATCGCGCGAACCGGATGGCCCCGGGTTTAGCCCAGGCGGGTAGGGAATCCCGCGACGGCCCGGCAGGCCACTCAATCTGCGCAATCCGGCGCGAACGCGTGGTTTCCATTCCTGTCTGAGGCCACGACATCGGCGCTGAGACGAGCAAAGCAGTGACTAACATCAGGCGATTCATCAAGTCCTCACTTTATCGGAGACCGAATCCAAACGTTGTCCGCATTGTATCCGTTGGGAAATCCGCCCGCCTGCCGCATGCTATTCTTAATGTGGATGTGCACCGCCCCCAGCGGGAGCCTCGCAGCCCTACCCCGGACCCAAGCTGGCCGCCTCTTGCGTTGTCTCATCGGACAATCCGAAATACCTGCGTCCCCATCCGCGAGATGAAAACCAAAGTCACCCTCAACCGTACGCTCGAAAGCTTCTTCGGCACCCGCGACGAAAACCTTCGTCTGCTGGAGCAAGGGCTCGGGGTTAAGACCCTATTGACGGCCGACGCGTTTGAAATCCAGGGCGACGAGGCGCAGGTGGCTCGCGCCGAGCAGATTGTCCTGGATTATCTGAACCTGGCCGACAACGGGCTGAAGATCTCGCCCGCCGATCTGAACAGTTACCTGCGCGTTCTGGCCGCGGATTCCACGGCTACATTCAGAGAACTGTTCGAAGGCGGCAAGAACCGCAATTTCGGCAAGAAGACCGTGGTTCCGAAGACCGTAAACCAGCGCGCTTACCTCGACATGATCGAGCGAGTACACCTGGTCTTCGGCATTGGTCCGGCCGGCACGGGCAAGACTTACCTGGCCGTGGCGATGGCCGTCTCCGCGCTGCTGAACAAGCAGGTCTCGCGCATCATTCTCACCCGCCCCGCAGTGGAAGCGGGCGAGCGTCTCGGCTTTCTCCCGGGAACCTTGCAGGAGAAAATCGACCCGTATCTGAGGCCTCTCTACGACGCGATTTTCGACATGATCGAAAGCGACAAGGTCGAAAAATTGATGGAGCGGAACGTGATTGAAGTCGCGCCTCTGGCCTTTATGCGCGGCCGCACCCTCAACGACAGCTTCATCATCCTCGACGAAGCGCAGAATTCGACGCCCGAGCAGATGAAGATGTTCCTGACGCGCCAGGGCTTCAATTCGCGCATGGTCGTAAACGGCGATCTGACGCAGATCGATCTGCCCATCGGACGCCGCTGCGGACTGCAGGATGCCGTGGACGTGCTGCGCGGCGTGGAGGGCCTCGGCTTTGTTTATTTCGGCGAGCAGGACGTGGTGCGCCATCCGCTGGTGCAGCGCATCGTGCGCGCCTACGAACGTTACGGCGACATGAACGGACCTGGCCGCCAGATGGCGCTGAGACTGGAAAAAGCGGCCGAAGGCGTGCCTGCCGATGGCCCGGCCGAACCGCCGGAAACGGAACCCGCGAACAACCGGACCGCCGATTGAAAAAGACCATGTCTTCTGAATCCGGCGCAGCAGGCGCAAACGGCCTGTCGCGCCAACCTCTGATCCTCTTTGAAAAAGCCCCGAGGGCTCTGCCGCGCAGGCAGTTAACCGCATTTGCGGAACTGGTGTCGGCGCGCCTTGCCGACGGGCGGCGTTTCTGTTGTCTGCTGACCGGCGACGATGAACTGCAGCGCCTGAATCGCGTGTTTCGCGCACTGGACGAGCCGACCGACGTGCTCAGCTTCCCGTCGGCCTCGCCGTCCGGCGAACTGGGCGATATCGCGATCAGTGTCGATCGCGCGCGACAGCAGGCCGACTCGTACGATCACGGCCTCAGCGTTGAAGTTCAGATCCTGCTGCTGCACGGCGTGCTGCATCTGCTGGGCCACGACCACGAGAGCGATCGCGGAAAAATGCGCCGGCTGGAGACCAGGTGGCGCAAGGAATTCGGTCTGCCGACGGGTTTGATCGAACGCGCCCGCAAGCCGGCCGCGCCCCGGGGACGCAAGCGATGATTTTCGTCGTGGGCTTCGTGCTGGCGGCACTCCTGCTGCTGGTGAGCTTCGTGCAATTGCTGGCCTTGGAATCGATGCGCTTGCGTTCGAGAGATTCCGAGGCGCTCGAGTATTTCAAGGAGCACTTGCAGGATAAGCTGCGGGCCGCGAACGAGCGCGACACGCTGGTCTATTCGCTCGCCAAGCACTCTCTGTTGGTCGGCGCCGGCTCCTCCTTTGCCATCCTTACTCTGGCGAAAGACGGCGGCGCGAAACCGGCGATCGAGAGCTTCGTGTTCGCCTGGCTGGTCATGCTGCTCTTCTCCTCGATCGGCCCGCAGCTCCTTTATCGCCGCACCAACGCACAATGGATCGAGCCTTTGGCGCCCTTCCTGAAACTCGTGGTCCTGCCTTTCCGGCCCGTGACCGCCGTGCTGGCGTTCTTCGAGTCGCTCGTCGAAATAGGCTCTCCCGAGAACGGGAACGAAAAGCCGGCAGCGCCCGGCGAGGAAATCGAAGCTCTAATCACGGCGGGCGAAGAGGAAGGCATCATCGAGAAGGAAGACAGCCGCCTGATTCAGAGCGTAGTGGCGTTCGGCGATAAGCGGGTGCGGGAAGTGATGACGCCGCGTCCACAGGTGATCTGGCTCGACGTTTCGCGCTCGATCGGCGACCTGCGGCAACTCGTGAAAAACGAGCAGTTTTCCCGTATCCCAATCGGCGACGGCGGCATCGACCACATCATCGGTTTCGTGCATGTCCGCGACATGTACGTGCTGGACGACGAGCAGCTCAAGACAAAGACCGTCCGCGACCTGATGCGAAAGATCGAGGGCGTGCCCGAAACCAAGCCCGTCGCCGAGCTGTTGCGGGAGATGCAGGCCAACGGCCGCCACATCGTTTACGTGGTCAATGAATACGGCAACCTGGCGGGCATCGCAACTCTCGAAGACATGGTGGAAGAAGTCTTCGGCGAGATCTTCGACGAACATGAACCAGGACGCGATCTGGAGCGCGGCGAGGACGGTTCCATCACCGTCTCAGGCAGCTTCGACGTGGATCACCTGCGGGAGTATTTCAACTACCGTCCCGGCGAAGAGACGGAATCCGCCACGGTGGGCGGCCTGGTGACAGAATGGCTCGGAGCCGTGCCAGAGCCGGGAGCGGTTGTCGAGCGCGATGGGCTTTCCATTGAAGTGCTTTCGGCCGACGGCATGCGCGTGGAGAGGGTCCGCATCCGGGCCAGACGCGATGAGGATGAGAATCGAGATTCATGAGCAAAAACCGCTCTCGTAACAAGCCCGGAAAGTCCAAGCATCGCTCGGGATTCGTGTCCATACTGGGCCGCCCGAACGTCGGCAAGTCAACGCTGCTGAACGCGCTGGTCGGAGCCAAGATCGCGATTGTCGCGGACAAGCCGCAGACGACGCGCACCACGATTCAGGGCGTGTGGACGTCGCCGGAGACGCAGATCGTGTTCCTCGACACGCCCGGAATCCACGACGCGCAATCGTTGATCAACCGCCGCATGATGAAGGCCGTGGCCGACGCCCTGGATGGACGCGACCTGCTGCTGTTTGTCGTCGACGCCAATCACGAGCCCGCCGAAGAGGACCGCAAGGCGCTCGAATGGATGAAGCGCAGTGAGACCAAGGCGATCGCTGTCCTGAATAAGATCGACCTGCTGGCGAACAAGGCGCTGCTGCTGCCGCTGATCACGGCCTACCAGGGCATGCACGAATTCGACCTACTGATCCCGGTCTCGGCCACGACCGGCGAGGGCGTCGAGGACTTGAGAAATGCCATCGTTGAAAGGCTGCCCGCGGGACCGGCCTACTTCCCGGAAGACTACCTCACCGATCAGCCCGAACGTTTTCTGTTGGCCGAGATCGTGCGCGAGAAGATCCTGCACGTGACGCGGCAGGAAGTGCCGCATTCGGTTGCGGTGACCATCGACGAATGGGACGAATCGCCGCGCCTCGCGAAGATCTCGGCGACCATTCACGTCGAGCGCGCCGGCCAGAAGCCGATCATCATGGGCGCGGGCGCCTCGCGCCTGAAGGAAATCGGCACGGCGGCCCGTCTGGAAGCGGAAGCCCTGTTTGGCAAAAAGATCTTTCTCAAGCTCTTCGTGAAGGTCAGCGAAAAGTGGCGCGAAAGCGAAAAATTCCTCAACGAACTCGACTGGAGGACGAATTATTCTGCCAGCGAGCCCGAGATTGATGCCCCAGCCGCCACCGGCGAAGCCGGGAATGAGCATAATGAGGAAGAGAAGCTATGACACGCGCATTCGTATTTCTACTAGCCCTTCTTTTTGCGTTCGGCCCAACGCTGGCGGCGCAGTCCAACGACGACAAGATTCATGATCAGGTGATGCTCAAGCTGGCGGGCGATCCGGACGTCAAAGGCAACCACTTCGATGTCGACGTGAAGGACGGCGTGGTCACCTTGCGCGGGACTGTATCGCAAGAGAAGTTCCGGCAGAAGGCCGACAAACTCACCAAGAAGATCAAGGGCGTCAAGAGCGTCGTCGACGAGTTGACTGTTAAGGTGCAGTAGGCCGCGCCGGCGCCCCGCTCAGAAGTTCAACAACGCATGCGGGGTGAGGCCTACGCCTCCACGCATGTCAGATCTATGGGATGGGCGTTTCCCGTCAATTCTTGCGGCCTGCGGATCACCGTAGCGAAGCCGGCGATGTGACCTGAGTGCAAGTGAACGCTGCGGCGTTACAAAGGATTCATTCAAAGATGGGGACATTCAGTCCTCTATTGAGATCAAACGGCCGGGCTTCTGCCAGCTAAACACAACGACATAAGTAATTGCGTATGTTTGCCATCATGATGCTCTGAATGGCGCATATTCGCTGAATGTTATGCGCATTTTGTTGTGACGCTGTGTTTAGCAGTTCAACGCGGCGTGGGCCGACGCGCAAGATAGGGCTTGAAGCTGGATCACTCCTGGGCTAGTCGGTTGAGTCCGTAGCCTACGAAAAAGAGCCAAGCCATGGCAAAGACGGCATTTCCGATTATGGTCATACTCAGGCCGGTTAGCGCAGCGATCCCGAGGATGCCTGTAACCAGGCCTAAATAGGCCGTGATCTTATTGAACGATCCCCTCAGCATTACGAAGCCAGTCAATAGGATCCCCGACGAGAGGGTCACTATTGCATACACGATTTCAAGAGGGGACGTCAGCATTGCGGACGCATAGTTGGCAGCGGCGACGTAGCCCGCGCGGTGGGCATCGTCTGCAGCGGTTGAGTAGTCACGGTAGAGAGTGAGGATTGATGCGTAATGCGACCAGGTGACTGCCAAGTCTAAGACGACAAACAGCCCTACGAGCGCGGTCGCTAGCAGCATCGCGCTTCTGTTGGCTCCTTTCAGCGCCAAGTAGAGGGCAAATGCGACGGGCATGTAGAGAAAGTCAGTGAAGACGGAGAGAGCAAGAATAGCCCACCAGACGGTCGTCTTCCCAGGCAGGTATTTGAACCAGGCCTCGCCACCGTTCGGCGGAGCTCCAACCTGGGCGTACAAGGGGAAGATGATGATGTACCCGAAACCTAGCAGGAGTGCAGCGACAGCCCCGATTCGGTACATCTGTTTCTGATGCGCGCCGACCGGATCAACGGCCGTTTTCTCGATGCTCATCGACGTTTTCTCCTGCGGTGACACACCACTGGCGAGCCCCCACAAAGAGAGGCCCACCACACAAACAACCCGGCGACAGATTATCACGACTGTCGCCCGGCGGGGTGGGTTGATGGCAGACGCTCGGGGACTCGCCAGATATCACGATGGCTGAATCAGGTCGCGCAAGGTCGCTCAGCGTCTACCGGCCCATCGGGCATGACAAGACGTGCTTTGGGCAGATCGCGCGCTTGCGACTGTGGATCGTCAGCCACATGAGCGTATAGTCGCCGTCCTGTACAACTGGCGGTGTCGACTCACTGATGGCAGCGAGGTACTGGGAGCGCAAGATCGGAGCGCCGAACCTCGCACAGGTGTGCAGTTGACGCCCCTCAGCGCGACCGTCGGATCTGTGCGGCCGCCTCGTGGAAGAACTCATCGAGCGCCTTCAGTGACGATTCGCCGAGATCGCGCAGGGTGATGGAGACCACCAGCCTGCCGCGTTGCTCCAGTGCCATCTGCGCCGCCAGAAACCCGGCCCGATGATAATCGGCGGTGTAGCCGACGCCGGGAATCGATTCCGCCTTTTCAGAGATCAATATGGTGGACAGACAGCGCCCGTGGCCGGCTGCCATCTCGTGGCAGGAGTGGTTCATCGCCGGGCCTTCGGAGACGTCCGCGGGCATGCGGAGTCCGTCCCGGAAGAGCTGACTCGCGGCCCGGTCGAGGACGCGGCGCAGCTTCCTGCCCGACTCGTTATAGCGGGTATCCCCAAAGAACGTAAGATCCCCGCACTCCACCACGCCGGCAACGGCCAGTTGGTGGACCAGCGCGGCATAGGCCGATGCGGCATCGCGCCCGTCGAGTTGGAACCCGCAGGGCAGACGGTCGTAGTGCAGAACCACGCCGGAACGCCACCGGAGTTGCCGCGGCGACTCGCGCAGCCACTTCCACTCGGCCGTGTTCGAGATGCCGCCCTGGAAGACTGAATTCTGGTAGAGCGAGTTCGCGATCGCCGTGCAGGCGTCCACGCCGGGCTGAGTCACGAAATTCATCCCACGCAGCCAGGCGAGCGCGAAGACCACGTAATGGATGAACTGCAGATACTGCGAAAGGGGCGCCTCGGCCGGGAACGTCAGGCTGGCGAGGGGATAGCCGCTGCGGCGCAGCAGACCGGCCTTCTGGCGGTCCACGGCGGGCTCTCCCTTGCGCCCCACCAGCACGAACACCCGGTCCTGGCGCGGGTCCTTCGGCGCGCGATAGTCGGCCATCCGCAGCGGCTCGCCGATCACGAGCTTGATGCCCAATTGCTCGCTCTTGCCGAGGCTCTCCTCGAAGTTTTGTTTCGTCCAGAGCGCCGCGCCGGCCAGCGAGCGCGAAAGGGCCAGAGTCACTTTGTCCCGTCCGGCGAGTCCCTGCTGGTGCAGAAACGCCGCGAGGCGGAATGCGGTCTGAATCTGGCTGCTGGAGAGGCACGTTGCGCCGGTCCAGACTCCGAGCGGGACGCCCGCCAGGCCCAACGGGTAGAGACTGGCGCGCGTCAACGGCGCGCTGTGCCGGCCAGTCGCCGTGCTCCCGCCGTCGAGCTGCAGTTCCACCCGCGCGTAGCCGCGCCGGGACGCGAACTGATCCAGCAACGAGCCGGTCAGCGCCATATAAATGAAATTAGGCGCGCTATCCAGATCGGACTCGTCGTATAGCGCCGCGAGCTTTTCGAGATTGATGACCGGCTCGTACGTGGTCATGCCCATTGACAGGCCCACAACCAGCGTCGATTTCAAGGCTTCTTCCAAAGACCCTGCGCGGCGCTTCATGTCGGCGAGAATCACTTTCAGCTTGGCGGGATCGGCGGAATCGAGGATGTACTGCTTCGGTCCGCGCTTGAGCAGACCGCAGGCGAGGTACATGGCTTTGTCTTCGGCCAGGCCGCCCACGCCCGCCCAGATCACGTACCTGAGCGGCACGCCGTGTTGCGCTTTGATGGCGGCCTTGATCGAGTCCAACTCATCGAGAACCACGCGCGGCCACTCAGGGTGTTTCGCCACCAGCCAGCTCAAATGGAAGACTCCGTAACCGCTCCTGGTCACGGCTCCGCCGGGCGCGGTCTCCATGCCGATTCGGATCAATTCGTTCAGCGCGGGATCGAGACCCGACACACCGTGCCGGCGCGCCTTGGAGTCCAGCGCCTGCAATCGCGCCAACACCTTTTTTCGCTCAAATTCGTCAGCCAGAGATTCCGAGGAGGGGACGTCGCTGTCCAGGCGCAGGATCACTCGTCCGTTCTACCACAGGCGCACCCTCCCGGCTCCGGTTGATTTCCGGTTTTGAGCTGACTATTAACAGGGCGCCGGTCCGGCGATGGTATGTTGGCAGCATGAGACGCCGGTGCGCGCTGGGTTGGATGGCGCTCGCTTTGTGCGCCTGCCGGAGCGTGCCGCAGAAGCTGCTGATTCCCGTGCCCCCTGAAACTGCCGGGGAGTGGGTCCGGCGCGGCCTGGAAACGCCCGATTTGGCCGGCGCGCCGGAGCCGATGCACAGCCTGCGGCCCAAGGCATGGGTCCGGGCAGGGTACTTCCGTGCGCAGGTCGCCGTCCAGGTCGAAGCCTTTGGCTTCGAATCGCCGGCCGGCGCCTCGGAGTCGGCGCAGAAGTGGCATTCCCACGAAGGAGCGGTGGTGAGCCTGCGCGGGCAGATCTTCCTCGTTTATTCGTCAAACGACGCAGACCACGATGACCTGCAGGAGTTTGCCCGGACGCTGGAGGCGGCATGGTTCGGAAGCGCCCGCTAGAACTGCCGGAAACTTTGGCGGCGTTCCAGCAGGCTGCGCTGCTGGCAATGCTGGCCAGCGGTTACCTGGCCGTCGCATTCTCCGGGGAACTCGATGCCGCCGGGCTGATCGTGGGCGCGGGCGCGCTGGTGGCGCGTCTCTTGCATCTGGCCGGCGTCATACGCATTTCGATCGCGAGCCGGTGGGTCAACGCGGCGGTCGTCCTCTATCTCCTGTTCCTACCCGCCGACTATCTCTTCCTCTCGCGCGATCTCACGCGGGCGACCGTTCACATGGTGCTCTTCGTCGCGGCCGCGAAGCTGTTGACGGCCTCCACCAGCCGCGACTCCGTTCTGCTGGGCGTGATTGCTTTTCTTGAAATCCTGGCGGCGGCGGTGCTGTCGACGAATCTGACGTTTCTGGCGCTTCTGGTACCCTTCCTGGCGGCGTCTTTGGCGGCGCTCGCGAGTTCCGAAATCCGCCGCTCGATGCGAGGCCGTGAGGTCATGCGGGCGGGCACACTCGACATCGGGCGGCGTCTCGGACTGCTCACCGCGCTGTCGGGTGCGGCGATCCTGCTGCTGACGGCCGCGCTGTTTTTCGTGCTGCCCAGAACCGCGCGCAGCGTGCTGGAGCGGCTGCTGCCGGCTTCGCAGCGCGTATCCGGCTTCGCGCCCGAAGTGGAACTGGGCCGCGGCGGCGCCATTGTGCTCAGCAGGAAGCCGGTGCTGCACGCGCTGTTCTATAACGAGGAGCCACCCGCCGGTCTGCATTGGCGCGGCTCTTCCCTGGCGGAGTTCGACGGCCGAAGGTGGTACAACTCGACCGACGCGGGTGAGAGCCTGCGGGTCAGCGATGACGGCCTGGTGCAGCTCGTCTCTGACGACCAGCGGCGGCGCGTGGGTCGCCGCCCGACCTACGAAGTTGTACTTAACTTTGCCTCGGATTACCTCTTCTTTGCCGGTTTGCCCGAGAACCTGCGGATTGGAATCGACCGCCTGGTCCGCACTCCTTCCGGTAGCGTCATGCTGCCTTTCGGCGAGGCGGGAGGCTTGCGCTACGTCGTCTACGGCTTCGAAGACAGTCGAGGCGTCGTGGACGAAGCGCCGGCGCCGGCCTTGCGCCCCGCCGAACGCGAGTTCTATCTGCGTTTGCCCGCTGTGGATCGCCGCATTGCCGGGCTGGCCCGGGCTGTTTCCACCTCCGCGAACGGCGACGCCGGGCGCGCCCGCGCGGTCGAGCAGTACCTGCGCACCCAATTCACTTATTCCCTGGATGCCTCTCCAGGCGGATCGCGAGATCCTCTGGCCGATTTCCTGTTCGTGCGGAAGCAAGGCTATTGCGAGTATTTTGCTTCCGCTATGGCGGTGATGCTGCGGGAGTTGTCAATTCCGTCGCGGGTGGCGACCGGCTTCCTGGGCGGTGTGCCGAACCCGTTGACCAGGTGGATGGTACTGCGGGCCTCCGATGCGCACGCCTGGGTGGAGGCATGGATCCCCGGACAAGGTTGGACCACCTTCGACCCTACACCCTCGTCCACCGGGGGCGGACCGGCAACAGGGCTGCTCGGACAGCTTAACCTGTACCTGGATGCGGCTGACACGTTCTGGCAGGAGTGGGTGGTCGGCTATGACCAGGACCGGCAGTTGACCCTCGCCTTCCGGGTAGACCAGTCCCGGCGCCGGGGTGTCCCCTGGCTGATCCGGGTGTACAAGCGGCTGCTCGCGATTCGTTTGCCGGGCCTGGCCGGCGCCGGCCGGCCCGGCGGGCTGGCGCTGGCGCTCTGTTTCGTGCTGGCGGCTGCGCTCGTTTTTCGCCGTCGAATCGCCGGATTGATCGCTCGCAGGCGGGGCCTCGCTCGCCCCGGCGCAGGTTCCGCCGCCGCCGTCCACGAAGCGGCCCGGCTCTATCGCGGAATGCTGGCCGCGCTACGAAACCGCGGCGTGGAGAAGCTCCCATTCCAGACTGCTGCCGAGTTTGCGGCCTGCCTGGCCGACGGCCCCGCACGCCCGCTCGTCGCCGAGTTCACAATTGGCTACGAGTCGGTGCGTTTTGGACGGCACACGGAAGAGGTCGCGCTGCTGGCAGACCTGTTGCGCAAAATCGAAGCTCTCCCGCGGTAAGGGGCGGCCGTTCTCTCTCGTTTATTGAAAAGAATCGGGATGCCGGTCTCCGCCGTCCAAGAATCAGGCGGTATTTCCGGGGTCGCCTCCGCAAGTTTGTCCACTGGGGTTGGAACCGTAGGGATCGTGTTGGGATCTATCGGAAGGTGGCCTCGTTCTCCAGAGGGCCGGTAAGTCCGGCTGATATAATGAGGAATTCATATGCATTTAAACGGCAACTCCGGGAAGAGAGTCATACTTCTTCGCCCGCGGGGGTTTTGTGCCGGCGTGGTGCGCGCCATCGACGTTGTCAAGATTGCTTTGGACCTATATGGCTCGCCGATTTACGTGCGCAAGGAGATCGTTCATAACCGCCACGTGGTCAATGAGTTGCGGGAGCAAGGGGCGATTTTCGTGGATGAACTCCAACAGGTTCCTCAGGGAAGCCGCGTCATCTTCAGCGCCCACGGCGTCTCCCCGGCGGTCCGGCAACAGGCCAAAGAGCGGTCGCTTCAGGTAGTCGACGCCACCTGCCCGCTGGTCACGAAAGTACACATCGAGGCCGTTCGATTCGCCCGGCAGAATTCGACCATTCTGCTCATCGGCCATCGCGATCACGAGGAGATCGACGGCACCTTTGGCGAGGCGCCGAAGAACACCATCATTGTCGAGACTGAGGCCGACGCCGAGGCCGTTCAGGTCCCTGATCCGGAAAGAGTGACGTTCCTCACTCAGACCACTCTCAGCCTGGATGAGACGCGTGGAATCATCGAAATCCTGAAGCGGCGGTTCCCGCGGATCTCGGGGCCCAAGTCACAGGACATCTGCTATGCGACGGAGAATCGCCAACTCGCGGTCAAGGCCGTCGCTCCGCTCTGCCAGCTTCTGCTGGTGGTCGGATCGCAAAACAGTTCTAATTCAAAACGCCTGGTCGAAGTTTGCAAGAAATCGAGTGTGCCGGCCCATCTTCTGGACGACTGCTCGTTCCTGCAGGATGCCTGGTTCGTTGGCGTAGATACCGTTTCGGTGACGGCCGGCGCATCCGCGCCGGAGCATCTGGTACAGGAACTGATTGAGGCTTTGCAGAGCCGCGGCTACTCAAATCTGGAAGAATTGGATATTGTTGACGAGGATGTACGATTTCAACTGCCACAGGAACTGCAAGGCGGCGTAGTGCGAGCCACCTCAATCCGTCCCGCCATATGACACCGGGACTGCAAGTAGCCGACGCTCTGGTTGCCGGTGTGTCCCGCGCTGCCCTTCGTGCCTCCAGCCGCCTGCTCGGTTTGCAGCGCGCCGACGGGTTCTGGTGGGGCGACCTGACGGCCGATTCCACGCTGGAATCCGATTGGCTGTTGCTCCTGCTCTGGCTCTATCCGCCGCAGGGCGGCGTCTGGAATCCTCCGGAACGCGAAAAAGTGGACCGCGCGGCGCGGTCGATTCTTGAGCGCCAGTTGCCCGACGGAGGTTTTAGCATCTACCCGTCCGGCCCCTCGGATGTCAGCGCCAGCGTCAAGGCCTACTTTGCGCTGAAGCTCGCCGGCCTGCCGCTGGATGGCGAGCCGATGAGCAAGCTGCGCGAGCGGATCCTCGCGCTGGGCGGCATCCAGGCGGCGAACAGCTACGTCAAGATCAACCTGAGTCTTTTCAACCTCTATCCGCGGGACCACGTAGCGACGGTACCGCCGGAGATCATTTTGCTGGGCAACCTGCTCTACCAGATGTCTTCCTGGACGCGGGCCATCGTCATGCCGCTGTCGATTGTGCAGGCGCTGGATCGCGAGGGGCGCCCGGTACCCGAAGGGTTCACGCTACAGGATCTCTTCCTGCCCGGCGAGCCCTTGGATTTCCACCGTGACCGCGAATTCTTCTCCTGGCATAACCTGTTCATCCAACTGGACGGATGCTTGAAGTGGTGGGAGCGTCACGGCGTCCAGTCAATCCGCAAGCGAGCGATCCATGAAGCAGAGAAGTGGATGCTGGCGCGCTTCGAACATTCGGATGGACTCGGTGCGATTTACCCGCCCATGATGTACTCCATCATGGCGCTGGACTTGCTCGGCTACGCGCCCAATTCGCCGGAGCGCTCGCGCGCGCAAAGCCTGTTCGACCGCCTGCTGATCGATACTCCCGGCCGGTGCGTTTTTCAGCCCTGCTATTCCCCGGTGTGGGACACGGCGATCGCGGCGTTCTCGCTCGGCGAAGCGGGTTCCGCCACGCCCGATTCGCTGGAGCGCGCCACACGCTGGCTGTTGACCAAGGAAGTCCGGCGCCGGGGCGATTGGTCGGTGAAGCGGCCCAAGGCCGAACCATCCGGTTGGTATTTCGAATTCGCCAACGAGTTTTATCCCGACATCGACGATACGGCCATGGTTCTGCTTGCGCTCGCGCACTCCCGGAACACGGGGCTGCCCGGCGTGGAAGAGTCGGCGCGGCGCGCCATCGGCTGGTTGCTCACCATGCAGTCCAGCGACGGCGGCTGGGCCGCCTTTGACGTCGATAACAACTGGGAATTCCTGAGCAACGTTCCGTTCGCCGGCCACAACGCGATGCTCGATCCGACCTGCCCTGATATCACAGGCAGAGTCCTGGAGGCGCTGGCGTGTTGGGGGATGGACCCCGAACACAAGGCGGTCCGACGCGGCATCAATTATCTGTTGGAGACGCAGGGGGCCGACGGGTCCTGGTTCGGACGGTGGGGCGTGGACTACGTCTACGGAACCTTCCTCGCTTTGCGCGGGCTGCGCGCGGTGGGCTATGACGACCGCGAGGCCGCGGTGCTGCGCGGCGGCGAGTGGCTGCGTTCCGTCCAGAATGCCGATGGCGGGTGGGGTGAGAGCTGCGCCAGCTACGACCGCAATAGCTTCGCGGGGGCTCCCAGCACACCGTCCCAAACAGCCTGGGCCGTTCTCGGGCTGCTGGCCGGCGGAGACACCACCAGCGAGAGCGTTTCCAATGGGATTCAGTATCTGGTCGAATCCCAGCGCGAAGATGGCGGCTGGGATGAGTCGCTGGCTACCGGCACCGGGTTCCCACGCGTCTTCTACCTGAACTATCACCTGTACCGGGACAGCTTCCCACTGCTCGCGCTGGCGGAGTTTCAGAGGGTGAAGACAGCGGAAGCGGGATCGCAGCCGGGCGCCCCTCTGGGAGCGCCCAAGTGAACAGCCGATTGGCAGGGGAACCGGCACTAGGGGACGATCCATTGCGATTGTGCGGGTGGCGCGCATGAGGCCGGCTCTGGTCACCGGAGCCTCGGGCTTCCTGGGCTGGCACGTGGTCCAGGTACTGCGGCAGCGCGGGATCCCCGTCCGGGCGCTGGTCAGAAAACCTCAAGCCGTGAAGGACCTGGATGCGGAAGTTGTGCCGGGCGACCTGCGCGACGCCTCGTCCGTGGAGCGCGCAATGGCCGGCTGCGGGCTGGTGTTCCACGTCGCCGCCGACTACCGGCTGTGGGTTCGCGATCCCTCGGAGATGTTCCGCTCAAACGTAGACGGGACGCGCAACGTGATGGATGCCGCGCGCCAGGCCGGGGTGGAGCGGGTAGTCTATACCAGCACGGTAGGCTGCATCGGATTTGTGAAGGGCGGGCTGGGCGACGAAAACAGCGCCGTGACCTTCTCGGATATGGCCGGGCCCTACAAGCAGTCCAAGTACCAGGCCGAACAGGTCGCGCTGGAGTATGCGCGCGGCGGATTGCCCGTGGTGATCGTGAACCCTACAACGCCGGTAGGCGAACACGACGTCAAGCCGACTCCGACGGGCAAGACAATTGTCGATTTTCTGCGCGGCGCAATGCCCGCATACATCGACACCGGATTGAACGTGGTGGATGCGCGCGAGACCGCGGAGGGCCACTGGCTGGCCTGCGAGCGGGGCCGCGTGGGCGAGCGCTACATTCTCGGGAGCGAGAACCTGACGCTGCGCCAGATCTTTGAAACGCTGTCGGCCATTAGCGGACGGCCCGCGCCGCGGACGCGGATTCCATGGCTGGTGGCGTGGCTGGCGGGTGTAATCTCCACCGGTTTGGCGAATCTGACTGGCAAAGAGCCGCGAGTGCCCATCGCCGCTGTGCAGATGGCAAGGAAGAAGATGTGGGTGACGCACGCCAAGGCGGAACGGGAACTCGGGTTCCGGCCGTCGCCAGCCGGGGTGGCGCTGCGCCGGGCGGCAGATTGGTTCCAAAGCAATGGCTACTGCTGAGGGAACCCGGGTGGAAGCCCGAGTGGAGGCCGATGTCCTGGCCGTCGCTGCCGAGCAGCGCGAGTTCGCCGGGTTGCTCGGCAAAGCGGAACAGACGCGGCGGCTGGTAGGATGGCCCGTGGAATGCGCCTGGTGGGCCGTGGCGGGGTCGGTGAGGTGGTTGCTGGTGGCCGATGGCCCGGGAGCGGCTCACGCTGGCAGGGCGGCCGCGGAGGCCCTGTCACGCTCCACCGTCCATTGCATCCTCAGCACCGGGCTTTGCGGTGCTCTGGACGAACGCCTGAAGCCCGGCGAGTTGGTGCATGCCGTTGAGGTAATCGACGGCCGGGGCGAGCGCTGGCAGCCGCTGGTTCCGCATGCCGGGACGAAACCGGCCATGCTGCTTTCGATCGGCCGCGTGGCCGTAACGGCCAGCGAGAAGCGGAGCCTGGCGGCGGCGACTGGCGCTGGAGCTGTCGACATGGAGGCCGCCGGTGTGGCCGCGGAGGCGGCGCGTCAGGGACAGCCGTTTTACTGCGTGCGCGTTGTCAGTGATGGCGCGAAAGAAGAACTGCCGATGGATTTTAACCTGTACCGCGACCTGGAGGGGCGCTTCTCGCGCTCCCGCATTGCCGCCGCCTGCGCGTTGAGGCCGTGGGTGGTGCCTGCGCTGCTCCGCTTCGAGCGGAGGTGCCGGTGGTCTGCCGGGATTTTGGGAGATTGCCTTGTCCACGCTCGTTTTGCCTGAATACATGACCATGCGAGCCGCAGTTTATGTCGGCAACGGGCACGTAGAAGTGCAGACCGTTCCGGTTCCGGAAATCGGACCGGGCGAGCTGCTCGTCCGTGTCGAAGCCTGCGGCATCTGCCACACAGACTTGAAGAAAGTCGAACGCGATCTGCTGCCTCCGCCCCGCATCTATGGCCATGAGATGGCTGGCGTCGTGGAGCGGGCGGGAGAGGGCGTCACCCGCTTCAAGCCCGGCGACCGGGTGGTGGTTCTGCACCACATTCCATGCCGGAATTGTTTTTATTGCGACCGTAAACTTTACGCCCAGTGCGAAAGTTACAAACGCGTCGGCGTGACCGCCGGGTTTGCGCCGGCCGGCGGCGGCTTCTCGCAGTACATCCGCGTGATGGATTGGATTGTCCCCGAGGGCGTGATCGCAATTCCCGACGGCGTCAGCTTCGAGCAGGCCAGCTTCGTCGAGCCGGTGAATACGTGCCACAAGGCGGCCGTCGCCATGGACCCGCAGCCCGGCGACGTGGTCCTGATCCAAGGCCAGGGACCCATCGGCCTGACCTTCACGAGCCTCGTCGCGCGAACCGGCGCCACGGTGGTTGCCACGGATACAATGCCCGAGCGCCTGGCGCTGGCCCGCGATTTCGGAGCCGCCGAAGCCGTCGACCCGCGCACGTCGGATGTTCCGGCCCTGCTAAAACGGTTAACAGGAGATAGAGGTGCGGATCAGGTCTTTATTGCGGCCTCGGTTCGCGGTATTGTCAATCAGGCCATGGCCGCTTCGCGCCCGGGTGGTAGAATCCTGCTGTTCGCGCAAACTTCGGACACCGAGCGAATCGAACTCTCGGGAGCGGGCATCTGCAAGCTAGAAAGGGTTTTGTTGGGGGTCTATAGCGCGTCTATTGATCTGCAGGCGGAGACCGCCAGGCTGGTCTTCAGCGGCGAAGTGCCCGTAAATCGCCTGATCTCGCACAGGCTTCCTCTCGACCGGATTCGGGACGGAATTCACCTGGCGTTGCATCCTGACGGCAAATCTCTGAAAATAATGGTTCTGCCCCAGAGGTTGAGTGCGTGAACGAGATGATGACGGCCGCAGTGCTCTATGGACGCGAAGATGTTCGCGTGGAGCGCGTGCATGTTCCTGAAATCGGCCCGGAAGACGTCCTCGTGCGCGTCCGCGCGGCACTGACTTGTGGCACCGACCTGAAGGTGTTCCGCCGCGGGTATCACGCGAAGATGATCGTCCCGCCAGCTCTATTTGGACACGAGTTGGCCGGGGATATTGTCGCTGTTGGCGAGAACGTCGAAGGCTTCCGGACCGGCCAGCGCGTGGTTGCGGCCAACTCCGCGCCGTGCGGCAAGTGCTTCTTCTGCCGCCGCAATGAGGAGAGCCTCTGCGAAGATCTGCTCTTCAACAATGGAGCCTACGCCGAGTACATCCGGATCCCAGGCCGCATTGTGCAGCGTAATCTGTATCACATTCCCGACACGCTGGCTTACAAAGACGCAGCGCTGATCGAGCCTCTGGCCTGCGTTGTAAAGGGTCTCGACGACACGGGCCTGCAGGCCGGCGATAACGTCGTGGTTGTCGGACAGGGACCGATCGGCATGATGTTTACGCGTCTGGCGCGCGTTTACGGCGCGCGCGTGATCGCCGTGGCCCGCCGCGTAGAGCGGTTGGAGATGGCCGCGCGCATGGGCGCGAACGAGTGCGTCCTGAACGGCAGCGGGCACGACGCGGTCGCACGCATTAAAGAGCTTACCGGCGGATACGGCGCGGACGTCGTAATCGAAGCGGTCGGCAAGCCGGAAACCTGGGAACTGTCGGTGCACATGCTGCGCCGCGGCGGCACGGTCAATTTCTTTGGCGGCTGTCCTGCCGACACGCGGGTCTCGCTCGACACGGGGATGCTGCATTACAACGAGTTGAAGTGCATTGCCAGCTTCCACCACACACCCGCCATCATCCGGAAGGCGCTCGGCATTGTCTCCCGTGGCGAGATTTCGGCCCGGGAGTTCGTGAAGCAGGAAGAGCCGCTCACCAGCTTGAACAGCGTTTTGCGGCACCTCATGAGCCATAACGGGCACATGAAGACGGCCATTATTCCCTGACGTGTCCTCCCGAGCAACGTCCGCGAAACAGCCATTCGCTCAACCGAAAGACTTCCTGGCGTCTGCGCGCGCCATGCGGCCGGACTGGAGCCTGGACGACGCACTCGCCTATACTCGCTGGCTCTCGACGCACCACTACGAGAACTTCCACATCGTCAGCGCGCTGCTGCCTAAGCGGCTGCACCAGGACTTCTACAACGTCTATGCCTTCTGCCGCTGGGCCGACGATCTCGGCGACGAGATCGGCAATGCCGCCGAGAGTCTGAGCCTGCTCGACTGGTGGCGCAAACAACTCCGGGCCTCTTACGACGGCGGTGACGTCACGCATCCTGTCTTCCTCGCCCTGCGCGAGACCGCCGCTCGCCATGACCTTCCCATCGAGCCGTTCGATAACCTCATCACGGCTTTCATTCAGGACCAGACCGTCACGCGCTACCGTGACTGGGACGAGGTTGACGCCTACTGCGTGAACTCGGCCAATCCCGTCGGCCGTCTCGTGTTGATGCTGTGCGGCTATCGCGATGAAGAACGCTTCCACATGTCGGATGCGACCTGCACCGCGCTGCAACTCGCGAACTTCTGGCAGGACATCACCGTCGATCTGCGGAAGGACCGCGTCTACCTGCCGCTGCACCTCTTCGAGCGCCACGGATACACGCTGGAAGAACTCTTCGCGCACCGCTGCACTCCCGCCTTTCGGGCGGTGATGAAGGATGCCGTGGACCGCGCGCAGGTGCTCTTCGACGCGGGACTGCCGCTGGTTCAAACGCTCAGTCGCCGGCTCGCGCTCGACATCGACCTGTTCAATCGCGGCGGCATGCGTGTACTCGACAAGATCCGCGCCCAAGGCTACGACGTGCTCGCCGCGCGTCCCGCGGTCTCGAAGGCCGAGCGCGTGACATTGTTGCTCGGCTCGCTTTGGCGCGTGGCTTTTATGAAGGCGGCCTGAAGGTGGCATGACATGGCGACGGTGACGCTCGAACAATCCCACGCCTACTGTGAGCGCATCTCCTGCGAACGCGCCAAGAACTTCTATTACTCGTTCCTGCTGCTGCCCCGCCCCAAGCGCCAGGCGATGTGCGCCATCTATGCCTTTATGCGCGAGTGCGACGACCGCAGCGACGCTCCGGGCGCAACGCTCGAAAGCGTGGTTCAATGGCGCGCCGAACTCGACGCCGCGCTCGCTGGCAACCTGACCGATCATCCGGTCTGGCCCGCTTTCGCCGATACCGCGCGGCGCTACAGAATTCCCGCGCGCTACTTCCACGAGATGATCGATGGCGTTTCCAGCGACTTTGAGACGCGGACGATTGGCACGTACGAAGAACTCTACCGCTACTGCTACCTGGTGGCGTCCATCGTCGGTCTCACCATCATTCACATCTTCGGGTTCGAAGATCCCAAAGCGCTCGAGCTCGCCGAGAAGTGCGGCATCGCTTTTCAACTGACCAACATTCTGCGCGACGTCCGCGAGGACTCGGGAAACGGCCGGGTCTATCTGCCCGAAGAAGATCTCGCACGCTTCGGCGTGAACCCGGAAGAACTGAACCAGTGCCGTCTGACACCGCCGCTCCGCTCGCTATTCGAGTTCGAGAGCGCGCGAGCCCGCCAGTTTTACGACGAGTCGAGACCGTTGTTAAGCCTGGTCCATCGCGATTCGCGCTCCGCCCTGTGGGCGTTGATGGAGATCTACCGCCGCCTGCTCGATCGCATCGAAGCAGAGGGCTACCCCGTTCTCGCACGGCGCGTGAGCCTGCCGGCGTGGGAGAAAATCGGGATCGTTCTTCGCGCCTGGTTCGGGTTCTGCTGACGCCGCCGAGGTGGGTCGGACCCCCATACGCGCTGACTCTGCGCTTGATCTTCCCTCATCAGCCTTGGCGTCATCGCCAGGTTCTTCCCCGCCAGGTAAGGTGCATGAAGCTTTAGCGCAGACCAACCGCGCAGCGTGTGCGAGCGGGATTCGCCGGCGCACACGGTGGTCTACTACGTCATCGCGAGTGGCGCTGAATCAGCCTGGACGGCAGCACTCTGGACAATCTGCGGCCGCGGAAGCTCCAAAGCACCCTGGCATCGACGATTCCAAACATATTGGGATTGCTAAATGAACAATATCAGGGCTAACCGCCGCACGCGGCGGCCCCGCCGGCACACCTACGCTTGTGTGCCTTCAGATACTGCCTTGCAAGTGTGTGTCGCTCGTCTTACGGCCGACCCGGCCAGGAAGCCGAAAGCGGCCGCGGCCAATAGAGAGCCGGCCAAGTGGCGGCGTCCAAACCTCCGCAAGCCGGCGAACGCATCTCTCAGGTCATGATCTTCGACAAACGATGCCGTAGCATCCAGCCGGTCCGCGGCGCCGGTAGCAAGGTTGTCGATCGCCTCAGAGCCCTGGCGTCCACTTGTGCGAACCGAGGACGCAGCCGTATGGAGTGCGGCCCCTGTCTCAGTCCGCGCCGCATCCAGTCGCCTGCCTGCGGAGCGGCCCAACTGCTCCACCGACTCTTTCGCCTCTTTGCCAAGCTCCGACGCCGATTCCGTTACTGTCTTTAAAGTTGTCAAAATGTTTCTCCAAAAGTCCAGATGGTTGGACTGTGCTGACTCCAACGGTAAAAGCACCGCACGTCAGCCTCCATCGCCATAGCTGAGCGGACGGCTGGAGTTAGCGGTCGACGACGTAACGAATCAGCAAAAACTGCACCTTCCGAGGCAGGGTCTGCACTTTTCCGGCGGCATTTCTTACTGCCCCGTCTACTCCGTCTGGACCAGCGCATTGGCCTCAGGCGTGCTCAGCATTTTCTGGGCGGGCTCCTCTCGCCGCCTCTGCCCGAGCGAGAGCAAGGCGAGAAGACTCCGCTGGGCCGATGCTCCGTTTCATTCCGAAAAGAACAATGACACCCATCCCACTCGCTGAGATAAGGCCAGGCTCCAGGCCCCGCGCCGCTGTCGTCGTCGCCCATCCCGACGACGAAACACTGTGGTGCGGCGGCTACATACTCACCCATGCGGAGTTTCGCTGGCGCGTCGTGACCATATGCAGAGCGTCGGATTCCGACCGCGCGCCAAAGTTTCGCCGGGTCTTGCAGCGATTGGGGGCCAGTGGTGAGATGGCGGATCTCGACGATGGACCGGAGCAGGCGCCGCTGCCTGTCGAGAAGGTTCAGGAAACTATCGCCCGACTGCTGACTGGAAACAGCTACGACCTGATTCTGACCCACGGCCCGCGGGGTGAGTACGCACGGCACCGCCGGCATGAAGAGTGCAGCCGGTCTGTCGTCGGGATGTGGCGATCGGGCGGCATCGACACGAAACGCCTCTGGCTGTTCGCTTACGAAGACGGGGACCATGCATACCTGCCTCGGGTGCGCGAAGATGCCGATCGGAGGAACGTGTTGACGGATGATGTCTGGCGCGAAAAGCGCCGGCTGATGACGGATGTTTACGGGTTTGGGCCCGAGAGTTGGGAAGCCCGGACTACTCCGCGAGAAGAGGGGTTCTGGTGCTTTGACTCGCCACAAGCAGCGGTCGAGCGCATGGCGCCCCAGGAGCAACAAGCGTGAAAGTCCTTGTCTTGACCGAATACCCGCCATCGGCTGGCGGGCTGTCCACGCAGGGTCAGATGTTCTATAGGGGTCTGCGCGAGATCGGCGTGGATGTCTACCCGGTACATCTCGAATCGCCGCTGGAAAAAGAATGGTACTACCGCTGGTTCCAGCCGGACGTGGTGGTAGGGATAGGGTTTTGGGGCCATCTCCCACACCTTGTCCTGCACCCGCAGCAGTTCGGGATAACGGCGATCCCATGGCTGGTGGCGGATGGGTTTATCGCGGAACACCAGGACGTGCTGAACTCGCTGCCCCTGATCCTGGTCACCTCCAACTGGGTAAAGGAGGTGTATGTCAGGGATGGCATCCGGGGAGACAATATCGCTGTATTGCCCGTGGGTTGCGATACGGACTCCTTCGCGCCTCGCAGCCAGAATGACTTCAAGGTCCGCACGATCCGCGACGTCTTGGGCGTGTCCGATGACCAGATCATGATCCTGACCGCCGGCGGCGACGCCACCTCCAAGGGCGCCCAGGAGGTCATGCGGGCGCTGGCGCTGATTGACGGCGAGGTGCCCGACTGGAGATACGTCTGCAAAGTCTGGCCTCAGCAGCGCACGATCGAACAGAACCTGATCGACCTGCAACTGGCGGCGGATCTGGGCATCGAGAAGAAGGTCATCTACTCCACGAATGTGGTCTCCCACAATTTCATGCCCTACCTCCTGGCGGCCTGCGATATCTACGCCGCGCCGTCGCGTCTGGAGGGGTTCGGAATGATACAGGTCGAGGCCAACGCCTGCGGCAGGCCGGTGATCGCCATCAACGCCATGGCTTTTCTCGACACGATGGTCCAAGGCGAAACGGCATTCCTGGCGGGAGTCGCTGAGGAGCGAAAGATCAGCGAGGGCGCATTTGGGGATGGCGACGGGGACGACGATAGCCATCGCATCGTGTTTCCTAATCCGCGGACCGTGGAGTTTCGCGCGAGCGTGCCAGACATCGCCAAGTATCTCCTGATGCTCATGAAGGACAGTGCTCTTCGGCGGCGTATGGGCGAGGCGGGCCGGCAACACGTGACCGAGTTGTTCGATTATCGCCAGGTAGCCAGGCGTTTCGTCAAGATCGTGTCCGACCGTCTGGGCATCCGCTAGCGGGTCAGTCATGCCATCGAGGGGCCAAGTCATGGATGAGAAGTCGATCGCGAGTGTGGATCAGGAAAGCATCGACCAGGCCAAAGCCGCGGCGCTTCGCGTCCTGTTGCATAACGCGCACGGGCCGTTTGAGGGACTGCCCCGGACCGCTGGGTGGGGATACCCGGAACCCTACACGCGAGACCTCATGATTTCAGCCTTGGGCTTTCTGGCCACCGGCAACGAGGAGTTAGCGGACGCGTTGCGGCGCACGTTGATCGCGCTGGCCGCCAATCAGACGCCGCATGGCCACATCCCGTCCCTCGCGCACGATCCTGGCGATCGAGGCGCGAGCGATACTACGCCACTGTTTCTTTTCGGCCTGGCGCTGTACAGGAAATCGACCAACCAGCCGGAGTTCCTCAACGAGGCGGCGCAGCGTGCCCTGAAGTGGATGCAGTATCAAAGTCCCGACGACCTCGTGATGGTGTCGCAGTTGCCGACCAGCGACTGGCGCGATGAACAGTGGGTATTGGGCTTTGGGCTGTTCGTCAATACGCTCGTTTACGCGTATCTTCTGCTTTATGGTGAGTACGAGTCAGCCGGCATACTGGGTGACTTGATGAACCGTCTGGAGGTGCTGGGCGAGGCGAAGAACCCCCACCAGCACGAGGGCCTGGTAGTGCCATCGAAGCCATATTACGCGCTCTATTCCTACAAAATCTTTAACAGCGACCGTTTCGATCTGCTTGGCAACAGTCTGGCAATTCTGGCTGGGATCGCTTCGCCCGAGCGGGCGCGAGACCTGGTCGCATGGGTTGAGACTGAGTGTGAGGCGATGCGGGACCGGGGAGAGCTGGCTGTGGACCTACCGCCTTGTCTGTTTCCGTATATCCTGCCCCAACATGCCGATTGGAGGCCGCGTTACGAGCGGTATAACCGGCCCGGCGAGTATCACAACGGGGGGGTCTGGCCGTTTGTCTGCGGCTTGTATGTGGCGGCATGCGTAGCGGCGGGGCGTATGGGCCTGGCGCGGCGGAAGCTCCTGGCGCTGACGGAACTGGTCAAACCGTGGCACGAAAACGAGACGGAGTGGGGTTTCAACGAGTGGATCAAGGCGCAGACCGGTGAACCAAGCGGGCGGGATTGGCAAACCTGGTCCGCCGCGATATATATCTACGCTGCTGAGTGCGTGCAGCAGCAAAGCACCCCGTTCTTCGGCGATATCCGGGCTGGCCGTCCGGGCGCAATGGAGTAACCGCGCCCCGAGTACCGCCCGAACCAGGTTGGCGAGTCACGTGCAGTGGAGGAACGCATGACAGATTCACCCGATCAAGGAAACCGAACGTATGAAAAGGTCCCGGCGCGAAAGCAGGGCTTAGGCCCGGATTCAGCCGGCCAATCCGGGGACACCCAGGGGTTGTCAGACGTCGCTGAGGCAGGCTCGGAAAGCGTCGAAGAACTGGTCGAAGAGGGGCAAGCGTTTGAGGCTGAGGCGATCGGCGGCGTAGAGAATGCCCCCGATCCGGACGTGGCCGAAGTTCACACGACACAAGTCCCGGAAGACGATGTGCCTCCTGAGTACCTGGAAAAGGACTAGGCGCGCGCCTTTCTGAAATGGGGCTGAAGCGAAGGTCCGTCTGGAAGCGACTCCTGCACCGCGACGCCCTGACGTCGGTCTGCGGCAGTCTGTTGATGCTGGGGCAGACAGCGGCGCAAGCCGGGCTGCGCTACGGAGGCCGCGCGCTGGCGGCCCAAAGTGTGCAATTTTGACCAGACCTCCAGGCGTCAACTTGGTAGCATTTCTGAGTTCCGAATGCAACGGACGGAGCGGACCGGAACACACGATCCGCGGGTGTACGAAAAGCCTGGGATCAAGAACACAAGTGCTGCCCGAATTCGCATGGAGTGCCGATCCCGCCTCGTTAGGGCGGGAGGAACCACGCCGATGCTTGAGCAATCAGGACACGGGACCGGCTTACGTGGCTGAACTTCTCCGCGTTCGCGCAAGGGATGTCGAAGCTCTGCGAACGGATATTGCCGCGAAATCTCCCGCTCTCGCCATCGCCCGTCCCAGCCGATCCGGGCAAGGAAACAGGATAATGCTAGCTTAATGCACGGAATTGGGCGCACTATCGAGCAGAGCAATAATGATTAAACGTTAATTTCTTGTGAAATGTAAGGTCTGGAGGATGAGAGCATGAAACTATCGAATTCATCTGTGGCGCTGGCCACGCTGCTGTTCACGATTGGAGTGGCACCGGCATCCGCCGGCATCCTATACGACAATGCCGGTCCTTCCACGGGTATCTTGGATGCCTGGGGTATCAGCTTTGGGATCTCAACCGCTAACTCGTTCCTCTTGTCGCACGGCGCAACCATCACCGGCGCGGACTTCGCGGTGTGGGTGCATCCCGATGCGACCCTGACGTCGGTGGATTGGGTTATCGCCTCCGATCCCCTCGGAAGTACGACTTACGCGTCCGGAACGGCGACTGCCATCAACCAGACATCGCTAGCTTACCCAATGATCGATGGCTATAACGTTGACAACGAGAGCTTTTCGATTCCGGGTTTTGCGCTCGCTACGGGCACCTACTGGCTGCTGCTCCAAAACGCCATTGTCAGCAATGGGGATCACATCTACTGGGACCAGAGCGATGGCCCGTCGCAGGCATGGAACAGCGACTGGGGATACCTGCCGGGAGGCTACACCGGTGCATGTACGACCCCCTGTACAGATTCCGAGACATTTCAGGTCCTGACGCCGGAGCCTGCCAGCTTCGGCTTGCTGGCGATGGGCCTCCTCGGTATAGCGACGCTCCTCCGGCGGAGGATCAACCAGTAATCCAACTCGGGGCACGCTGAGGGGATTTCAGGCGCACCTCTCCGCAAGAGGCCCGGGCGAAGCGCAGCGCCGAGCCGCGGACGATAGCGAGCGGTCACTTGAGCGCCACGCTCATTGTCCGTTGCAGAAATGCCAACACCGCTATTTGTAGCGGTTTCCCTTTTCTGACAGAGGCGGCTGACCGTCTGTGGCAAGGGCGGGAAGAGCAGGGCGGTGCTGGCGCCGGGCCCCGCTATAGAGCGATCTGCTGGAGTTGCGTGGCGGGGCTTCCGCTGAGGAACCGGTCTTTGCCGGACTCAGAGAGGCACTCCTGGGCGCAGACCTGACGCTGAAACGCCGGGTAGCGACTCCGCTCGAGGAAGTCCAGGACAACCCATGCAGGGAGATCCTTGACCATTACCTCCAGCTCGTCGGCGCGTCCCCAGACAGCCTGCACGGTCGCTTTGCGCAGGCTCGACTCCGTGAGAGGCCCTCTCGCATAACCAATCGGCGATCTGGCCCGGCTCTGCCACGGCAGATTGGCTCAATCGAGCAATTGCAGCTTCACGTTGCGGAACGTGACCTCATAGCCTTCCGCTTCGAGGCCAATGTATCCCCGGCGCAACGCAATGCCACCGATCTCGTTCACCACGATGCCATTCACCGAAAGCGTGATCTTGTCGCCCTGCGCGCGCACCTCGTAGAGGTTCCATTCGCCCGCCGGCTTCACGCGATTCTCCTTCATCTCCTTCATCAGGTTGAAGGACTTGATGGCTCCGTCGGAGAGGTTGGTTCCAAAGAGATAGCCGCCGGCGAGGCCGGTCTGCGCCTGGACCCACAATTCCCCGAATTTCGACAAACGCACTCCGATACCGCTGTTGTACTGTTTGGGCCCCTCCGTCCTTGGAGTGAAGCGCCATTCGACCTGAAGAACGAAATCGCCAATCTCCTTGTCGTAGCGGAGCCACTCGTGGCCCCCATTCCCAGCGCAGATCAGGGTCTTCTGCGCGGCGTCCACGCGCCACTGCAATATGGGCTTCAGTCCATCCACGGGCGGGATGGGAATGCGAGTCCAGCCTTGCAGGCTTTCATCCGGGAGGATGTTGGTCCAGTCGGCCGCTGCGGACGAGTTGGGAAACAAGAAGATTCCGAGCGCCACCACACATGCGATTCGAGCAAAAAAAGACAGTGACATGCTTCAATCGTACGGTACGCCGGTGCTTCATTGGAGACCGCCAGGAATCAGGGCGCACATGGATCCGCCTTCAACTCCCGTCGCGATTCGGGCCGGAACCGCAGGTACCGAGCGTCCGCTCGAGTTGAAAAGACAGCATAGAAAATGTGCGCTCCCTGTGACGTATGACCCTTAGAATCAGTGGGGCGTTCCGAGCCGCCCGGGCAGATCATCATCAGAATCCCAATGTCTTGAACTGTCGTGAACGGGCGGGATGACAAGCTCACTCGGAAGACGAAGTGACGCAGATTGGTCCGCGAGTTGAACTCCCGGCCGGACATCTGTGCACAGAGCTTGGCGCGGGGCCGTTCCTGCCTGCTCGACATCGTCATTTCGGACATCGTGAATCCCTTCTTTCCAGAGGCCGCCGTAGTTCTCTGCCGGAACCTCGCCATGCCAGCCGAGGTGATAGAATCGCCGGGAACCTCCATTCCGGAGAACTCCCACAAATGAAACCATCGAGCCTCTCATCATTTCGCCCCGCCGGCCTTCTCGCCGGCCTTCTCGCCGGAGCCCTGTTGGCGTCAGCTCAACCCCAGCCGCCGCAGAACCTGCGCTGCGAGTATTTGACCAATCCGGAGGCCGTGGACGCCGCGCCGCCCCGGCTCTCCTGGCAGCCCGTTTCCGCCCTCCGGGGCGACGCGCAGACGGCCTATCAAATCCTCGTGTCTAAAGAAACGGCTGCCGCTGCGGGCGACGTCTGGGATAGCGGCCAAACCAAGAGCGCTCAGTTCGTGAATGTGCCGTTCGCGGGCAAGACCCTTGAAAGTGGCAAGACCTATTTCTGGAAGGTCCGTTCGTGGGACAAGGCTGGCACCGCGAGCCCCTGGAGCAGCATCGCGCGCTTCGGCACGGGCCTGCTCAACAAGAGCGACTGGAAAGGCAAATGGATCGCGGGCGGCAACGCTCTGCGTAAAGAGTTTAACGTGACCGGTAAGGTAACGGGCGCGAAGATCTTCATCGCCGCGGCGGGCTACTACGAGCTGCACGTCAACGGCGCGCGCATCGGCAACCACGTGCTCGATCCTTCCAATACGACGTTCTCCGAACGCGTCCTGTACAACGCCTATGACGTAACGCGCTTCGTCCATCCGGGAGCTAACGCCATCGGCGTGTTGCTCGGCGAAGGCTGGTACGCCAATCGCATCGCCCTCGTCCAGATGAACATCGAGCTCGAAGGCGGCCAGAAGATCGAGGTCTCGACCGACACCACCTGGCAGGCAGGCAGCAGCCCCATCACGATGGACAGCCTGTACAACGGCGAGAGCTACGACGCGCGACTGGAGCAGCCCGACTGGGACAAGGCCGGTTTCTCGGGCGAAGGCTGGAAGCCTGCCGAGGAAAAGCCGTCGCCGACCAAGATCGTCAGCGCCCAAATGATGCCGCCCATTCGCGCTCTCCAGGAGATGACGCCGAAGCGCATGAGCAGCCCCAAGCCCGGCATGTTCGTCTACGATATGGGCCAGAACTTCTCCGGCTGGGTCCGCCTGAAAGTCAGCGGACCGCGCGGAACGGTGGTCAAGGTGCGCCATTCGGAATTGCTGTACGAAGACGGCACTCTGAACGTCGAGAACCTGCGAGCGGCGCGCGCGACGGACACGTACACGCTGAAGGGCGAGGGCACCGAGGTCTACCAGCCGCGCTTCACCCAGCACGGCTTCCGCTACGTCGAGGTGACAGGCTATCCCGGCACGCCCACCATGGACGCGATTCAGGCCCGCGTGGTGCACAGCGACGTGACGCCCATTGGCGGCTTCTCGTCGTCCAAGGAAATCCTCAACCAGATCCAGCACATCGTGCAATGGGGCATCAGCTCGAACCTGATGTCGATGCCCACCGACTGCAACCAGCGCGACGAGCGCATGGGCTGGATGGCCGACGGCCACCTGTATGCCGAAGCGGCGATGTACAACTTCGACATGGCGGCGTTCTACACCAACTGGCTGCAGGACATGCACGACGCCCAGGCCGCCGACGGCAGCGTGCCCGACACCACGCCGCGAGCCCGCTTTGCGCAAGGCGCGGCCGACCCGAGTTGGGGCGCCGCTTACCCGCTCGTGCTCTGGTATTCCTATCAGCAGTACGGCGACCGCCGCCTGCTCGAACAGCACTTCGAAGGCGTGCGCAAGTGGTCCGACTTCCTGTGGAGCAAGAGCAAGGACGGCACGACCGATTTCGTCAAGTACGGCGACTGGGTGCCCGTCGACTTCACGCCCGGCCCGCTGGTCTCCACGGTCTATAGCTACGTCGCCGCCGACATCGCGGCCAAGACCGCTCAGGCGCTCGGTAAGACCGCCGATGCGACCGCACTTCGCCAGCGCGCCGATGCGATCAAGGACGGCTTCAACAAGCGCTTCTACAACGCCGCGGAAGGCTACTACGGCAATGGCACGCAGGGCTCGCAAATCCTCCCGCTGGCCTACGGCATGGCGTCCGACGCGATACGCGGACACGTCGCCGGCTACCTGCGCAACCAGGTGGTCTATCACAACGATTCGCACCTGACCACGGGCATCCTCGCCACCAAACACGCTTTGCCGGTACTCGCAAAATTCTCCGGTCTGGACCTCGCCTACGACGTCGCCGTGCAGCGCACGTTCCCGAGTTGGGGCTACATGATCGACAACGGCGCAACCACCATCTGGGAATTGTGGCAGAAGAAGGAAGGCCCGTCGATGAACTCGCACAATCACGCCATGTTCGGCGCCATTGGCGACTGGTTCATGACAGACCTCGCCGGAATTAAGCTCGTGCCAGGCGGAGAGGGTTACGAGAGGGTCGCCATCCACCCCGGAGTCACGCGCGACCTGAAGTGGGCGTCCGGTAACTTCGAGACGCTGCGCGGCAAGGTGCTCTCCTCCTGGCAGCGTACGGACGATGGGCTGAAGCTCGAAGTCATGGTGCCGTTCGGCTCCACGGCCGAGATCGTCATTCCGAAGCTTCAGTTGAATAATGTCTCCCTTCTGGAGAGCGGCAAAACGATCTGGCAAGGCAAGCAGGCGGCTGAACCCGTGGACGGTGTGGCTGCGGTGAAAGAGAATGACGGCGAGATCGTGGTACAGGCCGGCTCGGGCCGCTATCTCTTCGAGTTGAAGGGGAAATAGACTCGATACCACCGCTCCCTCACGGTCGCGGCTCCGTTTCGCGTCGGAACCGTAACCGTGAGGGAGCGGTGGAATCCCCCATGCACATGGACCGCAATCAACGTTTCCAATGGAGTCACGATGATGCCGGATGCCGCTCATGTGCGCGATGGATTTCGGCAGGGGAAGCCATCACAGGTAGCCTGATCATCTTTGGCTACAATGTTTGGCACGTATTGCCCAATTCCGTTCCTCTCCTCTTTGCGATGGGGTTGATTTCCTTCCGGTTGCGGGAAGGCAGTTGGACCGCCATGGGATTGGGCCTGCCAAAGTCCTGGACCCGCACGGCCCTCATGGCTGTTGCGGCGGCCGTCGTCCAGCAGGCTCTCGGGCAATTCGTTGTCGACCCGCTCACGCACCCGTTTCTGCACTATTCTGCGAGGGCCAATCCCCTGGAAATTGCGCACGGAAGCTTTATGGTGGTGCGCTGGTTTGGCATCATCTGGACCTACGCCGCCTTCGGGGAGGAGATTGGTTATCGTGGATATCTACTGAACAGGGTCGCCGACCTTGGAGGCCGTTCGCGTACTGCTCTTGTTATTGGTTTGCTATGGTCGAGCGTCATGTTTGGCTTCGCCCACTGGTATCAAGGCCCGGCTGGCGTGGTTAGCGGCGCCGCCAGCGGAATCGTGTTCGGAGCCGCGTATCTCCTGGCGGGGGGGAACCTCTGGGTGGCAGTTCTTGCACATGGTTTTAGTGATTCCTTAGCGTTGCTCTTTACGTGCCTTGGACTTGCCAGCTAGGCTCAAGTTCAAGGTTCGAGCAGCATTAGGCGGCACCCTTATCGGAAGCCTTAGACATTTCGCGTCCGGTGCCGTCTGAACGGCACGAAGCTTCGCGGCAGGTTGCTGCATGTCGACGTGATCCGCTGAGGCTTGGGCGTGGCTGAGTGCCCCGCGCAGACTGAGAGTCTGCCCCACCACGCGCGCTTACTTTTTCTTCGTTTGGTCGAAGCTGAACCGCACTCCCGTCGTGAAGAGAATGTCGTTGCCTTTGCGGCCGGGCAGCGGATCCGTCTGATAACGATCGTTCACGCCGAAATTCAATTGGAGGAATTTGTAGATGGGCACGCTGGCCGTCGTGTCGAAATTCAGGCGGAACTGCCCGGTGTTCGTCATATTCGGATAGAGTTGCAGGCTCTCGATGAGGTTGAGCCTGGACAGGAGCTTCATCGCGAACTCCTGGTTGGCGAGGACCTCGGCCGAGTTGCGGTTTTCGCCGGTGGAGTATATCTCGTGGTCGTACACCGCGCCGCCGCCGAAGTCGAGGTGCCCGCGCGAGCTATGCCAGGCGTGAAAGCCCAGCCCGCCGCCGAAGACGCTGCGCAAATCGAGGCCCAGGAACTTGTCGTAGTCGTAGTCGGTGGTCCCAAAGACGAACAGCTTTCCGGAAACGTCGCGATCCACGCGGAATCCGCCGCCGACACGGTTGGCTGTCTCCCCGTAGGGCTGGGTCGTACTTTGCGTCGCGTAGACCTGGTTGAAATACAGCGACATCTTGTTCTTCCCCGCCACGCGCGCGATGGCTGCGCTCGTGTTGAAGGTGGTCTGGTTCGAGTTGCCGGATGCCTCGGCCAGTCCAAACGCGGCCGAGCCGGCCCAGAAGTCCAGCAGCTTGGGATGGTGCTGACGCTCGTCCTCGCGCTCCCACGCCTTCTGGTTATCGTCGTCGCGGATTGCGGTGAGATCCGCCACTTTCGCCTGCGGGCCGCCTTCGACCTGGACGGCATCCCCATTGACCGTGACCTTGCCGCGGGATTGCACGCCGCTCTTCAGTACGACATTGAGCGGCGCGTCGCTCACCAGCGTAACCACCGCCGCCAGGTCGATCTTGACTTCACCGGCGTAGTCCGTTTTCACCACTACGGCGTTTCCATCTGTTTTCAGGATTTTGCCGCTGATGCGATCGCCGTTCTTGAGGGTAATCGTGTCGGCAGGAATTGAAGAAACGAAAAGAGCGGCCAGTAGGAGCAGCTTGAGTGAACGCATTTTATGAAGATCGCATAATGCGCCGCTTTTGCCTAGCCCAAAAGGTGTTATCGGGAAGAGCATCCCGCATGGGCGGCCTGGCTCTTGGGGACGGCGCGGCGGGCTGCAGTCCGGAGCCTTGCCACATCCGGGCGCCGCACAGTTTCACATCACTTCGTATCCGCGCTCGGACCGTAGATCGAGGGTACGGCGGCTCCCATCGGACGCAGATAGGCGGAAAGTTGCCCCCGATGGTGGATGGAGTGTTTGAGCATGAGCGTCAGCGCGGCGTATGCGGGCAGCTTCCTCTGCTCCCCGAACGCGATGGTCCGGGACAGCAACTCGCCCGAGAGCGATTTCACCTTGTCGATCTGGGCCGGAATCTTCGATTTCTCCCAGGCCACAACATCCTCGGCGGTATGAACAGAGCCTGGAAACTCTGGATGTTTGGCCGGAGGCGCTCCCAGGTGAATCGCTTCGAGGAAGTACCATTCTGAGGCGACCAGGTGGAAAGCCAGCTTGATCGCACTCATCGACTTCGGATCAGGGGCGTAATCCCCCTTTCCATCGGGGATCGATTCCAGGACCTTGAGCGTTGTGACGCGCTCCCGCTCGTAGTCGGCAAGAATGAACCCTGCAATCAACTTGGCTTCGTCATAACTGAGCTGCATGGAATGACCGGCCTTCCCTGAGTCAGTCCCATTATGCATCTCCCGGCGGACAACCTGGGGTCAGCCCGCGGGGGGCGGCGCAGGCGTTGCCGGCGGCTCGGGATGGATCGTCTTACGCAGGCGAATCCCCTCGCGGCGCAGCCCCAATTGAACGCTCACCCGTTCCAGGAGTTTGTGCAAATCCGAGAGCAGAACCGGCTTGGCCAGGAAATCGTCCATGCCCGCGTTCTTGCACGCCTCGCGGTCGGACTCAAGCACGTTGGCGGTCATGGCGACGATGAACGGCCGCGTTTCCGCCGGGTATTCCTGCACCACCACCCGGCTGGCTTCCAAGCCGTCCATCACGGGCATCTGCATGTCCATCAGAATGATGTCGTAGCTCTGGCGCCTGACGGCGTCGAGAGCCTCCTGGCCATTGGATGCAAGGTCCGGGTGATAGCCCAGCTTTTCGAGCAGCCGGGTGCCGACCTTCTGGTTGACCGGATTGTCTTCAGCCAGCAGGATTCGCAGCGGGAGCCGCGCGGCGAGGGACGTATCGATCCCGCCCGGACGGGCGGGCTTGGGCACCAGACTGGCATCCACGGCTTCGGCGGGAAGCGTGAACCAGAAGGTCGCGCCAGCGTTCGGATTGTTGCGCACCCCAATCGTGCCGCCCATCAACTCCACGAGGCGGCGGCTGATCGCGAGACCGAGCCCCGTGCCTCCGAACCTGCGCGTTGTGGAGGAGTCTCCCTGGGTAAAAGCCTGAAAGAGGTCCATCTGGTGTTCGTCGGCAATTCCGACTCCCGTATCCCGCACCTCAAAACGCAGGACTGGCGGGGTCCCGTCTTCATGCGGATAGACGTGGACCTCGACCTCGCCATGACGGGTGAACTTGATCCCGTTGCCCACAAGGTTCACCAGGATCTGGCGCAAACGGGTGATATCCCCGCGAATGGCGACCGGGACCTCTTCGAAAGCGCAGATCAACTGGATGTTCTTGGGCTTGGCCAGCGGCGACAGGAGGTCGAACACCTCCTTGACGCACTGGTCAATGCGGAACGGGAGGCTCTCCAGTGACAGCGTGCCACTTTCCACTTTGGAATAGTCGAGAATGTCGTTGATCACCGCGAGAAGATGGGTGCCGCTGGCGCGGACCACTTCCACGCACTCACGCTGCTCGCTCGAAAGAGGCGTCTCCATGAGCAGGCTGGTCATGCCGATCACGGAGTTCATCGGCGTGCGCATTTCGTGACTCATGTTGGCGAGAAACTCGCTCTTGGTCTGAGCCAGGCTTTCCGCGCGTTCCTCCGCCCGCCGCCGTTCGTTGATCTCTTCGCGGAGCTCGCTGGTGCGCTCTTCCACCTTCGCCGCGAGCTCGGCTTCACGAAGACGCAAATGCCGGGTACGGACGACGACCACCGCGGCCACGATGAGCAGGAGCAGCAAGACGGCGGCGATGCGAGCAAACCAGGTTTCGTACCAGAACGCCTCAATGTCCAGGTGGAGGCGCGAACTAGCGGCGCCCCAATGGCCGGGCACGCCAGCCTGCACGACAAACGCGTATCGCCCCGGAGGCAGATTCGTATAGAACGCCTCGCGCCGTCCTCCAACATCCACCCATTTGTCGTCGTAGCCTCGCAAGCGATACCGGAAGCGCACGCGATCCGGAGCGGCAAAATTCGCCGCCGTGTAGCGGAAGCCGACGTCCCGCCCGGCCGGACCCAGTTTAACCACCGGCAGATCAATCGCACGTCTCTGATGCCCAACCACCACTTCTTCGATGATGGCCGGCATGCTGGTGAAAGGAGGCGCCTGTTTCGCGGGGTCCACCTTCACCAGCCCGCGCATCGTGGCAAACCAGACGGTTCCGTCGTGCATGCGCCACACCGACGGTGTCTGGCCTCCATTGCATTCGCGCGATCGCATGCCTTCGCTGAGACCGATCTGATCGAAAACGATGGGCGCGGCGCTCCCCGAAGCACGTTGTTCCAATGCCTTGAGGTTGGCGGAATAGATGCCGCGCGCCCCCCCGATCCACAGTTTGCCGAGGCCATCTTCGGCCAGAGAGACGATCTGCAGATCGGGCAGCCCATCGGGAGTGCCGAATAGCCGGTTCCGACCGGAGCGAATCCGCAAGAGCCCTACGCCATAGAGTCCAGCCCAAACCGTGCCCTGGGAATCGCGCAGCAGAGCCTGGACATTCTGCCCTTCCGTGCCCGGAACGACCGTAAACCGGCCGTTCGAAAGACTCCACAACCCGGAATCGGTGGCTACTTCTACCGCACCGCCCTCGCCAGGAAGAATCGCGTAAACCGCACCGTGCCATGGAGCACCCGACCCCTCGGCTGCCGCGTCCCACTGACTGCCGCGAAGCCGGTACAAGCCACGAACGGCCCCCACCCACAGCGTGCCGGCCGAATCCTCGGCGAGCGCTGACGGATTGCCGGGATTACCCGGGATCTTCAGCTTCAGGACCAGAACGCCGTTGACAAAACGGTGCAGCGTGCTGTTGTCGGTGGCGACCCAGACCGATCCGTCCCGGCTCTCCAGCATCGTGTAGGGGACCGTGCCGGCGAGCACCTGGGGCGCGGTGATCACCCGCCAGCGCCCGCCCTGCAGCAGGTTCAGCCCCCCGCCTTCCAGGCCCGCCCAGACCGTTCCGTCGCGCGTCTGCATCACCGATAATGCGACGTCCCAACTCATCCCCTCGGGCCGCCCGTACGGGGTGACGCGGCCATCCCGGACCTGCATCGCACCGAACACGGGCATCCCCAGCCATAGCCCCCCCTCGCTGTCTTCCA
>Ga0302270_10000428_pt1 | contig 44966 bp, 38 predicted proteins | sample III_Bog_E2_3_FD_198773 | JGI IMG/M metagenome (GOLD analysis project Ga0302270, IMG submission 198773) | Peat permafrost microbial communities from Stordalen Mire near Abisko, Sweden - III_Bog_E2_3 | ecosystem: Environmental > Terrestrial > Soil > Wetlands > Peat | place: Sweden: Abisko... | reverse complement strand
GCAGACTCGCCAGAGATTACGAACGCCTGTCCTCTACCCTCGCCGGATACCACTACCTCGCCTTCGCTTGGCTCATGCTCGCCAACCTGTTCAAATTACTCAGCCCAAGTTCATAACAGGCTCTAGCAGTTTTGTGTAGTAGTTCAATGTGACTGAAACGTCTGCACGTGTAAGTCCAGGCGGGAGCGTTATACATTTTGGCAGTCTCGATTCATTCGCTAAATTGAATGTCGATTCAAGACATCCACTTAACGCGCAAGAAGAAATACATAATGCCACGATAAGCAGGCATTTATCTCTGCATAGAAGACTTTTCAACATTGCTATTGCCTCCACTTAAGAACGGGTGGCCATACATCATCCGTTACGAACTTGCTCCCTCGCGACTCGAACTACTTCTTCTTTGCCAGCCGTCTTAAAGTAGCCAGTTCACGCATCTGGTTCTTCATGGGCTGCGCGGGGATGCCGGAGAAGACCTGGCCGGGGCCATAGACGCTGGCGCCGGAGTACACGCCCGCGGCGCCGCCAAGGATTACGCCGGGGCCGATGGTGACGCGCTCGCCGAGGCCGACCTGTCCACCAAGAATTGCATCATCCTCAATCACACAGGAGCCGGAGATGCCGACCTGCGCCACGATGAGGACGCACTTGCCGATGCGGCAGTTGTGCGCGATGTGGACCTGGTTATCAATCTTCGTGCCGGCGCCGATGCGCGTCTCTTCCAGCGCGCCGCGGTCAATGGTGGTGTTCGCGCCGATGTGCACGTTGTCTTCAATGACCAGTGTTCCCTGCTGGGGAAACTGCACGTGCTCGCCGGTATGCGGGTCGCGCACATAGCCAAAGCCGATGGAGCCAAGCACAGCGCCCGACTGCACCACGCAGTTATCGCCGATGGTGACGCCGGGAAAGATGACCACGTTGGGATAGATATCGCAATTGCGGCCGATGCGGACATCCGGGCCAATCGCAACGCCGGGACCAATGCTGGTGCCTTCGCCGATCTTCTCCGGCTCGTCCACGACGGCGCTGGGATGGATGCCTACGCGGGCGCGCTGGGGAGTGAGCCGCTGGGCAATACGCGCAAAGGCGAGCTTGGGGTGCTGCACCAGCAACACGGCTTGCTCAGCCTGCACCACGCTGGACAGCGGCGCCAGTATGGCTCCGGCGTGCGATGCTACCGCCTTTGCCAGGGTGGCTTCATCCGCGGCGAAGACTACATCCTGCGCGGTGGCAGCAGCAATCGCCGCTACGCGCGTGACCTCAACGGCGGCAAACTTCGGCTCCAGTTCCGCGCCTACCCACTCTGCTATTTCACTTAGCTTTGCCATTGCAACTCCACGCCTAAAGATGTACCAACCTTGCCGCGAAGACCCGGCAGATCATCCGAATCTCAGGCAGCATCCAGAATGAGACGTTTCCCCAAAGCGCGCAATGCTGCGTCAACGCCGTCGATCTTGCTGGTGTGCTTAAGGTTTGTCAGCCGATTCACTTCTTGCGGAGTGGTCCCGATCCGCCGCGCTAATTCCACTGGCCGGACATTCTGCCGCAGCATTTCATTCAACAGAAGTACTTTCGCCGCCAGGCTGGCAGGCAGTTCAACACACTCCTGACCGCGCTTGGCTTTCGACGGTGCGGGCACGGGCCGCCGGTCTTCAAAATAAAACTCGATTGCGGATTCCAGCGCGTCTCTTGCCGCGGTCAGGGCCTGAGGCCTCGTTCTGCCCTGTGTAATGGCCTCAGGAAAATCGGGGAATGTGACCAGAATGAATTTCCCATCTTTGCGCAAATTTACCGGATACATTCGCATGGGAACTCCTTTACTCGACGTTGAGCTGCTTCTTGATCGCGGCAACTAAATCCTTTGCCCAGTTCCTTATTGTGCATGGGCAGAACAGACTGCCGTCCATTCAGGTATACCCGCAGATGAGACCCCTTGCCGGATTTGAATGTTGCACCCTGCGCAGACAACCACCGCTTAAATTCACTACTCTTCATGCGCGCACACTGTAAATGTAAACAAAATTGTTTATCATGGCAATCATTACTTTCTGTAATCAGGAAAACCTAATAAATCGGCGGCTCGCCCGCGGGCCGCGTCTTCCAACGGCGATGCACCCACAGCCACTGGTCAGGATACCGCCGAACGTAGCTCTCAATGGCGGCGGTGAACATAGCCGTGTTCGCCACAATATCCGACTCAGCATCTTGAGTGTGGACCAGATCCATGACTTCGCCGAAGTGCAGGATGTATTTGCGCTTCGCAGCATCCCACATCAGGCAGCCGGGGAGCACCGCAGCACCGGTCTTGAGCGCAACACGCGCCAGCCCGGAAGCGGTACACGCGGGGACGCCGAAGAACGGCACAAATACGCCCTGCGGCGGCGTCATGTTGGTATCCATCAGGATGCCGACCGTCTGCCCCGCGCGCATGGCGCCGAGCAGAGCGCGCGCAAAGTCATCCTTGTGCAGAACTTTGTTGCCGTGGAGGCAGCGTATACGGTTTACGAGCCGGTCCACCAGGGGATTATCGAGCCGGCGGATGACCATGCCCATGGGATATCCGTTGAGCGAATGGTAGAAGCTGGAGAGCTCCCACGCGCCGAGGTGGCCGGTGACGACGAGCACACCCCTGCCACGGCGCTGCGCCGCGAGGTAGTGATCGAGGCCATCGTATTCAATGAATTTTGCAGCCTGCTGCGCCGTGTACTTCGGCATCTGGCAGAACTCGGCGATCTGCCAGCCGAGGGTGCGGTAGAGGCCGCGGAGGATGTGCTGACGCTCAGGGTCAGTTTTGTCAGGGTAGGCCAGCTGGAGATTCCGCATGCCCACGCGGCGCAACCGCGGCAGCAGCTTCCAGACAAGGCCGCCCAGGGCTGCGCCTATATGCCGCGCCACTGCGCGGGGCGGCAGACGGAGCAGATGAATCAACAGCCAGGTGAAGCTGAACTCTATCCCGATGCGGAGACGGGTATGTTGGGTTGCGTGCAAGAAGCCCTCGTGCGGCTGCAAAGGAGCCGCCACCAGTGTACCCGCTGTGCATCCGTTTTAAATGCTCAGGAGGCATCCGGCGAGGTGTGAGCCTCCAGCTCCGGATGCCTCCTGAGTTGCCGTCAGCGCACAGTCGCTACTGTGCAGCCTTCGACGAGACGAAGTATCTCGCTACGGTGCGCACAAAGGGACGCGCATCATCTGGCACTGCCGTTTCGCCAGCCAGAATGGTGGCGAACGGAAGGTCAGAGCCGTAGAAGGTACGGGTATCATCCTGGTTCTGCGAAAGCACGGTGCCATCCAGATCAATACCGGCAAAAAGGCCCTTGCTGCGCGACCACGTCAGGAACTCAGCATTGAGCTTCCAGTCAGTACCCGCCTGTGCATTGCGGCCCACGGGGCCAGCCGAGGCAGCAGCATCGCCACCCAGCTTGAACTTATTCTTCAGCATGTCCTGCAGCCCCTGCTGATTCATGGCTACCAACACCAAGTCAGTTGACTGGCCGCCGATCTGCCATCCGAAGCTGCCGCCTTCGAGTTGCACGAAGACGGGCGCGCTCCAGCCATGTCCAGTGCGACACGTGGCCACGCCCTGACCATACTGTGCGCCGACAACAAATGCGCCTTTTTTGTAGCGCGGAATGACAACGACACAGGCTGCCCCGGCAAGGATGCCCTGGGGAATGCTCTTGTCTGGCGTTGCCATAATCTCAGCCAGCGTATTCTTGGCGCTCAGCAGCCGCTCATCCAGCTTCGGACGATCCGTAGCGGCGTTGGCAAACCCTGCGCTAAGCGTCAGCGCCAATCCTGCAGTAATTGCGGCGATCTTTTTCATATTCGTTCCACCTGATTTGAACTGATTTTGCAGTCGGCAAGGTATTCCTGCCACACCTTGTCTGATGGATATTATGCGGCGCAAGTTGTCCTGAAGGGGGCGCTACGAAGAAAAACCATGGGTACACATCGCGGTACACATTGCCGGTGGGCCGCAAAAACCGCACTTTGCGACGAAGCAGATACCAGAGCAAAAAAATGGGGGCCGCGAAGTCCGGTCACCCGGCTCGCCAGCCCCGCTTCTCCCAGGTCTGTGTTACTTGGTTACTTTCACCTATTACTAAAGGGTACGCAACGGTACTAAAGGACCACGTAGTGGTTACCCTGGGATGAGCGATGATTCAGGCGTCGATTTCCATCTCAACCAGGCCGCGGGCAATGGCCTGCATGGTGAGGGCGGTGCGGTTGCGCACCCCCATCTTCTTCAGCAGGCGCGCAACATGGGATTTCACCGTACGTTCCTCAATCCGCAGGCCTGCGGCGATTTCGCGGTTCGATTGCCCGGCCATCAGCAGCGTCATGACCTGGCGTTCGCGGGCGGTAAAAGCTTCCGGGCGGGCCATGTAATCCGCCTCAGCCATGACCGCCGGAGCGGTGGAAGCCGCATGGTGGGATTTTGATGGGACCCACAGGCCGCCGTCATAGACGCTGGCAATGGCATCCTCAATGTCGGCCAGGATTGCAGTCGTGGTGAGGTACCCGTGGGCGCCGACGCGCAAGACGCGCTCAATAAACTCCGGTTCCTGCGGAGACGCCATGACCAGCAGAGGCACACCGTTGCCAGCCGAGCGCAGGCTACGGATGAGCCCGAACATCTGGTCAGTGCTTTGCGCGGCGAGAAGGAGCACTTCTACGCTGTGGGGCTGCAGCGCTTCGTCCACGGCAATCGGCACAACATGAATCACCAGGTGGCCTTCGAAGGCCGCCTGAAAGCCCAGCAGGCGCAGGGGATCGGCGGCAATGACGCCGACGCGAAGGCGTACATCAGTAGCTGCATTCGATTTGGCGTGTGTTGGCATATCCGTGCGTACTCATCACCAGCAGGCGCGACCGAAGATGATTCAAGCCGCTGCGATTCCCTGCTTTCAGCAATCCAGCAGCGCGAGGCTTACAGCTTGGGCAGGACAATGCCTGTCTGGTGCTGATATTTGCCCTTGCGGTCCGCATAGCTTACTTCGCACACTTCGTCAGACTGGAAGAACAGAATCTGGCACAGCCCTTCATTCGCGTATACCTTCGCCGGCAGCGGGGTGGTGTTGGAGATCTCCAGCGTCACGTAGCCCTCCCACTCCGGTTCAAAGGGGGTGACGTTGACGATGATGCCGCAGCGCGCATAGGTGGATTTGCCGACGCAGATGGTGAGCACATCGCGCGGAATCTTGAAGTACTCCACGGAACGGGCCAGAGCGAAGGAGTTGGGCGGGACAATGATGCTGGAGCCCTGTACGGAGACGAAACTGCGCTCATCGAAGTTCTTGGGATCGATGATGGCGCTGTTCACATTGGTGAAGATCTTGAACTCGTCAGAGACCCGCAGGTCGTAACCGTAGGACGACAGGCCATAGGAGATGCAGCCGTCTTTCACCTGCTTTTCGCTGAAGGGGGTGATCATGCTGTGCTTCGTGGCCTGCTCGCGGATCCACTTATCGCTCTTAATCGCCATGCATCTCCTTGGAAGGGAAGGTCTTGCGGCCGGGAAATCCACGGTCAAAACCCGCAAAAACGGGTTGCTTTGACCTCTATCTTACCCGGCCCGCCTGTTTTTTAGAGTCCAGAGGGAATCTTAAGCGCAAAATGATGCGTTGACAATCTGCAAATGTCTTCATACCATCCATTTAGCGGTGATTCGCAGGCTGGATCATAACGCAAGAGAGAAGGTGCCTTTCTTGATAAAGCAGGACCTTATCCAACGTGTTGTAGAACGTACCGGGTTGCCACGGACCAAAGCCGAGGCAGCAGTCGACACCATCTTTGATAGCATGAAGAAGGCTCTTTCCGGCGGAGAACGCATCGAGCTCAGAGGCTTTGGGGTATTTAATGTTCGCCCCCGCAAGACCGGGATCGGACGTAACCCGCGCACTGGGGCAGAGGTAAGCATCGCACCCGGCAAGGCGGTACGCTTCAAGCCGGGCAAAGAACTGCATCTGCTGAACTAGTTCGCGCCAATCCGGGCCGCTGCGCTTGCTTACTCCGCAGCATCGTACTTTCATATATTGAAGGGCTTCCCCCAGCCATGAGTACATCGTCAGGCATCCTAGACGCGGTATCAGCCACCGAGTATCTGCAAGAGGCTCGCCCAGTTCCCTACTGGAGGAGTTCGCATCGGCGTCTTGCAATTCAGGCGGGCATGGCGATCCTGACTTTCTTTTCCACAACCGTCATCGGCATGCGGTATATGTACAACTTTCACCAGGGCCTGCCGCCGCTGGTGACAGACGCTGACGTATTTCCCTACAAGTGGATTCTGCAAAACCTGAACCACTTTGCTGACGGGCTGCCGTTTTCATGCACGCTGCTGGGCATTCTGCTATGCCATGAATTTGGGCACTTCATTTACTGCCAGCGTAACAACGTAAAGGCCACGCTGCCCTACCTGCTGCCGGCGCCAACGCTGAGCGGCGCGGCTGGTGCGGTGATTCGCCTGCGCTCGCGCATCAAGTCACGCAAGGCACTGCTACAGATCGGCGCCTCCGGGCCGCTGTTTGGGGTTATCTTCGCGCTGCCGTGCATCTTTCTGGGCCTGTGGCTTTCCACGCCGATGGGCGATCTTTCGCCGGCTGAGATGGATCACTTCCGCGTGAACTCACCGCTGCTCATCACCCTGATCCGGCAGGTGGTGCTGCTGTTCAAGCCGGATACTCCGCCGCTGCTGCACATGATTCCGCACCCCATCCTGGTGGCATCGTGGGTCGGGGTCTTCATCACGTCATTGAATCTGTTGCCTGCGGGGCAGCTGGACGGCGGGCACATCGTCTATTCGCTCTCACCCAAGCTGCACAAGGTGTGCACCACGGCCACCATTCTGCTGGCCATCGCTGCCGGTACGGGCTTCTGGATTGGCTGGCTGCTGTGGGCGGTTCTGCTGATGATGCCCGGCATGCGCCACCCCACCATCAAGACCGTGGGCGAGGAGCGGGAGCCTGGCCATGTGAGCATGGTGGCGCTGTGCGGCGTGCTGTTCCTGCTGACCATCATGCTGCAGCCGTTCAACGACACCAGCCTGATCGATCTGATCCGCAAGTTCCACCCATAGAACAGGGATTAGGGAACAGGGATTAAAAACTGAACCGCAGGTGAGCCACCTGTAGTGCGTTAGCGCCACGCATCATGCTCGCTACATCAGCTGCACCGCATCCACATCCACAATCAGGTTGCGCCGCGGGATACCCGCCGCATCAGCGTGTGCCAGCATGGCCCGCAGCGTGCGTTGCAGGGCGCTGCGCTGCTCCGCCTTCAGCACGAAGTGGTAACGGTAGACCCGCTTGAGCCGCACGATAGGCGCGGCAGCAGGCCCCAGCACGCGCACCTTCTCCAGCGGCGTCTTCTGGAACCAGCGGCCCAGCAGCGCGGACCAACCGGTCGCCTCCTCAAGCTTGTTGCTCTGGATGAGCACGTTCGCCAGCACACCGTAGGGCGGATAGTGCATCCAGCGACGGTAGTGCAACTCCTTCGCGGCAAAGCCAAGATAATCGTGCTGCGCGGCAAACTCGATGGCGTAGTGGTCAGGATGATACGTCTGCACCACCACCTTGCCGGGCAGTTCGCCGCGGCCCGCACGGCCTGAGACCTGCGTGAGCAACTGAAAGACGCGCTCCGCGGCGCGGAAGTCCGGCAGGCCAAGCGCAAAATCCGCGCCGACCACACCGACCAGCGTGACACCGTGAATGTCGTGCCCCTTGGCAATCATCTGGGTGCCGACCAGAAGGTTGATCTCGCCGGAGTGCAGCTTGGTCAACAGGCGTTCCATATCACTGCGCCCGCGCACGGTGTCGCGGTCCATGCGGCCAATGCGCGCGCCGGGAAAAATCTCCTGCAGGCGCTCTTCGCCCTGCTGCGAGCCAGCGCCGAGGTAGTAAAGGTGTTCGCTGCCGCACTTGGGGCAGGTCTTGGGCACATTGCGCCGGTAGCCGCAGTAGTGGCACTCCAGCCGCTGCCCCGGCTGGGCATGCAGATCGCTGCCCGCAACCGGCTTGTGGTACGTGAGCGAGATGGCGCAGTTCTCACACTCCAGCTTCTCCCCGCAGGCACGGCACATGACCACAAAGGAGTAGCCGCGGCGGTTGAGCAGGATGATGGCCTGCTCGCCGCGGTCAAGCGTGGCCTGCGTCTCTTCAATCAGCTTGCGCGAGAAGATATTCTCCGCGCCCGTCTCCTGGAACTCGCGGCGCATATCAATCAGTTCCACGGCGGGCAACGGGCGGTTCATGACGCGCTCGAGAATCTCAATCTTCGCGTACTTGCCCTTCTCCGCGTTGGCCCAGCTCTCAAGCGAAGGCGTGGCGGAGCCCATCACCACCGTCGCAGAGTTGAACTTCGCGCGCATTACCGCCGTGTCGCGCCCGTGGTAGCGCGGCGTCTCCTCCTGCTTGTAGCTGCCGTCGTGCTCTTCATCGACGATGATGAGGCCAAGCCGCACCGCAGGCGCGAAGACTGCCGAGCGCGTGCCCACGACGATGCGCGCCTCACCGCGCCGGATGCGGTGCCACTGCTCCGCACGCTCGTCTGGCGTGAGCTGCGAGTGCAACAGCGCGACCTCGTCACCAAACGCGGCGAAGAGCTGCCCCGCCATCGACGGCGTGAGGCCGATCTCAGGAACCAGAAGAATGGCCGAGCGGCCAGCCAGCAGAGCCTGCTTCATGGCGGCGAGATACACCGCCGTCTTGCCGGAGCCGGTGACGCCGTGGAGCAGATGCGGCTGGAACTCACCCGCGCGCATGGAGGCGGCAATCAGATCTAACGCGCGCTGCTGCGCGGGATTCAGGATGTGGTCATGCGTCTGCATGAGCGGATGCGTATTGAGCGCAGTCAGCAGAAAGCTCTGCGGCACTTCGTCAATACGGACCAGCTCGCGCTTGACCAGCGTGCCTAGCGTGGACTCCGGCACCGCAAGCTCGCGCAGTGCGCGCACCGGCAGGGTGCCACCGGCGGCAGCCAGCTCGGCCAGGATGGACTGCTGATTTTCATTCAGCTTCGGCAGCCGCGCATCGGGCAACAGCACGGCGACGCGCTCCAGCCGGCGGGCATCGCGGCTCTCCGCCACGGCTTCGCGGACGAGCCACTTCTTCTTCACCATGTCGTCAATGAGCGGCTTCCCTGCCTGCGTCGCCGAGCGAATGGCGGAGAGCTTGCCGGGTTCGCCGCTCTCGAGATAATTCAACACGGCGTACTCGCGGTTCTGCTCTTCGGGCGTCTTGCGCGAACGCCGCGAGGCACCGCGCGCTGCGCCTTCGTAGAGAATCTTGCGGCCGCCCTCAGTAATGCGATAGCTGAAGTGGCGCTTGACCTCAGCCGAGAGCGGGAGCATGCCGCGCAGGACTTCGCCCAGCGGCGCAACGTAGTACTGCGCAATCCACTCGGCCAGCTTCATCAGCTCCGCAGGGAGCAGCGGCGTGTCGTCCAGCACCTGCTGGACGGGCTTGGTCTCGTAGGCCGGCTTGTCATGATGCAGGCGGACGACCACGCCCATCAGACGCTGCCCTGCGAACGGCACCAGCACGCGCGCGCCGACAGCGGGGACTGCACCGTTCACCGCGTAGGTGAAGGTCTGGTCCAAGGGCACGGGGAGGGCGACATCGCAGAAGGAGAGCATCTGCTATGAGGGTAGTCGGTTGAGGGGTGTGGGGGCTAGTGGGCTGCTTCGATTGCCTCTATGGTGAGAGCCTTGTTCATCATTTGTCTCGACGCTAGGCTACCGCTAGTGAGACCATGCGACATGACCTTAAAACGTCGCACAAACTTCGCTACAAAAGGAAAGCAGTTTGGCATTGGAGATGCTGTGACTTTAATTGCAGCTACGTCTCTTGCGATGGCAGGATTGCGTAGTGATGACCTAGCAATTGTTCTTCCATGCCTGATTATTGCATGTGCTTCCTTCCTCTATTTAGAGTGGGTCAATGTACCGAGGAAAGGTCTACGTTATTCATTAATGTTTGCCGTTTCCATACTCTTTTTATTGTTTGCTTCCCATGTACTGAAGAAACAACAGGAAGCAATTGAGGGAGACGTCTTCAACCATCTAAGCGTAGAGATGAATCCAATAGACATGGGTAGGCCAATGTATCTTTTGTATACAATTAAGAACGGCAGTAGTCATACAATCGCCTCGCAAAAGGCTACATGTCTTCTACACGGCCTCAATACCCAATCAGGAGAAATACTCAAAGGCCCCGGTTTATTTAAATTCTCAGGATTGGGCCAAGGTGGCCCAATTGACGCTGGAGGAGGAGCTGAGACTGGCAGGTGCGCTATCAGTGAGCGCATTTCCTTTGATAGTCCAATTCAGTGTATGGATGTAACAATGAAAATTGAATATCAGCTTTCCTCTGAGGCTGATGCATGGAAGGAGAAGTCCATGCGATTCGTTGCATCTCAAACGACAGGACCGCACTGGTTCCCATAGTCTCCAGACACACCTGGAAATTATTGTGATGGTCTGATGAATACATCTCACTAAATTTCATCCAACTCAGCCCAATCGCCATAGCAATCCGCATGCGCGTGTCCCCCTCAATAAAGCGTGGATCATTTTCATCGAGACCTTACGCTTTCCCCGGCGCCTTCAGGCCCAGCTCTGCCATTACTCGTTGCAGGTCTTTCCAGGCTTCGCCCTTCTGGCGGGGATCGCGGAGGAGGTAAGCGGGGTGATAGGTGACTGCGATCTTTGCGCCGCGGGCGGTGTACCAGTGGCCGCGGAGGGAGGCGAGGGATTGCTTGACGCCGAGGAGATAGGTGGCGGCGGTGGCTCCGAGCGCAACGATCACTTTGGGCTGCACGACGTCAATCTGCTCCAGCAGGAAGGGTGAGCAGGTGGAGGCCTCAACATACTCTGGCGTGCGGTTGGCCGGGGGGCGGCACTTGACCACGTTGGCGATGTAGACCTGCTCGCGCTGCAGGCCCATGGCGTGAATCATATTGTTGAGCAGCTGGCCGGCCTTGCCGACGAAGGGGATGCCCTGGGTGTCCTCGTCCGCGCCGGGGCCTTCGCCGACGAACATGAGCTGGGCGTTGGGGTCGCCGTCGGCGAAGACGATCTTGCGGCGGCCGCCGTAGGCCAGGGGACAGCGGGTGCAGTCGCCGATGACATCGAAGATGGCCTGCAGGGCCTCGGCTTTGGCCGCGGGGGCGATGCGCTCAGCGGGCAGGGGTGCAAGCTGGTCAAAACTGACGGGACGGGGCGCGATAAGGGACTCCTGGGCACGGTATGAAGGCACAGAGACAGGGGGAGGCGGGGGAATCTCAAGCAGCGGCGGCTGCGACGGCACGATGGGTTTGGCGGCTACCAGTTCCGGCGCCCTGGCGTGAATAGCCGCCTGCACGGGTGCAGGGTCCGGCTCGCCCAGCGGACGGATATCCGCGCGGCGATAGAGGTCATAGACGCCAAGATCGCGGAGGTAATCGACGTACGCGCGCACAGCCTGCCGGGTTTCTTCGTTGCTTGCCATACTTTTTCCGCAGGTGCGCGCGCTGCGCGCGTTTACTTCAGGTCAAACTCAGGACGCGGTACCGGGTCAGTGAGCACATACTTCACATGCCCTGCGCGGATCTCATCCTGGGCCACACGGCATGCCTTGGTGGATTGCGTGTTCACCATCGGCGTAGCGCCGGATTGCAGTTGCCGCGCACGGCGCGCAGCCACCTTCACCAGATTGTAGCGATTATCAAACGTGCTCTCGATCTTCATCCACTGCACCCCCTCAAAAGAAGTTCGTACGGATAACCGTCGCCTGCACAAAATTGTGCGGCACGGGTCGAGCTGAAATAACTGTGTGTTTCGATTAGACCCCAGAATTGCGCATCGCGCAAAGCCCCCGGGGCAATATCGCAGTGGATAACCTGATTTTTTTTGCTGTGACGCACAGGAACTACTGTGCCATACCAAAACCCGCCAGCACCGTCCGCAAGCGGTCAGAGGCTACGCGCGTCTCGCAATTCGCCGCCAGCTCGCGCAGCGCCTCAGCCTGAGGCTGCTGCATGCCATGCCGAGCCCAGAGCACGATGGCGCGCAGCTCCGCCACGGCATCATCCAGCACATCATTGATGAGGGCATACTTATACAGGGCAAGGCGCTTGAGCTCTTCGCGCGCCTCCTGCAGACGCCGCTCGATCACATCTTCATGCGTCATCTGCTCAGCGGCGCTGCGATTGCGCAGGCGCTTCTCCAGAACCTCAGGGCTGGGCGGAAGAATGAAGATCGATACCGCTTCGGGGAGCTTCTGCATCACCTGCATACCGCCCTGCACATCAATATCAAGCAGGAGATCTTTTCCGTTGTCCCTAGCGTGATGCAACGAGGCCGCCGCGGTTCCGTAGTAGTTGCCGAAGACCTGCGCCCACTCGAGAAATTCTCCGGCGGCGATCATGCGCTCGAATTCAGCGCGCGTGGTGAAGTGGTACTCGCGGCCATCTTCTTCTGATCCGCGGGGGGCGCGGGTGGTGTAGGAGACGGAAAACTCCAGCCCGCCAACCAGCGAGCGCAGCTGCGACACCAGCGTGGATTTGCCTGAACCCGAGGGCGCCGAAATAATGAAAAGCAAGCCTGCCAAACCGTTCTCCGTTCCGTCGTGCGTTTTTTCAGCGATGTTGCAGAGGGGGGGCTTCCCCCCTCCGGGGCTAAAGCCCCTTTCTTTTTCCGGTGCAGCTTTCGTGCGGGCTGAAGCGCGCACTCCCCCGGCTAAAGCCGGGGGCTTAATCCCCGGTGTAGTGTCTCAACTGTGCGATCTCACTGAATCCCTCATGTGGTATCTCAGAAGTTCGTTGAACAATAAAGAGTGTTCGCCGAATTGCAAATCCTGGAAAAGCAGATTCTTCGCTGCGCTCAGAATGACAGGGTATAAAAGTCATCAGAGACAGAGTATATAAAGTCATCAGAACGACAGGGTTTATAAAGTGAATTTTTGTGACACACACTAGTGCCTGCTTACTTATTACTGCTATTCCATGTTCTGAACTTGTTCGCGGACTTTTTCAATCTCGCTCTTGATGGCAAGCCCAAGCTCGGTAATGCGCAGGCCGTTGCCCGTCATAGCGCCGCTGGTCTTTGACAGCAGCGTGTTCGCCTCGCGGTTCAGCTCCTGCAGCAGGAAGTCAAGCTTCTTGCCCAGCTCCCCGCCCGCCGCCATCAGGTCAATGAAGTGCTGGACGTGCGTGCGCAGGCGGACAATCTCTTCTTCCACGTCACTGCGCTCGGCCAGCAGTGCAGCTTCTTCGAGGATGCGCTGCTGCGTCATCTCCTGCGTGCCGCCAGCCTGCAGCAGCTCGGTAATGCGTTCCTGCATGCGCCCAAAGTATGCCTGGCGCACATCGCCGCGCAGGCCAGCCACTTCGTCAGCGTCCTTGGCGATGCGCTGCATGCCGGCCGTCATCTCCGCCACCAGCGCCGCACCCTCTGCCGCGCGCATCACGTTGAGCTGGTCAATCGCGGTATCCACCTGCGCCAGCACCGCTGTTTCCACGGCCAGCATCTCTTCCGCGCCGGTATTGCTCTCAGCCGTCAGCACGCCCGGCATGCGCAGAATAATGCTCGCGCTCACATCATCGTTCAGACCAAACTCCTGCGCCGCATCGCGCCCCGCCTTTACATAGGCGGCAACGAGCGGACGATTCAGTTGCAGGTCTGACTTTGCCTGACGGTCCAGTTGCACCGTCACATCCACGTGCCCGCGATGCAGCCGCTCCTTCAGCAGCTTGCGCAACTGCATCTCCAGCGCGTCGCAGTTCCCCGGCAGCCGCATCTGCAGATCGAGAAAACGGTGGTTGATACTCTTCAGCGTCAGGGTAAATCCGAGTTGTTCGCTTGCCGTTCCGCTTACGCGGGCAAAACCTGTCATCGAATAGGCCGTGCTCAAAACATCTCCTTCACCGCCAGCATAATTGCCGGGTCAATGCCATCGTTATGGTCCGGCCCTTCGCCGAACTGCATGTTGTAAAGCCGCTGGTAGGTGCCGGACTGCGCCAGCAGTTCATCGTGGGTGCCAATCTCGGTAATGCGGCCAGACTCCATCACCGCAATCCGCGAAGCCTTGCGCACGGTAGAGAGCCGGTGCGCGATGACGAACACGGTGCGATCCTTCATGAGGTTGGCCAACGCCTCCTGCACCAGCAATTCGCTCTCAGTATCCAGCGCGGACGTTGCCTCGTCCAGCACCAGGATCGGCGCGTTCTTGAGGATGGCGCGGGCAATCGCCAGGCGCTGGCGTTCGCCGCCAGAGAGCCGCACGCCCTTCTCTCCGATCATGGTGTCATACCCGTCCGGCATGCGCATGATGAAGTCGTGCGCCAGAGCCATCTCCGCCGCCTTCTGCACCCTGGCGAACGCTATGTCCGGCTGGCCGTAGGCGATGTTGTTGCGCACGGTGTCATTGAACAGGATGGTCTCCTGCGTCACCTTGCCAATCTGCCGCCGCAGTGAATCGATACTGACATCGCGGAGGTCAAGCCCGTCCATGGTGATGCGCCCGCCGGACACATCAAAGAAGCGCGGGATGAGATTGACCAGCGTGGATTTGCCGCCGCCGCTGGGGCCCACAATGGCCAGCACGTCTCCGCGCTTCACCGTGAGGTTGATGCCGTGCAGCACGCGCTTGGGACCTTCCTCCGTGGCGTAGTCGAAGTCAACATTCTCAAACACGATGCGGTCACGGAAGCCGCGCACGCCCTTGGCCCAGCGCTTCTCGCGCACCTCGTCCTGCTCATCGAGGAAACGGAAGATGCTTTCGCTGGCGCCCAGCGCCTGCTGGAAACTGTTGTAGAAGAGCGCAAATTTTCGCACGGGGTCATACAGGGTAAACACCGCGGCAAGAAACGCAACGAACATGCCGAGCGTCATGCCTCCGCGCTGGATCTGGGTGCGACCCAGCAACAGCAGAAGCGCAATCGCGACCATGCCAAGGAGGTCCATCAGCGGCGAACTAATCGCCTGCACGCTGACGGATTTCAGATTCGCACGAAACAGCCGCCGTGCCGCCTTGCGGAAGCGCATCAGCTCCCACGCTTCCATGCTGAACGCCTTCACAATGCCGTGCCCGGTGATGGCTTCATGCAGGATGTTCTGGATCTCGGCCATCTTGTCTTGCCCGCTGCGCGTGGTGGTGCGCACACGGCGGCCAATGCGGCGCGCCGAGCTCACGATGACCGGCACAAAGATCAGCAGAATCCACGCCAGCTTGTGGCCAAAGTGGATGGCGACCAGAAGCAGCGCAATGAAGGTGAAGAATTGCTGCAGAAAGTCAGTGAGCACGGTCGACATGGCGGTCTGCACGCGCTCAATATCGTTAATCAGCGTAGAGAGCAGCGTGCCCGTAGTGTGCTTCTGAAAGAAGGCGGTGGAACGGCGCAGGATGGAGTTGTACAGATCGTTGCGCAGGTCAGTAATCATGCGGAAGCCGGCATAGTTCACCAGGTAGGTGCCGGCGTAGTCGCAGATGGATTTCACTACCGCGGAGACGACCAGGGCGTAGGCGACTACCGTCCACGCATTATGAAAATGGTGCGGCACCAGCCACTGCAGATTCAGCGTGCGATGGGTATGCGGCAGGGCAAACATCAACACGTTATCGTTGATGCCTTCGGGTTTCAGCACCTGGTCAAAGATAGGCTTGATGAGCAGGATGCGGAAGCCGGCAAGCGCGCCGACGATGGCCATCAGCACAACGGACAGTCCGGAATAGAGCGCGTAGGGGCGCACGTATTTTAACAGCCGCCAGATCCGCTTCATGCCTTCCCTCTTGCGCCCTGCACTCGAACCATACCCATCATTCTAGCGATTAGAAAACATTTTGGGGCGTTAGGATCGCGGCATATCCCGGTGAGCCACCTTGGTGCGGTAGCCGCGCTTTTCCAGCCGCCGCTGCATCTCTTCCGCGATAAAGACCGACCGGTGCTGGCCGCCGGTACAGCCGAACGCAATCGTCAGGTAGCTCTTGCCCTCAGTGATGTAGTGCGGCAGCAGAAATGCGAGCAGATCTTCCGTCTTGTTCAGGAACTCCTTGGCCTGGGGAAAGCTCATCACGTACGCCGCCACCTTGGGATCGCGACCGGTGAGCTTGCGGAACTCCGGCACAAAGTGGGGATTCGGCAGGAACCGCACATCAAATACCAGGTCAGCATCCGTCGGCACGCCGTTCTTAAAGCCGAAACTGGTGGAGGAGAGCAGCATGCTCTTCTCCTGCTCGCCGCGATGAAACTGTGCGTTCACATGCGCGCGCAACTCATGCACGTTGAACTTTGACGTATCCAGAATCACGTCCGCCACATTGCGCACAGGGTCCAGCAGGTGCCGCTCCGCCGCAATCGCCAGGGGAATCTGTTCATCGCGGCCAATGGGATGCGGGCGCCGGGTCTCAGAGAAGCGGCGCACCAGCACGTCGTCAGCCGCCTCAAGAAAAATCACCAGCACATTCATCCGCTGGCGCAGGCTCTTCACCACCGCCGGAAAGCGGTCAAGGCGGCTGCTCTCGCGGACGTCTACCACCAGCGCCGCGCGTTCGATCTCGTCCGATTGCAGGATGAGGTCAGCGAACTGCGGAATCAGTTCGATCGGCAAATTGTCTACCGCGTAGTAACCCAGATCTTCAAACGCTTTCAGCGAGGAAAGCTTGCCCGAACCGGACATGCCGGTGATGATGATGAGCTCGCCATGCTTGCCCCGGCTGCGCGGCTTTGCCTTAGCGGCTACCGGCCTGGTAGCGCGCGGCTTCGTGCCGGCCTTGCTGACTGCTGTCTTTTTCGCCTTCACTGTACTTTTTCGTGAACTGCCAGCCATGCCGACAATCCTAGCACTCCATCGTGGCAAAACGGTTATGAGGGCAGCGTCCATTGCGAACGCACCAGCGCCGTCTCAGCCTGCTCCGCCGTCAGCGCCGGCGAGAACAGGTACCCCTGCGCCAGCTCGCAGCCAAACCGCTCCAGTTCCCTGAGCTGCGGCAGCGTCTCCACCCCATCCGCCTGCATGCGGATATGCAATGACTTGCCCAGCCCGAAGATGGTCTCAATCAGCGCGCCCTGCGTTCCGCGCGCCGGCAGCACGCTGGTCAGCCGGCGGTCAAGCTTGAGCAGGCCAAACGGCAGGCGCAGCAGGTTCGTCATGGAGGCCAGCCCGGCGCCAAAGTTATCCAGCGCGACGCGCACCCCCATATCGTTCAGCCGCTGCAAATGCTTCTCCGCACCCATCGGGTCCAGGGTGATGGATGATTCCGTAATCTCCAGCCGCAGATACTGCGGCGACAGGTCCACATCGCGCAGCACCTCCGCCACCGTGTCTGGCAGCGTGGGCAGGCCGAACTGCCGCGGCGACATATTCACGCTGATGCTGGTATGCACCCTGGGAAATTTCCGGTTCCACCGCTTCATCTGGCGGCAGGCCTCCTCCAGAGAGAGCGTGCCCATCGGCACAATCATTCCCGTCTCTTCCGCCATTTTCAGGAACTCACCCAGCGGCACCAGGCCGCGGGTTGGATGGCGCCAGCGCAGCAGCGCCTCAAAGCTGTCAATCTGGCCCGTGGCAATGCGATACACCGGCTGATACCAGACCTCGAACTGCGCCTGCTCCACCGCGTCGCGCAGCTGCGTCTCAAGTTCTTTCCGCACCGTATGCCGCGCCAGCATGATGTTATCAAATATCTCGTGCCGCGCCTTGCCGTTCGCCTTGGCGCGATACATGGCGAAATCGGCATCGCGCATAATCTGTTCCGCGCTGCTGTACTCCGGCGAGCCCAGCACAATGCCGATGCTGGCTGAAACCAGCACCTCAGAAACGCTCAGGTCAATCGGCTCGCACACCGCGGTCTGGATGCGGTTTGCCACGCGCACCACATCACCGGGAGCCTGCACCTGGTCCAGCAGAATGGCGAACTCGTCACCGCCAAACCGCGCCACGGTATCGTGCGGGCGCAGACACACCTGCAGACGCTCCGTGATCTTCAGCAGCAACGTGTCACCGCTGGCATGGCCCAGGGTGTCATTCACCTGCTTAAACTGATCCAAATCAAGGAACATGACCGCGAAGTTGCTCTCAGCGCGCTGTTGCTGGATCACCTGCTGCAGGCGCTCGTGGAACAGCACGCGATTCGCCAGCCCGGTGAGCGAATCATGCAGCGCAGAGTGCTGCAGTTCCGCCTCAACCTTCTTCTGCATGCGGATGTCACGATAGCTCACAAAGTGGCCGACGTCATCGCCGGCGATTCGTACCGGGGCCATCAGCACACTCACATCCACCAGCTCGCCGGACTTGGTGCGCCGCACCGTCTCAAGGTACGAGCGCTGATTGCGTTCCACGCTCTCCTGCAGCGAGACGGACTCATGCTCGCGCCCCGGCGGCACCACCAGCTCATCCAGGTTTCTGCCCAGCGATTCCTGCATGGTGTAGCCAAAGAGGCGGGTGAACTCGTGGTTCACATGCAACACTCTTCTTCGATGAATAATCGCCAGGGCCTCCGGCGCGGAGTCCAGCAGCTCTTCCAGAAATGTACCGTGGCCGCGCAGGTCGTCATAGAGTCCGGTCTTGCGTTCAATCGCAATCACCAGGGTGGAGGGCTGGCCCTCAAACAGGATCGCACTGCTGATGCCGGTCACATTGCGCGGCTGGCCGTCCTGCGCCAACAGGATGCAGTCAAAACTATTGGGCAGCGCGTCAACAGCAACGGCTACCGCTGGATCCAGCGCCGGAGTGCCCAGCAGGATGGTGTCAGCGAGCACTGTCTGCCCAAGGGCCACGCCACAGGCGGTGCGGGTAGCCGCATTCGCATAAACAAAATTTTCGCCCTGCCGTATGAGTGCGAAGCAGGGTAGATGCTCCAGCACGCCGCAGGCTTCCACCGGAAAATCGCGCATAGTTTCAAAACTGCAATTGACAAATTCTGCCGCATCATTCATTGCGCGCACACACTCGTCCCACCACGCCAAATCTCGCGTGCAACCGTTCGCGAGGCAAGACGCTGGGAGCGGGGAATGCCCCGGCGTATCGACATTCAATAATATTTCATGGAACCGCCCCATTTCCTACGTCTAAATCGGGAAATGGGGCGGTGTTATCTCAGATAGCGATAGCATGCACGTGCAGATCATCCTTGGAGATCCGCGCGTTCCGCTTACGGCCAATCACCTTCTCTTTTTGCCGGAGCGCCTGCTTTTCTGCTTTATCCAGAGCAACTTGCAGGGCGGCAGCCATCAGCGTGGATTCACCCCACCCTACGATCTCAGGCTGGCCCCAATTGACCTTGATCTCGGCCACCTGGCGGTACTTATCGGTTGTAAAAACAACGTGGGCCTTGGCTGAGCGCCCAATAATCCGCTCAATGCGTTCCAGCCCGGAGGCCGCCTGTGCGCGTAGTGTGTGGGTAACGTTCATCTGTCTGCCGGTGTATTCAGTCTGCATCGTGTTTCCTCCGTCGCTACGGGTAAGTTGGAATTTTCGATCTGCTGACGTGTACTGTTTCCGTTCTTTTCTGAACCCTCCCTCGCTTCACTGTTTAGACGCGCACTCTCCTTTGATGGGTACTGGCAATTTGCAAATCCTCACGATACTTGGCCACGGTACGCCGCGTGACCTGGATGCCCTGCTGCGCGAGCGCCGCTGCAATGTGGTCATCCGTCAGCGGCCGCCGCGGATCTTCCTCTTCAATCAACTTCTTCACCTTGCGTTTCAGCAGCACCAGAGGAGTGCCTTCGCCCGCCTGCCCGCTGCCGCCCTCTGAGAAGAAGAAGCGCAGTTCATACACGCCCTGCGCCGTATGCACGTACTTGTTCGCCACCGCGCGGCTGACCGTGGAGGGATGCACGCCAATCTCTTCCGCCACATCTTTGATCATCATGGGCTTCAGCGCATCCACGCCACGCTCCAGGAACTCCCGCTGCCGGCGCACAATGGCTTCGCAGGTACGCACGATGGTGTTCTTGCGTTGCTCAATGTTGCGCAGCAACTGGATGGCGGAGCGGTAACGCTCCTTCACGTACTCGCGAACTTCCTTCTCCGTTCCCTTCTCACGCAGCATGCGCCGGTAACCGTGGTTGAGGTGCAGGGTGGGCAGGTCATCCTCGTTCATCACTACGGCGAAGTCGTCGCCGCGTTTTACAAAGGCCACATCCGGCTCAATCAGCCGCGCCTCACTCAGGTTGTAGCGTTGGCCGGGGCGCGGGTCCAGGGTGCGGATGTAAGCCACTGCCGCCTGCGCCTGTTCCGGGGTGCGTCCACAGGCTTTGCCCAGCTCGCGCATATCCTTGCGCTGCAGCAGCGGCAGGCAGTTCAGCACAATCTCTTCAGCCGTGGCGAACGTGTCCATTTCGTGCTCTGGCCTCCGCACTGCCGTCTCTGCCGGGTCAGGAGCCTCATCACTCTCTGCCGCTGCAGAAGCCGGGGAGATGGACGATAGCACCACCGCACCCTCCACTGCAACTTCGCCGCTCGCTGCTTCTCGCGACGCCGCATTTGCGGCCTGTTGGGCCCGCGTCCTGGCGCGCTCCATCACGATCCGGGCTTCATGCCGCTGGGTGCGGATCTGGATGAGCAGGCACTCGCGCAAATCACGCGCAGCCACTCCGGCGGGATCTAGATTCTGCACCACGGCCAGTGCTTCATCCATGGCCGTCTGCGCCTGCGCGGCAGACAGAGACACACCTTCATCCTCCAGCAGCAGTTCCAGCAGCTCTTCGTCAGTGCAATTCAGGTAGCCATCGCCGTTCAGATTGCCCACGATGATCTCAGCCGCCGCGCGCACCTCAGGCGTAAGCGGCAGTGAGCCGATCTGCCATTGCAGATGCCCGCTCAGCGTTCCCGGCTGCGACAGAAAATTTTCAAAGGATGGCTTGTCGAAGTCTTCAAAGCTGGCACCGGTGCGAAAGCCGGGATCAAGATAATCCTGGAAGTAACTGCCGAAATCGACTTCGTCGAAAGAATCTTTCTCTTCAGTGCGTTCCTGCGCGGCCACATTTTCTTCGGCAGACCGCTCCATCGCATTCTCGCGCTGGGCCGTCTCTTCCAGTGGCGCAACGGATTCATCCACTTCTTCGAGCACCGGATTCTCAACGATTTCAGCGTTGATCATCTCCTTCAGCTCGAGCTTGTTCAGGGCCAGCACACTGACCATCTGCACCAGCCCCGGCGTAAGCACCTGGCGCTGCGCAACGCGCAGATTCAGCTTTGGCTGAAGCAGCATGGCCCTCGTTCCCCAGCATCGCGATGAAATTGCGCGGTGTGCATAGTGCAAACATAGCAGCAGCGCCGCGCCCTGTGAAGACCGCCCGTTTTTGCCGCAGCTGTGGAAATGTCAATTTCCCGCAATGCCATGCAATTGCAGAGGCTTAGGCCATCTGGAAGCTCTCGCCCAGGTAGATGCGTTTCACTTCCGGATCGCGCCCCAGATCGCCCGGCGTACCGGTGCGGAAGATCTTTCCTTCATTGATGATGTAGGCGCGGTCAGTTACCGAGAGCGTCTCGCGCACATTGTGGTCCGTAATCAGCACGCCGATGCCGTCCGCCTTCAACTGGAAGATGATCTCCTGCAGGTCAAGCACGGCGATGGGGTCAATGCCGGAGAAGGGTTCGTCCAGCAGAATGAAGTTCGGCTCAATGCACAGGCAGCGTGCAATCTCAACCCTGCGGCGTTCACCTCCGCTGAGTGCGTAGCCGCGCGTCTTGCGCACATGCCCCAGGTTCAGCTGCTCCAGCAGCTTCTCAGTACGCACGCGGCGCTTCTCCCAGCTCAGGTGCTGCGCCTCCAGCACCGCCAGAATATTTTCTTCCACCGTCAGTTTGCGAAAGACGGAAGGCTCCTGCGGCAGGTAGCTGATGCCGTAGTTCCGCGCCCGCAGATACATGGGCAAGCGGCTGATATCTTCTCCATCGGCCAGGATGCGGCCACTGTCAGGCTGCACCAGACCCACGATCATGTAGAAGCTCGTCGTCTTGCCGGCGCCGTTCGGGCCCAGCAGGCCGACTACTTCGCCGCGCTCAATCTGGATACTGACGCCGCGCACTACTTCCCGGCCACCGTAAGCCTTGCCGAGATTTTCCGTTGCCAGCGTATTCAGCTTCTGCATGCTATCGGTTTACCTTCAATTCAGTGTGAACCCGTCCGTTGGTGCTGCCACCCGAAACTACGACGCTATCATCGCCGGAGTTGAATATCAACGAAGCCCCGGTAATGCTGCCCTTCGCGGGATCAAACAAACGCGGCGGCGCGCCCGGCGTGCCCGTCAGCACAAACTGACCACTGTTCCCATTGGTTGGATGTGCCGCCGGAGCAGAGGGATTCACTACCGGCGCGGGATTCGGTGTGTAGACCAATTGTTCCCCGCTGCCGCGGCGCTCACCCGTCTCCAGCGTTACCTGCCCTGAAGCCACAATCCGCTGGACGCTGCCATCCAGCACGGGCAGCCCGGCATTAGCCTGCTGCGGCTTGCCCCCGGCCGCTACCGGGGCCAGGTACACCAGCGCGCGCTGCGCCCGGATAGTTCCGTCGCTGCTCTGCACATTCACGCCGCTATTGAACTCAGCCTGGCGCTGCGCCGCCGCCGCGCCCATCTTCTTGTCTGCCGCCGGACTGGTGTAGACCATGCGCCGGCTGGATACGCGCATCAGGTCCGCCGCCTTGTGCGCCGTCGAAGGCGATGCCGAGTTGCCTGCCAGCACAGCGTGTACCGCAGCCGCGTCATTGGAGTCGCCAAATGCGATCAGCCGCTGCGCCGCGCGGTCAAAGTCCAGGATGGGAGCCTCCACCTGCGAAGCATCCTGCCACAGCCGAGCGCGTGGCTGCGCGCTGCTGCCGAAGAAGATCGCATGCTGGCTGCCGCGATGGATCTCAGCATGGTCCGCCACCACGTGGGTGGCGCCCTGCGTCCCCGTGCCCGCATAGTTACCGCGAATATTCCCCTTCAGCACAGCGTCTCCAGTGGTGCGCGCTACCCGAATACGCCGCGCCGCCACCTGCATGCCGCCGTCCGTCATTGCCGGATCAGCCTGGGGGGTGCCGGTCAGCAGCAGAGCATCGTCGCTGCCGGTGTACTCCGCCCGCGCTGCTGTCGCGTTCATCGGCTCCGCGCTGCTGCCGGGCTTCACCGCGGGGGTCTGCGCCAACGTCACATGCCCCTGCTGCACCGCATGCTCAATCTGCGCCGCCAGACTCTCCGCAACCTTCTGTGCGTGGGCTGCCGTCTTTCGCCGCGGACGCATCACCGCATCCAGCGTGTCTCCCCTGCTCTCATTCACGGCCCCATTCGCCGCCGTCTGCGTGAGCACCGTGTGCCCCGCGCCATGCAGACTCTCCACCGATGGCGGTTGCTGCCGGGTAAAGATCGCCACCAGCGAATCCCCCGCCAGCACAGTGCTCTCGCTGCCCATGCTGCCGGTTCCCGGCTTCGCCTGCACCGGGGCGGTCACCCGCAGCCGGGCATTGCCGGTGGCCGTCGCCTGGTGCATGACCGGAGCAGTTCCCGGCACAGTGTGGAAGTCAATCGTCAGCATCGCCGCATGCAGTTCGCGCTCAGTCCATGCCGCAGCGGCCTTCTGCTTCTCGCGCTCCAGGGTATGCACACCACCGGTCAGTTCAGCCCGCTGCGCCTGCCCATGCGCGTCAAACACAATATGCGCCGCGGCGGAATCGCCCTGCGCCGCGCGCGCCGTGCCGCCCGCCGAGGCCGCGTTGTCAGCATAGTGAACGCCGCCGGTCGCCACCATATCCTTCGGCTCGCTCGCCGTCGTCAGCGTGAGCACCGCATGCGGCGTTTGCACGGTGCCGCCATGCGCCAGCGTCAGCGTCACATTGCCATCCGTCTCCACACGGTCAGCCGAGCCATCGGTGCGCAGCAGCACAGCCGCGTGGTCCGCCGTCGCCGTCTCGCCCCGCGTGGTGTAGGCCACATGGGTGAAGACGCAGAGATTCGTATCGCGGTTCAGTTCGCCGTGCGCCGCCGTGACGTGCACCGGGTTCCCATTCTGCATGGTGTCCGCGGTGACCGCCGCATCGAGCGTGATGATGCCGCGCGCGGAATCATACTGCGCTCCATGCGCATGCCCGGTTACGCCGCCGCCAAACTGGAAGGTAATGTCCTGGTCAGTCGACGCCAGACCTTCCTTCTGCTGGAAGACCAGGCCCTTCGTGGTGACGTGCACCATGCTGCCGCTGCTCGCCAGGTTCTTGTCAGCATCCGCCGCCGCCGAACTCTTCACGCTGGCGGCTACCGTCTTTGCCGGGGCCTGCAGGTCAAGGAACACATCGCCCTCAGCGCGCGCGATGCCGCTGGCGGGGTCATACTCAAACTCCTGCCCGGCAATGCGGTCTGCGCGGTCCTGCTTGCGCCCATACAGGATGATGGTGACGTCATGCAGCTTGATGTGGCCGCCCAGCTTCATCTGCACCGCCTTGGCAGCGTGCAGGGTGAACAGCGTCTTTCCCTGGATGGATTGCGAGTAGGTAAATTCGCTGGTCTGCTGCTGGATGTCAATGCCGAGCTTGCCGGGGAGATCGCGCAGCAGTTTGCGCCGCTCATGCTGCCCATAGAGCAGCAGAGCCACAACTCCCGCAACAGTTAGCAACGCCGCCTGCAGGATCCAGCGCCGCAATTTTTCAATCGTGATTGGCATCCGCACGCGGCTCGCCGCCGCAAGTCCATCATCTCACCGAACGTGGGTATTACCCCAGACATACAAAAAGCCCGGCAGGTTATTCTCTGCCGGGCCGGTTTTCTTCAGCGCCCGAAGGTTACGCCTTTGGCTCCAGGCTCTTCGCCAGCTCCAGCAGCTTCGGATCCACCGTCCGCGTCTGCGCGATCGCATCCGCCAGCGGAATATCCTGGATCTCAGTGCCTCGCAACACGACCAGACGGCCGAACTTCTTCTCATGCACCAGCCCGATGGCCGCAGCGCCGTAGCGCGTGGACAACATGCGGTCATACGCCGTGGGCGTACCGCCGCGCTGGGTATGACCAAGGTTCACCGAACGGGTTTCGTAGCCAGTGCGCTTCTCAATCTCCTCAGCCAGCACAGCGCCGATACCGCTCAGCCGTGCATGCCCGAAGGAATCCAGCTTGTCGCCCACGGTCGCCTGCGCGTCCGTATCCGGCAGCTTGGCGCCCTCGGCAACCACCACGATGGAAAACTTCTTGCCGTGGTCATGGCGATACTTGATGAGGCGGCAGGTCTCCACGATGTCAATCGGCACTTCCGGCACCAGGATCACGTCAGCACCGCCGGCAATGCCGGTGGTAATGGCGATCCAGCCCGCATCACGCCCCATTACTTCGCACACCATCACGCGGTTGTGCGATTCGGCGGTGGAGTGCAGACGGTCAACGGCTTCCGTGGCGATGCTGACCGCGGTGTCAAAACCGAAGCACGCATCCGTACCGGAAAGATCGTTGTCAATCGTCTTCGGCACGCCCACGCAGGGCACGCCCTTCTCAATCAGCGCATTCGCCACGCCCTGGGTATCGTCGCCGCCGATGGTGATCAGCGCGTCCAGCTTGTTGGCCTTGAATACTTCCACGCACTTATCAATGCCGCCGGGAATCTTGCGCACGTTGGTGCGCGAACTCCGCAGAATCGTTCCCCCGAGTTGCAGGATGCCGGAGGTCGTCTCCAGAGTCAGCGGCATGGTGGTGTTCTCCAGAACGCCCCGCCAGCCTTCCATAAAGCCGATGAACTCGTCGTTATACTGCAGGATTCCCTTGCGCACAGCCGCGCGGATCACAGCGTTCAATCCGGGACAGTCTCCGCCGCCGGTCAATATTCCAACTCGCATGAATATGAAATCTCCTCTGGATGTAGGGTCCGGGCATAAGACCGCCTGGGCCATCAAGTAATGATAACCGCACAGAGTGTCAACCTGAATGTGATGTGCAACACCGGTCAGAAGCTAGCTGCCGTGGGCAACCGCCTCATCCGCATAAAATGCTGCAATTTCAGGCTCATAGCGCTGCACAATGACGCGCCGTTTCAGCTTCAGGCTGGGCGTCAGCTCACCGGTCTCCAGCGCCCACTCCTCCGGCACCACGGTAAACCGCTTGATGCTCTCAAACGGAGCCAGCGTGGCATTCACCTGGTTCACAATCGCAGCGTAGGCCTGGTGCACCACCGGCTCGCGCACCAGCGCCGCGCGGCCTTCGCGGGTGCTGATGTCGCCGGCAATATTTTGCCGTGCCGCCCACTCCGCCAGCGCCACAAAGTTGGGCGACAGCAGAGCGCTGGCAAACTTATGTTTGTCGCCGACCAGCGCGGCCTGCGCTATCAGCAGATCGCTCTTCAGCTTGCCCTCAATCGGCTGCGGCGCAATCAGCTTGCCGCCGGAGGTCTTCAGCAGCTCCTTCTTGCGGTCCGTGATGGAAAGAAATCCCTGCGCGTCGAATGAGCCGATGTCGCCGGTGCAGAACCAGCCGTCCTCGGTGAAGCTCTCTTTTGTCTGCTGCGGCTTCTGCCAGTAGCCCTGGAAGATGGATGGCCCCTTCACCTCCAGTTCGCCGTCCGCCGCAATCCTGCACTCGACGTTGCCCAGCGGCCTTCCCACGGTGCCGATGGAGTGGTGCAGCGGCGTATTCAGAGCTATCACCGGTGAGGTCTCCGTCAGCCCATAGCCCTCATGCACGCGAATGCCAACGTCTGCCAGCCATCCAGCGGTGTTCATGCCCAGGGGCGCGCCGCCGGAGATGAAGAGCCGCACCCGCCCGCCGAACGCCGCCCGAATCCTGGTGAAGACCATCTTCTGCGCCACCTTCCAGGCGAAGCCGCGCGGCGTCTCACCATGCAGCGTCTCCACGCGATGCGCGTTACCTGTCTTCAACGCCCACTTCAGAATCCGGCTACGCACCGGCGAAGCGGAGGACTTCTGCTCCACCGCCTGCCGCACCTTCTCATATACGCGCGGCACCGCCACAAATACCGTCGGCTTCAGCTGCTCCATCGAATGCAGTAACCGGCCAAACTCCGGACAGTAGGCCAGCACACAGCCGCGATACAGCAGCGCATAGTCAAGATGCCGCGCCGTGATATGCGAGAGCGGAAGGAACGAGATGCTGACATCGTCGCCGGTGAAATCAAACTCGCGGGTGGAGTAGTTGAGGTTGCTCGCAATGTTGGCATGCGTCAGCATCACGCCCTTGGATTCACCGGTAGTTCCTGAGGTGTAGATGATGGTCGCCAGGTCCTCCGGCCAAGCCTTCTTCAGCAGCTCCTGGAAGGCAGCGATATCCGGCTCGCCTTCGCCGCGCGCGAGAAACTCGCCAAAGCCAAACGTCTTCACGCCCTGCGCGCCGCCTTCTACGCCAGCATCCATCACCAGCACGCACTCCACCTTGGTCTGCGGCAGAATGGCCACCACCTTGTCGTACTGTGCTTTGGTGGAAACCACCAGCATGCGCGCGCCGGAATCGTTCAGCGCATAGGCCACCTGCTCCGGCGTCAGCGTGGGATACAGCGGTACATCCACCAGCCCAAGCGCAAGCGCGGCAAAATCCGTCACCGCCCACTCCCACCGGTTCCCTGCCAGGATGGCGATGCGGTCGCTGCGATCCATGCCCCACGCCTTCAGCGCCGCCGTCAGCGCAATCACGCGCCGCTGCAGTTCGTTTGCCGTAATCGGCTGCCATGCCCCGCTGTCGTCCTGCCACAACATCACGGTCCGCTCGCCCCGTCCGCTGGTAATAGCCAATACGTCATTCAGCGTCTGCAGCGATCCGTGATTTTCAGTATTCGTCAATGCACTACTCCTATTTTTTGTTGCCTGCTGTATTGATGCCCTGCAGCAGCAGCCCCATCACGCTGGCCGCCGCCGTGACCGGTTCAAACTGCCGCCCGCTGAAGACCCACGAGCCTACGATCTCATCCAACGCGCCGAAGATGCAGTGCGCCGCCAGGGCGTCCGGTATCTCCGCGCGGAAAATGCCCTGCTGCTGCCCCGCGCGGATCACGTCTCGCATCATGGTGATGTACGCCGCCAGATGCTGCTGTGAAAACTCGGCAAAGAACTTCGCGCTCTGCCGTACCTCCGTCTGCATCAGCACCGCCAGCGCGCGATTGCCCGCCACAGCCTCCAGTTGCATGCGCGCCATGGCCTCCAACTGCCTGCGCGGATCGCCGGTCACGGCCAGCATGTCCTTCACCCGAGTATGGAAGCGCGCAAAGGCAACATCCAGCGCCGTGCGCAGCACGTGATCTTTGCTCTTGAAGTAGAGGTAGATGGTGCCGTCCGCCACACCGGCGCGTTCGGCAATGGCGCTCACCGGCGAATTGAAGTAGCCGTGCTCGGCTATCACTTCGACAGCGGCATCCAGAATGCGCTGGTACTTGTCAGACTTCGCTACAGATTTCGACGCCCCACGCAGTTCCGGCGTGATGGCGTTGTTTGCGGCAGCATTCGGCTTTTCCGTTGCGGGGGAAGTCGCAGGACGTTTCAACTGGCACCTCGTGCGGCCCTAGAGCATGACTGTGCAAATGTAATGAATCAGCACTCACTTTGCCAACTGCAAAAAAATCAAACCGTCCGCGGCCCGTTCTCCACCACCATAGCGGGCATATCCGGCAGGGGTTCGGGCGGGTCAACCGGGGGGCCTCCGTGGGGCAGGTAGATATTGTCCTGAGCCAGTAACGCTTCGTAGATCGGGATGTGCCGCCAATGGCGGGCAAGCGCGAAGGCGCTCATATTGGCAATCATCAGGGGCAGGACCAATCCGTAACCGCCCGTCATCTCAAAGATGATCAGCACGGAGGTCATGGGAGCGCGAACAATGCCGGCAAAGACGGCTCCCATTCCGACTACGGCGAACGCTCCGATAGAGTCAGCCGAGTGATGGAACACAATCACGTCCAGGTAGCCTACCGCGCCGCCCAGCATGGCACCCATGAAGAGCGCCGGGGCAAAGATACCGCCTGAGCCGCCGCTGGAGTAGGAACTGATGGTGGAAGCAAGCTTGAGGACACAGAAGGCAGCCATGGCGGTTACCGTCATTTTGCCTGTGAGTGCCAGGGTGAGGGTCTTATACGGGTCGCCAGCGATGCCGTTGAGATGAAAGAGGGCCAGCCCAGCGACCGCCATGCCGCCTGTCGCTGCACCGCCGATAGCCGGATGCACCCAGCGAGGCACACCGGTGAGCCGCCGGAACCAGGCACGAAGGCCTAACAGCGAATCAGTAAAGGCGACCGAAACAATGGCCGCAAGCAGTCCCAGCAAGGCATACCATACGAGCGATGAAGGGTTGGTGAGCGTGTAGTTGCGTTGTACGTGAAAGACGGGGTTGGAGCCCAGAATCGAGTGTTCTACAACTGCGGCCAGCGCAGCGGCGACAATGACGCCGGAGAGCATGGTCTGGTCAAGATCGCCGATCAGTTCCTCGAGGGTGAAGGTGACGGCGGCAATGGGCGCATTGAAGGCAGCGGCGATGCCCGCCGCCATGCCCACGGAAGCCATCCGGCGGGAGTTCTTGGGACCGAGCCGGGCCACGCGAGCCAGCATGCTGCTGACACCTGCGCACACCTGCACGGTGGGTCCTTCAAGGCCCAGCGAAGCGCCGGAACCGATCTGGAGAGCGCACAGAACGAACTTGCCAATGGTTTCGCGGACGGTGACCCTGCCGTCCCGCAAAGCGTATGCCACCTTCACCTGAGGGATGCCGCTACCCGCAGCGGCGGGAGCAAAGTAAGTAAGGCCGACGCCGACAACCAGGCCGCCAATGGCAGGGGAAAGAATGGTCCACCATATCCAGCTATGCCCCGGAGCGGTATTGGCATGTTCGATGAGCAGGGTCTCAAGCCCCATGATGCTCATGTGGAATGCCACGGCAGCCAGCCCACAGAGTCCGCCGGCAAGAATGGTTACCGCGAGAAGACGCTGCCGCTCGCTGGGCATGCGGCGCAACAACCATGCATAAAAACGTGCATATAGCTCGGGGAATGCTGCCCAATTACTGCGTCCCGGCTCTTCCTGGCTGGTGGGAGAAGTCACAGCACCAGTATAGAAGCAGAGCATGAAGGATCATGTAGCTCCGGATAGCGCGAGCACAGCTACGAAAGGCTGTTGCCTCTACGCTTGCGCCTTCGGCGTGAGCTTCAGGAAGCGCTGTACGCTCGCCGGCCAGTTTGCCAGCAGCGTCTTCGCCAGCGAGCTCAAGGACTTCTGCGCATGCTCCGTCAGCAGGGCGCGCAGGCCGTCCTGCTCCTCCAGCGTCAGGTTCCAGAAGCGCTCCGGCGTCACGAAATCCACGTGGTAGCGCTTGTCTTTCAGGAAGCTGCCGTCAGCATCCAGCACCCAGGCCTCGCCGCCGGTCATGCCTGCGCCAAAGTTCATCCCGGCAGAGCCCATCACCACCACCGTGCCGCCGGTCATGTACTCGCAACCGTGGTCGCCCACGCCCTCTACCACCGCATTCGCGCCGGAGTTGCGCACCGCGAAACGCTCGCCCGCGCGCCCCGCCGCAAACAGCGCACCGCCAGTAGCGCCGTACAGCGCGACGTTGCCCAGGATGACGTGCCGGTTGCTGTTCTGCGCCGCCAGCCCGCAGGCGCGCAGCAGAATCTCACCGCCGCACAACCCCTTGCCCACAAAGTCATTCGCCTGCCCATCCAGCACCAGCGTCATGCCCTCGGTACAGAATGCGCCAAAGCTCTGCCCGGCCGTTCCGTTCAGCCGCAGCGTCACATCGTGCCGGGTATGCGGACGGCTGCCTGTCCGCGTCTTGAGCAGCGCCAGTTCCCCGCCCAGCCGAGCACCGACGGCGCGATGCTGATTCTCAATCCGGCTCTCAATCACAATGGGTGTGCCCGCCTGCGCCGCCGCCAGCACCGGCTCTACCCATGCCTCGTCCAGCGCCTCGCCATTGCCGCTGGCTGCGTCAATGGGCCGCTCATTGCGCGCCTGCACACATCGCGCCGGGCCGTAGCCAACCTTTGCCAGCACCGGGGTGAGGTCAATGCCGCCGTCGTGCCGTACCTGCTCCAGCAGGTCAACCCGGCCCACGGCCGCCTCAAGCGAGGGCAGGCCATACCGCGCCAGCATCTGCTGCAGTTCAGCGGCCAGCATCTCAAACATCGTCACGATGTGCTCCGGCTTGCCCCGGAACTTTGCCCGCAGTTCCGGCCGCTGCGTCGCAATGCCGGTGGGGCAACTGTTCAGGTGGCACTGCCGCGCCATATCGCAGCCAATCGCTACCAGGACCGCGGTGCCGAATGCATATTCATCCGCTCCGAGGAGCGCCGCAATCAGCACATCCCGCGCCGTCGCCAGCCCGCCATCCGTCCGCAAACGGACGCGACCGCGCAGACCATTCTCCATCAGCACCTGCTGCGCCTCCGCCAGCCCAAGCTCCCACGGATTGCCCGCGTACTTGATGCTGGTCAGCGGCGATGCTCCCGTCCCGCCGGAGTGACCTGCGATCACAATGTAATCTGCATACGCCTTGGCAACGCCTGCCGCCACCGTGCCCACGCCGTGCCCGCTTACCAGCTTGACCCCGACCGCGGCCCTGGGGTTCACCCGCTTCAGGTCATAGATGAGCTGGGCCAAGTCTTCAATGGAATAGATGTCATGGTGCGGCGGCGGCGAGATGAGGGATACTCCCGGCTGAGCGTGCCGTAACCGGGCAATCAGCTCGCTCACCTTGTGCCCCGGTAGCTGGCCACCTTCGTCCGGCTTCGCTCCCTGCGCAATCTTGATCTCCAACTCCTCCGCGTGGGCGAGATACTCCGCCGTGACCCCGAACCGGCCGGAGGCCACCTGCTTAATTTTGTTGTTCAGCAGCGAGTGCACCAGGGGAGACGCCACCGCGGGTGCCGCGACCGCCACAGCGCCCGCCAATTTCACCCCATTTGCCGCGCCGGAGACCGGGGAAATCACCGCGTCAGGACGGTAAACATCGGGATCTTCACCGCCTTCGCCGGTGTTGGATTTCGCGCCCAGCATGTTCATGGCCTGGGTCACGGTCTGATGCGCCTCCGGGCTGAGCGACCCTAACGACATCGCGCTGGCAATAAACCGTTTTACGATGGATTGCGGCGTTTCTACCTGATTCAATGGGAGTTCGTCATCTGCTGGACGAATCTCCATGAGGTCGCGAAGCATGGTGGCTGGGCGCTGATTCACGCTGCGGCTGAAGGCTGTCCAAGCCGCAAACGGGCTCTCCGGCACCGCCACATTGCGCGCGCTCCCCACCACCGTCTGCAACAGCTTCACCGTCGGCGGCTGCCACGCATGCGACTCCACCTTCTCGTCCTTGCGGAAGCGAATCCAGCCAAAATCAGGTAGCTCCGGAGCCTGCGCCGCCACAATCTCTTCCGCTGAATCCGGAATCCACCGCGCCCGCAGCCCGTGCTCAATCTGCTGGAAGCCAATGCCGGAGAGCAGCGACGGCGTGTGCGGAAAACATCGGTCGGCGATGGACTGGTGGAGCCCCAGAATGTCAAACAGGTGCGCACCGCGATAACTGGACACCACCGAGATGCCCATCTTTGACATGATCTTCGCCAGCCCGAGATCGAGCGCCTTGAGCATCTTGTGCTCGGTCAGGCCGGGGTCCACACCGGGGGGGCGTCAGCGCCCGCGCCGTCTCCAGCGCCAGCCACGGACATACCGCAGCAGCACCGTACCCAATCAGCACGGCAGCGTGATGGACATCGCGGCAATCTCCCGCTTCCACCGTCAGCCCGGTCAGCGTCCGAAGGCCGGAATCCACAAGCGCTTCGTGAACGGCACCGATAGCCATTGCCATGGGTACAGGGATTTGCGTACTGCTTGCACTTCTATCCGTAAGTAAAAGAATCCGTGTACCTTGCCGCGTGAGTTCAATGGATTTTACACAGAGCGAATCGATAGCATGCTCCAGGGTTTCGCCGGGAGAATATACACAGGCCAGCTCACAGAATTTGAGGTCTTTGCCATGTGGATATCTTCCCTGCCGCAGCGCCTCAACCTGACCCAGTGAGAGGAAGGGCGACTCCACTGTAATGCCCGGCAAGGGGGCATGATGGTCCAGCAGTTTAGCCCACGGACCGATGCGGGTATGTAGCGAAACGACGCAGGCTTCGCGCAGCGGGTCAATGGCCGGATTGGTTACCTGCGCAAAGCGCTGCCGGAAGTAGCCATAGACGGGGCGGGGCGCATGAGCCAATGCAGCCAGCGGAGCGTCGTCGCCCATGGACCACACCGCATCTTTGCCGTCCGCCGCCATGGGCGCCAGAACCATGCGGACATCTTCGTGGGTATAGCCGAAGCAGCGCTGCTTCTCCATGAGAGACTTTGCATCCGGCCCGGAGTCAGCGAGAGGAAGCTCCTGCAGCGGCACATCCGCAGCCAGCACGGCGTAACTCTCAGAGGACTGGTCAAAGAGATCGAGCAGAGCATCACTGTCATAGATCTTCTGCTCCCACATATCCACAACCAGCATCTGTCCTGGTCCCAGCCGCCCGCTCTGCTCCACCTCATTGGGGTCAAGGTCGACCAGTCCGGCTTCAGAGCCAGCCACAACCAAACCATCGCGGGTAACGGCATAACGGCAGGGTCGCAGTCCGTTGCGGTCCAGCGCCGCGCCTACATAGCGTCCGTCGCTGAAGGCAAGAGCGGCCGGACCATCCCACGGCTCAGCACAATCCTGGTGGTATTTCAGAAAGGGAGATTCGCGGCGCGTCTCCGCTGGCGGCACCAGCATGCGGATAGCCTCCGGCAGGGTTCGGCCATTCTGCGATATCAACTCAATCGCTTCATCCAGCGAGGTGGAATCCGTACCGCCCCTGGTGAGGATGGGCTTGCACTCCACCGGCAACTGCGAATCGCGCGCATCCATCCGGGCACGATTTCCCCATACGGTGTTGATCTCGCCGTTATGCGCCAGCGTGCGCAATGGCTGGGCGCGGTGCCAGGTGGGAAGCGTATTGGTGGCATAGCGCTGGTGGAAGATGGCGAAATCCGTCACATACCGCGGCGACTCCAGGTCGGGGTAAAAATGGCCCAACAGGCGGCCAACACACATCGCCTTATAGATGATGGTTTTTGAGGAAAGTGAACATATATAAGAGGTTGGTTCGTATTGCGCCTCTACATCTTCCTGCAGGCGCTCAAACTGTTTGCGGGCCAGATAGAGACGGTGCTCGATGGTGTCAGGATCGCCGCCGGTCACCAGAACCTGCCGGAACTTCGGCATCGTCTCCACCGCGATCTCGCCCAGAGCGTCGACCCGGACGGGAACATCGCGCCAAGCCAGTACCTTCAGCTGCCGCGAATTCAAACAGCTTGCCAGGGCCGCTTCAGCCTGCGCGGCGAAGTTTGCATTGGCTTCCCCAGCGGGGAGATACAGCACGCCAACACCCAGTGGCTCGTCTTCGCCCAACTGAATGCCTGTGGCCGCCAGCAGGAATTCGCGGGGTACGGCGGTCATGAGACCGACGCCGTCAGAGCTTTTTCCGTCAGCAGCCACGGCACCGCGATGCGCGAGCCGAGCCAGGGCGGTGAGCGCCTGCTGCAAAATCTGGTGAGTAGACTCCTGCCGGGCTGAGGCGACGAAACCTACACCGCAGGAGTCATGGTCAAAACGGGGATCAAGCAGATTGCGCAGAGGGGCGCGATACTGAGGCTGCGCACTTCCCCGTGCAGGGACAGCGCTGCCAGGCGTACCGGGTTTGCGGGGAAACAAGCCCATAGCTCAATATACGTCTGCATTGATTGCAGTCAAGACGGCGCAACACTGTGGCGCAAATATTTCTCAGGCAAGGGCTGCAAAGGGAAAAGCCAGGTTTCCACAGCAGGAAGCCTGTGCATACTTATACATATTCATGTATATTTATGCATGAAGGCGCATCCCGCAAGGGAGGCGCATTTTTACGTTTCAAAATGCAGGTTTTCGCACGGGAAAATGTATGAAACAGCAACGCCACAATGCGATTCGGGAGCTGCTGACAACGGTCACCGTTGCCAGCCAGGACGAGCTGCGCCGCAAGCTGGCTCGCCGCGGTTTCAATGTCACCCAGGCGACCCTTTCCCGCGATATCCGCGAGCTGAAGCTGAATAAAGGGCCGGGTGGGTATGCGCTGCCCGCACACAATATAGATGACGAAGATATGCCGGGCATAGAAGATGTACTAGGCAACTTCGGCCTGGAGGTGCGGCAGGCGCAGAACCTGCTGGTGCTGGTGACGACGACCGGCTCTGCCCAGCCAGTGGCTGCAGCGTTGGACTATGAAGACTGGCCGGAAGCAATTGGCACCATCGCCGGCGACGATACCGTGCTGGTGATCTGCGCCAGTGAAGAGAAAGCGTCTACGCTGCGTACACGCGTGGAAGGGTATATCGGATGAGCACGACCATGACGTTGGCGGAAGAGAAGAAGACCGGGAAGCACTCGACGGTAAAGACCGCGGTAGTGGGCGTTGGCGGCTATGCCGGCGGCGAACTGGCGCGGCTGCTGCTGCATCATCCGAAGCTGGCGGGCACTCCCCCGCTCTTCCTGGGCCGTGCCACGGGAGAGACTGACACGCACACCGTGATGGTGGAAGACCTGCATCCGCAGCTCGCGCTGGGCGCAGGAGCCGCGGCGCACGAGGTGAAGGCCTTCAGCTGGGAGTTACTGGCAGACGAAGGCGTGGACGTGATGTTTCTGGCCACGCCGCATGAGGCCTCGCGCGAGTGGGTGCCGGAGCTGCTGCAACGCGGCATTCGCGTGGTGGATCTGAGCGGCGCGTGGCGCTTGCAGGATGCCGACAACCGCGCCGTATATAAGCTGCATGACGCCGACCCTGTCGCCGCTGCCGCACTGCAGAAGGAAGCCGTGTTTGGCTCGCCGGAACTGCATCGCGCAGAGATCGCCGGTGCGCGGCTGGTGGCGAATCCCGGGTGCTATGCCACGTCCATCATTCTGCCGCTGGCGCCGCTGGTGCGCGCAGGGCTGGTAGACAAAGATCACGGCATCATCGCCGATGCAAAGTCCGGTGTCTCCGGCGCGGGCAAAGCCGCAACCGCGAAGACGCACTTCATGTATGCGGCAGACAATCTTTCCGCCTATGCCGTCTTCGGGCATCGCCACACCGGCGAGCTGCTGGAGCAGCTTGGGCTGACCACGAAGCAGATACAGTTCACGCCCCACCTGCTGCCGATTCCCCGGGGGATACTCTCCACCATCTACGTGCGCCTGCAGCGCAAGGTTACGGCAGAGGAGATTGAAACCTGCCTGCGCAGCTTCTATGCAGAGAGCCCGCTGGTCCGCATCCACGCGACGCCGCACCTGCCGCAGATTCAGCATGTGGTGCGCACCAGCTATTGCGACATCGGCTTTGAACTGGCGAAGGACGGCAAGCGGCTGGTGATGATCTCATGCCTAGACAACCTGCTGAAAGGCGCGGCCAGCCAGGCGGTGCAGAACATGAATCTGATGTGCGGATTTAAGGAAGCAGAGGGTTTGCTATGAAGTACGTGATTAAGCTGGGTGGCGCTGCACTGGAGAAGCCGGAGCTTCTCTTCGCCATCGGCAAAGCCATCTCTACGCTGGCGAGCGACGGCAACCAGGTGGCAGTGGTCCATGGCGGAGGCGTACAGCTCACCAAGACGCTGGCGGCACTGGGCAAGAAGAGTGAATTTATACACGGCCTGCGCATTACCGACGCAGAAACCCGCGACGCCGCTCTGATGGTGCTGGCCGGGCGGGTGAACAAGTCACTGGTAGCCGCGCTGGGCAAGCATGGCCAGGCCGCTGTAGGCCTGACGGGTGGCGACGGCGCCGTCTTCCGCGCGCGCAAGAAGAAGACAGAGCACGACCTCGGATTTGTGGGCGAGATTGCGGCGACTGATCCGCGCTGGCTGGAAGCAATCTGGAAGATGGACGCCGTGCCGGTCATCTCAAGCATCGCGCTCGGCTTTGACGGCGAGTACTACAACATCAATGCCGACGAGATGGCATCGGCCTGCGCGGTGTGCACCCATGCCGATGCGCTGGTGTTCCTGACGGACGTACCCGGCGTGAAGGGCGCTGACGGCAACATCATGCGCTGGCTTTCGCTGGCGCAGGTGCCCGCAATGGAGAAGGCTGCGGTGATCTCCGGCGGCATGCTGCCCAAGCTGAATGCCTGCCGCGAAGCGTTGCTGGGCGGAGTGAAACGTGTACGTATTCTGCCGGCAGAATCTGCCAGCGTATTACCCGATCTTTGCAGTTCGCGCGTTGAAGACGGAACGGAAGTGATGGTCGCCTAGAGCGCCCAGAGAGGACCCCATGACGATGAACCTTGCATCAATACAAGCCGCCGAGAAGAAACTGATGCTGCAGACCTACGAGCGGAATCCCCAACTGTTCGTCAGCGGCAAAGGCGTCTACCTGCGCGACGAGGAAGGCAATGACTTCCTCGACCTGCTGAGCGGCATCGGCGTCTCCGCGCTCGGCTATGGCCATCCGGCGATTGAGAACGCCATCGTGGAGCAGAGCAAGACGCTGCTGCACACTTCAAACCTCTTCTATCACCGCGGCACCGCAGAGCTGGCGTTGCGGCTGACGGAGATTACCGGGCTGGACCGCGCCTTCTTCTGCAACAGCGGCACTGAAGCATGGGAAGCCGCGCTGAAGGTAGCGCGCGCGCATGCCGGTCTACTCCGCGCGGAAGGAAAGCACATTGGCACAAAGATTCTCGCCATGGACCAGAGCTTCCATGGCCGGACGATGGGCTCCGTCGCCACCACGCACAAGGAAAAGTACCGCACTCCCTTCGCGCCGGTGATGCCCGGCGTTGAGTTCGTCACATTCAACGATGTGGCTGACCTGCGCGCCAAGTTCTCCAACGACGTGTGCGCCATTTGCGTTGAGGCGGTGCAAGGCGAGGGCGGCGTCCGCCCGATCACGCAGGAGTTCTTCGCCGCGGCGCGCGAACTGTGCGACCAAACCGGCGCGCTGCTGCTGGCAGACGAAATTCAGAGCGGCATGGGACGTACCGGCGAATGGTGCGCGTACCAGCACTACGGCGTGCAGCCTGACGTGACCACGCTGGCCAAACCGCTGGCAGGCGGCATCCCCATGGGCGCCATGCTCTGCACGGAAGAAGCAGCGCGGGCCATCACCCCGGGGATGCACGGCACCACCTTCGGCGGCGGGCCGCTGGCCTGTGCCGTGGCTATCGCTGTGATTGACACCATGCAGCAGCAGAACACGCTCGCCAATGTGCGTAACGTGGGCGGCTACTTCAAGGAGCAGTTACAGGCACTCGCGGCCAAGCACAGCGCCATTGTGGATGTGCGCGGAGAGGGCCTGATGCTGGGCATGGAACTGAACTCCGCCGAACTCGCCAAGAGCGTGCTGGAAGAGATGATGCGCCGCCGCATCATCATCAACCGCACCAGTGAGACGGTAATCCGTTTTCTCCCTCCCTACATTCTGGAGCGCAAGCACGTGAACATCACCGTGAGCGCACTGGACGACATTTTGAAGAACGTAACCCAGGCCGGCGCAGTGCTGGCAGGAGAACATGCCAATGGCTAGCAAAACACTCATCATGAATCCGAAGTCCGCCGCGCCGGGGTTCAAACCCGCCGCACTTGGCATCCAGTCCGATGCCGCTTTCGCTGAAGCAGCCAAGGGCCTGAGCGGCCGCGACCTGTGTTCCATCGCCGACCTCTCCGTGCAGGAGATGTCAGCCCTGATGGAGCTTACGCACGCGGTGAAGGAGCATCCGGAAGACTTCCGCCACGCGCTCGACGCCAAGCAGATGGTGCTCTTCTTTGAGAAGGCTTCGCTGCGCACGCGGCTGACGTTTGAGACCGCCATCAACACCCTCGGGGGCAACGCCGTGTTTGTGGACCAGACACAGTCTCCGCTGGGCGAACGCGAGTCGCTGGCCGATATGGCTCGCAACCTGGAACGCTGGATGAGCATTATCGTGCTGCGCACCTACGCGCACGAAACCATTGTGGAGATGGCTTCGTACTCCAAGATTCCGGTTATCAATGCGCTGTCAGATTATGAACATCCGTGCCAGGCGATTGCTGACTTCTTCACGCTTGAAGAGCGCTTCGGTTCAGTCGAAGGGCTGAAGTTCACCTACGTGGGCGACGGCAACAACGTGTGCCACTCACTGATGCTGACGGCAGCGCAGCTCGGCGCACACTGCACCGTGGCAACGCCGAAGGGCTATGCGCCGAAGCTCGACGTCATCCACAACGCGATTGAAATAGCAGAGAGCACCGGAGGCAGCATCACGCTGATGCACGACGCGGTCAAGGCCGTGACAGGCGCGGACGCCATCTACACAGACGTATGCGTGAGCATGGGCATGGAGCACGAGTCGACCAAGCGCGCCCCGATCTTCGTGCCGTACCAGGTGAATGAAGCACTGATGGGCCATGCGCAGCCGCATGCCGTCTTCATGCATTGCCTGCCCGCGCGCCGCAATGCAGAAGTGACGGATGGCGTGCTGGATGGGCCTCAGTCCGTCGTCTTCGACCAGGCAGAGAACCGCATGCACGCGCAGAAGGCACTGTTGCTGATGCTGCTGGGCGGAGCCAAGCGTATTCCCAACAGCCGTAATCGCAACCCGCGCAAACGCGTTTAGCCGCTCACGACAACGAACTAACAGCAGCAGCTTCAGGAAAGCTATTCATATGTCTGTAATTCTCGAATCATTGCCCGCTGGTCAGAAGGTTGGCATCGCCTTCTCCGGTGGGCTAGACACCAGCGCCGCGCTGCACTGGATGAAGCAGAAGGGCGCAGTGCCCTATGCCTATACCGCCAACCTGGGCCAGCCGGATGAAGCCGACTACGACGAGATTCCGCGCAAAGCGCTGGAGTATGGCGCGGAGAAGGCGAGGCTGATCGACTGCCGCGGGCCGCTGGTGCGCGAAGGCATCGCCGCGCTGCAGGCTGGGGCGTTCCACATCACCACGGCGGGGGTCACATACTTCAACACCACGCCCATCGGCCGCGCCGTGACCGGCACGATGCTGGTTACGTCCATGAAGGAAGACGACGTCAACATCTGGGGCGACGGATCGACCTTCAAAGGCAACGACATTGAGCGCTTCTATCGCTATGGTCTGCTGGTGAACCCGAACCTGAAGGTCTACAAGCCCTGGCTCGACGCCGCGTTCATTGACGAGTTGGGCGGGCGCGCGGAGATGTCTGCCTTCATGCAGAAGTCGGGCTTCAGCTACAAGATGTCATCGGAGAAGGCGTACTCGACCGACTCCAACATCCTGGGCGCGACCCATGAAGCGAAGGACCTGGAGCTGCTGACCAGCAGCATGAAGATCGTGGAGCCCATCATGGGCGCAGCATTCTGGCGCGACGATGTGGAGGTGAAGCACGAAGAGGTAAGCGTGCGCTTCGAGGAAGGCTTCCCTGTCGCACTGAACGGTACGGAGTTTGCCGATCCGGTGGAGTTGATGCTCGAAGCCAACCGCATCGGCGGCCGCCACGGGCTGGGCATGAGTGACCAGATCGAAAACCGCATCATCGAAGCGAAGAGCCGCGGCATCTATGAGGCTCCGGGACTGGCGCTGCTGTTCATCGCCTACGAACGGCTGATCACCGGCATCCACAACGAGGACACCATCGAGCAGTACCGCGAACACGGGCGCAAGCTGGGGCGGCTGCTGTACCAGGGCCGCTGGTTCGATTCGCAGGCCATCATGCTGCGCGAAGCCGCGCAGCGCTGGGTCGCCAAGCCTGTTACTGGAGTGGTGACGCTGGAGCTGCGCCGCGGCAACGACTACTCGATCTTGAATACAGACTCGCCCAATCTCACGTTTAAGCCGGAGCGCCTGAGCATGGAGAAGACCGAGTCTACCTTCTCTCCGCGCGACCGCATCGGCCAGCTCACCATGCGCAACCTGGATATCACCGACACGCGCGCCAAGCTGCTGACCTATGCGGAGACGGGGCTGCTGACGCTGAGCAAAGGCGCGGCAATGCCACAGCTCAACAACGGGAGCGATAAGGAGTAGTCAGATTCTTAGGAAATATTTAGTTTGATATTTTTACCTTAGTGAGATGGAGGTAATCATTCGCGACGTCGAGCACTGCATCTTTGCCGTCACTCATGATTTCGAAGGCTTCCGGACTTCCGCAAATCGCAGACAGCCCGTGCGAAACAAAGGAATACTCTATTACAGGCGCCACTAAGCCTATTTGATCTGGTCTTATGTGATACGCCTGTAAAAATTCATCGGCAGAATATTTGTTTGCTTCAACAGATAGCACTTGGATGTTAGCGCCACATGCTGAAACTGAATTGCGCTCAAACCGTAAATTGGCACCTATGAGTCTGTGCTCTTGTTTTGCATCAATGCCAATCGGTTGAGGAGACATGTCGTAGAACGGCTTACCAATAATCCATCGGCCAAGTAGGAAGCCAGGGACTATTTGCGAAGTGGAACCGGGTTGCATAGTAATCAACAAGAACGCAATAATGGCGGCTGCTTTCATGACACACCTCAGTCTCCGCAACAGAATACCGAAAGCGAGAAAATAGCGAAACTGATGTCCAATACCCAACAACCCGCCAAGATGTGGTCAGGCCGCTTTCGCGAGCCGCTCGACGAACAGTTCGAGCAATGGCAGCGTTCGTTTCCGTTTGACTGGCGCCTGCTACCGCAGGAGGTGGCAGCCAGCGCCGCACATGCGCGCGCCATAGCCGCCGCCGGAATCCTAACGCCGGAAGAACTGGAACTCACACTAAAAGGGCTGGAAGACGTGGGCCGCAGGCCGGAACGCTGGGCCTCGCGCATTACCGTGGATGGAGGCCCTCCCTCATTTCTGATCGACCGGCAGATCGGCATGGCGCTGGTTGCATCGTCGCCGCAATCCGAAGACATCCATCACTTCGTTGAACTGGAACTGACGAAAGAGATCGGCAGTCTGGCGCTGAAGCTGCACACCGGGCGCTCGCGCAATGAACAGATCGCGACGGACATGCGCCTGTTTGTGCGCGATGCTATTGACGCGACACTGAACGGCGTACATGCGTGGGCCTCTGCCCTGCTGGACCTCGCAGAGAAGTGCGGCGACGCGGTGATGCCCTCGTACACGCATCTGCAGCGCGCCGAGCCTGTGCTAGTGGCGCACTGGCTGCAGACCTACGTGCAGATGCTGCTGCGCGACGCATCGCGGCTGCAGGATGCCCGCAAACGGATGAACCTTTGCCCGCTTGGCGCTGGCGCTATTGCCGGAGCGACGCTGAAGCTGGACCGCACCATCGCAGCGAAAGCTCTGCACTTTGACGCGCCCACGGCCAACAGCATGGACGCCACCAGCGACCGCGACTTCGCGCTGGAGTTTACCCAGACGCTGGCGCAGATGGGCGGCCACATTTCGCGCTTTGCGGAAGAGATCACCATCTTCTCCACGGCGGAATTCGGATTTATCGATTTGCCGGAGCGCTTCTCTACCGGGTCCAGCGCGATGCCGCAGAAGAAGAATCCTGACCTGACGGAGCTGATTCGCGGTAAATCCGGGCGGCTGCTGGCAGCATCCAATGCCGTAGCTGTGCTGACCAAGGGGCTGCCGCTGGCGTACAACAAGGACCTGCAGGAGATCCAGGAGCCGGTGTTTGACGCTGCAGATACCATGCACGGCATCCTGTCAGTTTTGCCGGGATTCACGCACGCGCTGAACTTCAAGTTCGAACGCATGGCGGCAGCGGCAGAGTCCGGATTTCTGAATGCGATGGCGGCGGCAACGTACCTGGTCCACAAGGGCGTTCCCTTCCGCAAGGCGCACGAGAAGATAGGCAATGCCGTACGTTTCGCAATCGAAAAGGGTTGCGAGCTGGGCGGGCTGACGCTGGCGGAGCTGAAACAGTTTGGCGAGGAATTTGACGAGGGATTCTTCCCTGCGATTTCGCTGCAGGCCACGCTGGATTGCCACGACGTAACCGGCGGCACCGCTAGTGCACAGGTGAAGACTGCATTGAAAGCTGCGCGGCAGCAAGTGGCCGCACTGGGTAAAATAACTGAGGCCGCGCGCGCTTCGAGCGTCCGCTGACGAGTATAGGAAACGCTATGCAACAGACATCCACGGTGCGCAACGCCCGCTTGAGCGACGCCACCAACATCTACGACCTGATCACGTCGCTCTCGCACGATGGCACGCTGCTGCCACGCAACTACTCCGAGATATGCGAGAACGTGCGCGACTTCATCGTGGCGGAATCAGAGTCCGGCGTATTCCTGGGCTGCGGCGCGCTGCATCTGTATGGCCCGCACCTGTCAGAGGTTCGCTCCATCGTGGTGAAGCCTGAGGCCAAGGGACAGGGCGCAGGCGGCCGCATTCTGCGGGCGTTGCTCGAGGAGGCGAATGAGCAGGGCGTTGCCGCGGTCTGCCTGTTCACGCGCATCCCGGATTTCTTTTTTCACTTCGGCTTCCGCATGGCAGAACGCGCGCAGATGCCCGACAAGGTGTACAAGGATTGCCAGAGCTGCCCGCGGCTGTATGCATGCGATGAAGTGGCCATGGTACGCGGACCACTGCCCAAGATCGCCGTTCTGGGCAGCTACAAGTTTGAGAAGCCGGAGCTGGTGCAGTTGGAAACAGCCGGCACGCGGCACTAAAACTTAGAACTGCGAACTATCATCAGTCAGTTACACTTTTTCCCTTCAATTCGTTCGGCCTTGTCCAAAACCGAATTGAGCAGCTTCACCTGAAGTGGAGAAATTTCATTGGCTGCGGTCGCGGAAGTCTTCAGAACCCAAGCATTCCATTTGGGCTGCTGGGTGATTTTCGCAGACCCAAAATCCAATACATTCGCGCTAAGTACTTGCAAACCACTTTCGATATCAGTCAAAACAGATACCAACAATATTTCATTTGAGAGTTTTGGATTCGCATGCTCGTTGCTGACAATTAGGGAAGCAAGGTCCAAATTACTCTTCAATGCATCGATTGTCTTCTCTATTACCTTTCCCTGTTCATAGGACACTTGTAAATCTTCTATGTGGATAGTTATCAATGATCTCCATTGAGGAAGATCAGACTGTATTTGTTTCGACAGATCACTTGGGAATTGACCATAAATACAGTTCGTCGAACAGGCTAAAAATATAAGAACTATGAAATATATGAGCCGCTTCATCTCTCCTCTTTCACGATGGCAGGATAGGTGATAAAGCTACCATAAATGGTAGTATCCGCCCTGCCGCGTCAATTCCAGATCCACGCCAAATAGTTCGCGTAGACGCTCACGGGTGACCAGTTCATCCTTTGGTCCATCGGCAACGATGCGGCCATTCTTCATCATGATGACACGCTCGATCTCCGGCGGAATATCCGCCAGCAGATGCGTGATGAGCAGGATGCCGACGCCATCACGCGCCAGCTTGCGCAGCAGCTCGCGCAGTTCGCGCTGCGCCGCGATGTCCAGAGCATTCGATGGCTCGTCCAGCAGGAGCATCTCGCTGGATTGCACCAGGGCGCGGCCAATCATTGTGCGCCGCTGCTCGCCGGCAGACATCTCGCCCACCGGCTTGGCGGCCAGATGGGTGGCGTCCAGCTGCGCCATCACCGCGCGCGCCCGTTCGCGCATGGCGTCAGTTACCGTAAGATTCGGCCAGAGCGTGGAGCTGGAAAAGAAGCCGGACAGCACAGCATCGAAGCCGGTGGTGGTGCGCGTCTGGCGACCGGGGAGTTCAGCAGAGACGATGCCCAGGCGCTTCTTCAACTCAGTCAGGTCCCAACGCTCGCGCCCGAAGATGCGCACCCGCATATCCGGCGTCACCAGGGGATAGCACTCGCAGGTCATGGTCTTGATGAGCGTGGATTTACCGCAGCCATTCGGGCCCAGGATGGCGACATGCTCGCCCCGCTGAATGCGCAGGTTGATGTCATGCAAAACAACATTGTCGCCACGCGCAACGCTCACATGTTCGAAGAGAAGGAAGGGCTCAGTAGATTGAGAAGTCATCTCTACAAGGATACAAGGCAAAGAAAAACGCCCCGGCGAACCGGAGCGTTTTCTGTGAAGCAGTTTGGGTTAGGGCTTGGTTCCAAGCGTGCTGTTCTTC
>Ga0302270_10000423_pt1 | contig 45278 bp, 40 predicted proteins | sample III_Bog_E2_3_FD_198773 | JGI IMG/M metagenome (GOLD analysis project Ga0302270, IMG submission 198773) | Peat permafrost microbial communities from Stordalen Mire near Abisko, Sweden - III_Bog_E2_3 | ecosystem: Environmental > Terrestrial > Soil > Wetlands > Peat | place: Sweden: Abisko... | reverse complement strand
CTGAATGAGGCTAGAGTAGCAGACGACGGACATATCCCAACCAATAAATTTGGTAAATTCTTGGGAATTTCATCTGTCATTACATTTGCTACTAGTGCATATAAAAGGATTGATTTGCCGGTGGTTGGACCACTGCGGAAATTGGCGTGTTGTAACTCCGTCGCTAGCGAAACTTCCGACAATTGATCCAACACAGAAAACGAAGAAATACAGGGCATCTTGGAATCTCCATGGAAGCGGAAGATCGCTTAGGCCGTAAGCGCAAAGTGGCGCGCTGTAAAAATGAGAGCCCAGTGTAGCAAGACAAATGCCAATTCCAACATTAATTTCTGTGTAATGTGTGAGATGCGTTCCCATTCACGAACGGCGCATAATAGTAGAAAGGATATAAATCGCCGCTTTCCATGATGAAGATACCTGCCAAAGTTCTGCTTATACCTACTCATGATTCCCTTCCCGGCGGTTTCCGCTGGAGCGCCGTAAAGGCTGGAATCAAGGCCAGCGGCAATCCGGACCTGGCCCTGGCCGTCGCGCCCGGCGGCGCGAATGCTGCCGTGATGTTCACCAGCAATCAGGTGGTCGCCGCCCCCATCACCGTGGGCCGGGAGCATATCGCAGCCTCCGGCGGCATGGTGCGCGCCGTGCTGGTGAACTCCGGCAATGCCAACTGCGCCACCGGCGAACCCGGCCTGGCCGCCTGCCGCACCAGTTGCAATGCGGCTGCCGCCGCGCTGGGTTGCACCCCGCAGCAGATCCTGCCCTCGTCCACCGGCGTAATCGGCGTGCCGCTGCCCGCGGAGAAACTCACCAACGCCCTGCCCGCCGCCCTCGCCGCCCTGGGCAGCGATGCGGAAGCCGCCGTCGCCTTCGCTCGCGGCATCATGACGACCGACACGCGGATGAAGACCGCGCTGGCCATGGTCGAAATGGACGGCAAGCCGGTGCGCATCTTCGGCGCATGCAAAGGCGCGGGCATGATCGGCCCGCAGCTCGGCCCGCCCCACGCTACCATGCTCGTCTATCTCTTCTCTGACATTGCATCGTGCCCGGAAGCGCTGCGCGCCGCCCTCGCACCGGCTGTCGAGGCCAGCTTCAACTCCATCACCATCGACGGCGACACCTCCACCAACGACACCGTTCTTCTGCTCGCCAGCGGAACCAGCGGCGTGGAACTCAACGAGCACAGCTTTGCGGCGTTTCAATCCGCGCTGGATGCGGTCTGCGCTTCGCTGGCCCACCAGATCGTCGATGACGGCGAAGGAGTGACCCACGTGGTCGAACTCTCCGTGACCGGCGCGCGCACCTCAGCCGAAGCTCGCCAGGTCGCCCGCGCCATCGCCCATTCGCCGCTCTGCAAAACGGCGTGGTCCTCCGGCGATCCCAACTGGGGACGCATTCTCGCCGCAGCCGGCTACTCCGGCGTGCAGTTCGATCCCGCTACGGTCAGCATCCACATCGGCCCCTATCCCGTCTTCGAGCGCGGCGTCCGCTCGCCCCGGTTTGATGAAGCCGCCACCCACCGGCACATGCAGCAGCGCGAGTACACCATTCACTTCGATCTCGGCCATGGGACCGCCTCCAGCCGCTTCCTCACCTGCGATCTCACCGTGGAATACGTCCACATCAACGCCGATTACTCGACCTAAGCGCTCTGTTGGCGCAGCGCGCTCCTACCACCTTTCCTATGTCATTCTGAGCGCCGCGAAGAATCTCAAAAGCCCGCCGTACGCGGTTATTCCCTCTGCCCGCAATTTCGCATTGCGAGAAGCTGGTCTCGCCCACTGGAATCCAATGGGCAAAACCAGCTATCTTATACACTGAACCGCTGCGCGTTTTCCCCCGGCATTCCGCCACCGCGCCCGGTGAATCTTTCTATGACAATGAATCCTGATAATGCCGTGAACGACTTCCCCGAAGAGATGGCCGAGTGGCTTGAAGCCTTTAACGATGTCGCTGCCGGAGACACCGCGCAGGGGGCAGAGCTGCTGGCTGCGCTCCGCGACCGCGCCCGCGCACTCGGCGTCAGCACTCCGGGGGAGTTCGTCACGCCGTATTGCAACACCATCCCGGTTGAGGATGAAGTGCCCTACCCCGGCGACCGCGACATGGAGCGCCGCATTGAGGCGCTGCTGCGCTGGAATGCCATGGCGATGGTGCACAGCCAGAACAAGAAAGACGCCGGCATCGGCGGCCACATCTCCACCTACTCCTCCCAGGCCACGCTGCTTGAGGTCGGCTTCAACCACTTCTTCCACGCCAAATACGGCGAGCAGCCCGGCGACTTCATCTACTTCCAGGGCCACGCCTCACCCGGCGTCTATGCGCGCGCCTATCTTGAAGGCCGCTTCGATGAAAAGCGCCTCGGCAACTTCCGCCACGAGCTGCGCGGCGAACCGGCGCTCTCCAGCTATCCGCACCCCTGGCTGATGCCGGACTTCTGGAACTTCCCCACCGTCTCCATGGGCATCGGACCGCTCAACGCCATCTATCAGGCGCGCTTCATGCGCTACCTGGAGCACCGCAAGCTCATCGAGACCACTCCACGCAAGGTCTGGGCCTTCCTCGGCGATGGCGAGACGGACGAAGTGGATTCGCTCGGCGCGCTCGGCGTGGCTACCCGCGAGAAACTCGACAACCTCATCTTCGTCATCAACTGCAACCTGCAGCGGCTTGACGGTCCTGTGCGCGGCAATGGCCGCATCATTGACGAGCTGGAAGCCACCTTCACCGGAGCAGGCTGGAACGTTATCAAGGTCATCTGGGGCTCGGATTGGGATGACCTCTTCGCCCGCGATACCAGCGGACTGCTGCTGAAGCGCATGGAAGAGGTCGTCGACGGCGAGTACCAGGCCTACAAGGCGAAGGGCGCTGCCTATCTGCGCCGCGAATTCTTCGGCAAGTATCCTGAGCTGCTGGAACTGGTGAAGGACATCTCGGACGATGACCTCATCCGCCTGCACCGCGGCGGCCACGATCCGCAAAAGGTCTACAACGCCTACAAGCGCGCCACGGAACACACCGGCGGCCCGACCGTGATCCTCGCCAAAACCGTGAAGGGCTACGGCCTGGGCACGGCAGAGGCCCGCAACGCAACCCACTCGGAAAAGAAGCTCAGCGAAGACGCCATGGCCTACTTCGTGAAGCGCTTTGATATTCCCGTGCCGCAGGAGGCTGCCAAGAACGGCGCCTTCTTCCGCCCTGCACCCGATGCGTCCGAGATGCAATACATGCAGGCGCGCCGCAAGGAACTGGGCGGCTATCTGCCCACGCGCGAAGTCCCGAAGTTCGGCTTCAAAACGCCGCCGCTCGATACCTTTGCCGAGTGGCTGGCCGGCTCCAAGGGCCGCGCCGTCTCCACCACCATGGGCTTTGTCGCCATCCTGCGCCATCTGCTGAAAGACCCGGAGATCGGCAAGCTGATCGTGCCTATTGTGCCCGATGAAGGCCGCACCTTCGGCCTGGAATCCGCCATCCGCCAGGTCGGCATCTACGCTTCCGAAGGCCAGAAGTACAAGCCGCACGACGTGGACATGCTGCTCTACTACCGCGAGGAGCGCGACGGCCAGATCCTGGAAGAGGGCATTACCGAAGCCGGTTCCATGGCCTCGTTCACCGCAGCGGGCACGGCATACTCCAACTATCACGTGCCCATGATCCCCTTCTACATGTACTACTCCATGTTCGGCTTCCAGCGCATCGGCGACATGGCGTGGGCCTTTGCGGATTCGCGCGGCAAGGGATTCCTGATGGGGGGCACCGCGGGCCGCACCACCATGCTCGGCGAAGGCCTGCAGCACCAGGACGGCCACAGCCCCGTGCTGGCCGGAACCATTCCCACCTGCATCACCTACGATCCCGCTTACGTCTACGAGCTCGCCGTCATTCTGCAGGACGGCATCCGCCGCATGTATGAAGAGAACGAGCAGGTCTACTACTACGTGACCATGTACAACGAAGACTATGCCATGCCGGAGATGCCCAAGGGCGCGGAGCAGGGCATTCTGCGCGGCATCTACAAGTTCAAAGCCGCCGAAAAGGGCAAGGCCGTGGTCCAGCTCTTCGGCAGCGGCACCATCCTGAATGAGGTCCTCCGCGCGCAAGGCATTCTGGCGGAGAAGTACAACATCGCAGCCGATGTGTGGAGCGTGACCAGCTACAACGAGCTGCGCCGCGAAGCACTTGACGTGGAACGCTGGAACCGTCTGCATCCCGCCGCGGAAGAGAAGCAGCCCTACATCGTGACTGCGCTCGCCGGCGCCAAGGGCCCGGTGATCGCCACCAGCGATTACATGAAGTCCATGAGCGATCAGCTTGCGCCGTGGATTGACTTCACGCCGGAGGCAGGCGGCAAGCGCCGTCTCGTCTCGCTCGGCACCGATGGCTTTGGCCGCAGCGACGACCGCGCGCATCTGCGCAGCCACTTTGAAGTGAATGCTGAATCCGTGGTCGCCGCTACGCTCTCCAAGCTCGCCCGCGACGGCAAGTTTGACGCCAAGGCAGCGCAGAAGGCCATCGCGGATCTTGGCATTGATGCCGAAAGCATGAACCCGGCCCGATATTAAGTCAGTTTTCAAAGCTCAACCATTGTCTTGAGCGCAACCGCACCACCGAGGGGTTTCCAGCACATGGCTGCACCGGCCACGAAGAAGAAGAGCACTGCCCGCCTCGCATCCGCGCCCAAAGCGCCCGCGGGCAGTTTTGAGAATCCTCTCATTCCCAACGCACGCCTGCAGCAGATCTACATGGCACTCCTGCACTCGCGCATGCTGGAAGCCAGACTGGTTCCCGCCGCGCAGCGTGCGCCAGAGGCTCTGGGCGCGGGCATGATATTAAATCTCCGCAAGGAAGACACGCTGCTCTCCGCGTCGCCTTCGCATCGTCTGCTCAAGGGCGCGCCGCTGAAGGCTCTGCTCGCGAAGCAGGCACCGCGCAGCATCGACGCCGGCTTCCCTGCTGTCAACGTGCTGCCCACCATCGCTGACAGCGCCGCCGCACTCTATGCGGCCACCGGCATCGCCTTCGCCAACCAGGCGGCTGCCGGCGCCAGCCATGACAGCCATGTTGTGCTGGCCTATACCGCCGATGCCGCGGCCTGCCTGGCCGCCGCGCGTCTGGCCGAGCTGCATCGCCTGCCCATCCTCTTCATCCTCACGCAAAACGCCAAATCCGCTGCCGTCAGCCTGCGTGCCCGCCGCTTCGGCATTCCCGGCATCCCCGTGGACCGCGACGACGCGGTCGCCGTCTACCGCGTCGCCCAGGAAGGCATTGCCCGAGCCCGCGCCAATGGCGGCCCCACCATTGTGGAGGCTATGCGCTTCACCGGCCCCAGCACGCACCGGCCAGATGCCGTCGCCACCATGGAGCGCTTCCTGAAGAGCAAGGGACTGTGGACCGCCGCGTGGAAGCGGTCTCTCCTCGCCGGGTTCAGCCGCGATCTGGCCACCGCCGCGCGCCGGAATCGGTGATAATCCAAAGGAACCGAGCTTTCGGGCATCAAAACCCTATCACCATTGCATCCAAGGATTTACACTGGGTGTCGCATTCCTGACTGGGCCATCTGTAATTCCTGGCGTAACCGCATTTCATTGGAGCGAGGGAGCCGCATGATTCAGCGTTTGATCCGCAGCGCCGCAATGGCAGGTCTCATCACACCCTTGTCCCTTCTGGCGCAAACCGGCACACCGCCCGCAGCGGCTGCTCCTCCTCCGGCACTGTCAACGCCCGCTCCCGTCTCCCAGGTCCCCTCGCTTCCGCCCTACCAGCCGGCACAATCCGGCATCGATTCGCTCTCCAGGCCGGAAAAGATCACCACCGTCGCCAGCCTGAACGCCTTCGGCGTGCCGGATAATTACCACCCGCAGGAGCACTTCGGCTCCGCCTACATTCCTGTGGACAGCTGGGTCTACCCGGCCATGCTGCGGCTCTACTCCCTCGGTTATCTGGATACGTTCTACATCGGGATGCGGCCCTACACCCGCCTGAGCGCGCTGCATGCCATCCAGCTTTCGCAGGATGACATCCTGGCCGATGACAATCCGCAGGCCGTCGCCATCCTCAACGATCTGCTGCACGAACTGCTGCTGGAAGAGCATCCGCCGCAGACCACGCGCGGCAACATCCTTGGGGTTGAAAGCTTTTACACCCGCGTCCTCGGCATCTCCGGCCTGCCGCTGAATGACAGCTACCACCTCGGCCAGACCATCGTGAATGACTATGGCCGCCCCTATCAGCAGGGCTTCAACAACATCACCGGTTTCAGCGCACTGGCGGAGCGCGGCCGTTTCTCCCTCTACGTGCGCGGGGAGTATCAACACTCGCCCGCCGCCCCCGGTTACTCCGCTTCCCTCGCCTCCATTCTGGCCTCCACGGAAGAAGAGAGCGTGATCGTGCCTACGCCGGCCACCTTGCCGCTCGGCCCGCTGCCCGCGCACGATCCCTTCCGCCTGGTAGAAGCGAATCTCTCGTACCATCTCATCGGGCATGAAATCTCCTTCGGCAAGAGCGATGCCTGGCTTGGCCCGGCCTTCGGCGGCAGCATGGCCTGGTCTAATAACGCGGAGAACATCTACTCCTTCCGCATCAATCGCGTGGAGCCGCTGCATATCCCTCTGCTCTCTCGCGTGATTGGCCCCATGCGCTATGACTTTTTCGTCGGCAGTCTGAAGGGCCATGTGCATCCCAACTCACCCTGGGTTCATACGGAGAAGTTCTCTTTCCGCCCCAGCGCAAACTTTGAATTCGGTTTCGAGCGAACCGTGATCTGGGGCGGCAAGGGTCATGAAGCCGTCACCCTGCACACCTTCCTGAAGAACTTCTTTGACATCAATGACACGACCGCCCAGGAAAAAGCCTCCGGCAACGATCCCGGCGCGCGTTTCACCGCATTTGATATGTCGTACCGCTTGCCGTTCCTGCGCAACTGGCTCACCTTCTACACGGACTCAGAAGCGCACGACGATGTGACGCCGCCCAGCGCGCCGCGCCGCGCCGCCTACCGCCCCGGTCTCTATCTCGCGCGCGTTCCCGGCCTGCCCCGGCTCGATCTTCGCGTGGAAGCAGCCTCCACTGACCCCGGCGTCAGCCGCTCCGTGAGCGGCCAGTTCAACTACTACGAAGGCATTCAGCAGGACGGCTACACCAACAAGGGCAACCTGCTGGGCGACTGGATAGGCCGCGAAGCCAAGGGCGGACAAGCCTGGCTCACCTGGCACCTGAGCGGCAGCCAGTGGGTCCAGCTTGAATATCTGAACAAGAAGACTCCGACGAACTTCATTCCCGGCGGCACCACGCAGAACCAGTTCAAGGCTGAGACCTTCCTGCATCTTCCCCACTCCATTGACCTGGATGCCTGGGTGCAATATGAGGGCTGGAAGGCCCCGGTCTACAAGTCCGGGCTGCAGAGCAATGTCTCCACCGCGGTACAGATCACCTGGCATCCGGGCCTTCGTACCAGACCCTGATATTCTGTTAGGAACCACAGAGATTTTTGAGGCGTCGATTGATTTGGCAAGTGCTTGAGTTTTCTCCGACGCCACGCCGTTTCCCGAGCACGCATAACTTTACGGAGTTTCGATGGATCCCCAGCCTGAGAACCAGAGCGCCATACCATCTCCTGAACGACGCACGTCTGGCGCAGCCCCCAGCGCTCCACCCCCCGGTTTCCAGATAGAAGTTGCTGATACGACGCTCTCCGATGCGATTGTTGTTCTGCGCAAGCGCCGCTGGGTGCTGATCTTTGCCACCGTGCTTGGGCTTATCTTCGGGTTTTACCGTGCGTGGACCCAGCCCCGGCTGTTTACCGCGACCGGTGAAATTCAGGTCCGGCCCGGCACCTCGGCCCAGTACCGGGTAGACAACTCCAGCTTCGGCGTCTCGGACCCGATGATGCGTCTGCAGACCGAAGTCTCAATTCTGCAGAGCGATTCGCTTGCTCTCAGCGTGGCCCAGGAACTTAACCTGCAGAATGACCGCGCCTTCCTGAATGCCAAGGGCCCTGTCCCCCACCGCAGCCTGGAGGATGATAACGGCGCAGTCCGCGAAAGAATCATCCACAGCCTGCACACCAGTCTGAAGGTATCGCTCGTTCCCCATACTGACCTGATCAAAATCAGCTACAGTTCGCTGGACGGCAAACTCTCGGCCCGCATCGTCAACACCGTCATCAATGACTACATCCAGCGCAGCTTCCAGACGCGTTATGCCTCCACCCAGCGCGTCTCAGAATGGCTATCGAGCCAGCTTGACGATCTGAAGCAGCAGGTAGAGACCTCGCAGGAGCAGCTGATGGCGCTCCAGCCCGCGCTTGGGGTGGAGGCCTTCGACCCCACTCACAACCAGATCAGCACTGATCTTGAGCAGCTTTCTCATGCCGCGGAAGAGGCTCGCATTGCCCGCATCGTGGCCGAGGCCCGTTACCGTGTGCTCGCTGAGCCGTCAGACGCTAGCAGCGCAGAAGCGCTCGAGCTGCCGGCCAATGGCACCAATCCAAGTCTGCTCTCCAACCTCCGGCAGCAGCGGGCCTCGCTGCAGGTGCAACTGGCCCAGCAGACCGTGATCCTCGGCCCCAATCATCCTGAGATCAAGCAGCTCCGCGCCCAGATTGCCACCATCAACGCGGAGATGGACAAGGAGCAGGGCCGCCTGCTCACACAGGCCAAGAACCAGTACTCCAATGCAGCGGCCAGCGAGACGATGACGCAGGCTGCACTGGATGCCGCCAAGACTGACGCTTACAAGCTGCGCGACAACCTGATCCAGTACCAGATCCGGCAGCGTGAATTTGAATCGAACCGCACTCTGTATGAAGGTCTGCTGGAGCGTCTCCGTGCCGCCGGCGTGCAGGCCGGCCTTGAGTCCAGCGAAATCGACATTGTAGATATCGCCATGATTCCGGCTTCGCCGACCATGTCGCCACGCGCGAATATCATCGGCCTCACAGCCATCTTCGCCCTGATCGGCGGCGTGATTCTCGCTTTCCTGATGGAGTCGCTGGATACCGGCCTGCGCAGCATTGCCGAGATTGAGAGCATCACGGAGCTGCCGTCGCTCGCCATCATTCCGCGTGCGCGCAAGGTGGGCGGCGATACCCAGGAAAAACTCACCATCGCGCAGCGCAACATCAGCGTCCTGGTGCAGCCCAAGTCGCACTTCGCGGAATCGTTCCGCGCCCTGCGTACCTCGCTGCTGCTCTCCACCGCCGGTACCCCGCCCAAGATCATCCTCATCACCAGCGCCACCCCGTCAGAGGGCAAGACCACGACCGCTACCAATATCGCCGCCGTTCTGGCGCAGCGCGATACCCGCGTCCTGCTGATCGATGCCGATCTCCGCCGCCCCACCGTGCACCACCGCTTCGGTCTAGTTGGCAAGACCGGCCTGACCACTGTTCTGACCGGCGCCACGAAGCTGGAAGATACCGTGCAAACTGTCCCCGAGATTCCCAACCTCGACATTCTGCCCAGCGGCCCGGTGCCACCCTTCCCCACGGAAATGGTGGGCTCTGAAGTGATGGCGCAACTACTCAAGACCTGCGCCGGAATTTACAGCCACGTCGTCATCGATTCGCCGCCCATCCTCTCCGTCACCGACGGCGTCATTCTCGCGCGGCATGCGGATGCAGTGGCTCTGGTGGTTCGCCACGGCAAATCCAGCAAGCACGTCGTTCGCCGCGCCCGCGACCTGCTCGCCCGCGCAGGCGCTCCGATCACCGGCATCATATTGAATGCTGTCGATCTCAGCTCGCCGGAGTACTACGGCTACTACGGCTACTCGGGCTTCACCTACTACGGCGTGGATTCAACCGGCTGGGACGCGCAGACACCGCAACGCCCTACCGACAAGGAGCAGGAATAGCCATGACGAATCTCTTCTCCAGTTCGTTGCGCCGCATCCTCTCCGCCGCTGTTGCCGTGTTCTGCCTGTCGCTGACCGCACCGGCCTTCGGCCAGTTCTCCGGCAATCCGGTCAGCCCGAACACTCCGGTCAACGTTCCCACCACCGCCACCACAGATCCTGCGATCCTCTTCCCGAGCGATCCTTCGCTGGTGCTGGAGCAGGGCGATCTGCTGAACCTCCGCATCTTCGGCGCAACGGACTACACGCCCAGCGTGCGTGTGGGAGCTGACGGCACGGTCCTGCTTCCGCTGATCGGCATCGTTCCCGTCAGCGGTCTCAGCGTGCAGCAGGCGGAAGAGCGCATTGCTGGCGCACTGGTGGCCGCGGGCATGTACGTCAATCCGCAGGTCAACATCCAGGTCACGGAGACGCCCAATCACTTCATCAGCGTCCTCGGCGAAGTGAAGAACCCGTCGTCCATCAGCGCCGCCATCAACCACCATCTGCTGGATGCGCTGAACGCCGCGGGCGGCATGAACCCTGACGCCAGCCACACCATCACCATCCTCCGGCCATCGATCCCTCAGCCCATCGTGGTCGATCTCGGCGTCAATCCGGTAGAGAGCGCGGCGACGAATATTCCGGTCTTCACCGGAGACACCATCATCGTCTCGCGGCTCGGCGCGTATTACGTGCTCGGCGCGGTGAAGGCACAGGGCGCCTTCCAGCTCAAGGCCAATTCACCGACCACGCTGCTCAATGCCTTTGCTGCCGCCAGTGGCCCGCTGTTTGAATCGAAGAGCCGCGAGGTCCACATCATTCGCACCATCGGCACCACGCGCAAGGTTGTTACGGTAGACTTTTCCCGCATCGCGTCAGGCAAAGATCCAGATCCGGTCATCGAAGCGGACGATATCATCTACGTTCCGACCAGCCTGCTCAAGGCGGCGCTCAAGTCAAACGGAATTGGAACCCTTCTTGGTGTCGCTTCCCTTGCGTATGTCGTCGTCGCACAACACTAGCCTGAGGATCCCGATTCATGACGTCTCCTTCTCTGGGTAAAAAACTTAAGCTCGCGTATCTTGTCAGCCATCCCATTCAGTACCAGGCCCCCCTGCTGCGCCGCATTGCGCAGGAGCCTGATATTGATCTCACCGTATTCTTCGGCTCTGACTACTCCGTGCGCGGCTACAAGGATGAAGGCTTCGGCGTGGAGGTCAAGTGGGACGTTCCGCTGCTGGAGGGCTATCGCCACGAATTCCTTCCCCTGCTGCGCGATTCGCAGGCAGCCAGCATCACCACGCCGCTGAACTACGGCATCCGTTCGCGCCTGCGCGGCAAAGATCCCGGCCAACGCTTTGACGCGCTTTGGGTGCATGGCTACTCCACACTGAACGCGCTGCATGGCCTGCTCGCTGCAAAGTCTCTCGGCATTCCCGTCCTCATGCGGGCTGAGCCCTGGCTGAAGGATCGCCCGCGCAGCGGAGTCACCCTGGCCGCCAAGAAATTCTATTTCTCCATCCTGCGCCATCTCATCGCCGCCGCCCTTCCCATCGGCAAGCTCAATACCCAGTATTGGCGCACCTATCTGGGAGAGAAGTTCCCGCTCTTCCTGATGCCCTACGCCGTGGACAATGCCTATTTCCAGCAACGCAGTGCCGCAGCGGCTTCTACCCGTGCGCAACTGCAGGTCGAACTCGGGCTGGACCCCGCGCGCCCCGTCATTCTCTTTGCATCGAAACTGCAGACGCGCAAGCGCTGCATCGATCTGCTGGAGGCCTACGCGCAGCTCTCACCCGGCAACGGACAGGAGCCGCATCCCTACCTGCTCATCGTCGGTGATGGCGAGGAGCGCGCGGCGCTGGAGATGCGCGCCCGTGAACTTGGATGGGACAGCATTCGCTTCCTCGGGTTCCGCAATCAGAGTGAGCTGCCGCGTTTCTTCGATCTCTGCAGCGTCTTCGTTCTTCCCTCCCGCTACGAGCCCTGGGGCTTGATCGTGAACGAAGTGATGAACGCCGCCCGCACCGTCATCGTCTCAGACGACGTCGGCTCCTGCCCTGACCTGGTGGAAGACGGCGTGACCGGCTTCGTCTTTCCAGCCGGCAACGTGAGCGCACTCGCGGATGCACTGCGCCGCGTCTTCGCCACGCCGCAGACTGCATCCGGCATGGGCCGCAATGCCTTCCAGCGCGTCAGCAACTGGGGCTTTGAGCAGGATGTGCAGGGCCTGCGCCAGGCACTGGCTTTCACCACCGGTAAGATCACCGCCTGACCTATGAATATTCTTCACGTTATCGACACGCTTGATCCCGCCGCCGGTGGCCCGGCTGAATCGGTGCGCCGCATCCTGGCCAGCTACCAGCTCATGGGCCATACCGGTGAAGTCGTCACCATGGACGACCCCAACGCGCCCTTCCTGAAGGAGCTGCAATTCCCCGTGCATCCGCTGGGGCCTATCCATACCGTCTACGGTGCGAATCTGAAGATGATTCCATGGCTCAATGCGAATCGGCACCGTTTCGACGGAGCCATCGTGCAGGGCCTGTGGACCTTCAGCAGTCTCGCCGTCTGGCGCGCCTTCAAGGGCAAGCTGCCCTACCTGGTCTTCACCCACGGCATGCTCGATCCCTACTTCAAGCGCGCCTTCCCCATGAAGCATGCCAAGAAGTGGATCTACTGGCTGCTGGCGCAATATTGGATACTGCGCGATGCTGACCGCGTGCTCTTCACGGCCAAGGCCGAGGCCGAGCTGGCCAAGCAAAGTTTCTGGCTGCACAAATGGACTCCGCTGGTGGTTCCCTACGGCGCCAGCGGCCCGCTCAGTTCGCCGGAAGCCTGCCTCGCCGCCTTCCACGCGCACTATCCCGGCGTCAACGGCAAGAAATATCTGCTCTATCTCAGCCGCATCCATCCCAAGAAGGGTTGCGACCTGTTGATTGACGCCTTCGCACAGGTCGCCGCGGGCGCGCCCGATCTGCACCTGGTCGTCGCCGGACCGGACCAGGTGGGCTGGCGCGAAAAACTGGAAGCCCGTGCGCTGGCCGCAGGCATTGCCGACCGCGTACACTGGCCCGGCATGTTGCACGATGACATCAAGTGGGGAGCGTACTACGGCGCGGAAGCCTTCATCCTGCCTTCGCACCAGGAAAATTTCGGCATTGTCGTGGCCGAGGCGCTCGCCTGCGGCCGCCCCGCGTTACTCTCTGACAAGGTGAATATTGCAGACGATGTCCGCGACGCCGGCGCAGCCTATGTGGAGCACGATACCGCCGAAGGCACGCTGAACCTGATCACCCGCTGGATCGCCACCCCAGCCGAGGAGCGCAAGCGCATGGAAGACAATGCCCTCGCATGTTTCCGCCAGCACTACGACATGCGCGAGAATGCAAAGTCCACGGTGCGCATCTTCGAGCAGATCACGCGGGAGAGACAGAAAAAATAATCATGCCCAAAGAGATCGCCTACAACGCGGCTGAAGCACTCGCCCACCGGCCGGACTCTGACCCCTACAAGCGTCCTGCCTTCAGCGTGGGCAACCGCCTTCGCCGCGTGCTCTGGAATCTCGCCTGGCTGCTGCTCTGCCGCTTCACGCCGCGTCCGCTGCATGCCTGGCGAGCCTTCGTGCTGCGCTGCTTCGGCGCCAGAATCGCCGGCCCCAGCTTCATCTATCCCACCTGCACCATCTGGGCGCCCTGGAATCTCGTCTGCGCCGGCCATGTCACCATCGGCGCGCACGCTGAGGTCTACAATCCCGCGCCCATCCATCTGGGCTCGCATGTCATCCTCTCGCAGCAATCCTATCTCTGCGGGGCCACGCACGATTACAACGACGCCGCCTTCCCTCTGCTGGCCTATCCCATGCGCCTCGGCGCCTATGCCTGGGTCTGCGCGCGCGCCTCTGTCGCCCCGGGCGTCAATCTCGGTGAAGGCGCAGTGCTTGGCCTGGGAGCCGTCGCCACCCGAGACCTCGACCCCTGGAGCCTCTACCTCGGAAATCCTGCCGTCAAGATCAAAGACCGCATGAATCCAGGCTCGGCCGTATGACGCCCGTCCCCATCTCCATTCTCATCCTCACGCGCAATGAAGAGCAGGACCTGCCTGCCTGCCTTGCCTCCGTGGCATGGTCAGACGATGTTCACGTCTTCGATTCCGAGAGCACGGACCGCACTGCCGAGATCGCCCGCGCCGCAGGAGCACACGTCACCGCCCGAGCCTTCGACACCTACGCTGCTCAGCGCAATGCCGCGCTCACCACGCTTCCCTTCAAACACGATTGGATCTTCATCCTCGATGCGGATGAGCGGCCCACTCCGTCACTCGCGCGCGAGATGGAGGTTGCGATTGCCTCCAGTCCTGAAGGCGTAGCCGCCTACAAAGTGCAACGCCGCGACTTCCTCTGGAACACCTGGCTGAAGCATGCGCAGCTCTCGCCGTACTACATCCGCCTGGTGCGCCGTGGCCACGCTCGCTATGTCCGCGCAGTGAACGAAGCGCTGGAGGTGGACGGCGCCATCGGCCAGCTCACCGCGCCGCTCGATCACTATCCCTTCTCCAAGGGCATCTCGCACTGGGTCGCGAAGCACAACGTTTACTCCACCATGGAGGCGCAGTTGCTCGCCTCCGGCGCCGCCACGGCCGATGCCTCGCTGCGCACCGCCCTGCTGGACCGCGACTTCCACCGCCGCCGCACCGCGCAAAAAGCCATCTTCTACAGCCTGCCCGGCCGCTCCCTGGTGAAGTGGTTCTATATGATGTTCGTTCGCGGAGCCATTCTCGACGGCACCGCCGGCGTCACCTACGCTACATTGCAATCGTTCTACGAATATCTCATCGAAGTGAAACGCAAAGAGCTTCAGCAGAAAGACAGGGAACAGGGATTAGGGATTAGGGACCAGGGATACGGATCAGGATCAGGAAGTTGAACGAGTCATTCTGAGCGCAGCGCAGCAGAGTCGAAGAATCCAGACGGCGCCCGTCTTTGCAATACAGCTTGAAGGTTCCTCACCCAAAAGCCTGAAGCATGATCCTGCGAAACTCTCCCTCTGGATTCTTCGCGCAAAGCGCTCAGAATGACACCTCCTACCTGTTCCCTGCTTTTAGACTCCTGGCACCACGCGCAGATCGCCGCCCGTCATCTGGTTCGGCTTCTCCAGCCCAAGCAGACTCAGGATCGTCGGCGAAATATCGCGCAGCGAGCCGCCATCCCGCACGCCGATCTTCTTGCCTTCTTCCGTAATCAGAATGAACGGCACCGGATTGGTGGTGTGCGAAGTGTGCGGCCCGCCGCTGACCGGATCGATCATCATCTCGGCGTTGCCGTGATCGGCAGTCACCAGCCACGATCCACCCTTCTGCTGCAGCGCCTGGTAGATGCGGCCAAGCTGGGCATCCACCGTCTCCACCGCGCGCACCGTGGGCTCCATCTTGCCGGAGTGTGCCACCATGTCCGCATTGGCGAAGTTCACAATCACGACGTCGAACGCCGTGTCGTTGATCGCCTTAATCACTTCGTTGGCGATGCCCTCGGCTGACATCTCCGGCGCAAGATCGTACGTCGCCACCTTCTGCGAAGGCACCAGCGCGCGATCCTCACCCGGAAACGGCTTCTCAATGCCGCCGTTGAAGAAGTAGGTCACGTGCGCATACTTCTCCGTCTCCGCCACGCGCAGATTACGCAGATTCGCCTGCGCCATCAGGTTCGCCAGCAGATTGTCCATGCTCTCCGGCGGAATCACCACCGGCAGCTCGTACTTCGCGTCATACTGGGTCATGCAGACGTAATGCAAATTCTTCGGCGTGATGTTCAGCGGAATCTCTGCGTTCAACTCCTCCGCCTTCGGCAAATCCATACCCGCGCTCTTATTCAATCCGCTCTTGCGCGTCAACATGCGCGTCACCTGCCGCACACGGTCCGCGCGATAGTTGAAGCAGATGCAGGAATCCTCATCCTGAATCTGCCCTACCGGCTTACCGCTCGCGTCCACGCAGGTAAACGGCACAATGAACTCATCGGTCACGCCGTTGTTGTAGCACTCCTTCACGCGCGCCACGGCGTCAGCATACGCGCCGCCCTCGGGCTGGCCCGTCACCATCGCGTCAAATGCCTTGCGTTCCTTCTCCCAGCGCAGATCGCGGTCCATGGCGAAGTAGCGTCCGCTCACGCTGGCCAGCTTACCCACGCCGATCGTCTGCATGTCCGCCAGCAGCTCCGTCAGATAGCCCGCGCCCGATGCCGGCAGCGTATCGCGGCCATCCAGAAACGCATGGACGTAGACCTTCTCCAGCCCTTCCTGCTTCGCCATCTTCAGCAGCGCGTTCAGATGCCGCTGCTGCGAATGCACGCCGCCGTCAGACACCAATCCCAGCAGATGCAAAGCGCGGTTCGAATCGCGCGCCCAGTGCATCGCCTTCAGCAGAACCGGGTCTTTGTAAAATTCGCCCGTCATAATGGCGGAATCGATGCGCGTAATGTCCATGCGCACAATGCGGCCCGCGCCGAGATTCAGATGGCCCACTTCGCTGTTGCCCATCTGTCCATCCGGCAGGCCCACATAGTGATCGCTGGCGCGGATCAGCGTGTTCGGAAACTGCGCGAGCAGCTTATCGTAGTTCGGTTTGCGCGCCTGTGCGATTGCGTTGGCCGCGGTCTCGGCGCTATAGCCCCATCCATCCAGGATTGTTAGTACAACAGGTCTCTTACGAGTATTCGATGACATATTAACTGTTATAAACCAAACGCCGAATCCGCTTCCGCGGCCGCGCTCCCTCTCCATCAATTCTTCCCTACCCATTACATCTGTTTGCACCACTTTTCACTGTGACCTCTGTCACCCACCGCGCCACTCTGTCATCCCGACCGGAGCCTCGCGCCCTTTGCGAGCGCAGCGGAGGGACCTGCTGTTGCTTGTATGCCCTGCTTCAGCCGCTGAAGTCGCTTTGCTTCCTTCGCCCACAATAAAAAACCGCCGCCCCGAATGCACGGAGCGGCGGCCTCTGAATCAAAAACGCTTATGCGCAGTTGATGGAGTTGATGCCCAGGAACTGTGCGCCCTGGCCAAGCTCTTCTTCGATGCGCAGCAGCTGGTTGTACTTGGCAATGCGGTCCGTGCGCGAAGCCGAGCCGGTCTTGATCTGGCCGCAGCCCGTGCCCACCGCGAGGTCGGCGATGAAGGTATCTTCCGTCTCGCCCGAGCGGTGCGATGCGATGGACGTGAAGCCGTAACGGCGGCCCAGCTCGATTGCGTCCAGCGTCTCAGTGAGCGTGCCGATCTGGTTCAGCTTGATCAGAATGGAGTTGCCTGCGCCCTCATCAATGCCGCGCTGCAGCAGTTGGGTGTTGGTCACAAACAGATCGTCGCCGACCAGCTGAATCTTGTCGCCGAGCTTCTCGGTCAGCAGCTTCCAGCCTTCCCAGTCATTCTCGGCCAGACCGTCTTCCAGCGAGACGATCGGATACTTGCTGATCCAATCGGCGTAGAACTGCACCATCTCGGCGCTGCTCAACTCGCGCTTGTCGCTCTTTTTGAAGACATACTTATTCTTGGCGGCGTCAAAAAACTCGCTCGACGCCGGATCCAGGGCGATGCAGATCTCTTCGCCCGGCTTGTAACCGGCCTTCTCAATCGCTTCCAGAATGCACTCGATGGCCTCGTCGTTCGACTTCAGCGACGGCGCAAATCCACCCTCATCGCCCACAGCCGTGTTGTAGCCCTTCTTCTTCAGCACACCCTTCAGCGTGTGGAAGGTCTCCGCGCCCCAGCGCAGTGCTTCGCCAAACGTCTCTGCGCCCACCGGCATCACCATGAACTCCTGGAAGTCCACGTTGGAGTCAGCATGGGCGCCGCCGTTGATGATGTTCATCATCGGCGTCGGCAGCACGCTGGCATTCACTCCGCCCAGGTAGCGGTAGAGCGGCAGCTTCAGTGCGCTGGCCGCGGCGCGTGCCGTGGCCATGGAAACCGCCAGAATCGCATTCGCGCCCAGGCGGCCCTTGTTGTCCGTTCCATCGGCCTGGATCATGGTTGCATCCACCAGCCGCTGGTTCACCGCGTCAATGCCGGCCAGTTCAGGCGCCAGCACGGTCTCCACATTCTCGACCGCCTGCAGCACGCCCTTGCCCAGATAGACTTCCTTATCGCCGTCGCGCAGCTCCACAGCCTCATGCTCGCCGGTGGAAGCGCCGCTCGGTACTGCTGCACGGCCCATGGCGCCGCCGGAAAGCAGCACATCAGCTTCAACCGTCGGGTTGCCGCGGGAATCAAGAATTTCACGTGCGTGGATGGAAACAATCTCAGTCATAATTCTCCTGTTCGTTCGTTGAAGGTTTGTCCCATAGCCAAGAACGCGGTGCTGCATCCGTTCGTTGAGTCCGGGGCGGCGGTCGACGGCCACCTGGCCGCCATTCGCCTGCTGAATCGTCTGTACAATCTCTGCCATTGGAATCGGTGACTGGGTGCATCGGCACATTGCGCGCCGCGTCATTGCCCTCAGCTTCCTGCAATCAGCTTCATTTTAGCAAAGCAGCCGCAGGCTTCTGTGACGTAGGACACAGCCGCGCATCCCTGCTGCCGCGGCAAACCGCATCGATGCACAATCGCTGCAGTTACCCCGTCGCCCTATTGCCATAGTCGATACCCTCTTTCCTGAATCTTTTCCGTACCTTCGCCTGCCGCCTTACGCTCAGAAAAAGAGCTGTGCGCCCACGCGGATGCGTCAGGCCGCATTCCCAGTTCCGGAGGTAGCACCATGACCCGACTTCAGCTTTTCGCCACCATCCCCGCTGCCGCTCTGGCCTTCTGCCTGGCGGTGCCGGCCCCGGCCCAGACCACACGGGAGCAGGGCGTCTCGCACCCCGACGCCGTCACCGTGGCAGAGATGAATCCTGCGCCCGCACCAGCCCCAACGCCCGTCGTCACCAAGCCCAGCGCAGCGGCACTGGCCGCACCGATGGACGATCCCGACGCCGGCGTGGTCACCTACGTCCCCTCCGCGCCCAACGAACTGCCCATCGGCACCACCATCAAGGTCCGCATGAACCAGACCGTCTCCACCAAAAACACGCCCACCGGCACGCCCTTCGTTGCCGTCATTGAAGACGCCATTGAGCGCGACGGCAAGGTGATCGTTCCCGCCGGTTCTGAGCTGCACGGCACGGTCGACGATGTCCACGGCGGTGCGCGCTTCTATGGCCGCTCCTCCCTGCACCTGAACGCCGAATCCATTCTGCTGCCGGATGGCACCCACTATGTGATCCACGCGCAGGTGATCGATACTGACCAGTTCCGCAATACCCAGATTAGCAGCGGCGGAGAGATCGTCGGCTCAGACCACGCCAAGCGAACTCTGGCCGTCATGACCCTCACCACGGGCTCCTCCGCAGCCGCTGGAGCCGTCTTTGGCGGCGTCCCGGGCGCGCTGATCGGCGCTGGAGTCGGCGCTGGCATCAGCACAGCCCACTGGCTCAAGCAGGACCGCGAGACCAGGGTCCCGGCGGAATCCCGCGTTACCTTCAGCCTGACCACCGCCATGCCGATGACTCCGCTGCACTAGAGATTGGCTTTGCAATGCTGGGGGTGGGGGGCGAAACTGCCTTCCGCCCTTTTTTCATGGCGACGACGCGGGATGCGCCGGAACAACCAAAACCGGCGCTTAGTGCATCGTACGGTTGCGCTTTATAATTTCGCTGGTTGCAAATCTGCTGGCCGCGATGGCAGATAGCGTTATATTTGCAGGTGGAACATACCGTAAGATTTGCGCAATCGAGGCACGATGCCATCTACGATTCTATTGATTGACGATAATGCGATTCAGGCGGCTACTCGCCAGACCATCCTCCGCCGGGCCGGCTATTTCGTCTATGCAGCGCTCAATCCCGTGCGCGCGCTGGAACAGTTTCGCGAAAACCAGTTCCCGGAAGAGATTGACCTCGTCATTACCGACCATCTGATGCCCGGCATGAACGGCGCTGAGTTCGTCCGCGAACTGCGCGCCCTGCCGCTCGGCCTGCCCGTTCTGGTCATCAGCGGGCTGGAAGATGCGGAGACGGAATACGAGGGAATGAACGTCGTCTTTCGCCAGAAACCGCTGCTGCCCGATGCCCTTCTGGCCAGCGTTCACAGCCTCTTACAGACAGGAACCACAGCGGGTTGCTGATGATGGGTGACGTACGTCACCTTGCTCGGGGGTACCCGACCTGAGACAATCAAGTCCGGTCCTGATCATGACATCGCATCCCATGCCGGAATTCGGCAGCTTCACTCTGCTTCTCGCCCTCGCCCTCTCGGCCTGGACGCTGTTCGCTGGCTCAATTGCGCTCTTCCAGCTCTCCTACGGAAAAACCGGACGCGTCGACCCGGAGCGCCTGCTGGAGACGGCCCGCCGCTCCGGCATCGCCTCGTTCATTGCCGTCTCCTGCGCCTCCTTCGCGCTGGTGTGGGCTGCGTTTACCGGCGACTACTCCGTCGCTTACATCCTGCACCATACGAACTCCGCCCTGCCCGGAGCGTACAAGTTCTCGGCACTCTGGTCTGGGCAGGAAGGCTCGCTGCTGCTCTGGGCCTGGCTGCTCACCGCCTACGGATTCGTGCTGCGCCTGCGCCACCGCGTCGATGCCCGCCTGACGGCCTATGCCTCCACCATCATGGCGGCCATCCAGCTCTTCTTTCTCGCGCTGCTGTGCTTTGCCGCTTCGCCCTTCGCCATTCAGCCCGGGCCGCTGCAGCAGGACGGATTCGGCCTGAACCCGCTGCTGCAGTATCCCGAGATGGTGATTCACCCCCCGATGCTCTATCTCGGCTACGTCGGCTTCGCCGTGCCCTTCGCCTTCGCCCTGGGCGCGCTCATGATGCGCTACCCCGGCGAAAAGTGGATTCGCATCACCCGCAACTGGACCATGGTCACATGGCTCTTCCTCACCTGCGGCATCTTCCTCGGCGCGCACTGGGCCTACTCGGTCCTGGGCTGGGGCGGATACTGGGGCTGGGACCCGGTCGAGAACGCTTCCCTGCTGCCCTGGCTGACCGGCACTGCCTTTCTGCACTCCGTCATGATGCAGGAGAAGCGCGGCATGATGAAGGTCTGGAACGTCTGGCTGATCTTCACCACCTTCCTGCTCTGCATTCTGGGCACGCTGCTCACGCGCTCCGGCATCGTCAGTTCCGTCCACGCCTTCGCGCAGTCGTCCATCGGAACGTGGTTCACCAGCTTCCTGGTCATCGTCTTCGCCGTCTGCCTGTTCACCTTCTTCCACCAGCGCGGGCACCTGAAAGCCGAGCACAAGATTGAATCGCTGGTCTCGCGTGAGTCCAGCTTCATGTTCAACAACCTCATCCTTCTGGTTGCCACCTTCGCCGTGCTCTGGGGAACGCTCTTCCCCGTCATCAGCGAATACGTGACCAACTCCAAGGTGACCGTCGGCGCGCCCTTCTACAACCGTGTCATGCTGCCCATCGGCCTTTTTCTGCTCTTCCTGACGGGCATCGGCCCGCTGCTGGCGTGGCGCAGCACATCGCTCAAATCCATCCGCCGCAACTTCATTCTGCCCGGCATCGCCGTCGCCGCCACAGCCATCATTCTGCTGGCCTGCGGTGTGCATCCCTGGGGACAGGGTGACGACAATCAGGCCATCGCCTTCGCTCTGGTCTGCTTCTCGCTCAGCGCCGGAGTCATCACCGCCATCGCCACAGAATTCCTGCGCGGCGCCAACGTCGTCCACGTGCAGACCGGCAAGAACATCGTCAGCTCCATCATCCTGCTCACCCGCCGCAACACCCGCCGCTACGGCGGATATCTGGTGCACTTCGGCGTCGTGGTGATCCTCATCGGCATCGCCGGCGGCGCGTTCAACCGGTCCAAAGAGATGGAGATGGGCTTCGGCGATTCGCTCACCATCGGCAGCTACAAGCTGGTGTGCGACAGCTTCTCGCAGGATTCCAATCCGAACTTCGATACCGAATACGCTCTGCTCGACGTCTTCCACAACGGCAAGAAGGTCACGCAGCTTGCGCCCGAGCGCCGCTTCTACACCGCCAGCCAGCAGCCCTCCACCATCGTGGCCAACCACTCCACGCTGCAGCGCGACCTCTACGTCATCTACGAGGGCCGCAATCCTGACACCGATCGCCCCATCATCAAGGTCTTCATCAATCCGCTGATTGCCTGGATCTGGATCGGCGTCGCCATCATCGTCTTCGGCACCTTCGTCGCGCTGGTTCCGGCACTAGCACCCGCAGCCCGCCAATCTGTTCCCGCCGCGGTTCCTGTGGCCGTCCCGTTAGCAGGAGGAGGCGACTGATGCAAAATACTGACATCCGAACGATTGCCGGGATTAAGCCCCCGGCTTCAGCCGGGGGGAGCATGGCTTCAGCCATGCGGAAAGCCGCCCGCACCAACATTTCGGCTTTAGCCGCGGAGGCCCGCCAATGAAGCTCACCCGCCGTCTTGCCCAGCTCATCTTCATCGGCGCGCTCGCCTGCTCCGCGCTCGGCGTGACCGACCGCTTCAACGACATCGGCCACAAGCTGATGTGTCCGTGCGGCTGCGCTGAAGTGCTGCTGGAGTGCAACCACGTCGGCTGCCGGGACTCAGAGACCATGCGCGGCGAGCTGGCCAGCCAGTTGAACTCCGGCGCGAGCGACCGCCCCATCCTCAACTTCTTCGTCGCCAAATACGGTCCTACCGTGCTGGCAGCGCCCATGCGCGGCGGCTTCGATAACGTGGCCTGGATCATGCCCTTCGCCGTGCTTCTGCTGGCCCTCATCGGCACCTTCCTGCTCGTCCGCAAGTGGCGCGTCCGCACCGTGGCCGCTCCGCCGGAAGCGCTGAACACCGCCGCTGACCCGCTGCGCGAGAAAATTCGCAAGGAGACCGAATACTAATGGTCCTTACTCTCTGTCATTCCTCCATCGCCTGCCATTCCCCCATCGCCTGCCATTCCCCCATGGTTTGCCATTCCCCCATGGTTTGTCATTCTGAGCGCAGCGAAGAATCTGCTTTTGCTCTTTTATTTCCGTCATCCCACGATTTATTTTCGTCATTCCGCGATTTATTTTTGTCATTCCGCAGCGAAGCGGCGGAATCTGCTTCTCTCTGCTCTCGCCACATCGCTCTCAGGAGCCACCTATGAGCATCCTCGCCGCCGGTCTTCTCAGCATCTTCCTCTTCGCCTGGATCTTCTGGCCGGAGAAGAACCCCTTCCGCCAGCACGTCAAGACACGCGTGGACTACCTGCGCGAACGCAAGGAAGCCATCTACGAAAACCTGCGCGACCTGAGCTTCGAGTACAAGTCCGGCAAGTATCCTGACGAAGACTACTCCGCCCAGCGCCTCGCGCTTGAAAACGAAGCCGCCGGAGTCATCGCAGAGATTGACCGGCTTGAAGCGTAAACTTCGTAGATGCCTATGAACGCAAGCCTGCCGACGAAGTGGAAAAAGCGTGCCGTGCTCTGCTACCGCTTATGGATTGCAGCTGCACCTGGCTTGGTGTCATTCATCACTGCATATATCCTCAACGAATTTATGTATGACAACTGGGTGATGAAATTCTTCATAGTTGCAGGCATGGTTCTATTCTTGCCCGCCACGTGCTACACCTATGTTCTGCTCATCTGGCATTGGAAGGATCGTTATCAAGGCAAGCATCCGGACCTTTGGGGTGCAATCATTCTTATTGAAACAAGTGGCTGGATGAAACTCGTTTACATCTTTCGCCACTTGATTCCCGATTTTTGTGGAACAGGGCGCTATGGCCAGAAAGCTGAAGCCCCAGTACTTCCTGCAAACATTGAATATACTGAACAGGCTGACACAACAAACTTATGAAGAAACTAACCCTACTTCTCCTCGCCTTCGCCGCTATCCCGGCCTTCGCCGCCACGCTTACCGGCACCGTCACCAACAAGACCACCAACAAGCCTGCCGTGGGCGACGACGTGGCGCTGCTTGACCTGATGCAGGGCATGAATGAAGCCGGGCACACCAGAACTGACAGCAAGGGGCACTACTCCTTTGACCTGCCCGGCAACGGCCCGCACCTCATCCAGGTCACGCACGACAAGGGCAGCTATTTCACCTCCGCGCCTCCCGGCACCACCACGGCCGATGTGACCGTGTATGACACCGCGCCGCACGTGGCCGGTATTAACGCCGGTATTGACGTGATGCGCATTGAGACGGACCCCGGCGGCTCCACGCTCAACATCATCGAGGTCTTCAACATCAAGAACACCTCCACCCCGCCGCGCACCCAGGCCAGCGACCGCACCTTTGACTTCTACCTGCCCGAGGGCGCAACCCTGGGCGACTCTGACGCGACCGGCCCCGGCAGCAGCGCCATGCCGCTCAAGATCACGCCCACCCCGCTCACTGACGCGAAGAACCACTACGGACTCGACTTCGCGCTGCGCCCCGGCGAATCACTCTTTCAGATCAGCTACAGCATCCCGTACAAGGGCAGCGCCACGCTGAAGTTGCATCCTACGCTGGCGACTGACATGGCCGCCGTCATGCTCCCCAAGAGCATGACGTTCAAGGCCCCCGCCGGTTCGCCGCTCGCTCCCGCGGATGGCGCAGCCTCCTCGCAGACCGTGATCGCCCGCAGCGTGCCCGCAGGCAAAGACCTCACCTTCACCGTCTCCGGCAGCGGCCAACTCCCGCGCGACCCCAACGATGCAGGCGGCGGTTCACAATCCGGCGGCGCGGGTGGCCAGTCTGACGGCAGCTCGTCCGCCAACGATACCCGCCCCGGCGGCGGCATGGGCGCACCCATTGACACGCCCGACCCGCTCTCCAAGTACAAGTGGTGGATCGTCGGCGGCCTGCTGCTCGTCATGGCAGCCGTAGGCGGCGTCCTGCTCAGCAAGCCCTCCGGCACGCCCGTAGCGGCACCGGCTCCCGCGGCATCGTCTCCCATGCCCGAAGCACCGCTCTCCGGTCGCACCACACTGGAAGCGCTCAAGGAAGAGATCTTCACCCTGGAAACCGACCGTCTCTCCGGCAAGATGACGGAAGAAGAGTACGCCGAGCACCGTGCCGCACTGGAGACCATCCTGAAACGTGCCCTCAAGCGCGGTTAGATCAATGGAAATGTGGGTGCCCCGGGTCTCGACTTTGAGACCCGGGAGCGGCGCATCTCTCCGCTCTTGCGACCAATCAACCTGCCGCAGAGTCTAATGTGCAGTAGGATGAGGGACAGATGAACACCTTCAAGAGCACGCTTCTTCTCACGATTCTCACTCTGCTGCTGATCGCTGTCGGCGAACACTTCGGCGGCAGCAACGGCGCCATTCTCGCCTTCGTGATGGCCGCGGCCATGAACTTCATCAGCTACTTCTTCTCAGACAAGATCGCGCTGGCCATGTATCGCGCCCAGCCGGCCACGCGCGATCAGCTTCCGCGCGCCTACGCAACGCTGGAACGCCTTACCGCGAAGCAGGGTCTTCCCATGCCCAAGGTCTTCGTCATCCCGCAGGATTCGCCGAACGCCTTCGCCACCGGACGCAATCCCGCGCACGCCTCGGTCGCCGTCACCCAGGGCATCCTGAACCTGCTGAGCGATGAAGAGCTCGAAGGCGTGCTGGCGCATGAACTGGGCCACGTCCGCAACCGCGACATCCTCACCAGTTCCATTGCCGCCACCCTCGCCGGAGCCATCACGCTGATGGCGCGCATGGCCTGGTGGGCACAGATCTTCGGAGGATTCGGCGGCGGGGGCAGCGACAGTCGCCGCCGCGAAGGCGGTCTCTCGGCGCTGGTGATGATCATTCTCGCGCCCATCGCCGCCACGCTCATCCAGCTTGCCGTCTCGCGTTCGCGCGAGTATGAGGCCGATGCCACCGGCGCGCACATGACCGGCAATCCTTACGCTCTGGCCAGCGCCCTGCAGAAGCTCGATGCTTACTCGAAGCGTCTGCCCCTGCAGGCTTCAGCCAGCACCGCGCACCTGTTCATCGTGGCTCCGCTCATCGGCGGAGGCTTCGGCTCGCTCTTCTCCACCCATCCGCCCATCCCGCTGCGTATCCAGCGCCTGATTGGCCGCGACCACATTTAGAGTCCAGGCGAACCCGCCCGCCCGCTACGGCTGCCTACTTCGCCACCGCGGGCAATTCCATCTGTTCCGACTTCATCTCGTCCATGAACGGCTCAAAGCACCGCCGGCAGCGCGCCTCATACACGCCCGCCGCGCCCACCACCACCAGCTCCTGGCTGCTGCCCAGCCGCTGCGTGTGGATCGCCGGCTGGCCGCACACCATGCACACCGCTGACAGCTTCAGCACCTCATCCGCGATGGCCAGAAACTGCGGCATCACGCCGAACGGTTCGCCGGTGAAGGTCGTATCCAACCCCGCCATCACCACACGCTTGCCCAGATGCACCAGCTCCATCACCAGTTTCAGCAGCCCGTCGTCAAAGAACTGCGCCTCATCGATCCCGACCACGTCAATCTCTTCCATCTGCGGAAACAGCTCTTCCCGCAACCGCTCCACATTCGCCACGGTCACGGCGTCATGCGTCTGCGAACTGTGCGATGCGATGGCGGTGCGGTGATAGCGCAGATCGATATCCGGTTTGAAGCAGGCCACGCGCTGCCGCGCAATGCGTGCGCGCTTCAGCCGCCGAATCAATTCCTCTGACTTGCCGGAGAACATCGGCCCGGTAATCACTTCAATTCGCCCTGGCGTCGGTACTGGATGCGTTGGAGTCATGAAACGGAAAGCCCCCGATCATCGTGCTGCTTGGTTTGCAGCTATGCTACTGCGAATCGCTGTGGGAATCGGGGACTACAGGTCCGGGTCATCGCCCGCGGAGAGAATCTGCCCCAGCGTCGGCTTGTGCTTGGGATGCGCCGCGGCCTTCTGCTTAGGGTCCGGCAGCGTGCGCGAGGGCTTCGGCTGCCCCACCCGTTCGCGGGCGTTCGCCTTCACCGCCTTGGTCACCGAAAATACTTTTTTTCTTGCCGCCATGTGATGGGCACCACGCCACGCCTGCCGAGATTATGCAATACTTTTGTGCGGTGCAAAAGGCGAATCGAGGGCCCGACTATGGAAGAGCGCGATTTTTTTGATGAACGGCAGGAGCAGCGTACACACACACTCACCTGCCCGCATTGCGGCAAAGCCGACGAGTACCAGGTCGGCTGGCTCATCCGCCGCAAGAAGCAGCAGTTGCCCCGCGGCGCAGACGACCGCGACCGCGCCCGCTTTGCCAAGGCGCAGAACTACATGGTCCGCCGCGATGACATGCTCGGTTGCAAAAACATCCGCTGCCGCAAGCGTTTTGAGATCGCCGGCCTCCAGACCGTCGCTTTTATGGAATAGCCTGTTTCCCCTGAACCGCCTGCCGTGATTTAATAGCAGGTGACGCGCCACTGCGCCGGAGAAGACTTCCCCATGGCCAACATGCTTCTGCCCATTGAAGAACGCCACCTGACGCCCGATCAGGTGGAATCGCTGGACAAGCGCCGCCGCCGCGGCCACCTGTTCCTGGTGCTCTGCTTCCAGGCCGGGATCATCGCCACCCTGCTCGCCGTCTGGGCCGGCCAGGATCTTACCTACTCTCCCGGCTGGGTTCATCCCATGGCGTACTACTGCTTCGCCCTCTATGCCGCCTGCGCCTTCTTTGCCGTAGCCGGCCTGCGCCTGCGCAAAGGCCATCCCGAATTCAACTAGCCGCTTTGCTCTTAAACAACAAAACGCATCCGCCCAGCGGATGCGTTTTGTCTTTACAGTTGCAGTTGTCTTTGCATTTCGCTGACCTGCTAACTCGCTGACCTGCTGACTCGCTTCCTTTTACGCCGTCTGCCACTCGCGCACATACTCTGTGCCCAGCGGGGCGCGCTCCACAAAATCCACCAGGTTCGCCACCGTCTCCAGTGGCATCATCAGCCGTCCCAGCCGGGGCGCGCGGCCAGACCGCTTCAGCAGCGCCGGCAACATCACATACTGTACGGAATCGTCCGTGATGCCCAGCATCATGCAAAGATTGTCGGTCGGCAGAATCGGGAAATCGATGCCGTAATGCTCCTCAATGTAGAGGTACACCTCGCGCGAGACCTCTTCATTGTGTCCCGCCGCCTTCATCTCGCGCACAAATTCTTCCATATCGTGCCCGGCACGACTGGTGGTCAGCATCTTCTTACGTCCGCGCGCGCCGAAGAATACGGTGATGCTGCTCGCGAGCATAAACAGCAGCAGCATGCCAACGGACGAGCCGTCGTTCAATATCCAATGGACTGCATGATCGAGATCCATGTGGGCTCCTCCTTGATCTGTACATCCTTCATCGGCCAATCTACAGCCAGTTTCAGCCTATACTTGCAGTAGCCGCCAGTGGCCCGGATGCTGCGCCCGGCATCCAACTGGTCAATATTTAGAATCTCAATACCTAACCCAATGCCTCCCCTCCCCATCCCGGCCGCGGCAATGACCACCGAGCACCTGCACGACGCGCATGGCCGCGCCATCACCGACCTGCGCATCTCCATCACCGACCGTTGCAACTACAAGTGCGTCTACTGCCGCACCGGCAACGACGGCGCCAAGTACAGCGAGCTCGCCCTGGCCGAATATCTCCGCCTCGCGCGCATCTTCGTCTCGCTCGGCATTGAAAAGATCCGCCTCACCGGGGGCGAGCCGCTGCTCCGCCGCGATCTCGTGGAGATGGTGCATCAGCTCGCCGGCCTCCGCACGCCCGCGGGCAATCCCATCGACATTGCCATCACCACCAACGGCCATCTGCTGGCCGACCTGGCTCAGCCGCTCAAGAATGCCGGTCTCTCGCGTATCACCGTCAGCATGGATGCGGTCGACCCTGACACCTTCGCCCGCATCACCCGCGTTCCCGGCAGCTACGAGCGCGTGCTCGCCGGCATCCGCGCCGCCCAGGCTGCCGACCTCTCCCCCGTCAAGGTCAACGCCGTCCTGCTCCGCGGCTTCAACGACGACCAGATCGAGCGCTTCGCCGAATTCTCCCGCAGCGAAGGCGTCATCGTCCGTTTCATTGAATTCATGCCTCTTGAAGAAGACCGCGTCTGGACCCCGCAGATCGTCGTCTCCAAGCGTGAGATCCTTGCACGCCTCGAACGCGTCCGTCCCGTCGTCGCGCTTCTGCCCAACTCCCCCAGCGAGACCGCCCGCCGCTTCACCTTCGACGACGGCCTCGGCGAGATCGGCATCATCGCGCCCGTCTCTGAAGCCTTCTGCGGAGCCTGCAGCCGCATCCGTCTCACCTCTGACGGCAAGATCCGCACCTGCCTCTTCTCGCAGACGGAGCACGACCTCTACGGCCTGATGCGCCGCGGCGGCACCGACGACGATCTCGCCGCCTACATCCGCAGCGTCGTCGACCAGAAAGAAGCCCGCCACCACATCGGCGAACCCGACTTCCTGAAGCCCTCAAGAAGCATGGTCCACATCGGCGGCTGACTCACATGCGAACGCCGTCATCCTGAGCGCAGCGAAGGATCTCAGTATTTGTCTTTATCGCTGTACGGTCGCCAATACTACGAAGGCCGTTGTCTTGGATCGTCGTAATCCGTGTGCTCCGTGAAATCCGTGGCTAGCTCTTGCTTCTATCTCCGCTGCAGCCCCTTCGGCACCTTCTTCTCCACCGGCAGAATCACATCCCGGTTCCCTCTCGCATCCGGATGCACACCAAAATCCCACACTGCCAGGTTCACATCCTTCACGTTCAGCACTTCCATCAGCGCATACTCTCCCGGCAGCAGCTCCTGCTTCGGCGTCAACTTCATCCAGTGCCCGCCCGGAAGCATCTCCTGCGTCGTCTCCATCACATCTTCCTGCCGGCTCACCTTGCCCAGCATGGTGATCTTGAAGCTCCCGATCACGCGTACGTCCGTGCGCACGTCGGCCCGCACAATCACATACTGCGAACTGGCAGCGCCGCCCGCCGGCACCGCCGCATTGCCGTTCGCGCCATGCGTGTCCACCTGGAACGCATCGTCCGGAGCCTCCGGCGGCAGATTATCCCCGATGCGCACGTAAATCACCGGCGTGCCCGTATGCAGCTGCGTCTCCGCGCTCGTCCCCTTGAGCTGAATGAGCTGATGCGAGCTGGCAACAGGATTGACCGTGGCCTTCAGAATATTGTGCGCGGTATTGCGGTTCAGGTCGCTGTCATTTTGCGCCAGCATCGCCAGCTCATTGCCGCCGTCGTAGACGTCCAGCGCCAGCACGCTACCCTGCTCCGGCAGGTGCAAATTCGGAGCCACCTCCGGCGTGCGCGCGGCAATCTCCGCCTCTTCCCGAGCCAGCTCCGGGTCCAGCACCGCCGCACTCCCATCCGTATGCTGCTGCTCCCAGGCCTGCGTCGCCGGCCAGTCCACCAGCTTTGCCGGAAGCTCTTCCTCAGCCCCATTCCTCTCCGCGCTGCGATAGTGCACCACGCCGCCCTTCACGCTGTACTCGGTCACCGCCTGGTAGCTGCCGTCTTTCAGAATCAGCCGTGTCGCGTGCTTGCTGCTCTGTGCCAACCCCGCGCCCAAAGCGGCGCACAGCATCACCGCGCCTATCATCCACTGCCATCGCGCCATCAATTTATTCATCAGAACCATCGCAACTCCATCAGTTTAGACGGCGGATACCCCAAGTCTGCAACTAACCACGCGAAGCGGGTGCCCCAAGCTCAAGGCACAGGACACGCACCCCCCAATAATAGAAAGTGTCATTCTGAGCGCGCCCTTGCGCGAAGAACCCCGATGAACCTACACGTTCCCCATACCGCATCAAGCTTCCGTTGCACGAACCCGCGACCTAAGCCCTTCGCCTCGTACTCTCTCCAACCTTCTGCCATCCATCATCCCCGCGAATTCACTGCCCATTTCTGCGTTTTCCACCACCCCGCACCAAACACCCCTCTTCCAACCGCCCCTCAAAGCTGCGATACTGAGTTGTGCCCATCCAGCACGTCCAATCAAAACATTTGAAAAAGAGGTCGCGGTTATGTCTGCAAAGTACATCTTTGTAACCGGCGGTGTTGTGTCCAGCCTTGGCAAGGGTCTTGCCGCAGCCTCCATTGGCACCTTGCTTGAGACGCGTGGGCTGAAGGTCAATCTGATGAAGTTTGACCCCTACCTGAACGTCGACCCCGGCACCATGTCGCCCTTCCAGCACGGCGAAGTCTTCGTCACCGACGACGGCGCTGAGACTGACCTTGACCTCGGCCACTACGAGCGCTTCACCCACGCCCGGCTCACGCGCGACAACAACCTCACCACCGGCCGCATCTACGAGCAGATCATCACCAAGGAGCGCCGCGGCGACTACCTGGGCAAGACCGTGCAGGTCATTCCCCATGTGACCAACGAGATCAAGAACGCCATGCGCAAGGTCGGCGCGGACTGCGACATCGCCCTGGTCGAGATCGGCGGCACCGTCGGCGACATTGAATCGCTGCCCTTCCTTGAAGCCATCCGGCAGATGCGCCAGGAGCTGGGCCGCGACAACACCCTCTTCATCCATCTCACGCTCGTCCCCTGGATTGCCGCAGCGCAGGAGCTCAAGACCAAGCCCACGCAGCACTCCGTCAAGGAGCTGCTCTCCATCGGCATCCAGCCTGACATTCTGCTCTGCCGCACAGAGCGTCCTCTGCCCCGCGACATGAAGGCCAAAATAGCCCTCTTCTGCAATGTGGAGGAGCAGGCCGTCATCACGGCCAAGGACGTTCCCTCCATCTACGAAGTCCCCCTCGGCTTCGCGCAGGAGAATGTCGACGGCCTCGTCCTCAAATACCTCCGCCTGGAAGCGCCCGCCGCCAGCCTGGAGCAATGGCAGCAGATCGTTCACCGTGCCTATAACCCTTTGGATGAAGTTTCTATCGCCATCGTAGGCAAATACGTGGAGTACGAGGACAGCTACAAATCCCTCAAGGAAGCTCTCATCCATGGCGCGCTCGCCCATAATCTGAAGCTCAAGATCAGCTGGCTCGAAGCCGAAGGGCTGGAAGCAGCCGACTACGCCACGCAGTTGCAGGGCTATGACGGCATCCTGGTACCCGGCGGCTTCGGCAAGCGCGGCATCGAAGGCATGTTGAACGCCATCCGCTACGCGCGCGAGAGCCAGACGCCTTACTTCGGCATCTGCCTCGGCATGCAGACCGCCTGCATTGAATATGCGCGCAACGTCTGCGGACTGACGGACGCCAACTCCGGCGAGTTCGACCCCTCCACCTCGCACCGCATTATCTATAAGCTGCGCGAGCTCATCGGCGTAGAAGAGATGGGCGGCACCATGCGCCTGGGCGCGTGGGACTGCGTGCTGGAGCCCGACTCCCTGGCCTTCAAGGCCTACGGCAAGACCGAGATCTCGGAGCGTCACCGCCACCGTTACGAGTTCAACCGCGAGTATGAGGCTGTGCTCACCGGCGCCGGCCTGCGCCTGACCGGCACCACGCCTGACGCCACCTACGTGGAGATCGTGGAGATTCCCACGCACCCCTTCTTCCTCGGCTGCCAGTTCCACCCGGAGTTCAAATCCAAGCCGCTGGAGCCACATCCCCTCTTCCGCGATTTCATCGGCGCCAGCTACAAGAACCGCATTGCCCACAAACCTGCCCCTGCTGTCCCTTCGGCAACGAAGTCCGCACCCATGCAGACCAATTGATTTTTAAATCCAGAGAGCGTGCGGCAGCATATAGTGAAACGACCGAGGTGCTGCCATGCACGAGGTTTCACTTATACGTCTTTACACGTTGCGAGTCTGCTACCTGATTCTCGCTCTTGGGCTGGGCCTCTACATCTGGCCATCGGTCCTCCATCACACGCCGGACCAGGCCATCACCGCCGGCATCCGATGCTCTCTGTTCGCCGGTCTTGGTCTCACTGCGGTGCTCGGCCTGCGCTATCCCGTGCAAATGATCCCGCTGCTGCTCTTTGAACTCATCTGGAAGGCAATCTATCTGCTCGCATTCGCTCTGCCGCTTTGGCTCGCTCATCAGGTCACAGCTCGGGCGGCTGAAGACATCCACTCCGTACTCGTGGTTGTCATCTTTCTTCCCCTCATTCCCTGGGGCTACGTCGTTCGTCACTACATCCTGTTGCCCGGAGACCGCTGGAGCCGCTGAAAAATCTCCCAAGGGGAGAGCCGGCAATACCCCTCGTGTTTTAGAATCGCGCTGTCCCACTAAGCTTTGGTTCCGCAGGAAAGGATTCCCCGTCCATGCCCGCTTCCTCGTTCACCCGCCGCCATTTCCTTGCCAACACCGCCGCCCTGGCCACCGCCGCCGCATTGCCCCGCTTTGCCTTCGCATCGGCTCCACCGTCGAAATACACCGGCGACCAGGCGCTGCACATTCTCATGCAGGGCAATGCCCGCTTCGTCTCCGGCAAGCTTCTTCATCCCGGTCGTAAGCCCGAAGACTTCCGCCCCCTCGCCGCCGGGCAAACGCCCCTTGCCGCCGTCCTCGGCTGTGCTGACTCGCGCGTCCCGCCCGAAATTCTCTTTGATCAGGGTATAGGCGACATCTTCACTGTCCGCGTCGCCGGAAACTATGCCAACGGTGCCGGAGCCTCCGTCAACGGCAGCCTCGAATACGGCGTCGCCGAGTTGAATGTTCCCTTGGTCCTCGTCCTCGGCCATACCGAATGCGGTGCCGTCAAAGCCGCCATTGCCCACCTGCATGACGACGAACTCCCCGCCGACATCAAGGACCTCGTGGCAGACATCAAGCCCGCCGTCGCCGCATCCACCGGCACCAGCAAGCAGCTGCTCGCGGATGCCATCCGCAACAACGTGCAGCGCAGTGTCGCCTACCTCACCACGCAAGACGAAATTCTCTCCGAACGAGTGAAAGCTGGCAAACTTAAAATCGCTGGCGGTGTCTACGATCTCGCCACCGGAAAAGTTATGCTGCTTACCTAATCCGCCGTCAGCTTCTCCGCCAGCCGCACGCCAAACGCCACCGCCAGCAGCGTCGAGTTCGCCTGCCCGCTCACCGGAAACACGCTGGACGACGCCACATACAGATTCTCCAGCCCATGCACCTTCAGGTTCGCGTCCACCACGCTCTCCGCAGGATCGTCGCCCATGCGCGTCGTCCCCACCTGGTGGAAGCCGTCCGCCGCCTGCTCGTAGACGCGCTCCCGCAGCTTGTCGCCCGTGTACCAATACTCCAGCCGGCCAATGCCGTTTGCCCGCAGTGCTTCATCCAGCAGCCGGTGCGAATCGATCACGCTCTGCACATCCTGCTCCGCAAAGCGCAGGTCAATCACCGCGCGCGTCATGCCGAACGCATCCTTCTCCGCCCCCAGCGTGATCCTGCTCTCCCGCTGCGGAATCTGTTCCGCGTGATAGTGCAGCGCATATTTGCCGCCCGCGTTCACCACCAGGAATCCCGGCTTCTTCGGCTTGCGCACAAACCGGTCGCGCAGAATTTTGTAGATGTCCGCCATGCCTTTCGGCGCTCCCAGAATCGCATTCCGCAGATGCGCACCCAGCCTGTAAGGCTTCGGCCCCGTGTGCGCCAGCCGAATCGCCTCGCTCAGCAGCCGCCTGCCCGACGGCGGAAACGCCAGCGCCAGAAATACGGCAGACATCACCCCGCTGCGATGCGCCGGATCGTACAGCGGCGGATTGTCCGGCCAGAAGGCCGTGTTCAGCACCTTGTGCTGCATCTGCGCCGCCGCCGTCAGCATGAAGCGCCGACGGTAGAACGCACCCCCGTCCAGCTTGAAATCCAGATCCTCAATCCCCGCCGGATCGTCAAACTGGATGCTCGCTATCTTTCCCGAGATGTGCCCCATGTAGTAGCGCCCCAGCGGCCCATCCACCCCGCCGAAGAGCTCCGGCTGGCCCTGCTGCGCGTGCAGCAGCAGACGCGTCGTCTCCACCCCGCCCATCGCCAGCACAAACTGCTTCGCCCGCACCGTCCGCACCCCTTCCGGGGTCGTCACCGTCAGACTCTCCACGCGCTTTCCATCCGCGCTGAAATTCACTCCCGTGACGGTGCTGTTCAGGCTCAGCCGGATGCGCTCGGATTGCAGCAGCCGCTCGCGGTGTTCCAGGATCACGCGGGATTCCCGCGCCCAGCGCTCCACCCTGTCCAGGGTCAACTCATTGCTCAGCTTTCTCCTGTAAGACACTGTAAATTCGTCACTTCCGCACAGCATGTATTCCGCGGCCCGCGCGTAGTACGGCTCGATCTCAGCCTGCGCCAGCGGCCACTTTGCATCCGCCACAAACGCCCGCGGCATCCAGTCAATGTCGTCATACGCCACGCAGCGCCCGCCCCAGGTCCACGACGTGCCGCCCAGCGCGCGCACCACCGCGATCTCCATCGGAGCATGCCGTTCCGGGTCCACGATACGGGCCTGTGAAGCCGCCTCGCCCGCCGCTGTGCGCTCCATGCCGCCGGCCTCCAGCAGCAGCACCTCGCGCCCCAGCCGCGCCAGCTCCAGGGCCAGGGTCATGCCCACCGGTCCCGTGCCTGCCACGCACAAGTCCCATAATTTGTCTTGATTGGTCAGAGTCTCGATCACGGTTTCCTGCGGTGTGTTGTGAGTGCTTCGTTGCGGTTGCGCGGAGTCTCGGTCTCTTTCTGAATTGTAACCGTGTCTTACTTGGATGCCCGCAGCGCACTGCGCAGCAGCGCAATCTCCGCGGCGGAAAACCGGCACGATTCTATCGCGCGCACATTGCCCGCCAGGTGCTTCGGCTGCATCATTGCCGGAATCACGGCGTGAACGCCGGTCCCGCTCAGAATGGCGTTCAGCACCACCTCCGGCATTAGTTGCGCATCCGGCGTCAGTTTCTCGCGCAACTCCGCCGGCAGCGCGGCATCCTGGCGCATCGCCTCCACCTTCTGCCGACACGCGCTCACGCCTGCGGGCCCGCCAAAGGGATGGTTCGCCACCAGAAACCATCCTTCCCGCGCCGCCTTCTCCGTCGTATCCGCAAAATCCAGCTGCTGTGCGTTCATGGCGAACTGCGCCGTGGTCAGCGCCGCCGGGCGCTGCGCAAAACTCGCCGCTACCACCTCCTGCGCACCGGAGATGCCCGCCATGCGCACCTTGCCGCTCTCCACCAGCCGCCCCAGCGCAGCCATCAGGTCATCCTGTGCCAGCACGCTCAACGGAGCGGCATGAAGCAGCAACATGTCCACAAACTCCATCCGCAGTGCGCGCAGGCTCGTCTCCAGGCTGCGCTGCAGCAACTCCACGCTGAACGCTCCCGCCACAATTTGTCCCGCTGCCTGCCTCTGCGCCATCCCGCGCAGTGCCGGCAGCAGCCTGACCGCCGCCTGCGCCAGCGGCTTTACCCGCTGCTTCCAGTTACGCTCCGCCGGCAAAATGCCGAACTTGGTGCAGATCACCGCCCGCTGCCGCCGCTCACCCGCTAAAAATTCGCCCAGCAGCCCCTCAGACTCGCCATAACCGTACGAACGCGCCGTGTCGTAGAACGTGATGCCCGCATCCCACGCCGCCGTCAACGCCGCCACGGACTCCCGCCGCCCCGTACGCCCCAGCATGGCCGCGCAGCCCAGCCCAAGCACTGAAACCTCGGGCCCACCCACCGGCATAGAGACATATCTCATGGGCAAAAGATACACCATGCCCGCTTCCCCGCCGCCGCCACTCGCCACGGCCAGTGCCTTGTGTTGCAATAGAGAGCGTGAATTCTTTCAGCATCCAGAACGTCCCTGTCGGCACCGGCCAACTCTTCCTGATCGCCGGCCCCTGCGTCATTGAGAGCGAGAAGCACGTTCGCACCATGGCCGACGCGCTGCAGCGCATCACCACTGACCTGAAGATTCCCTTCATCTTCAAAGCCAGCTACGACAAGGCGAACCGCACCTCCATCACCAGCTTCCGCGGCCCCGGCCTGGAAGAGGGCTGCCGCATTCTTGCTGTCGTGCGCAAGGCCAATGGCCTGCCCGTCCTGACGGACGTTCACACCCCGCAGGATTGCGCGCGCGTGGCCGAATCCGTCGACGTGCTGCAAATTCCCGCCTTCCTCTGCCGCCAGACGGACCTGCTCATCGCCGCCGCTGAAGCCACCGCCCGCACCGGCGGCGCCGTCAACGTGAAGAAGGGCCAGTTCGTTGCCCCGGCAGACATGCAGCACGCCGTGAAGAAACTGACTGACTCCGGCAACAGCCGAGTCATCCTGACCGAGCGCGGCGCCAGCTTCGGCTACAACAATCTCGTGGTCGACATGCGCGCGCTGCCCATCATGCGCGGCTTCGCCCCGGTGGTATTTGATGCAACCCACTCCGTGCAGACGCCCTCAGCCGCCAACGGCGTCAGCGGCGGCCAGCCCGAATTCATCCCTGTGCTCGCCCGCGCTGCCGTCGCCGCCGGGGTCGACGGCGTCTTCCTTGAAGTCCACGACAACCCCTCCCAGGCCAAGTCAGACGGCGCCAATGCCCTGCATCTTGATAAGCTAAAAGATGTCCTCGCGGAGTTACTTTCCGTGCACGCCGCCGTCAATCCTGTCTAACCTGCATCCACCGTGGGTGCCCCAGGTCTCGCTTTTGAGACCTGGGATACGATGCTCGTCGCAGCACACGAAATCATTGTTCAGAAGCACTGGTCTCATCTCAGTTCTTTCGCCTAAGGAGAATGCCTCTTGCTCATGCGTCCAACATTTGCCCTTCGCTCGCTCGTGCTCGCCGCCGTCTTTCCGCTTGCGTCGAACGCCCAGATCAAGCAGCCCATGCCGCTCCCCGCACCGCCGCCCGAAGCCATGCCGCAGGACACGCCCTACGCCCCCGGCACCATCGACCTCACCGTCGATGTCACGGACGTTGCCCGCCGCATCATCCAGGTGGATGAGACCGTGCCCGTTGTTCCCGGCCCGCTCACCCTCTTCTATCCCAAGTGGATTCCCGGCAATCACTCGCCGACCGGCCCCATCTCCAAGATGGCCGGCGTGGTCATCACTGCCAGAAAGCATGAAACCCTGGCCTGGAAGCGTGACCCTGTGGATGTGTACGCCTACCACGTGGATGTGCCCGCCGGCGTGAAGGAGATTCATGTCGCCTTCCAGTATTTGCAGCCGGTGCGTGCGCCAGAGGGCCGCATGAGCGCCGATGACGACCTCATCGACCTCGCCTGGAATACCGTGGTGCTCTATCCCAGCGGCCATTTCTCCCGCGACATCACCTTCAAGCCCACCCTCAAACTCCCCGGTGCCGATTGGAAGTTCGCCACCGCTCTGGAGCTGGAAAAGCGCGATGGAGAGATGGTGCACTTCGCCCCGGTCACGCTGAACACGCTCATTGATTCGCCGCTCTACGCCGGTACGCATTACCAGCGCATCGATCTCTCCACCGGCCCTGACAATCCCGTGCACCTGAACCTCTTCGGCGACGACGATGCCAGCATCACGCTTACGCCGGAGCAGATCACGCTGCACAAGAATCTCGTGGTGCAGGCGCAGAAGCTCTACGCGTCGCACCATTACAACCACTACGACATGCTCTACCTCATCAGCGATCACGTCGGGGGCGTTGGCCTGGAGCATCACCAGTCCAGCGAAGATGGTTCCAAGGCCAACTACTTTACCAACTGGCCCGGCACCGTCATCATGCGCGATCTCGCCGCGCATGAGTACACTCACTCCTGGGATGGCAAGTTCCGCCGCCCCGCCGATCTCTGGACGCCCGACTTCAACGTCGTGCCCATGCAGGATTCACTGCTGTGGGTCTATGAAGGCATGACGCAGTACTGGGGCAACGTCCTGACGGCGCGCGCCGGTCTGCGCTCTGCCGCTGATACCCGCGACATTCTCGCCCTCACCGCCGCCGGCTTCGAAGCCGCTCACGGCCGCAACTGGCGTCCGCTGGAAGACACCACCAACCAGCCCATCGTCTCGCAGCGTTCGCCCGTGAGCTGGGTAAGCTGGCAGCGCCCGGAGGACTACTACACCGAAGGCATGCTGATCTGGCTCGATGCGGACACCAAGATCCGCGAGCTCAGCCACGGCGCCAAGTCGCTGGATGACTTTGCCGCGCTCTTCCTGGGCAAAGACAGCCCCAGCTTCGTGACGGAAACCTATACCTTTGACGATGTGGTGCACGACCTGAATGCCGTACAGCCCTATGACTGGGCCGGCTTCCTGCACACCCGCATCTACGAGCTTGCACCCAACCCGCCGGAAGACGGCATCACCCGCGGCGGCTATAAGCTGGTCTATACCGACACCGTGCCTGCCTGGCGCGCGCTCTATGAAAAGTCTGCGCCTGGTGTAAGCTTCAGCACCTCGCTCGGCTTTGCCGTCATGCAGGACGGCACCGTCGGCGACGTCTGGTGGGACTCCATCGGCTACAAGAGCGGCGTAGTTCCCGGCATGTCGATTATCGCGGTGAACGATAAGGTCTTCAGCATGGCCAATCTCAAAGAAGCGATTCTCGCCGCGGAGAAGAGCAAAGACCCCATCCGCCTCACCCTTAAGCGCGATGACATGGTCAAGACCATCGCCATCGACTATCACGAAGGCCTGCGCTACCCAACCCTGCAACGCATCGATGGCGCCCCCGACCTGCTCGACGCCATCCTCGCCGCAAAGCCCTGAGGCAACGTCTGCTCAGCCTGACAATGGAATGACTGCATGGCAAGAAAACGGCTCCCACCAGGGGAGCCGTTCTTGTGTCCGGGCTTCAGCTCGCGTAGACCCTACCGCGGATTCAGATACCACGGGATATTGACCACGATGATGCGCTGGTTGCCGCGCAGCAGAAGGATCACCTTCAACACCTGCACGCGCTGATTGTGCAGAACATTCTCCCACCAGTGCCGCACCACCAGCTCCGGCACCAGCACGGTCACCTTGCGCGTCGGATGCACCTTCTCCAGCTCCAGAATGTAATGCACCAGCGGATTGATGATGAAGCGGAAGTGCGACTTCAGCAGCACCAGCTGCGGCTGCGGCAGATCCGTCCCGCGCAGAGGCCGCGCGATCTTCTCTTCCCACACCGCGCACAGCGCACTGGGCTCTTCATCGCAATCCACGTGCAGCACGCGGATATCCTTTGAGAGCACCAGGCCAAACCGCATCGCCTTCTCGGTCATGCGGTTCCAGCGGTCCATCGGAATTACCACGATGGGCTCTTCCAGATTAGTCACGTCGAGGGGCTTGGCCTCTGCCGTCTCGTGGTAGATGCGCGTGTAGTGGCGCTTCACCCGGATCATGCCGTAGATAATCGTCGGAACCAGAAGCGCGGTAATCCACGCGCCTTCCATGAATTTGGTGATTACCAGAATAATGAGCGCGATGCCGGTCGCGATGGCGCCGATACCGTTGACCAGCATCTTGCCGGGCGCGCCGCCCACTTTCCGCCAGTGCACCACCATGCCCGCCTGCGAGAGCGTGAACGCCAGGAACGCGCCGATAGCATAGAGAGGGATGAGCCTGTCCGTCACGCCGTCAAACATGATCAGGATGATGGCGGTGAAGGTGACCAGCGCGTAGATGCCGTGCGAGTACAGCAGACGCCGGCCGCGCAGGGTGAAGACGTGCGGCAGATAATCGTGCAGCGCGATGGCGCGGGTCAGGCGGGGAAAGTCAGCGAACGCGGTGTTCGCCGAAAGCGCCAGCGCCAGCAGCACGCAACCCATGGTGGCGAAGTAGAACCAGCTGCGCCCCATCACCGCGCATACCAGCAAGCTCAACACGCTCTGATAGCCGGGGATAGTCGGGTCCATGGCGCCGATGTGATACGCATTCGCCAGGTACGACGTGCCGAAGAGCAGCATGATCAGCAGGACGATGATGACGGTGAGCGTGTGCTGCGCCTTCTTCACGCGCGGCTCGCCAAAGGCCATCACGCCGTTGGACACAGCTTCAGTGCCGGTCATCGCCGCGCATCCGCTGGAGAACGCCTTCAGCAGCAGCCAGAGACCGATCATCTCCGACGCCGGTGCAATCGGCGGAGGCGCCACCACGGCCATCGGGTGACCATGGCTGGCAATGTATTTGAAGATGCCGACCGCGATCACAATGGCCAGCGAGCCGACGAAGAGGAAGGTCGGCACCACAAACGCCAAGCCGGTATCGCGCACGCCCCGCATGTTAATGATGGCCAGAAAAACCAGGATGGCCAGACAGAACGCCAGCGTATGCGGATGCAGTTTGGGAAATGCCGAGACCATGGCCGTGACACCGGCGGAAATACCCACGGCGGCTGTCAGGATGTAGTCGATCATGAGGGCAGCCGCGGCAAACAGACCGGCGGTAGCGCCCAGATTCTCCGTTGCGACGGTATACGAGCCGCCGCCGTGCGGATACGCTGCAATCGTCTGGCGGTAGCTGAAGAACAGAATGACCAGCAGGCAGAGAATCGCGGTGATGATGGGCACGATCAGGTGCAATCCCTGCAAACCCAGCGGGATGAGAAACACCATCGCCGCTTCCGGGCCGTACGCCGCGGAGGTGAGTCCATCTAACCCAAAAATGGGGATGCCGGCGGCAACCCCAATATGCTCTCCACGCTCTTCACTGGTGGCAAGTGGCTTGCCAAAAAGAATATCTAGAAAGGACATCAACACTCCGTAAGGGGGACCTTTTGTATAGTACGCGAAGCTGTCAAGCCGAACGGCCTTTTGGGCCTCTTTTAGCCCTTTTTTATGGTTCCATCGCCATTTTTATAGGCACAATAAAATTTGCCGCCACCCTTTTCATCCGGCGCAAAGCCGCCATCATCTAAACTGGTAAGAATGGCTGAATCTCTCCATCCCGTTGCCGGAACCATCGCCATCGCGATGTCCGGCGGCGTTGACTCCTCGGCGGTTGCGGCCCTGCTGCGCGCGCAGGGGCACCCGGTCATCGGCCTTACGCTTCAGCTATGGAACCAGCGCCGCCTGGCTGGCCATGAAGGCATGCCGGAGGCGGTGCAGGGCCGCTGCTGCTCCATTGACGATGTCTACGACGCGCGCCGCGTGGCCGAGCAGCTCGACATTCCCTACTATGTGGTCAATCAGCAGGAGCGCTTTGAGCAGGATGTGGTCCGCCCCTTTGTGGCCGAATATCTGGCCGGGCGCACGCCGGTTCCCTGCACCCTCTGCAATAACCACCTCAAGTTCGACCAGCTGCTGATCACCGCCCGGCAGATCGGCGCAGAGCGCATCGCCACCGGACACTATGCGCGCAATGAGTTCTGCGAGCGCCGCCAGCGCTGGATTCTGAAGCGCCCCGCCGACCGCTCCAAGGACCAGAGCTACTTCCTCTTCGGCCTGACGCAACCGCAGCTCAGCCGCACCCTGTTCCCGCTGGGCGAGATGGAAAAGCCCGCCGTGCGCGAGATGGCCGCGGAGCACGGCCTGGCCCTCGCGCAGAAGCCTGACTCGCAGGAGATCTGCTTCATCCCCGGCGGCGATTACAAGGCCTTCATCGACGCCTATCTGGAAGAACAGGGCCAGACCATGCCAGTCACGGCGGGCGCGCTGAAGAGCACCTCCGGCGAGACCGTGGGCGAGCATAGCGGCATCCGGAATTTCACCGTGGGACAGCGCAAGGGTTTAGGTGTTTCTTCAAGGGACCCACTCTATGTAATTCAAATCAAGCCGAATGAACGCGAGGTTGTCATTGGCCGCGAGGACGAACTCTTCTCCCGTGAGCTTCATGCCAACCGGCTGAACTGGATCTCGATCCCGGAGCTGACAGAGCCCTTGCAGGTCACTATCAAGGTCCGCCACCGGCATGAACCCGCCTCCGCGACGCTGATGCTGGGGCCAGAGAACGGTACCGTGACTGCGCTCTTCGACGAGCCGCAGCGGGCTATTACACCCGGTCAGGCGGCGGTCTTCTACCAGGGAGATGAAGTGGTCGGCGGCGGCTGGATCTACTAAGCTGCCACCCATCGGAAGCTAACGCATTTTTCGATTTAGAAGTTGACAGCAAGGGATAGAAAAAGCGGTCTCCGGGGCTAAAGCCCGCTGCTTTTACTGTGCTTACTTCCGTGGGGCTGAAGCCCCACTCCCCCCGGCTGAAGCCGGGGGCTTAATCCAGGCAATACGGATCGATCCAGTTCGCCAGCCGATGTCAACACTTGAAACAAAAATGCTCTAAACGAAATCGTCTTCGTCGCGCCCGTAGATGGCGCGGCCCAGCTTGCCGCCCTTCAGATTGTCCAGCATCGCCTTCAGTCCGTTCATCAGGCCGGAGACCTGCTTCACCGGGATCATGATGGCATGGTGGATGGTGTGCGTAATCTCTGACACGCCTTCCAGCGTATCCGTCACCATGGCGTCGGCACGCTGCACCTGCTCGTCCACGGTCGCCAGCGTCATGCTGACGGTGCGGTCCAGCCGCACTGCCTGCTCGCGCAGCAGAAAACTGGCTTCGCTCACATTATCCGTAATCACACGCAGCTTGGGCGCAGTCTCTTCCAGAATGCTGCGCGATGCCTCCAGCACGGGGACGGATTTGGCGCGCATCTCGTCGGCGATACGGAGGAACTCCTTCTGCGCCCGGGACGCGCCCATGGCGAAGGTGAGGATGACGATCGTCTGGATCACCACGGCGATGCTGACCACGCCGACGAGGATCATGAACAGGGTTGAGCTCTCAGGAATGGCGGCGCCTTGCAGCAAGGTGCCCGTCAATCGCAGTGCTTCTACGTGGATCATTGCTCCGGCCTTTCTGGAGATAAAGCTGGGTCAGAAAAATGCCTCCGCAGATGCTGCCGCGCAGCACCTGCGGAAGCACGTTGCATCAGGAGTTGTTGGTGGTGGCCTGGTAGGCCTGCTTGCCGGCCTCTACCGCCGCAGAGACTTTATCCGCCGTCTCGCCGACGTAGCCCTTGCCCTTGTCGACATACTGGCTCCACTGGGTGCGGCCCTTCTCGTAGTACTCCTTGCCGCGATCCACGTATTCACCAGCCTGCTGACGGCCCTTGTCTACCAGGTCCGCGGCGCGCTGCTTGGCATCCATCGCCGTGGAAACAATATCTTCGCGGGTTTCTTTGCCGGCCTTGGGTGCGTAGAGTACACCGATCAGGGCGCCTACGCCCAGACCTGCCAGAAACCATCCGATGCCGCTTACATTGCTCTCTTCAGACATGTCGTTCTCCTTGTATTAGATCCCTGTAATGAATCGGACATCACGTTCAGCCGCGCCATCCAAGTTACAAATGCTGTGTGAGTGGATGCGGCGGTAACACATTAGGTTGCTGCAACTATACCCGCGCTTCAGTATCCCGCAACAGGAAACACGTTGCAATGATAGGCTGTTAGCCAGTCGCTGAGCAGCCGATGCCGGCGCAGGTGCATCACTACAAGAAGAATACGCTTCGCCGCTCACTCCCACGCGACTGCGAACACAATAAATTCAGACGATTTTTCTGGAAGGAGCAAGATGATGACCATTTCCGTAAAGAGCCGTTCCACGCTGATCCCTGCCGCCGGCCTGCTGGCGGCAGTCCTCTGCGTCGCAGGCTGCAAGAGCAAGCCCGCACCGGTGGATGACGCCACGCTCAACAATGCGGTCCAGACCAGGATCAGCAACGATGCCGCACTCGGCGGTCAGCCCATCCAGATCTCCACGGCCAACGGCGTGGTCACGCTGAGCGGCACAGTGGATAGTGATGCCGCGCGCTCCCTGGCAGCCAATGACGCCATGCAGATTCCCGGCATCAGGGTGCTGAACAATACTCTGACGGTGCAGACTCCCACACCGGTGGCTGAGACTCCTCTGCCGACGCCGGCTCCCGCGCCGAAGCCTGCCAAGCCCTCTGCGGTACACACACCGCCCCCGCCGCCGCCTTCACCCTACAAGCAGGCACCCGCACCCATTACCCAGGCCGCACCGCAATACGTTCCACCGCCGCCTCCGGCAAAGCCGGTTATCCGCACGGTGACGCTGGCTGCCGGCTCCATCCTGCCCGTGCGGACGACGGAAGCCATGGACAGCGGCACCACCCAGCCCGGCTCGGCCTTCCACGGCGTGCTGGCGGCTGACGTGACGGATACCAACGGCAACCTGGCCTTTCCCGCAGGCACGCCCGTAACCGGACAGGTGACGGACGCAAAGGATGCTGCGCACTTCAAGGGCGCATCGTTCCTGAGCTTACAGCTCACCACCGTCTCTTTCCATGGCGAGCGCGTGGCTGTCTCCACTGAGCCGTACTCGCAGGAGGGCAAGGCCCGCGGCAAGAACACGGCTGAAAAAGTCGGCGGCGGCGCGGCCGTGGGCGCAATTCTGGGCGGCATCTTCGGCGGCGGCAAGGGCGCGGCCATCGGCGCAGCCTCTGGCGCGGCGGTGGGCGGCGGAGCCAATGCCGTCACCAAGGGCCAGCAGGTCAGCATTCCCAGCGAATCCATCGTTCGCTTCCGCCTGACCAATCCTGTCTCTGTCACGCGTTAAGTTCGCAAGTCCGGCGGAGTGTGAAAAATGAAACTCCGCCGGACCTCTACCGTCCATACATCAGTACGGAAGAGGTCTAGCCACTTATCTCATGTAAAATGAGAAACACGGCTGTTCCGGCGCTCAAACACC
>Ga0302270_10000407_pt1 | contig 45832 bp, 35 predicted proteins | sample III_Bog_E2_3_FD_198773 | JGI IMG/M metagenome (GOLD analysis project Ga0302270, IMG submission 198773) | Peat permafrost microbial communities from Stordalen Mire near Abisko, Sweden - III_Bog_E2_3 | ecosystem: Environmental > Terrestrial > Soil > Wetlands > Peat | place: Sweden: Abisko... | reverse complement strand
GGCATCAGCGACATCATCACCATCCCCGGCATCATCAACCGCGATTTTGCCGATGTGAAAACCACCATGGCCGGCATGGGCCATGCGGTGATGGGCACCGCGGTGCGCTCCGGCGCCAATCGGGCTATCGAGGCTGCCCAAGCGGCCATGGCTTCGCCGCTGCTGGAGGCAGGCGCCATCGACGGCGCGCGCGGCATCCTGATCAACATCACCGGCTCCAGTTCACTCAAGCTCTCTGAGGTAAACGAGGCTTCTTCGCTCATCCAGTCCGCCGCCCACGAGGACGCCAACATCATCTTCGGCGCGGTGCAGGACGAATCCATGGGCGACGAGGTCAAGATCACGGTCATCGCCACCGGCTTCCGCGACCAGATGCCGGAGCGCCGCGCCCGCATGTTGAGCGTGGAAGAGGCGCCGGTGGTTTCCGTGCCCGTGGTGGCGGCCGACAACTGGCTCCAGGAGACTGCACCCGCGCCCGCCCGCTTCCTCAGCCAGGACGAAGAGCCGGAAGAAGAAGCGGCGGATTCCGAGGAGCAGGCCTTTTTCTCCTCTTCGGAGCCTGGCGGCGCCGGAGTCGCGGATCGCAGCGTGGAACCTGAGCCGGAGCTGGTAGCCGCGCAGGCCAGGCCGCAGTTTGCGGAAATGTCGGAGGAAGCGGTCTATACCCCCCTGCCCAGAGATTATTCGGCAGATTTTGGCAACGGGGTGCGGGTTTCAGCGGAGGCCGAGGAGCAGGACGCCGCGCCGGCAACCCCGCTCTTCTCCCCGGCGGGCGAAGAGGCGCAGCAGGACCTGGATGTTCCGGCGTTCATGCGCCGGGTGAAGTTCTAGGTTTCCATTTGCAATCGGGCGAGAGGGCTGTATAGTGCAAAGTAGCTCAGACAAGCCCTCTTTTCATCGTTAAGATAGTACGGCGGCATTGCCTTTCGCGGTATTGTATACTTAAACAATCCGCGCTCATCCAAGACGGAGTTCCCGTGGCCTGCACAAGGTCCAGAACCACCGCAGGTCGCAAGCAGGAGTTGCAACTTCCGCGGCATTTGTCTGAACTGGCCCGCGGAATAGCCGATAGATGTAGCACGAAGTGCGCCGCCCCTGGGCAGACGTACGGCACGAAATCCATGGTTGAGAGGAAGTTGACTGGATGAAGCTGTATTGGGTTTGCACCTTGGGGTTGGTTTTCATCGGTTCCACCATCGGCGCTCCCGGCGCGGCAGCGTTGAACGCTCCGCATCCGCTGCGCCACGCCAAGACTGCGGAACCGCATCTGGTCGAGTCCCATCGCGCTGCCGGGCGCCACGCCGCCGCAGCCCAGACCGCCAGGCCCACGGCCAAATCCGCAAGGGCCCGCGCTGGAGCCAAATCCGCATCCGCACGTTCCAAATCCAAGGCAGAGCCGGCCCGGCTGACCGCGAGAGGCCGCTCCAGGGCCAGCCTGCGCCGCGCCGCCTTGACCACCCGCCACCATCGCTTCAGTGAGCGCTTTACCGCCAGTTCCTTTGCCAACGGCGACATCTTCGCCGACGATGTGACGGCCGGCGAGGACCCGGTGGTCCGCCAGGCCGCCATTGACGCCCTGGACGGGATGAACGGCACCGCCGTAGTCATCAACCCGGCCAACGGCCGCATTTTGGCCATGGTCAACCAGAAGCTGGCTCTTTCACCCGGCGCCGAGCCCTGCTCGACCATCAAGATCACCGTCGCCATGGCCGCCCTCTCTGAGGGGCTGGTCACCCGCGACACGCCGGTGCAGTTGTCCGGCTTCCGCATGAACATGACCGAGGCCCTGGCCCACAGCAACAACCTCTACTTTGAAGAACTGGGCAGGGAACTGGGCTTCCAGCGCGTGCGCCACTATGCCAACGAGTTCGGTCTGGGCGAGCTGGCCGGCTACCACATTCAGGGCGAGCAACTGGGCGTCTATCCCGACAAGGAATTGCCCGCCTCCGAAGGCGGCGTAGGCCGCATGTGCAGCTTCGGCCAGGGCGTCTCCCTCACCCCGCTGCAACTGGGCGCCTATGTGGCCGCCATCGCCAACGGCGGAACCCTCTACTACCTCCAGCACCCCACCACGCAGGAAGAAGCCGCCACGCTGGAGCCCAAGGTGAAGCGCACCCTGGACATCGCCAAGTACATTCCCGACTTGCAGGACGGCATGGCTGGCTCGGTGGAGTATGGAACCGCCCGCCGCCTGCGCGCCAACTTCAACGAACTGCCCGTTTTTGGCAAGACCGGAACCTGTTCAGACAAGGGTACCCGCTTCGGCTGGTTCGCCTCCTACTCCGACTCGCCGCAGGGCAGCCTGGTTACGGTCTTCTTCCTGGAGGGCGGCCGGCCCACCTTCGGCCCCCGCGCCGCCGAGCTGACCGGCGTTTTCTACAAGAACCTCTGGGACCGCAACTACTTTGTACCGAAAAACTCACAGCAGGCCGAAGCCGACCCGGCTGCGCCCCCCACGCAGGCTCATCCGTAGAGCGGCGCTCTTTTCAATTACCAAAAAGGCTGCCCTCGGGCAGCCTTTTTGGTTATCCACTCGTGGCGCATCCACTCCGTGAAGCGAATCCGCGCTTGCATCATCAAAAATGCAAGAGACAACGCCGGGTGCCCCACGCTTGCCGCGTGCTTGCTTTTGCGGCCAGGGTGGGAGGGCAGGGCGCCCAAATTTCAGAAATCCCAGGAATGCTCTGGTTTCCGCTTTGCAACTGGCGGAATCCGCGCGGTCCCGTTCGGCGTTGGCAAAGGCGGAATCCTTCAAATGGCTTTACCGGAACACATTTTGCTGATCTACGGTTACCTTCTGCTCTTCGCCTGGGTTCTGGTGGAGCAGTTGGGTGTGCCCCTGCCCGCCATGCCGGTGCTGCTGACCGCCGGCGCGCTCTCTTCCCAGCATGAACTCAGCTTTGGGCTCGCCCTGCTGGCCGGGTTGGCCGGCGCGCTGGTAGCCGACACCGCATGGTTCCTCATTGGCCGGCGCTACGGGCACCATGTGCTGCGCATCCTCTGCAAGTTATCGCTGGAACCCACCATCTGCGTCCGCCGTACCCAGGACTCCTTTGGCCGCCGCCGCGGCGTCACTCTCATCATCGCCAAGTTCGTGCCCGGCCTGGCGACCCTGGCCCCGCCGGTTGCCGGCCAGAACGGCATGGGCATCGGCAGCTTCCTGCTTTTTGACGGCATCGGCTCCACGCTCTGGCTGGCCGTGCTGCTGGCCGCGGGCCGCTTTTTCGGCGACCTGCTCAAGCGCAATGCCAGCCTGCTGGATTGGGCGGGCCGCTTCTCCGGGGCGCTGCTGGTGCTGGGCATCCTCGGCTTCTTCCTGGTCCGCGTCTACCGCCGCCGCGTGGTGCTCAAGAATTTGGTTGCCTCACGCCTGGAGCCGGAGGAGCTGAAGCGCCAGCTCGATGCCGGCGAGCCGGTTTACATCGTGGACCTGCGCCACCCGCTCGAATTGCTGCCGGACCCCTTTACCCTGCCCGGCGCGGTCCATTTTTCGCCTGACGCCCTGGCTGCGCGCAACCAAGAGATTCCCCGCGACCGCGACATCGTGCTCTTCTGCACCTGCCCCAGCGAAGCCACCGCCGCCAAGACCGCCATGACCCTGCACAAGCTGGGCATCGAGCGGGTCCGCCCCCTGCGCGGCGGCTACGACGAGTGGAAGCGGCTGGGCTACCCCATGGATGCGGTGCCGCCGGCCGCCCCTCTGGTGCAGATCTGAACCAGCGCCTCTCGGTTCTTACACTCTTTCCCAGTCAAGAATGCCCCGTGCCCCATCCATTCGCCTTCTTTTAGGCGAATGGGTGGAAAACGACAAAACCTCGACCTGGTCTGCTCATCCCGACTCGACCCATTAAGCTAGAGTGTTGAACGCGGCTTTCACTGCACTGGAGTACCCCCATGGCCTACGACGATTTGCGCGACTGGATCAGAACCCTCGAAAAGCACGGCGAACTGAAGCGCATCACGGAAGAAGTCTCGCCAGAGCTGGAAATCACCGAGATCACCGACCGGGTGTCGAAGATCGGCGCGCGGGCAAAGACGGCCGCAAGCGATGTACTTTCCCACCCTTTCCGCACAGAACGCGGAAAGGATGGGGCACCCCATCCTTATGCTCCCGGCGGGCCAGCGCTGTTGTTTGAGAACATCAAAGGCCATCCCGGCCAGAAGGTCTTCATCAACCAGTTCGGCAGCGAGCGGCGCATGGCCCTGGCTCTCGGCGTCGACAATCTGGATGAGATCGCCGGCCGCATCACGGGTCTGATGAACCTGAAGGCCCCGGAGGGCCTGTTCGACAAGCTCAAGATGCTGCCGCAACTGGGCGCGCTCACCAGCGCCTTCCCTAAGACGGTCAGCGCCAGGGACGCCCGCTGCAAGGAAGTCATCCTCAAGGACAACTTCGACCTCAATCAATTTCCCATTCTCAAGTGCTGGCCCTACGATGGCGGCCGCTTCATTACCCTGCCCTGCGTGCACACCAAAGATCCGCGCACCGGCAAGCGCAACATCGGCATGTATCGCATGCAGGTCTATGACGGCCAGACCACCGGCATGCACTGGCAGCGCCAGAAGGTAGCCGCCGAGCACTATCGCGAAGCCCTGCGGGCGGCAGCCGTGGCCGGTTCCGAGGCCGAGGGAACGTTCAGCGCGCTCACCGCCCGCGTGGCCGCCATGGCCGAGTCGGCGGGCGGCGCGGTCGCCATTCCCGACGGCCCCATCGGCGGCCTGCCGCAGGTGGCTCTGGGCAATCTGAAAGGCTCGCGCCTTGAGGTCGCGGTGGCCATCGGCACCGATCCAGCCACCACTTTTGCCGCCATCGTGCCCGCGCCGCCGGAGGTGGAGGAGTTCATGATCGCCGGTTTCCTGCGCGGCAAGCCGGTGGAGATTGTGCAGTGCGAGACGGTCGACTTGCAGGTGCCGGCCCAGGCCGAAATCGTGCTCGAAGGCTACGTGGAACTGAATGAGTTGCGCACCGAGGGACCCTTCGGCGACCACACCGGCTTCTACACCATGACCGACGAGTACCCGGTCTTCCACCTCACCTGCATCACCCACCGCAAAGACCCCATCTACGCCGCCACCATTGTGGGCAAGCCGCCCATGGAGGACGCCTGGATGGGCAAGGCCGTGGAGCGCATCTTCCTGCCCGCCATGCGGATGCAAATACCGGAGATCGTGGACATTCATCTGCCCGTCGAGGGCGTCTTCCACAACCTGATGCTGGTTTCCATCCGCAAGAGCTACCCCGGCCAGGCGCGCAAGGTGATGAACGCCATCTGGTCGCTGGGCCAGGCCATGTTTACCAAGTGCATCGTGGTGGTGGACGAGGACTGCGACGTGCAGGACGTGGGCGAGGTCACCCTGCGCGTGGCCAACAACATTGACCCGGAGCGCGACATCCAGTTCACGCTGGGGCCGGTGGACTCGCTGGACCACTCGTCGCGCCTGCCCAACTACGGATCGAAAATGGGGATCGACGCTACCCGCAAATGGAAGGCGGAAGGCTTCGACCGCCCCTGGCCGGCGATGATCGAAATGGACAAGGCAACCAAGGGGAAGGTGGACGCAATCTGGGAGAAGCTGGGGCTGTGAACAGGATGGCGCGGCAATCTCGCCGGCTTGAACCGCGGCGCGATTACGCCGCCCCGCGGCGTCTCTCTGCTATACCTAGAAACATGCGTAGCGTCATTGCCGGGCGTGCTGCCGTTTTGTTTGCCGCCGTGCTGATTGCCTCAACTTCCTTGTGCGCCCAGCAGCCCGACCCCTTTCGCTGGATGGACTTCCATTCGCAGAAGGATCAGGACATCATCGTCTGGGTCACGCGCTCGCTGGCTGCGGAAAAGTGGACCGCGATTCGCGAGATCGGCGTGCAGTACGACGCGGCCCTGGTGGTGACCACGCTGCGGGCCACGCCGCAGTCGCCGGCCAACGACGACACCTTCGCCGTGTGGAGCGTTTCGCTCACCAACCACAGCCTTACTCCGCTGCTTAAAGGCGTGAATCTGCGCTGGCTCGACTTTATGCTCTTTGCCGCGGGAGCGCCGCAGGAGCCCGCTGCCCTCTACGACAATTGCCGGGAGTGCGCGGCCGACACCTATTTCACGGCCTTCCACTTTGACATGGCGCGGCACGCCTGGGCGGCTCGCTGGATGCGCGGCGGCCAGGCTGTGCCCCTGTCCAACGCCAACCCGCCCGACGGCGTGGCCTGGACCCAGATCTATGCGGCGCTTTCCGAGCCCAACGGAGTCCAGTTCCTGGGCACCTGGAGCCATTTCGACTACGGCAGGCAGAAAACGCCCGAGGACTACATCTACCGCTACGACCTGGACCCCTTCAGCACCCTGGAGCGCACCCAACTGCTCAGCGGCAGGGACGCCGATGCCATGAAGCAGCGCCTGTGCAGCGTGCAGAGCGCCACTGCGGAGCTGGCTCACGGTCAGGACTCGCCGCTTTGCCTGCCGTTCATCCGTTTCCGCGCCGAGCGCAAGCCGGTCACCACCCCGCCGGCCAACAACCACGGCCAGTCGCAGCCCCCCGGCTTCCGGCATTGAGCTGAGCCTTAAGTGGTCAAAAGAGGGCTGAATTGCCCGTTGTTCTCCACGTAGCATTCAAGTCAACTGGAGTGTGAGATGAGCTTTCTTCCAAGATTTGGAACGTTGCCCCTGATGGCCCTGGGGGCCGTGCTTTGCCTTACCGGATGCCCCAAGAGCCAGGACCAGACCGCTGCCAATACCAACCAGGCCAGCACGCAGGACCAGGCTCCGGACCCGGCCGCGGCCAACCTGGCCCCTGCCTCGACAGACCAGAACGCCGCGGCGCCAGTCACCAACTCGGCCCCCAACAACGCCGCGGCGCCAGCCACCTACTCAGCCCCCAACAACGCCCCGGCTCCAGCGGCTTCCAATTACCAGCAGAGCGCTCCGCCGGCCGATCAGGGCGCCTCCTATAACCAGGCCTCGGACGATCCCGGTTACGGCGAGCAGCCAGTGGCCTACGCTCCCCAGCCGCCGCCCCCGCTGCCCGACTACGAACAGCCTCAGGCCCCCGGCGACGACTATCTGTGGACGCCCGGCTACTGGGCCTATTCTTCGCAGGGATACTACTGGGTGCCCGGCGTGTGGGTTGAGGCTCCCTACCAGGGCGCCTTGTGGACCCCCGGCTACTGGGGCTTCTGGCATAACCGCTACGGGTTTTACCGTGGTTACTGGGGCCCGCATATCGGCTACTATGGCGGCATCGACTACGGTTTCGGCTACATCGGCTTCGGCTACCAGGGCGGCTATTGGGGCGGCGGCCACTTCAACTACAACCGCTCGTTCAACAATGTGAACGTCTCAACAGCGCACTACCTCTACAACCGCTCCGTTGGGAATAGCAACCGTGGCGGCGCCCGTGTGAGTTTCCACGGCGGCTCGGGTGGAGTGCAGGTGCGAGCCAGACCTGCGGAACTGGCGGCGCGCCATGAGCAGCATGCCGCGCCCATGAGGGCACAGATTCAGAATGAGCGTGCTGCCCGCACCGACCGGGCGCAGTTTGCCAGCGTCAACCATGGCCGTCCGGCCGATTTGGCGGTTGCCCGGCCGCTTGCCGCCGATCGCAATGTCAGGGCCCCCGCGGCGATGCAGGCCCACAATCAGATTGCCGCGCATGAACAGCAGCATCAGGCCCAGCAGCAACAGCAACAGCATCAGGCCCAGCAGCAACAACAGCAGCATCAGGCCCAGCAGCAACAGCACCAAGCGGCGCAGCAACAACAACAGCGTCAGGGCCAGCAGCAACAGCATCAAGCGGCCCAGCAACAACAACAGCGTCAGGCCCAGCAGCAACAGCACCAAGCGGCGCAGCAGCAACAGCAACGTCAGGCCCAGCAGCAACAGCACCAAGCGGCGCAGCAGCAACAGCAACGTCAGGCCCAGCAACAGCGCCAGGCCCCACAACAGCGTCAGGCCCCGCAACAGCGCCAGGCCCCACAACAGCGTCAGGCCCCGCAACAGCGCCAAGCCCCGCAACAGCGCCAAGCCCCACAACAGCGCCAAGCCCCGCAACAGCGCCAAGCGGCGCCGCAGCGTCAGGCGCCACAGCAGCGTCAGGCAGCTCCGCAGCGTCAGGAGGAGCACCCCAAGAAGTAGTTTTCCCGAGGCATCCTGACTCGACCCTGAGCATGTCAGGGCAAGGGGGGCGCAATCACTCTGCCGTCAGCACCCGGATGGCTACCAGGTTGCGCACCCAGCGGGCGGGCCGCTTGTCGCCCGCGGCCACCAGTTGCAAGGGGCCGCTGTCCGCAAGCCCTTTGCCGTCCACGCTGTCGGCAACGATCACGGCGGCGTCATGCAGCCCTGGGTTGACTTCGGCCACCGAATAGACGGCCGTGTAGCCGTCGCTGCCTTCGGCCACCAGGTAGAGCCGCAGAGCCTTTCCGTGTTGGATGGCAGGCACGCCCAGCCGGGTGAGCAGGTCCATCAGCGGCACGCCCGCGTAGGTCTGGCTGGCTTTCATATGGACGTTGCAGACGGTCAGGATCTTGTGGGTCAAGGCGGCCAGCGTGGCCGGGGTCCACTCCGCGGATTTGTCGCCGAAGGTGATCTTCAGCGGGCCAGCCGGGACCGCGGGCTTTTTCATCGCTTCCATGCTCATTCCATGGCCCATGCCCTTGTCCTGGCTCATGTCCATGCTTTTGCCCATGCCCATGCTCATGCCGGAGCCCATGTCCATGCCCTTGCAGGGGTTCATGTCCGTGCTGCGCATCTGTCCTATCGGCATGGTTTGCGGCTGGTCCTGCGGCGGCGTCTGCGCGGCAACCGTACCCACACCCAACCCAAACAGCAAAACTGCGCTCCAAACCCTCATTCGCATCGTTTGGTTCTCCCGGAAACCATCGTATACTGGCTTCATGTCGATTGTGGGCAACATTGCCGGCATTGCCAAGGGCATGAGCATCACCTTCCGGGAGATTCTGCAGCCTACCCAGGTGGAGAACTACCCCGACGGCGCCGGCCCCCTGCGTGGAGCGGTCTTCGAGCAGCGTTTTCGCGGCGCGCACGTTCTTCAGCGCGACGAGAACGGCCTGGAGAAGTGCGTGGCCTGCTTCCTGTGCGCGGCGGCCTGCCCCTCCAACTGCATCTATATCGAGGCCGCTGAAAACACAGAGGAAGTGCGCATCTCCTCCTCCGAGCGCTTCGCCAAGGTCTACAACATCGACTACAACCGCTGCATCTTTTGCGGCTACTGCGTGGAAGCCTGCCCCACCGACGCCATCACCCATGGCCACGGCTTCGAGTTGGCCACGATCAACGCTACCAACCTGGTGATGCGCAAGGAAGACATGCTGGTGCCGGTCGAGGCGCTGACGGCGAAGTAATCTTACCGTTGGTCTTCGGAGAAAGACAGTTTCGGTCATGAAGCCAAAGTAAGTGTCAAAGTCTGTGACCGTTGATGAAGAAGACTTAGAGGAAGAGTCGGGTGATGTTGAAGAAGACGGCCTCGACGAAGGACCGAAAATTGCCAAAACGGTCCTTGTAAGCAGTTTCATTCGCATGTGGCCGAGAGCTATCTTTGATTCACCTGCGTTTGATGGCAGCAAGGACTCGATAGCTAAGTCGATTACGGAACTGGATCATTCTGGCGTATATATTCTTTACCGGGATGATGTGCCTTTTTATGTAGGAAAGGCCAAGAAGCTTCGCAGCCGTTTATGGCAGCATGCGAACGGCGTTGTTTCATTAAAGAGTTACTTCTGGAATTATTTTTCTGCGTTCCTCGTTGAGGAAAGCCACATGGGCGAAGTTGAGGCAATCCTAATCTCCGCAATGCCCTCAGTGATCTCGAATAGCTCAACGCCAACGCTGAGGAGGGTTCCTACAGGAAAACCCATAAGACAGCTTATGCGTAAATTGAGACTAAAAGGGTAGTTTAGGTCGCACTCATTGGTCGGAGAGGGGGAAGAAGCTCACCGCGCCCTCCGCGCAAGATGTTGCTGATCCAGTGCATGGCGTAGCAAAGTCTTGATGACCGCTTGGCGACTGATATTCAGGTTTCTCGCCGCTTCATCGAGTTCCTGAAGCATGGGTTGTGTAAAGTCCACATTCACGCGCTGAATCGGTGGCATCATCTTGCCCTTCCTAGTGAAAAAGCGAGAGATGTCCTCGCCTCTGTCGGCGAGTTCCGCGATCTCATCTGCAGTAGGCGGCTTGGGGGATTCAAGTGTTTTCGGCATACAATTCCTCTTCTTCACGAGTTGATTTCCAGAGTGTGACCAAGTGGTAGAACTCGCCCTCATCGTCTTCCCGCATCTCAAAGACGAGTGAGTACAAGCGTTGTCCTACCCACCCGATAGCGCAGTATTGTTCAGGCATATCGGACCGCAGATCGAGGTAATAGGGGCGGGCGAAAATCTCTTGGGCTTCTTCGAAGCCAATGCCCCGGTGCGGATTCGTCCTCAACCACTGGCTCTTGCGCGGATCGAAGTGGAAACGCATTTGTATAACAGTTATACCTTTTCCTGCGCGAATGCAAGAGAAAAATACGTAGAGCCGGGGACGTAGGGAAAGCCTGATTCTTGAACGATATATCCTAAAAGGTATTGGCCGCATTCCCCACCATCTTCAGGTGGCCGGTGAGGCAGGGAGCAGTTTTTACGGCTTTTCTTTCCGAGCCGAGGCGGCGCATTCCCTGCTCATTGTCTTGTCGTCGGAAACATCAACCCGCGGTGAGAGTCGCTGTTGCCGGTTTTGACCCGCGTAACATCACAGGTAAACATGACCAAAGCCCACGTAAATCCTCTGCAAAAGATTCTCGAAAGTCGAATCGCCATCATCGATGGCGCCATGGGCACCACCATCCGCACTTACGGCATGACGGAAGCGGATATGCGCGGGCAGCGCTTCAAGAACTCGACCAAGGACCTGCTGAACAATGGCGACCTCTTCAGCCTGACGCAGCCGAAGATGATCTGCGACATCCACCGACGGTTTCTTGAGGCCGGGGCGGACATCATCGAGACCAACACCTTTGGCGCCACCAGCATCACGCAGAGCGAATTCTTTGTGGACGATCCGCGGGAGAAGGGCGGCAGGAAAGATCCGGCGTTCTACCAGAAGGTGATTGAAGACCCCTTCCTCAACGGCCTGGCCTGGGAGATCAACGAGCAATCGGCGCGGCAGTGCCGGGAGTGGGCCGACCGCGTGGCCAACGCGACAGGGCGGCAGCGGTTCGTGGCGGGGGCTATCGGGCCTCTCACCGTGTCGCTCTCGAACTCGCCCGATGCCGAGGATGCAGGCTTCCGCGTGGTCACCTTCGACCAGGTGAAAGCTGCCTACATGCAGCAGGTGCGCGCGCTGATCGCCGGCGGCGTTGACCTGCTGCTGGTGGAGACCATCTTTGACTCGTTGAACGCCAAGGCGGCGCTGGTGGCCATTCGCGAGGTCTTCGATCAGGACGGACTTGCCGCGAGCAACAGGGAATTGCCGGTGATGATCTCGGCGGCGGTGGGCCGCGGTGGCGAGACCATGATCTCCGCGCAGACCATTGAGGCGTTCTGGAACGCGGTGGAGCACGTGAAGCCGCTCTCGGTGGGGCTCAACTGCTCTCTCGGTCCCGATCTGATGTATCCGTTTCTGGCCGAGCTCGCGAAGAGGTCGAACGCGGCCATCTCGTGCTATCCGAACGCGGGGTTGCCCAATCCCCTTTCGGCCACCGGCTTCGACCTGGGGCCGGAGGACATGGCCCGTTATCTGGGCGGCTTTGCGCAAGGCGGTCTGATCAACATTGCCGGCGGCTGCTGCGGCAATACGCCGGAGCACATCGCGGCCATCGCCAAAGCGCTTGAAGGCAAGCATCCGCGCGAATTGCGGACAATTTCTTCGGCGGAGCAGGACGCCGAAGAAGGCCTGCCTTCAGGAAGATTGCCTGAAGCGCATACCTCAGGGGCTAAAGCCCAGGTTGATTTTGCGGGCATTCTGCCGGGGTTGAAACCCCGACCTACCGCCCAGCCGGGCGCGGTTGCGACGGGAGCCGAGGCCGTGGAGATCGAGACTGAACCGGAGATCAGGCCTCTCCGCCTCTCCGGTTCGCAGCCGTTCACGCAGCAGCCCGGCGTCTTCATCATGATCGGCGAGCGGACCAATGTGGCCGGTTCGCCCAGATTCGCCAGGCTGATCAAGGAAGGCAAGTACGAGGAAGCGGTCAGCGTGGCGCGCCAGCAGGTAGAGAACGGCGCCAACGTCGTCGACATCTGTATGGACGAGGGCATGATCGACGGCGTTGCGGCCATGACGCGTTTTCTGCAATTGCTGGGCAGCGAACCGGAAGTGGCCAAGGTGCCCTTCATGGTGGACTCGTCGAATTGGGAGGTTATCGAGGCAGGGCTGAAGTGCCTTCAGGGCAAGGGCATCGTGAACTCCATCTCGCTCAAGGAAGGCGAGGAAAAGTTCCGCCAGCGCGCTGCCGCGATGCTGAAGTATGGCGCGGCGGCGGTGGTGATGGCCTTTGACGAGCAGGGCCAGGCCGCGACCTACGAAGATCGAATTCGCATCTGCGCGCGCGCCTATCGCATCCTCGTTGACGAAGTCGGCTTTCCGGCCGAAGACATCATCTTCGACCCCAACATCCTCACTGTCGCCACCGGCATGGAGGAGCACAACAACTACGCGGTCGATTTCATCAACGCCACGCGCTGGATCAAGGCCAACCTGCCCCACGCCAAGGTCTCGGGCGGCGTTTCGAACATCTCCTTCAGCTTTCGTGGCAACAACAAGGTGCGCGAGGCCATGCACTCGGCGTTTCTTTATCACGCCATCGCGGCCGGCATGGACATGGGCATTGTGAATGCCGGCATGCTGGAGGTGTACGAGCAGATTGAGCCGGAGCTGAAGACGCTGGTGGAGGACGTGCTGCTGAATCGCCGCGCAGACTCGACCGAGCGCCTGGTTGAGTTTGGCGAAACGCTCAAGGGCGCCGGCGCAATGGTAAATGAAAAGAAGGCGGAAGAGTGGCGCAACGGCACGGTCGAGGAGCGGCTTTCTCATGCGCTGGTGAGGGGGATTGACGCCTACATCGAGACGGACACCGAGGAAGCGCGCGTCAAGCTGGGCCGTCCTCTGCTGGTGATTGAAGGCCCGCTGATGGCGGGCATGAGCGTGGTGGGCGATCTGTTCGGAGCCGGCAAGATGTTCCTGCCGCAGGTGGTCAAGAGCGCCCGCGTGATGAAGAAGGCCGTGGCGCACCTGACGCCGTTCATGGAGGCCGAGAAGGCCGCGATGGCCGCCGCCGGGCAGGTAGTGAAGGCGCAGGGGAAAATCGTGCTGGCTACCGTCAAGGGCGACGTGCACGACATCGGCAAGAACATCGTCGGCGTCGTGCTCGCCTGCAACAACTACGAAGTCATCGACATGGGCGTGATGGTGCCCTGCGAAAAGATCCTCGAACGCGCCAAGGCCGAGAAGGCCGATCTGATTGGCCTCAGCGGCCTGATTACGCCGTCGCTCGACGAGATGGTGCACGTGGCCAAGGAGATGGAGCGCCAGGGCTTCAAGCTGCCCCTGCTCATCGGCGGGGCCACCACCAGCCGGGCGCACACGGCCGTCAAGATCGCGCCGCACTATAGCGAACCGGTGGTGCATGTGCTCGACGCCAGCCGGGCTGTGCCCGTGACCACCAGCCTGCTGAGCGAAGACGGCAAGGCGGAGTTCGTGGCGCAGCATCGCGCCGATTACGAGGCGTTGCGCAAGGCCCATTCGGCGCCGCGGCCGAAACTCGTCTCCCTGGCCACCGCCCGCACCCGGCGCACTGCAATCGAGTGGCGCGCCCAGGACCTGCCCGCGCCCGCGTTTACCGGTGTGCGCGTGCTCGCGGACTTTCCCCTGGCCACGCTGCGCACGTTCATTGACTGGACGCCGTTCTTCCACGCCTGGGAACTGAAGGGCGTCTACCCGCGCATTCTCGACCACCCGGAGCAGGGCGCGCAGGCGCGGCAAATATTCACTGAAGCCAATGCTCTGCTCGATACCATCATCGAGAAGAAGCTGATCAAGGCGCGCGGTGTCTACGGCTTCTTTGCCGCCAACGCGGTGGGCGACGATGTCGAGCTGTACACGGATGGCAAGCGCACCGAGGCGCTCGCGCGATTCCACTTCCTCCGCCAGCAGGCGCACAAGGAGGGGAATGAACCCTGCCGGTCGCTGGCCGACTTCATCGCGCCCAAAGAAACGGGGCTGCCCGATCACATCGGGGCCTTCGCGGTCACCAGTGGGATCGGCCTGAAGGAGCTGTGCGACAGTTTCCGTGCCCAGCACGACGACTACAACGCCATCATGGCCGAGGCCATCGCCGACCGCCTGGCTGAAGCCTTCGCCGAATGCCTGCACCAGCGCGTGCGCCAGGAATGGGGCTACGGCCGTGACGAAAACCTGAGCATCGACGAGCTCATCCACGAGAAATACCGCGGCATCCGTCCGGCCGCGGGCTACCCAGCCTGCCCGGATCACACCGAGAAGGGCACGCTGTGGAGCTTGCTCAATGTGGAGGCGAACACCGGCATGCAGATTACCGAGTCGTTTGCCATGTGGCCCGGATCGAGCGTGAGCGGCCTCTACTTCGCCCACCCCGCATCGCGCTATTTCTCGCTCGGCAAGATCGACCGCGACCAGGTCGCCGACTATAGCCAGCGCAAGGGAATGAGCACAGCAGAGGTCGAGCGCTGGCTGGGGCCGAATCTGAACTACGAGCCGGCGTGAGAGGGATCAGGGAATAGGGAGTAGGGAATAGGGATTAGGTCTCTGACCGCTTGAAGTGGTACTAACCTTGGGTGCCCCAGGTCCCGATTTTGGGACCTGGGAAAGCACGATCCAAAGGCACGAAATCACGTGGTCAGAGACCAGTGTTGCCGCCGAAATAGGGTGCCAAAGTCCTCGCCGCTCACCATTCGAGAGCAGAGTGTTTTCCGATCCAAGGTATTAGACAAATACCAGCAATGCCGCGCGCTAAACGCAGCTGAGGCCCGGTATGGCCATGGCGACCTTGCTATCCCAACGACATAACTTCGGCGCGCTGCTCGTCGTTCAGAAAGTGCGATCCGTTTACGGCGCAATCGAAGTGCGCCTTCATGGATTGCCCTACGGATTGGAGCAAGACGCCGAGAATGAAGCCTATGCCGCCTATGAGAAGGCCAGCAAGCATGGCCACAATTGCGCCGATTCCGCCAAAGCTGCCAAAGCTGCCAACTCCGCTGGAGGAAGCATCGAGAAAGAGGAATCCCGCCAGCGCCAAGAGGCCTCCGATGAGGACCGCAACGATCTTTACCGCGGCGCCTAGGCCGTTGATCGTGCGGGCATGTAGATAGCCATCCCGGTAACGGGCCATCACTAAATCGTCCCTGTTTCCTGTTGTCGGTTTTTCGGATTCTGAAAGTTCATGGGTGAGGTCGGGTGGTATGTACACGGTTTCACTCCTTGCAACGATCATCTGGAGGTTCTCAGAGCACTGCGAGAATTCAGTCCGGGGGATTGACAAGCAATCTACACCTCTTCCTCGATGTTGAGCGTAATTATTTCGCGAGTTTTACCTTGTCAAGCTATAAGCCGTATCAGTAGTGTCCGGCTAAAACCGGGTCGCTCGCTGTAACGATCACATATTACACGGGATAGAGTATAACTCGCATTTTTCGATTTGAAATTGATGGCGGCAGAATCGGGGGCAAGCACCGAGTGGCCGTGACCAGCGCGGATTGCCGACAATGAGGGATGAATGCCGGACAGACTGTCTTCTCCCAGCTCATGGATCACCTGCCCTCCTACGAGTTCCAGAAGTGTGTCGAGCGCTATCGCGGAGATGCGCACCAGCGGGGCTTCTCCTGCCGGCGGGTGGCTCCGATCTCGGCTCCGTTTTCAAGCTGTGCTGAGGGTGCCCCCGGTCCCTCGCAGTTGGGGACCGGGGAGACCACGAATCCCAACCGCGCGGCTCTCGAATTCTGCGGTCCCGGTCGTATCACCGCCTACTCGGCAGTTGCCTTCCAGTAGACAATATCAACCCACAGGGTTGTTCTCTGCCGGACAGTTTGTTAGCGATACGCCGGGAAGTCTGTGCGACTTTTTGGGCAGAGCCTTGACTTTTTTGGGCAAGAAGGCCGTTTTTGCCAATTTTTAGGCAAAGCCCCATGAGGGAAAGCTGACTCCCTCGCTGGAAATTGGCAGCCAACTCATGCAGGATTCCCCGCGCCGGTATCTGCCCCGTGCCGGGACCGAAATGAAACGCGCACATCTTTGCGTAGAATTATTCCCCTTTGTGCCACAGTGAAAGTACGGCAATGTGAAAGATCATGTGAGTCCTCCTCGAACGGCCGGGGTGCAACTGCTTTCAGGCAGCGGCTCTCCCGGCCGTTCGTTTTTTCCGCTGCCGCTTCTCAACCCCGCAAAAGTGTACCTTTGCCGCAGTGCGCAGGCCGCCCGGCGCTGCACGTTGCGCAAACGTTTGACTCCCGCAATTCCAAGGTGCTCTGATGGGTGCGGCGGGAGAAGCGCTTGAGCCTCCCCCCAAACACGGTGCGAAGGATTCTCATGCGGGCAGGTGCGGCGATGTTGGCAGCGATGGTTTTGTCGGGTGCTTTGATGTGCGGATGCGGCGGCGGCGCCAGTGCAGCAGCCGCACCCACTTCCGCGGCGCAGGCGGCCGCGCCCACCATCGCCACCAGCGCGGCGCAGAACGGCGCGGTCGTGGTGAGCCTGGCCTCCACCACCACCGGGGCCTCCATTTACTACACCGTCGATGGCAGCGCGCCCAGCGCCTCGTCGCAGCGGTATCAGGCGCCTTTCCTGGTAGCCTCCAACCTGACCGTCAAGGCGATTGCCGCCGCCGCGGGGAGCGCGCCCAGCAACGTCGCCAGCCAGAGCTTTGCGCCCAACATTGCTTCGGGGACCCTGGTCTGGTCCGATGAGTTCTCGAACTCCACCGGCGCCAACGCCCAGCCCAATCCAGCCATCTGGACCTATGACACCGGCAACAGCGGCTTCGGCAACCACGAGCTGGAGAACTACTGCGCCTGGGGCGGCGCTGCGGCTCCCTGCAACACCGCGAATCCCAACGCCTACGTGGGCACGGACGGTTCTTTGCACATTGTGGCCCAGCAGCCCTCGGCCGGGGTCTACACCTCTGCCCGCCTCAAGACGCAGGGGCTGTTCAGCTTCCAGTACGGACGGTTTGAAGTGCGCGCCCAGGCGCCGGAGGCGCAGGGTTTCTGGCCGGCGATCTGGACGCTGGGCAACAACGTGGCCACTGTCGACTGGCCGGCCTGCGGCGAGCAGGACGTGCTGGAGCGCGTCAACGCCGCAACCGCGCCGGACTGGAACGAGGGGTCGGTGCATGGAACGGGCTTCACGGGCAACGTGGGTCTGGGCACCATTTTCAACTTTGCCAGCGGGCAGACGGCGGCCGGGTGGCACACCTACGGCATGATCTGGACTCCCGGCAGCGTGGCCTATTACGTGGACGACCCAACCCACCCTTATGTGACTTATACGACCGCCAGCATCAAAAGCCTGAGCGGCGCGGCCTGGCCCTTCGACGCCGGGCAGAGCAACTTCCTCATCCTGAATCTGGCCGTCGGCGGCGATTGGCCCGGCGCCCCCAGCGCCAGCACCCCGTTTCCCTCCCAGATGCTGGTGGACTACGTGCGGGTGTACGCCAATTAGAAGTTAGTTACCGAAGTTACATGGGGCTCTCTATCTCGCGGAGGCTCCTGTTACTGCCCGGTTACGGGCAGAAGAAAATATTCGCCCTGTATTTGCATCCCCTTGACCTTCCTTTTACAATTCCGGGCGGATACTAAGCCCGTGATTCCGCACGTTCGGCAGAAAGTTCCGTTGAAGTTGGCTATAGGTTCCTCCCCTCTGGTGGAACTCGCCTTTCCCACGCACCCCTTATCCCTGCCTCTGGCTCCGCCCCAGCCCCGCATTCACGCGGAGGTGGGCCGCTACCGGCTGCGCATGGCCGAAACCATGGAGGATCGCGACGCCGCCTGCCGGTTGCGCTTCAAGGTTTTCAATATCGAGTTGGGCGAGGGGCTGGAGAGTTCCTATCGCACCGGCCTGGACACCGACCAGTTCGACCTGGTTTGCGAGCACCTGCTGGTGGAGGACAAGGTTGATCGCCGCATCGTGGGCACCTACCGGATGCAGTCCGGCACGACCGCCGAGCGCAACCTGGGCTACTACTCCGAGCAGGAGTTCAGCTTTGCCCCCTATGAGCCGCTGCGGGCCGGCATTCTCGAGCTGGGCCGTGCCTCCATCGATCGCGAACATCGCACCCCGGAGGTTTTAACGCTGCTATGGAGGGGTATCGCGCAGTATGCTACCGATATGGGACTTCGCTACCTGATCGGTTGCTCGTCGATTAACTCCCAGGATCCGGCCGAGGGCTGGCAGATGTACCGCCAGCTTGAGCACTACCGGGTTCCGCCGGAGTTTGAAACCGTGCCGACCGCGGCCTTTGCCTGTCCCCAGGAGCAGGAGGGCGCATGCACACAGACGGCGCCGGGCCTGCAGGACCCATCCTCGCGGACTCCCGCCAAGGTGCCCAAGCTGCTGAAGACCTATCTGGCCATCGGCGCGCGCATCGGCGGTCCGCCGGCCTGGGACCGGGATTTCGGCACCATCGATTTCCTTACGTTTCTCGATCTCAGGTTGCTCTCCTCGGCGGCGCGCAACCGTTTCCTGGCTCCGCTCACCCAATGAGTCTGCGCAGGTTCCGGCGCGCTGTGGCGCTGGGACTGGCACTGGCGCTGTGCCTCCTCCGCCTGCTTCTGGCGCGCCTGCGCGGCCCCCTCACGCTCAAGCGCCGCGCTCAGTGGATGCAAACCTGCGGGCGGATTGTTTCTGCCGGCATGGGTCTCCGCTACGAGATTCATGGCCGCCCGCCGCAGACCGGACTGCTGGTGGCCAACCACCTCAGCTACCTGGATATTGTCATCCTGGGCACCGCTCTGCCCTGCTGCATGGTCTCCAAGGCGGAGATTGGGCGCTGGCCCCTGTTCGGCATGATGGCGCGCGCCGGCGGAACGCTCTTTGTGGAGCGCTCCAGCCGGGTGAGCGCTGAAACCGTGACCGAGCAGGTGGCGGAACGGCTCCGGGGACCGGTTCCGGTGCTGTTCTTCCCTGAGGGCACCAGCACCGATGGCAGCCAGTTGCTGCGCTTTCACTCGCGGCTCTTCGATCCGGCGGTGGTGGCCGGCGCCCCGGTCACCACCGCCACCATCCGCTACGTGATTGAGGACTCCACCCCGGAGCGGGAACTCTGCTGGTATGGCGATGCGCTCTTCCTGCCTCACCTTTGGAAAGCTCTGGGAACCGGTGGTTTCACCGCCGAGGTGTACTTTGGCGAGCCGCGGGTTTACACCGACCGCCGCGCCGCGGCCGACTCCACCTATGCGGAGATTGCGGCAGCGCGCGCGGAAGACCCTTGTCTTGAAGCGCAGGGAGTTATTTAAGGGAAGTAGTTCGGCTGCGGTGGCGGCGGCAGGGCAAAGAATCCAGGTCCCTTGCCGGATGATTTCGCACCTTGAGTTCATGCTTCCCCGGTCTCAGAAGCGAGACCGGAGGCACCCAAGTTGGCACAACTTCAAGCGGCCGGAGACCTAGCCGCGGTCGGCTTCCGGGGGCACGCCCGTTGATCCGCGCACCACCAGGCTGGTCGAAACCAGAAACTCGCGCTGGATCTTGGGATTGCTGGGGTCCTCCGCCTGCTGGCGAAGCGCTTCAAAGGCGGCGCGCGCCAGATCGGCCCGCGACAGCCGGATGGTGGTCAACGGGGGCAGCGTGAACTCGGCAAAGTCGATGTCGTCCAGCCCAACCACCGAGACGTCGTCGGGCACGCGCAGACCGCCCATGTAGACGGCGCGCAGCACGCCGATGGCCGTCATATCGTTGGAGCACATGATGGCGGTGGGGCGCGGCTCCAGGGCCAGCAACTTGCCGAAGCCCGCAACGCCGCCCTTGAGCGTGTGGTCGCACTCGATGATCCACTTCTTGTCGATCGCCAGCCCGGCGGCTTCCATGGCCGTGCGGAAGTCGTTTTCGCGGGTGATGGCGGAGTGCAGCTTGTGCGGCCCGGCCAGGAAAGCGATCCGGCGATGGCCCAGCTTGGCCAGGTGGTTCACTCCCTCGCGGATGCCGGTGTTGTAGTCCATCAGGATGGTGCTGACTTTGGGATCGCCCAGGCGGAACTCGGCCAGCACGATGGGCACGTCGTGGTGCACCAGCTGGTCCAGGACCGGCTCTTCCGCGCCGAAACTGAGTACCGCCACGCCGTCGACCTTGCGCTCCAGCATGCGGCGCACACAGTTGGCCAGAATCACCGGGTCGCTGTTCGAGGAACTGACCAAGATTTCGTAACCGTTGGCCACCGCGATCTCTTCAAAGCTCTGGATCAGTTCCGGGAAGAACGGATTGGTAATGTTTTCAACAATGATGCCGAGAAGCCGGCTGCGGCCCGAGACCAGGGTCCGCGCATGGCTGTTGGGAAAGTAGTTCAACTGCTGGATGGCCAGCCAAACCCGCTTTGACAGCCTCTCACTCACCGCCGGAGAACCATTGATAGTTCTCGATACCGTAGCAATCGAAACCTTCGCCAAAGCGGCGACGGTGCGTATGTCGGGTGTCTTGGCGACGCTCTTGCGGGTTCCTCTTATAGCCACGAACCGGTCCTATTCCCAATGAAATAAGTGTGAAAGTAATGTTATAGCATTAGCCGGGTTCGTGCATCGCTCATTCCAGCGCTTGCGCAACATTTTATGCAGTGCGGCCCGAGGGCACCTGCGCCGCGCGCCCCCCGGTTCGCCCGCCACGGCGGTTAATCGCGCTCGGCAACCAGCAGACGCAGATCGCGCAGGTTCTGCCCGGTGGGGCCGGTGACCACGGCGTCGCCCAGGGCGGTGAACATGGGACAGGCATTGAAGGCGGCCAGGGACTCCTTCAGATGGAATCCGAAGGCATGGGCGCGGGTTACGGTGGTGGGGTCGGCAATGGCCCCGGCCGAGCGGGTGTTGCCGTCTATGCCGTCGGAGCCGGCGCTGAGCACGGTCAGCCGCTCGCCGGGATGGTTCTCCAGGTCCAGCGCGCAGGCCATGGCAAACTGCTGGTTGCGGCCCCCGGCGCCGGGAATGCGATCCAGCTTGACGGTGACTTCTCCCACCGAAATCAGGCAGAGCCGCGGGTGCACGGCGCGCAGCGCGTGGAACCGCCCCAGCAGGTAGCGCGCCGCGTCGGCATAATCCCAGTCGTCGCAACTGTTGTCGACTACGGTGTAATAGCCGGCTTCCTGCGCCAGTGCGCGCGCGTTCTCCACCAGATCGTGGCTGGAAAGCAGTATCTCGAAAACCGAGTCGCGGAAGGCCACATCTTCGCCGCTCATGGCGGCTGCCGCCGTCACCCGCCGCGTGGCAACCCCGCCGGTCCAGGGCAGGCGGGGAAGAAAGGGCGGATGCCAGCCCTTGTTGCCGGGCGATTCGGGCAAGTCTTCGCGCTCAAAAAACGCCCGGATGGAGGGTGGCAACTTGGGCGCCAGTTCGTACCTGGCCAGAAGCTCGCGCACCTCGGCCACCGTCGAGTGATCCGGCGAGGTGGGGCCGGAGGAGAGCGCGTCCAGCGAACGCAGCGGCACGTCGGGAACCAGCAGGCTGATTTTGGCCGCATCCGGCGCGGCAATCGCCAGCCGCCCGCCCTTGACCGCGGAGAAATGCTTGCGCAGCGTGTTCACTTCGCTGATCGGCGCGCCCGAGGCCAGCAGCAGCTTGTGAAACAGGATGGTGTCGTCCAGCGTGATCTTGGGGTCAAGGGGCAGGTCAAACATTGCCGAGCCGCCGCCCGAGATGAGGAAGAAGATCAGCGTGTCCTTTTTGGCCTTCTTGAGCATCGCCAGCGCGGCTTTGGCCGCGGCAAAAGAATCCTCGTTGGGCTGCGGATGGCCGCCCTCAAAGTAGCGGAAGCGCCAGTTGCGGGTCTTGGGCAGCTGATTCGAGCAGCAGAGGCCGCGCATTCCCTGGCGGCGCTTCATGCGCACCAGCAGGGTATCCAGCATGGGGCCGGCCACCTTGCCCAGCGCGATCACAAAGATGCGCTTGTAGCTGGCCAGATCGATGGTGGCCGGACCGCTGCCGTCGGGCAGCAGGCGATGGAGCGTGTTGCCCTCAAAGCGAATGCGGCGGTCAAAGGCCGAGGCAATGCTGCAGGCTTTCAGTGCGCCCGTAAAGATCTCAGTGACCGAGGTGTGCAGGGAATCGAGAACGGAATCGCCGACCGGTGTCATGGCTCAAGCTCCTTCAGCCAACCACTGAGCGCTTGCTGCATCGGCTCCAGTTGACCGGTAAAAAAGTGATCGGCGCCGGGAAGGAGCAGCAGCCGTTTGGGCTCGGCGGCCGATGCGGCCACGCGCGCCAACTGTGCAGCGGGGGCGTACTGGTCGCTGTCTCCGCTGAGGAAGAGTTTGGGAAATTTGCAGCTTGCCAGGAAGGGATAACTGTAGTCGCGCCCCTCGGCGTGAGTGGGCAGGCCCAGCGCTGCCAGCGCGCTCACCCGGTCCCCGCCGCGGCAGGCGCTCAGCGCCATGGCCGCTCCAAAACTGAAGCCCACCAGCACCAGCGGACGTTTGTATTCGTTTCCAAGCCAGTCCAGCGCCGCCAGCACATCGCCGGCTTCCGCTTTGCCGTCGTGCGTTCCCCCGCTCAGCCCCGTGCCGCGAAAGTTGAAGCGCAGCACCGGCCAGCACAGGCCCCACTCCGGCCCGTTGAGGGCCTTCATGGTGTGGTAAACCACCTTGTTGTTCAGGTTTCCGCCGCCCAGAGGATGGGGATGGCAAACCAGCGCCGCAAACGGTGCATCCGCCGCGCCTTCGTTCACCATCGCCTCCAGCCGGCCCGCGGGACCGTTCAGATCCACGCTGCGCACGATTGCGGCTGGGGGGCTTGGACAGGGTTGGCCGATGACGAAGGGGGATATCATTCCATTCTTCATTCTACGCGTAGGAGGGGGCCAATTTCGCCGTGGAAACCGTTGCCGAACCGGATTTTTCTGTCCCCACCCTTTTGCCCGGCAATGCCGCAGAAAATCGATTGACCGCGGAGCGATGAAGGCGGCCGCACGGCCGGAGAAAATCCCCTCTGCGGTATCCTGTCAATATCATGAATGATCGTCTGCCGCTTGACCCCCTCCGTTTGACCCGCGAACTGTGCGAAATTGAGTCCACCACCTACAACGAGGGCGCCGTGGGCGATTTTCTGGCCGATTTCCTCGCGCGTCGCGGCTGGGACGTGGAGAAGACGCCCGTCGAGCAGCCGGCCGAGAACGTCGCCGGCGGTGGCCCGCGCTGGAACATCTATGCCGGAGCCGCCGGCGAAACGCCCGACCTGGTCTTTTCCACCCACATGGACACTGTTCCGCCCTACATTCCCTTCACCGAGGACGCAGAGTTCCTTTATGGCCGCGGCGTCTGTGACGCCAAGGGCATTCTCGCCGCCCAGGTAGCCGCCGGCGAAGCCCTGCGGGACGCTGGATTCCGCATAGGGCTGCTGTTTGTCAGCGGCGAAGAGCGCGATTCGGCCGGCGCCATCGTCGCCAACCTGGCCCCCAAAGGCAGCCGCTTCCTCATCAACGGCGAGCCCACCGATAATCGTCTGGCCCTGGCCTCCAAGGGCGCCCTGCGTGCAGCCTTCAAGTCCAAAGGGAAAATGGCCCACTCGGCCTACCCCGAACTGGGCGAGAGCGCCATCCACAAGCTGATCGAAGTGCTCGGCAAGGTGCTGGCCATGCCGCTCCCGGAACTGGAGGGCATTGGCCAAAGCACCCTCAATATTGGTCAGATCCATGGCGGCCACGCCCCCAACGTCATTGCCGACAAGGCCGAGGCCCAGGTGCTGGTGCGCACGGTCACCGACTCGGCCCCGGTGCGGGCCCAGTTGCTGGCAGTGGCGGGCGACCTGGCCGAGGTCGAGTTCACCCTCGACACGCCCTTCGTCCGCATGCGCGCCATTGAGGGCCTGCCCACCATGGTCGCCAAGTTCTCCACCGACATTCCCGCCCTGAGCAACTGGGGCGAGCCGCTGCTGCTCGGTCCCGGTTCCATCCACGTGGCCCACACCCCGGCAGAAAAGATCGCCAAGAAGGAACTGCTTGAGGCCGTGGACCTCTATGTCAAGGTGGGCAAGCAACTGCTTGGCTGAGGCCGGGAGCAGCAGGGCAATTGCATGAACGGTTGAGCGATTTTCGCTCCCGTAGGGAGCGGTCGAAAATAGCCCAGGGTGGAGCGTAGCGGAGCCTTGGGTAGGATGCAGGTAGAGCTGACTCCGCCCCGTGGGGGCGGAGCGATGGCTCAATTTGGCCGATTGCGAAGATTGTCTTCGCCGCCTGGTTTCGCACCGCCCCTACGGGCGGAAACTCCTGGCGCCATGCTCACCCAGGGTTGCGCCCTGGGCTGTTTTCGCCTCCTCCCTCCGGGAGGAATGCACGCAAAAACCTTCATGCGATTACCCTGGCAGAGCCAAAGATAAATCACCCCTGCAAGGATGCGCTCTGGTAGACTTTCGCTGCGGTTTCCCCAAACCCAAATCCCCGCAGCGAGGTCGAAATGTCAGCTACCGTTACTGTCCCCGTAACGCCAGAGCGCATCTATCAGTTTGCCTTTGGCTATGCTCCGCCTCTGGTTCTTGAGGCGGCCATCCGCCACCATGTCTTTGACGTGCTGGACTCGGGCCCCAAAAACCTCTCTGAGATCAGCCAGGCAACAGGCGCCTCGGAGCGAGGATTGGCGGCCATTCTGAATGTCCTTGTGGGTCTCGATTTCCTGGCCAAGGACGGGCAGGGAACCTATCGACTTACGCCGGAGAGCGCCGCATTTCTGGTGAGCACCAAGCCGGAGTTTCAGGGCGGACTTATTCGCCACACCAGCGAACACCTGCTTCCCAAATGGCTCGGTCTGAACGAGGTGGTTGCCACCGGCCGGCCGGTGGCGGCAGTGAATGTGCAGGCCACCGGCAGTGAGTTCTTCCACAAATTTGTCAGCGACATCTTTCCCATGAGTTACCACGTAGCCCAGGAGCTGGCGCGGCATCTGCATCTGGAGGCTGCCCAGGGGCCATCCAGCGTTCTGGATCTTGCGGCCGGTTCGGGCGTCTGGGGCATCGCGCTGGCCCAGAGTTGCGCGCAGGTTCACGTTACCGCCGTCGACTGGCCGGGAGTCATTCCTGTCACGCGAAATACGGTTGCACGCTTTGGGCTGGCAGACCGCTTTTCCTTCGTGGAAGGAGACCTGCTTCAGGCCGATTTCGGCGCCGGGCATCAGGTGGCGACGCTGGGCCATATCCTGCACAGCGAAGGCATTGAACGCAGCCAGGCGCTGCTAAAAAAGACCTTCAACGCGCTCGCCTCCGGAGGGACCATTGCCATTGCGGAGTTCCTCGTGAACACCGAGAGAACAGGGCCGCTGAATGGGCTGGTCTTTGCCGTCAACATGCTGGTGAATACCGATTGCGGAGGCACTTACTCCTTTGACGAGATCGGCGGGTGGCTGCGTGAGGCGGGATTCGTGGAGGCGCGCACCCTCAACACCCATGGGCCGTCTCCGCTGATTCTGGCCACCAGGCCGTAGTTACCGCTCCGGCCAGATTGAAATCCCACCCTGGCCGCAAGAACAAAGGCGCGTGCAAGCGAGGGTCTGCCGTTGGCGATGTTGGCCTATCGGCAGACCTCTGCTTGGACCTGCGGCCTTATGATGAGAGAGTTGAAGGGAGAATTCATGAGCGCATCGATTTATGACATTCCGGTGAAGAAGATTACTGGCGAGGACGCATCTCTGGCCGGGTTCAAGGGCAAGGTTCTGCTGGTGGTCAACGTAGCTTCAAAGTGCGGCCTGACCCCGCAGTATGAAGGCCTGGAAAAGCTCTACAAGCAGTACCAGGGCCAGGGGCTGGTGGTTGCCGGTTTCCCGGCCAACGACTTCAAGCAGCAGGAACCGGGCACCAACGAAGAGATTCAGAACTTCTGCACCATGAACTTTGGCGTGGACTTCCCCATGTTCGACAAGATCGCCGTCGTCGGCCCGCAGAAGCACCCCTTGTATGCGGCCCTGATCGCGGCTCATCCTGAGCGGGTGAATCTCTCCGAGGTGCCCTGGAGCGAGAAGCTGAAGGGCTACGGCATCACGCCCAACCCGGAGCCGGAAGTGCTGTGGAACTTTGAGAAGTTCCTGGTCAGCCGGCAGGGCGAAGTGGTCGAGCGTTTCGCGCCAGACACCGTGCCGGATGCCCCCGCACTGGTGGCGGCCATCGAGGCGGAGTTGGCCAAGAGTTAGAGCATTCCTGCCGTTCCGGTAGCGCAGCATCGGGCTATCTCACCCTGGCCGCAAAAGCAAAGACGCGGCTAGGGTGGGCACGCAGGCAACCTGGTAGCCGCAAGTGGCAGAACCCATGTATTCTCACCCCATGAACAAGGACGTTTCCCCAACGCCCGCTTCCACCAACCTGCTGGAAAACGCAGATTCCTCCTACCTGCGCTCGGCGCGGCATCAGCCCGTCCAGTGGAACCCGTGGGGCGAGGCGGCCTTTGCCCGCGCTCAGGCGGAAGACAAGCCCATCCTTTTGGATATTGGCGCGGTCTGGTGCCATTGGTGCCATGTCATGGACCGGGAGTCTTACGAGAACCCGGAGATCGCCGCGCTCATCAACCAGCATTACATTGCCGTGAAGGTGGATCGCGACGAGCGGCCCGACGTGGACGCGCGCTATCAGGCGGCGGTTTCGGCCATCGCCGGGCAGGGCGGCTGGCCGCTCACGGCGTTTCTCACTCCCGACGGGCGGCCCTACTTTGGCGGCACCTATATTCCGCCCGAAGACCGCTATGGGCGGCCGGGCTTCGGGCGGGTGCTGCTGGCCCTGGCCCAGGTGTGGCGTGAGCGCCGCGATGAAGCGCTGGAGACAGCCAGCAGCGTGATGGCCGCCATTGAACACAATGAGAGCTTCTCCGGGCGCGGCGCCGAGCTGTCTCTGGCCCTGGTGGACAAGATTGCCGGCTCGGCCCTGAGCCAGTTCGATCCCCGCAACGGCGGTTTCGGCTCCCAGCCCAAGTTTCCCCATCCCGGCGTGCTTGACCTGCTGCTGGAAGTGGCCATGAGCCGCGACAACGACCAGGCGGGCGAGGCCTTTCAGCTCACCCTGGAGAAGATGGCGCGCGGCGGCGTCTACGACCAGTTGGCCGGCGGCTTCCACCGCTACAGCGTGGATGAGCACTGGGTGGTGCCTCACTTCGAGAAGATGCTCTATGACAACACCGAGCTGCTGCGCAACTATGTGCACGGCTTCCAGAGCTTTGTGCGCGAGGATTTTCTTGAGACGGCGCGCGAGATCGTGGTCTGGCTCGACGGGTGGATGACCGATCGCGAGCGGGGCGGCTTTTACGCCTCGCAGGACGCCGATATCAGCCTCGACGACGACGGCGACTACTTTACCTGGACCCTGGCCGAAGCGCGCGCAGTGCTTGATCCGGCCGAACTGGACCTGGCCTCCCGCTACTGGGACATTGGCGAACTGGGCGACATGCACCACGACCCCGCCCGGAACGTGCTCCACGTGAAGCAAACCCTGGCCGAACTGGCGGCCCAGGCTGGCCAGACCGAGGACGAGTTGCGCCCCTTGCTGGACGCGGCCCGGCGCAAACTGCTGGCCGCCCGCGCCCTGCGGCCCACACCCTTTATCGATCGCACCCTTTATACCGGCTGGAACGCGATGGCGGTGACCGCCTACCTTGAAACCGCGCGCGTGTTGCGCCTGGATGCTGCTCGCGACTTCGCGCTGCTCACTCTCACGCGGCTGCTCCGCGAGGCCTGGGACGGAGACGCCGCTCTGGCTCACGTGATCGCCTACCCGCAAGGCGGGCTGCCGGCCCAGCAGGTGCCCGGCACACTCGACGATTACGCCTTTACGGTCCATGCCGGCATCGATGGCTGGCTGGCCAGCGGAGAGATGGAGTTTTATCGCGCCGCCGTGCAACTGGCCGACGCCATGATCGCCCGTTTTTATGACCGCGTGGCAGGCGCGTTCTACGATGCCGCGGCGCCCCAGGACGGGGCCGTGCCGCTGGGCGCTCTGGGCGCCCGGCGCAAGCCTTTGCAGGACTCGCCCACCCCGGCCGGCAACCCCACCGCCGTCTCGGCCCTGCTGCGTCTTGAGGCCCTGAGCGGGCGCGCGGAGTATCGCGAGATTGCCGAGGACACGCTCGCCTCCTTTGCCGGAATCGTCGAGCACTTCGGCCTCTATGCCGGCAGCTACGGGCTGGCGCTCGAGCGCCTGCTGCTCGATCCGGTCCAGGTCGCCGTGGTCGGCTCCGGTCCCGATGCCGCACGCCTTGAGGCCATTGCCATCGCCCGCTACGCCGTCAACAAGACGGTGGTGCGGATCGCTCCCGCCCGGCTGGTTCCAGGGGGGATTCCCGAGGGCCTGGCTGAAACTCTGCTCCAGGTTCCTCCGCCCGAGGGGGCAGAGGCCTGGGCGCTGGTGTGCCGTGGGCGCATATGTCTTCCCCCGGTTACCGGCGCGGAGGCCCTGCTGGAAGCCCTGGAACACGCCGCACAGGTGTAAATTTGAAGCAGATTTTCATGTGTCCAACAGTTCATCGCAGATATCCTCTGCACGAGGGGACGGCTGCACGCTTTAGTCTTCGGATGTAGATTGGAAAGAATACTTCGACATTATCTCCCGCGCTGGCGAAGATGCCGATAAGAACAAATCCGGCAGGTGTTCATTTCACGTAAGGATGGTTTTGCCTGGACTCCGTTCAATTCGGGTATTTGCCTGTTTCCTGGCGCTCTCGGCAGCCCTTCCGGCGCAGCAGTACGTTTTTCGCGCCTATCGCCAGGCCGAAGGGCTGAAGAACCTGGCGGTCAACGCCCTGGCTCGGGACCGCCACGGCTTTCTGTGGGTGGCCACGGAGAACGGCGTCTACCGGTTTCTTGGGGCCAGCTTTGAGCAGTTCGGCCGCGAGCAGGGCATTGCCGACCTCGATGTCCAGAACTTGGTTACGGACCCGAATGGAACGGTTTGGGCGGGTACCGACCAGAACTTGTACCGGTGGGATGGCCAGCGCTTCTTTCCTGCGGGCCGGGACCCGATTCGCTTTGCCGGTGGGAATCGCCTTGCCGTGGAGGATGCCCGCCATCTGCTGGTGGTGGATAACCTGCGGCTCTACCGCTTGGAACACGATGGCGACGGCAAAATGCTCAGCTACCAGCCGGTGTTTGGCGGGCGTAAGGTAGCAGACATTCCGGATTTGGGGCGGGTCTCCAGCGTAACCGTCGTGAACCAGGGGACCGAAGGGTCTCGTGTCTGGATCGGATGCGGCCAGAAGCTCTATACATGGTTGGATGGTGAGTCCGGCGGCCCAAGTCAGTCGCGCGACGGCGTGGTGGCCGAGTGGGGCAAAGACAAAGGGCTTCAAGAGGATCGCTGGGAAGGCGTGATTCTGGATCGGGCCGGAACGCTGTGGGCCGCGGGCCAGAAGCATGTGGCCGCCCTGGCGCCTGGGGGCGTGCGCTTTGTCGACCGCAGCATTCCCGGTTCCGATCCGGAGAGCATCTATGGCCACGCCCCGCTGGCCGAAGACCGGGACGGCAGGATTCTGGCTCCCGCCGAGGATGGAATCGCACGCTGGAACGGCGCCGGATGGCAGATGATTGGCCGGGCCAACGGCCTGCTCCGCAACGGTCCCATCACGGGCATGGATTTCGATGCGGCCGGCGACCTGTGGCTGGGAAGCCGCGGCGATGGACTCTACAACTGGGCCGGTTATGAAGATTGGACCGGCTGGGCCAATGGGCAGGGTTTGCCTTCTGCTTCGGTCTGGTCAATCGTTGCCTCCCGTCCAGACCGCGTGTTTGTCGGGACCGACAAGGGACCGGCATGGATCGATCCTCGCAGCGGCAGGTCTGGCCCTTTGCGGGCGGGGGCCCGGTGGGCCTTTGGCCAGTTGGGTTCAATGGGCTTTGAGCGCGACGGCTCGCTATGGGGAGCCACTTTCTCCGGCGCCATCCTGCGCATCGATCCCAAGACCGGCCGCACCGTGCAGACAGCCAGACTGCCCGCAATCATCATCTCAGGCGTCCAAGATGCCGACGGACGGGTAATTTTTGCCACCAACCAGGGAATCTTCGGCGAGGAGAACGGCGCGCCACGGCGCGTCGCCGCGGTGGATGCCTTGTTGGGAGGGCCTGCCAGAGTCCAGGCCGCTTGCGTCGCGCTCGACGGCGCGGCCTGGTTCCTGGCTGACAACCGCCTGTTGCGTGAGCGGGATGGCCAGTGGACCGAGCCGCCGATCGACGGACTGCCCAAGCTGCGCGGATCGCTGCTGGCCCTCTCCTTTGCCCCGGATGGCGCGTTGTGGGTTGCCGGCGACCAGGACGGTATTTGGCGGCTGACCGCGGGCAATGGCCGTTTGCAGGCCTGGCAGCTCCAACTTCCCCCGGAATTGCGCTCTTATGTGCCCCTCGCCATCCTCGCGGACCGTCGCGGCTGGGTGTGGGTGGGAACCGATTCCGGCCTGGCCGTGTGGAATGGCCAGGGGTGGCGCCATCTTACCCAGGAGACCGGCCTCATCTGGAATGACGTGGATCAAGGGGTGCTGCGCGCCGGCCCCGACGGGTCGCTGTGGATTGGAACCAGCGGCGGCGTGGCCCACCTGCTCCATCCCGAGCGGGTCTTCGATCCGGTTCCCGTCACCGTCTCGATCGCTGACATTCGCCACGGAAGCGACCTCTTCACGGGGGCGCAGCAGATCACCTTGCCGTGGCCCGGCACGCCGCTGCACTTCCAGGTAGCCTCGCCTGCCACGCGCAACCGCAGCGAGCTGAACCTCAGAATCTGGATGGTGGGGTTGCAGCATAACTGGTTCGATACGCTGAATGGCATTGCCACCTTTACCAGCCTCTCGCCCGGCGACTATACCTTCATGGCCATGGCCTGCAACCCTGGCCTCCAAGCCTGTTCCAGTGTCTCCAAAGTGCAGGTCAGGATTCTCCCTCCGTGGTGGAGGACCTACTGGTTCTACGCCCTGTGCGCTGTGGCTTTCCTGCTCCTGTTGCTGGCTGTCGACCGGTTGCGCGCCCGCAGCCTGCGCCAGACCAGGCGCCGTCTCGAGCGCTTGGTCAGCGAGCGCACCCGGGAACTGGAAGCCAGCCGCGAGCAGTTGCGCATTCAGGCCACCCACGACGGGCAAACCGGAATGCTCAATCGCACGGCGGTTCTGCGCGCGCTCATCGGGGAAATGGATCGCGCCCGGCGGGATGGCGGAACCGTGGTTGTGGTGCTGGTGGACCTGGATTACTTCAAGCGCGTGAACGATACCTTCGGGCACCTGGCCGGGGATGAAGCGTTGCGCTGGTTCGCCTCCGCCGTCGCCGCGGCCATCCGCCCCTACGACCACGCCGGCCGCTACGGCGGAGAGGAATTCCTGCTGGTCCTCACCCAGATTCCGCCCGAAGCCGTGGAACAGAGATTGACCAGCCTCCACGCCTCCATCACCAACCTCCAGGTCCGTGCGGGCGAGTCCACGTTCAAAGTCAACTGCAGCATGGGCGCCACGGTCTTCGACCCCGGCGATCAAACCGCCGGCGTGGAGTGTCTGCTGGCGGTGGCCGATCAGGCCCTGTATGCCGCCAAAGGCTCGGGGCGCAATCGGGTGGTTTTTCGCCGGGCCGACTGCCCGGACCCCGGCCCGGACAGCCCGCCCGAGCCATCCTCCCATTCCCTTTGAGCCGGTGACGGCCCTCTAATCGCCGCTGAACGGGTTGCCGTCCTGAGGCTTTATTGCGGTTGGATCCGGTGCCTGCGGCTGATCCGGGGCCTTCCGCCGGCGGACGCTCAAGGTCTTGTCCATGAGGGTGGTGAACACCCGGTTGGGGTCGCCAGGCAGCAGGTGATGCTCCTCCAGGGCCAGCTTTACCTGGCGGCGGAACTCCCGCACCGGCGCATATTGCCTGGTCGCCAGGGTCTTGAAGACCACCGGGAAGATCATCTCCGAGCCTTTCACTGCGTCCATGCCCAGCACCTGCGGGTCGGCGACAAACACCTGGCGGAACGCTTCGCTGTTGCGAACCTCCATCGCGATCCCCTTCAGCAACTCCAGCACCGCATCGGGATCGGCCGAGTAGTCCACGCTCACGTTCACCGTGGCCACGGAGTAACCGACGCTCAGGTTGGCCACGATCGCGATCTGCGAGTTGGGAATGATGTAGAGAGTGCCGTCTGCGTCGCGGACCGTGGTTTTGCGCAGCGTCATGGCCTCCACGGTGCCCGTCATGCCCGCCATGCGCACCGTATCGCCCACGCTGAACTGATCCTCGATCAGCATGAGGACGCCGTTGAGCACATCCTTCACGATGTTCTGCGCGGCCAGGCCAATGGCGATTCCGGCCACGCCGGCGGAGGCCAGCAAGGGAGCGAGATTGACCCCCAGGGCAGCCAGAAACTGCAATCCCGTGATCAGCCAGATGATGGCCAAGCCCGTGGTGCGGATGACCCCGGCCAGGGTTTTGACTTGGGAAATCCGCGCCGGGCTGGCCGCATGCTGCTCGGCCAGGTGGATCATGCGAAACGTGATGACGCGCAGTAACCGGTTGAGGAAAAAGGCGATAAGCGCAACCAGCAGCAGGTGCGGCAGCTTGGTGTGGATGAACTCCTGGGCATCGATAGCCCACTCATCCATCACCTTGCCCAGGAACCGGCCTTCCGCAAACCACGCCATTCTTGCCGCCAACTGAAAAGGATGCATCCCAAAGCTCCTCTTTCTAGACTAGACTGTGCGCAGCAAAGGCTGGCGGCGCCGGCCGTGGAGAGGATCCTGCCGCCCCAAGGAAAAGCTCTATTGCATACGATTTCCCCAGGAGGTTCCCCATGCACTTCACTCTGAATCCACGCCGTTCCTGCCTCCCCGCCGGTGCAAAGCGGGCGGTGCGGTCTGCAAGGCATCGCCGCAAATGGATATTTGCATGTTTTATCGCCGTGGCCGCTCTGGCCGCTGCCGCTCCGCTTGCCGCACAGACGCCGGGGCCGAACACCGACAGGCCGTATCTAATTCCCGACGCCAATCGCCTGCCCGACGTCAATGACCAGATGCAAATGCGCGAGCAGCAGACGAAGAAGCAGAACTTTGAAGCGGCCAACGCCGAGCGGAAGAAACAGCTTGCCGCGGACAGCGCGACGCTGCTCAAGCTGGCCACCGAGTTGAAAGCCGAGGTCGACAAGACCACCAAGGACATGCTCTCCCTCAACGTGATTCGCAAGGCCGACGAGATCGAGAGGCTGGCCCACGACATGAAAGAGAAGATGAAGCTCACGGTGGGCGGAAACTGAAGCCCGCGGTTCAGGCGATTCGCGGGATCGCTTGCGGCCGCTTCCAGGGTACGCTCGGAGCCGGACAAAAGGCTCGCTCGCAGCGGCAAGACTTTAGAGGACTCCATGCGGTTCAGCAACGAAGGAACAGCCAGACCGTACGAAGCCGGAGTGCCAGGGTGGCCCCAGGGGCGCCATGGGCTGCGCCTCTGCCTCTGCCTGCTTGCGCTGCCCCTTCTGACCTGCATCGCCCTGAGAAGTCAGCAGCAGCAACAGCCTCCCTCGCGCCCGCCCAAGCCGATCATTCTCCCCGAGGCAAACCGCCTTCCCGACGCCAACGACCAGATGGAGATGCGGGAGCGGAAGGCCAAACAGCAGAACTTTGATGCGGCCAACGCCGAACGGGTAAGACAGATTGGCCAGGACAGTGCCATGCTGCTCAAACTGGCCACCGAACTGAAGGCTGAAGTGGACAGGAGCACCGATAGCCAGACGCTTTCCGTCATCGTGGAGGGCAAGGCCGACCTGATTGAGCGGCTGGCTCATGTCGTGAAAGAGAAGATGAAGCTCACTGTTGGGGGGAAGCTGAGCCAATGACGAGAAGTCTGAGCACGGCGCCGGTTGCCAGGGGAGGGACGGCGCTTGAATTCCGCGCCCTGCCCAGGCGCCGCCCAGCCAGCCGACCGCTCTCTGGCGCTTTGAACCAGGTGCTGTGGCTGGCGCTGGCACTGACGCTTGCAGGCGGCGCTCAGGCCCTTGCGCAACAGTCCCAGCAGCAGATGCCCGGCCAGACAAGGCAGCAGATGGGAAGATCCACGGTGGAGTTCGATCAGCCCGATATGGTCGGCGAGCAGAAGCGCCTGCGGTTGCTCAACGCCGAACGCCATAAGGCCCTGGTCTCCGACGCGGACAAATTGTTGAAGCTGGTCAGCCAGCTCAATGCGGAAATCAATGCAGCCGGCTCTGCCTCTCTGACCCCGGCGCAGTTGCGCACCCTGGGCGAGATTCAGAAACTGGCGCACAGCGTGAAATCCAAGATGGGTACCTCGGTGCCCGGAACGCCCGTATTCAGGGAACCTGCCGAGTATCCCTAGGCCCCGGATTCTCCGCCTTCAGGGCTTCCGGACCAAAACCGCATGGTGGTCCGCCCGCTGTCTTTCAACGCGCCGGGTTGCTACAATCAGGCTTGGTTTTTCACCAAAACCGCTTTTTGGGGAGTGACGGGAATGGGAACAGCAGCCTCCAGAGCTCATAAAGTCGAGACCGCTGCCGCCTCCGGCGGCCTGAACCCGCAGCAGATGGTTGAAATCTACCGGCTGATGTATCTTTCCCGCCGGATAGACGACCGCGAGATCCTGCTCAAGCGGCAACAGAAGGTTTTCTTTCAGATTTCGGGCGCGGGCCACGAGGCGCTGCAGGTGGGCGCGGCGCTGGCTTTGCGTCCCGGCTACGACTGGTTCTTCCCCTACTACCGCGATCGCGCGCTCTGCCTGGGGCTGGGCGTCAGCGCGGCCGACATGATGCTGCAGGCCGTGGGCGCCGCCACCGATCCAGCCAGCGGCGGCCGCCAGATGCCCACCCACTGGGGCAGCCGCCCACTGCACATCGTCAGCACCTCTTCTTCCACCAGCACCCAACTGCTGCATGCCGTGGGCTGCGCCGAGGCCGGCCGCTACTTCAGCCGCCATCCCGAGGCTGCGGCCAAAAATGAGGGCGACTACCGCGCCTTCCACGACGTCGAGTTCCATGGCGACGAGGTGGTCTTCACTTCGCTGGGCGAGGGGTCCACCTCCCAGGGCGAGTTCTGGGAGGCTCTCAACACCGCCTCCAACCAGAAGCTCCCGGTGATTTTCTGCGTGGAAGACAACGGCTACGCCATCAGCGTGCCGGTGGAGGTGAATACGCCGGGCGGAAACATCTCCCGGCTGGTGGCCAATTTCCCCAACTTCTACTTTGCCGAAGTGGACGGCACCGATCCCGAAGCCTCCCTGCATGCCTTCCAGGCTGCGGTGGCTCATTGCCGCGCCGGCCGGGGCCCGGCGTTTGTCCATGGCCATGTGGTGCGGCCTTACTCCCACGCCATGTCCGACGACGACAAGCACTACCGCGTGGCGGCCGAACGCGAGGCCGACGCCTTGCGCGATCCGCTGACCAGGATGCAAATGCGCCTGCTGCGCCAGGGCATCCTGACCGAGGAGCAGATCACCGCACTGGAGCACTCCGTGGACCTGGAGGCCGCCGAGGCCGGCGAACAGGCTCTCCATGCGCCCCTGCCGCTGGTGGCGGACATCGCCAGGCACGTTTATTCCGAGGACCTGGACGCCACCCATCCGCCCTTTGCCAACGAGCACGAGCATGCCCCGGGCTCGGCCGGCGGCGGCAAGACGGGCAGCGCCAAGGGCAGCGATCCCCGCACCATGGCCGACCTCATCAACGCCTGCCTCTGCGACGAGATGCGCCGCGATCCCCGCATCGTGGTCTACGGCGAAGACGTGGCCGACGCCAGCCGCGAGGCCGCTCTGGCTGAAGTCGGAGGCAAGGGCGGCGTCTTCGGGCTCACCGCCGGCCTGCAAACCGAGTTCGGATCGGACCGGGTCTTCAACTCGCCGCTCTGCGAGGCCAATATCGTGGGCCGGGCCGTGGGCTACGCCGCACGCGGCATGAAACCGGTGGTCGAAATTCAGTTCTTCGACTACATCTGGCCCGCCATGCACCAGATTCGCAACGAACTGGCCCTCCTGCGCTGGCGCTCCAACGGCGTCTGGGCCTCGCCGGCCGTGATCCGCGTTCCCATCGGCGGCTATCTCAAGGGTGGCGCCATTTATCACTCCGGCTCCGGCGAAAGCATCTTTACCCACATTCCCGGCCTGCGCGTGGTTTTTCCCTCCACCGCGCTGGACGCCAACGGCCTGCTGCGCACCGCCATCCGCTGCGACGACCCGGTGCTGTTTCTGGAACATAAGCGGCTCTACCGCGAGACCTATGGCCGCGCGCCCTATCCGGGGCCGGATTTCGCCATTCCCTTCGGCAAGGCGAAGATCGTCCGTCCCGGCCAGCACATCACGCTGGTCACCTATGGAGCGCTTGTGCCCCGCGCCCTGCAGGCCGCCGAGCGGGCTCATCGCGAACACGGCATCGAGGTTGAAATCCTCGACCTGCGCACCCTCAACCCCTACGATTGGGAGGCCATTGCCACCTCGGTGCGCAAGACCAGCCGGGTGATCGTGGCCCACGAGGATATGTTGAGCTGGGGCTACGGCGCCGAGATCGCGGCGCGCATCGGTGACGAACTCTTCGAGGACCTGGACGCGCCCGTCAAGCGGGTCGGCTCCATGGATACCTTTGTCGCCTACCAGCCAGTGCTTGAAGATGCGATTCTGCCCCAGCCGGAAAGCATCCTCAAAGCCATCATCGACTTGCGCGCGTACTAGGGCTCTGACCGCTTGAAGTGGTACCAACCCTGGGTGCCCCAGGTCCCGATTTTGGGACCTGGGATTGGACGAACTGAAGGCACGAAATCACGCGGTCAGGGACCTAGGCCTTTGCAGGAAACTCTCCAGTCCCTTGCAGCAACGTGTTCACGGTCTCGGCCAGCGACCCGAAGCGCAGGTCGGCCAATTCCGCGGCGGCCTCGGCGCCGGGCTTCCGGTGTTCCGGGTCGCCTTCGATGAAGACGGTCAGCATGCCCAGCCGGCGGCCAAACTCGATGTCCGAGAGCGAGTCGCCGATCATGGCGCTGGTGGCTGCTTCGATCGAGGGGAACTCCGCCACCGCCTGTTCGAAAAGGCCCGGCAGCGGCTTGCGGCAGGTGCATTGGCCACGGTCGTGGGGACAAAAGTAGAATCCGTCCACATGCGCCCCGTGGCTGGCCAGCAGGGTCTGCAAACCGGCGTGGATGGCGTTGACATCGGCGGCCGTGTAGAGCCCCAGCGCAATGCCTCGCTGGTTGGAGACCACCAACACCCGCATTCCCGCCCGGTTGAGCCGGCCGAGGGCCTCCACCACACCGGGCAGCAGATGAAAGTCGCTCCAGGACGTCACATAGCGGCCTTCCGGCATCTTCCGGTTCAAGACTCCGTCGCGGTCGAGGAAGATGGTGCTCAATCTGAGGTGGAGAGAGGTATTTGCGGAGTCTTTCACCCCGTTATGATAACAACAGCTGAATGTGCGCCTGCCCGGCGTGGAATCCGGCTCTGCAACCAGAACCCAGGAGAGAAGGAACCATGTCCAGCGGTCCCAACCCAACCGGCCTCTTCGCCAAGGTCCTTGCCTCGCGCGCTGCCGCGCCAGCCGGGAGGCCGCTGTGATCGAACAACTGCACCAGGTGATCCAGGAAATCGAGTACGAGTGGGCCAGCAAGCGGCTGCTGGTGGTGGGCGACCTGATGCTCGACAAGTACATCTGGGGCGAGGTGGGGCGCATCTCGCCGGAGGCCCCGGTACCCGTGGTGCGCAGCATTTACCAGAGCGATCAGCCCGGCGGCGCGGCCAACGTGGCCATGAACCTGGTCCGGCTGGGCGCGCAGACGCAGGTCATCGGGTTCACCGGCGGCGACGAGAGTGAGCGGTTGCTGGAGGAGAGCCTCAAGGCCAACGGGATCACGCCCCGGTTCGTCCTCTCCGGCGGATTCCCGACTGTCACCAAGGCACGCATCCTGGGCGGGCGGCAGCAGATGCTCCGCCTGGACAATGAGCGCCTGGGAGACCGGCCCCAGGGCGACTATGACCGCCTTATCGAGTGCGTGCTGGCTCAGTTGCCCGGCTGCCACATGCTGGTGCTTTCCGACTACGCCAAGGGCGTGCTCACGCCCGCGGTTTGCCAGCAGATTATTCAAGCTGCCCGCGAACTGGGCATTCCGGTGCTTGTTGACCCCAAGAGCCCCGACTTTTCCCGCTACCGCGGCGCCACCACCATCTGCCCCAATCTCGGCGAGCTGTCGCGGGCGGCGCATTTGGATACGACAGGTCTCGATGCGCTGCTGGATGCGGCCGAGGCCATGGTCCCGGCCTTCGATCTCCAGTTTCTGATTGCCACCTTGAGCGAAAAGGGCATTGCCCTGGTGCGCGCCGGCAGCCGCTACCTGGCCCCCGCCGTGGCCCGCCAGGTCTTCGATGTCTCCGGCGCCGGAGACACCGTGATTGCCGTAGTCGCTCTTTGCCTGGCCTCCGGCCTCACCCCGGAGACCGCCGTGCAACTGGCCAACGTGGCCGCCGGCATTGTGGTGGGCAAGGTGGGCACGGTGCCGGTGGAGAAGCACGAACTGCTGGCCGCGCTGGCGCCGGAGATTGCCCTGCACACCGAGGACAAGGTCGTCTCCCGCTCCGAGCTGGTGAGCCGGGTGGCGCTGTGGAAGGCCAACGGCGAGCGGGTGGTGTTTACCAACGGCTGTTTCGACCTGCTCCACATCGGCCACATCTCGGTGATCGAACAGGCCCGCCGCTGCGGCGACCGCCTCATTGTGGCCATCAACAGCGACGCCTCGGTCAGCGCCTTGAAGGGGCCCAGCCGTCCCATCGTGGGCGAGCGCGAACGCGGCCGCGTGCTGGCCGCCCTGGCCGCCGTGGATGCCGTGGTGGTTTTCGGCGAGCCCACTCCGCTGGAGCTCATCCTGGCCGCCCGTCCCGATGTCATCGTCAAAGGCGGCGACTACGCCGTGGAGACCGTGGTCGGCGGCAAAGAGGTCCAGTCCTGGGGCGGAGAGGTTCGGATTGTGCCCATGGTCGAAGGCTTCTCCACCACCCTCCTGATCGAGAAGGGCGCGGGCAAGTAGCCGGTCCAACGCATCTTGTTCTTCCGCAAAGTCTCCCGCCAGCGTTGCCGGCCCACGAAGGATGAAACTTTGGGCCAGAAATGCCGCAGGACGGCGAGAAAACGAAACTGTCGACGGAGCGCGACCGTCCCTTTGAAAAAGAGAATCTGATCGAGGCAGGAACAATGAAGGCAAGAGTGTGGTGGGCGGTGGGGTGCGTGGCGCTGATAGCGGCGTCTGCGCAAGGGCAATCGAAGAGCGGCTGCGAGGCGCTGAAGCAACTGGCGATTCCCGGCGTGAAGATGGAAGTGAGCCGGGCAGAGATTCTGCCGGCCGGAACGGCGCCGAAGGCCGATCCCTGGAGTTATGCAGGACCGTTGCCGGAACGCTGCATGGTGGAAGGCGAGCTGAACAAGCGCATCGGCGTCGACGGCAAGCCCTACGGCATTCGCTTCGCCTTTGCGCTGCCCAGCGACTGGAACCGGGATTTCCTGATGCAGGGCGGCGGCGGAGCCAACGGCACGGTGGGAGCGCCCATCGGCGCAACTACGGCCGGCGACAAGCCTGCTCTGACGCGCGGTTTCGCCGTAGCCAGCAACGACACCGGCCACGAAGGCGCTGTCTTCGACTTCGGCTTCATGAAGGACGAGCAGGCGTTTCTCGATTTCGCCTACGAGGCCAACCATCAGGTGGCGGATGTGGCCAAGCAGTTCATCGCGGCCTACTACGGCAAGCCCGCGGCCCACTCGTACTTCGTCGGCTGCTCCACGGGCGGACGCGAGGGCATGATCTTCACGCAGCGCTATCCGGATGTTTTCGACGGTGTCGTCTCCGGAGCGCCGGCCAGGCGGACCGGCTACTCGAACATCGCCTCAGGCCCGTGGGCCGCGGTCGCCTATAACCAGGCTGCGCCCAAGGACGCCGCCGGCAAGCCGCTCATCGCGCAGGCGCTCTCCGATGACGATCGCAAGCTGGTCATCGGTGCGCTGCTGAAGCGCTGCGACGCCAAAGACGGCGTGGCCGATGGCATGATCTTCGATCCGCTGGGCTGCGATTTCGATCCCGCGGAACTTGAGTGCAAGGGCGCAAAGGACGCAAGCTGCCTTACCGCCGTTCAAGTGAAGTCGATCAAGACAGCCTTCGCCGGACCCAAGAACCTGCATGGCGATCAGGTGTATCCGGCTTATCTCTACGATACCGGCGTCGCAGTCAAGGCGCCGATTCCCGGCATGCTTGCGATTGGGGTTGGACCGGGCATCTTCGGCCCGGCCACGAAGGCGATGGAGATCGACGTGGACCAGTTGTCCAAGGCCGCGGAGCAGCCCCTGGTGGACGCGCTCTCGACCAACCTGACAACCTTCTCGGGCCATGGCGGCAAGCAGATCTTCTATCACGGCGACAGCGATCCCTGGTTCTCCGCTCTGGACACACTCGGCTACTACCAGGCCATGGCCGCCGACAACGGCGGTCTTGAAAAAGTATCCCAGTGGAGCCGGTTCTTCTTTGTGCCGGGAATGGGCCACTGCGGCGGCGGACAGGCGGCGCTGGACCAGTTCGACATGCTGGGCGCCATCGTCGACTGGGTGGAGAAGGGAAGCGCGCCGCAGTCGGTCGAGGCCAGCGGCAAGGCCTTCCCCGGCCGCACCCGCCCGTTGTGCGCATACCCCAAGCACGCGCAGTACAAGGGCAGCGGCGACACGGAGAAGGCTGAAAACTTCGAGTGCAGGTGAATTGCCAAGCGAGAGGGCCGCGGATCGCTCAATGCTTGAGCGATCCGCGGCCAGGCGGCGATCCTGTCCGCGCTGCTGGGCCAATCAACGGGGTCACCTCAACTGCAAGGGCCGGCACTCAAGAGGGGGAATCACCAGGACTCGACGGCCAAAAGCTGAGGTTGCCCCTGATTGCCTTTCACAACGGAAGAGCCCAACACCGCTTCGAAGTTCCTTTTTCCGGGCGGCAGAGCATGGATCAAATTCTGCAGTTGTTCGTTGTGCGTGAGGTATTCCATAGCGGCGTCGGTGCCGGCGCCACCGAGTCCGGCGGCGATGATGGTGGGCTGTCCAGTTTCTTGATCGATGAACCGGGCAATCAAGGCATAGTCTTGCGACTGCTGAGCGCTGCTTTGGCGTGCGGATATCTTCCAAACGCGCCCTTCAGGGTTCTGCCGGTCAAAAATGCTGAATTCTCCAGCCGATTCGCTCTGCCTGTATTCCATCTGGAGCCGCAATCTACTCAACGCCCGAAGTGTCCACTGGTTGTTCAATCCCCCGACCAGCACCACCGGAGCAGCGCGAAGATCGGCCAGTGTTGTATTCGGGCTCATCTTCAGGTTGAACGTATGTCCCTTGGTCTGCAGAAACGAAACCAGGTCGATGAGTGCCAGAACATCTTCCTGCGTCAGAACATTGCCTCGAGCCAACGACTCTGCCAAGGTCAGATTTTGCGCCAGTTGGGGCTGTCCGGCGCAAATCGTTATGCTTTGCCCCGGCTCAAAGAGCGGAGCCCAGAGTTCATCGAGCGGCTGCCTGGGACGGAGCAGGAACCATCCGGCTGCCAGACCCGCCGCAAGCAGGATGAAGATGGCAGGCACGGAATACTGCCTCTTCAAGGGGCGGCGGACGGCACGAGCTTCAACAGAGCGTGAAGTTTGTTCAACCGGGTTGCCATCGACCTGGTTCCCCTGCCCATCCAAATGCTTTGAAGGGCTTTCCTCAATTTCCCGATGAACGTCTGCTGCAGGTTCGGGCTGCCCTGGGAAGATGAAGATCGGCACGTAGCTTCCGGCTCGAACCTCAATCTGGGTCTGATCATCGCGGTTCGTCTCGCGGTAGTACTGCGCAATCCTTTTTCGGACCTCAGCCGCCGTCATGCGAACGATCGGGTCGGCGTTTGTATCGTAGGACGCCTCTCTCCCGAAGACTTCTGTACCGATGACTCTCTCGCGCAGGAGCTCCGTTTCCCCTCGCAGCGCAGCCTCGACAATGAACCGCAAAAATGCCGGATACCGCCGGCTCTGGCTGAAGTGGTGACTGGCGACAATCTCTTCGAGCTCTGCCCGGACGGCCTGCTTTCGCCCCTCTTCGAGAACTTCGGTTTCGGGAATCATGCTGCTTGAAAACACCTCAAACCCGGGGGATGAACCACAGTGGGCGGTTGGTCCGCTGGACGCCGATTATAGCCGAACCTCCTTGTTACGTGCTCCGCAAAACCGGAACGGTTCCCCGGAAAACAGGAACAAATAGCGTTATTTTTCATCCATTTACCACTTGTTACGTGGCGTATCTGACCCGAATCACCCTTAGCAAGCCCGGCGAGACACCCTACCCTTGGCTCGTCTTTTCGTGCGTATCCGAATCGCATTGAAGAGGCAGGTCGCACCTGGGACCGCACGGACCAATTTGAGCGTTGCACCGGCAAATTGAGAACCGCGGGTCTCTGGCACGGAGGAGAAATCGATGTCGTCTCGCCCATGGCTTTCAGCAATCTTCGTTCTTCTGCTCGCCTCTGTTTCAGGACGCGCACAAGAACCCGCTTACCTGAACCCGAGCCTCTCGCCACAGGAGCGCGCACACGATCTTGTGGGCCGCATGACGCTCGATGAGAAAGCCGCCCAGCTCGAAGACTACGCCACCGCGATCCCGCGGCTCGGCGTTCCCGACTACCAGACGTGGAACGAGGCCCTGCACGGTGTGGCGCGCGCCGGCTACGTCACCGTCTTCCCCCAGGCCATCGGCATGGCTGCCACCTGGGACCCCGCGGCGATCCACACGATGGGTGACATCATCAGCCAGGAAGGGCGCGCCAAATACAATCAGGCGCAGCGCGAAGGCAATCACCGCATCTTCCTCGGGCTCACCTTCTGGTCGCCGAACATCAACATCTTCCGCGACCCGCGCTGGGGTCGCGGCCAGGAGACTTACGGCGAGGATCCGTTCCTGACCGGGCGCATGGGCATTGCCTTCATTGAAGGCGTGCAGGGCCCTGACCTGAATCACCTCCGCGCCGTGGCCACCAGCAAGCACTTCGGCGTACACTCCGGCCCCGAGTTGCTGCGCCACGTCTTCAACGTCGACCCCACGCCGCGCGACCTCGAAGAGACCTACCTGCCTGCATTTCGCGCCACCGTCACCGAGGGCAAGGTGCAGTCGGTGATGTGCGCCTACAACTCCATCGATGAGTTCCCCGCCTGCGCCAACAAGATGCTCCTTGAGGACCACCTGCGCCGGGCCTGGGGTTTCAAAGGCTTCGTCGTCTCCGACTGTGGCGCCATCGTCGACGTCTTCAACGGCCACAAGAAGGCCGCCGACATCGAGCACGCCTCCGCTCTCTCGCTCCAGGCCGGCACCGACCTCTCCTGCAGCATCTGGTCTGCCGGGTTCAACACGCTGGCCGACGCGGAGCGCCACGGCCTGGTGACCGAGGCCGAGGTGACCACCGCCGCCGAGCGGCTCTACACCGCGCGCTTCCAGCTCGGATTGTTCGACCCGCAGGGCTCGAATCCTCTGGACAGGATTCCGTATGCGGATGTGGCTTCAGATGCGCATCGCGCCAAGTCCCTCCAGGCCGCCGAAGAGAGCATCGTGCTGCTCAAGAACGACGGCACGCTGCCGCTGAAACGGTCGGCCAAGCGCATCGCGGTCGTCGGCCCCACCGCCGATCTGCTGGCCTCCATCCTCGGCAACTACGTGGGCACGCCCGTGCAGCCGGTCACGCCGCTCGACGGCATGCTGGCTGACAAAAGTCACGAGATTCTCTACGCGCAGGGCTCCAGTCTGGCTGCGGGCTTCTCTGTTCCGGTCCCGCGCACGGTTTTCGACATCAAGAAGGGCCTGAGAGCCGAGTTCTTTGCGACGCCCGACTGGACAGGCCGCCGCGTGGCCGTCACCACAACCCCCGCCGTCCAATCCGACTGGGAGAACGCCGCGCCCGTGCCGCAGGTGCAAACCGCCAACTACTCGGTCCGCTGGTCGGGCGCAATCACCGCACCCGCCGCCGGCCACTATGTCTTCTCGATCGACTCCGGAGACAGCTTTCCCTACTCGCCCAAGGAGTCCTACCGGCTGCTCATCGATGGCAAGGTCCTCGGCGAGGGTTCGCTGCGCCAGCACATCGACATCTCGGCCATGGGCGGCTTCACGGCCATGGCGGGAGCCTCGCCCACCGCGCCGCCGCTGATGGACTTCCCCGTTGCCCCGTCGATCCCTTGTGACTTTGCCGACACCCAGCCGCACACCTTCGTGCTCGAGTACTCGCACTCCGGCGACAGCGCCGGCGGTGGCGTAACGCTGAAGTGGCAAGCCCCCGCGCAGGCCCAGATCGACGAGGCTGTGGCTCAAGCGAAGCAGGCCGATGTGGTGGTTGCTTTCGTGGGCCTCTCGCCCAATCTTGAAGGGGAAGAAATGCGCATCAAGATCGACGGCTTCTCGGGCGGTGACCGCACCAGCATCGATCTGCCCGCGGCCCAGCAGAACTTGCTGGAAGCGGTTGCAGCCACAGGCAAGCCGGTCGTCGTTGTGTTGCAGAGCGGCAGCGCCGTGGCGCTCAACTGGGCCAAGGATCACGCCAACGCGGTCCTCGCGGCCTGGTATCCCGGTGTCGAGGCCGGCACCGCCATCCGCCGCACTCTCGACGGAACGAGCAATCCCGCCGGCCGTTTGCCTGTGACCTTCTATGCAGGCGTCAACGACCTGCCCGCCTTCACCGACTACTCGATGAAGAACCGCACCTATCGCTACTACACCGGCAAGCCGCTGTGGGGCTTCGGCTACGGACTGAGTTACACCAGGTTCACCTACGGACCGGTGAAGCTGTCGGCTGATTCTTTGAAAGCCGGCGATCCGGTCACGGCAACCGTCACCGTAACCAATGCGGGCACTGTGGCTGGCGATGAGGTGGTCGAGGCCTACGTGAAGACGCCGCAAGGCGAAGGGCCGCGTCACTCCCTGGTCGCGTTTGAACGCGTGAAGCTGACGCCGGGCGCGAGCAGGCAGGTGACGCTCAAGATCGATCCGCGGTCGTTGTCAAGCGTCGACGACCAGGGCAACCGATCCATCCTCGAAGGCAAATACGCGTTGACCGTGGGCGGCGCACAGCCGGATGAGACCCAGGCAAAGTCGGAGGCCGTCTTCACCGTGAATGGAACCGCAGCGCTGCCCAAGTAGAACTTCGTGCGGCGGCGTCACGTCTCCAGGCAATCTTCGTGTCTTCCGCCGCAGCTTCTTGTTATTGCTTATCACCGTATTTCGGACGAGCCAATTCTGGCTTCGACAGGAAAGGAAGAACAAGAACCATGATGAAACAGCTCTGCGCGATGCTGCTCCTCTCACTTTGTATGCCTCTTCTGGCATCAGGCCAGGACCTGGGGGATAAAGGATGCCACATCTCCTTGCCGGGAATCACCTTCACCCGCGCCCTCAACGGAGCTGCCGGCCATGCCAGGGTCAGCGATGGAAAGCTGACGCTCGCCAGTGAAGCGAAGGGGGACAATTTCCGGGACCCGGAAGGGAAGCTGTCGAACAGCACCGCGCCCATTCTGTTAGCCGAGGTAGACAACACAAAGCCGTTCACCCTCACGGCAAAGATCACACCGGCATCTCTGCAGACGTATGACGCTGGAGCGCTCTTTATCTAGTCGTGCCTGAAAATATCGTTAATCGCCATAAGAATCAATGACATAGAACGAGCGAGGCTGGTATAATTATCTCAGAAGTCGTTGAAAACACTGCGATAACTGGGAAAAACCG